>Ga0075430_100000916_pt1 | contig 23162 bp, 26 predicted proteins | sample RhiMetdeltSRZDD4_FD_75294 | JGI IMG/M metagenome (GOLD analysis project Ga0075430, IMG submission 75294) | Populus rhizosphere microbial communities from Tennessee, USA - Rhizosphere MetaG P. deltoides SRZDD4 | ecosystem: Host-associated > Plants > Roots > Rhizosphere > Soil | place: USA... | reverse complement strand
CTTCTCGATGTGCTTCCGGTACTCGTCGAGCGTCGTGGCGCCGATGCAGTGCAGCTCCCCCCGGGCCAGCATCGGCTTGAGCAGGTTGCTGGCGTCCATCGCGCCCTCGGCGGCGCCGGCGCCCACCACGGTGTGCAGCTCGTCGATGAACAGGATGACCTGGCCCTGCGAGTCGGTGACGGCCTTGAGCACGGCCTTGAGTCGCTCCTCGAACTCACCGCGATACTTGGCGCCCGCCACCAGGGCGCCCATGTCGAGCGCCACGATGCGCTTGTTCTTGAGCCCCTCCGGCACGTCACCCCGCACGATGCGCTGGGCCAGCCCCTCGACGATCGCGGTCTTGCCCACCCCGGGCGCGCCGATCAGCACCGGGTTGTTCTTGGTGCGGCGCGACAGGATCTGGATGACGCGGCGGATCTCCTGGTCGCGGCCGATCACCGGATCGAGCTTGCCCTGCTCGGCGAGCGCGGTGAGGTCCCGGCCGTACTTCTCGAGCGCCTCGTAGGTGCCCTCCGGGGCCGGGCTCGTCACCCGCTGGCCACCGCGCACGGCGGCCAGCGCTTCGAGGATCTTCTCGCGCGTGAGGCCCGCGGAGCGCAACGCCTCCGCCACCGCTCCGCTCTTGACGACGTCCACGAGAGCCAGGAGCAGATGCTCGACGCTGACGTACTCGTCCTTCATCTGCCGCGCCTGGGCCTCGGCGGCGTTCAAGACCTCGTTCACCTGGGGTGCGACGTAGACTTGTCCGGCCGGCGCCCCTCCGCCCGACACCCGCGGCAGGCGCTCGGTCGCCTGCTGCAGGCGCTGGGTGAGGGCGGCGGGGTCGGCACCCGCCTTCTCCACGACGCGAGCGGCGACGCCCCCATCCTGGCTGAGCAACGCGGTGGCGAGATGCTCGACCTCGATCTGCTGCTGGCCCTGCCGCTGGGCGAGACTCTGCGCCTGACGGACCGCCTCTTGCGCCTTCTCGGTCATCCGGCTGGGATCCATAGGCTCCTCACAGCCTTTCGTCCGTCGCGCAGTGGCGCGCGCCCGATCATTCCAGGGCCACGGTGACAGGTCGCCGTGCGCGGCACCCCGAGCACCTCGTAGTCGTGACCGCCATCAGTCGGCGTCGTGCTCACCCATCGCGACGACGACCTGGGCCGGGCGCAGCAACTCGTCCCCGAAGGCGCACCCGCTCGACGTCCTCGGCCTCCGTCGGGCGGTCGTCCCTTTCGCGTGGGCGGCGCCCACGCCCGTCAACTCGCCTTGCGCTCGTTGGTATCGGTGAACTCGGCGTCCACGACCTCGGCGTCTTGCGGGCTCCCCGACGGCGCCCCGCCCGTGTGCGGCCCACGGCCAGCGCCGGCGCGGGCCTCGCGCTGCACGGCTTGGCTCAGCGTCTGGGCGATACGGGTAAGGTTGTCGTGGGCGCGCCGGATGCGGTCCATATCGTCCGACCTCAGCGCGTCACGGGCGTCGGCCAGGCCCTGGTCGACCGCCTGACGTTCGCTGCCGTCCAGCTTGGCGCCGTGCTCGTTCAGGGTCCGCTCGGTCTGGTAGACGAGGGCGTCGGTCTCATTGCGCAGCTCGACGTCCTGCTTGCGGCGCGCGTCCTCGGCGGCGTGCGTCTCCGCCTCCCGCACCTTGCGCTCCACCTCGTCCTGGCTGAGCCCCGACGACGCCGTGATCTGCACCTGCTGCTGCTTGCCGGTGGCCTGGTCCCGGGCCGACACGTTCAGGATGCCGTTGGCGTCGATGTCGAAGGCCACCTCGATCTGGGGCCCCCCGCGCGGCGCCGGCGCGATGCCGGCCAGCTGGAAGCGCCCCAGCGTCCGGTTGTCCTTGGCCAAGGGTCGCTCCCCCTGCAGCACGTGCACCTCCACCCCCGGCTGGTTGTCGGCGGCCGTCGTGAACGTCTCGCTCTTCCGCGTCGGGATCGTCGTGTTGCGCGGGATCAGCACGGTCGTCACCCCGCCCTGCGTCTCCACCCCGAGCGACAGCGGCGTCACGTCGAGGAGCACGACGTCACGGACGTCGCCGGCCAGCACGCCGCCCTGGATGGCGGCGCCGACCGCCACCACCTCGTCCGGGTTCACGCCCTTGTGGGGCTCCTTCCCGAAGAGCTGGGTCACCAGCTGCTGGATCTTCGGCATCCGCGTCTGGCCCCCCACCAGGACGACCTCATCGACGTCCGGCGCGGCGACCCCCGCGTCCTTCATGGCCTGCTGGCAGGGCGGAACCGTGCGCTGCACCAGGTCCTCCACCAAACTCTCCAGCTTGGCCCGGGTCAGCGTCATCACCAGGTGCTTGGGCCCGCTGGCGTCGGCGGTGATGAACGGCAGGTTGACCTCCGTCTGCAGCGTCGAGCTCAGCTCGATCTTCGCCTTCTCGGCCGCCTCCTTCAGCCGCTGCAGCGCCATCCGGTCCTTCCGCAGGTCGATGCCGTGCTCTCGGCCGAACTCGTCGGCGATCCAGTCGATCACCCGCTGGTCGAAGTCGTCGCCACCCAGGTGGGTGTCCCCGTTGGTCGCCTTGACCTCGAACACGCCCTGGCCGATCTCCAGGATCGAGATGTCGAACGTGCCCCCACCCAGGTCGTAGACCGCGATCTGTTCGTCCGTCTTCTTGTCGAGCCCGTAGGCCAGCGCCGCCGCCGTCGGCTCGTTGATGATCCGCGGCACCTCGAGGCCGGCGATCTTGCCGGCGTCCTTGGTCGCCTGCCGCTGGCTGTCGTTGAAGTAGGCCGGCACCGTGACCACGGCCTGCGTCACCTTCTCGCCCACGTAGGCCTCGGCGGCCTCCCTCAGCTTGCGCAGAATCATGGCCGAGATCTCCGGCGGCGAGTACTGCCGGCCTCGGATCTCGATGCGCACGTCGCCGTTGGCCGCCTTCACCACCTTGTAGGGAACCTTCTTGATCTCCTCCTGCACCTCGTCGTAGCGCCGCCCCATGAACCGCTTGATCGAAAAGACCGTGTTCTCGGGGTTGGTGATGGCCTGCCGCTTGGCCACCTGGCCCACCAGGATCTCGCCGTCCTTCGTGAACGCCACCACCGACGGCGTCAGCCGGCTCCCCTCCTGGTTGGGGATGACGACCGGGTCGCCCCCCTCCATCACCGAGACGACCGAGTTCGTGGTGCCGAGATCGATGCCGATCACTTTGGCCATGGCACCCTCCGGATCAGGTATGGATTGGAATGCGGCGGGCCCCCGGGCGCCTTGCCGTCTTCGGGAACCGGACGGTCAGCACGCCGTTGGTGACGCGCGCCTCGGCGCCGTCGAGATCGATCCCGGGCGGTAGCGGCACGGTTCGTACGAACGCCCCGTAGTGGCATTCCGCCACGTAGACGTCGCGGCGGTGGTCCGCCGGCCGATTGCGCGCGTCGGTGCGGAGAATCAGCCCCTCCGGGGTGACCCGCACGCCAGGGGGCCGCTCCTCGCGCCCCTCGCGCTTCTCGCCGCGAATGATGAGGCCGCTCGGCGTGATCATCAGGTCGAGGTCGCTGGGTTCGAGCCCCGGCACCTCGACGGTGACCACGAGCTCGTCGTCGGTTTCGTGCACGTTGGCAGCCGGCACCCACCCGGGCTCGCCAGGCGCGGATCCACGCGGCTCCTCCAGGAGACGGCCGAGCCACCTGTCGAGATCCTCCCGAAGCGAAAGGACACCGCCGCGCGGTGGTGGTGGCGGTGGCGCCTCCCGGTGCTCGCTCCGCCACGGCAAGAGATCGGCCACTTTGTCGATGAGGCCCATGACGTCCTCCCTACTCTGTCTTGACCGGGATCTTCTTAGGTTGCAGCTTCGGCGACTTGGGGATCTCGACTCGCAGTACGCCGTCCCGTAGCGTGGCGGTGATGCCTTCGGTGTCGAGGTCTTCGGTCAGCGTGAAGGCACGCTGGTAGTCGGCGAGCTCGAACTCCTGGTAGTCCGGCGGCACCGCGGGACGTTCCACGCGCCCGCGGATCACGAGCGTGTTCCGCTCCGCCTCGACGTCGAGGCCGTCCGTCGCCACGCCCGGCATGTCCGCCAGGAGGACGTACGCCTTCTCCGTCTCGTAGATGTCCACTCGCGGGGAGGTGGTCCGCGCCCCGCGCTCGCCGGCCTCACGCCGGGTCGGGGCGGGTGCGCCAGTCGTGGTCAGGGTCGCCATGGTCACCCTCCTGGTCAGCTTCGAGGTCAGTGTTGGATGGCGATCTTGCGCGGCGTCGCCTCGTCGGCCCGGGCGAGCTGCAGACGCAGGATGCCGTTGGTGTAGCTGGCCTGGGTGCGATCGGCGTCGAGGTGCTCGCCGAAGCCGACGGTGCGCGTGAAGGCGCCGAGCGGCCTTTCACGGCGGTGGTAGCGGTCCTCGGGCACGCCGGGCTCGGCCTTGCGCTCGCCCCGGATCGTGACCGCGTCGCCCACGACGGCGACGTCGAGGCTGGACCGATCGACGCCCGGGCACAGCGCCTCCAGCGTGATGCCCTGCTCGCGGCGGGTGATGTTGACCGGTGGGTATTCGCCGCTGAGCGGCCACCGCCACGCCGGAATCGCGTCGGAGAACAGGTGCTCGATGTCACGCTGCAGGCGACGCATCTCCTGCCAGGGATCCCAGTGTGCTCGCGTCTCCATGAACGGTTCTCCTTTCTGCGCGGCTCGCCCCCGACGCGCGCTCAGGGCGCGACCGTGATTCGGTTCTCCACCGCGGTGATCCCGGGGGCCGACCACGCAGCCCGCTCCGCCTCCTCCCGCTCCACCCGCGACCGCACCGTTCCTCGGAGGATGGCGGTGCTCCCGTGCATCTCGACTGTGATGCGGTCGGCGTCGACCTTCGCGCTGCGGACCAGCGCCCGCTCGATCTTCTCCTTGAGCTCCTGCGGCGTGAGGCTCGGCTCCACCGTGATGAGATTGGTGACGCCCCGAACGCCCCACAGACGGCGGACGGCGCGCTCGGCCTCCTCCTTCTGGTAGTGCCACTCGACCTGACCCGTCAGCGTCACCCAGCCCTTGGACACGGTGACCCGGATCTTGTCGGTGGGCACGTCGGCGTCCCACTCCAGCGCGCGCACGGCGGCGGCGGCGATCTCCGTATCGAGGCGCTCGGAGGACGGCGGCAGCCGCACCTCGATATCGTTCGCGACCGCCTTCACGCCGCGGACGCGGTGCGCGGCCTGCTCGGCGGCCCACCGCTTGAGATACGAGTCGACCCAGCCGGTCAGGGCCACGACTCCGTCGCGCACGATCACACCGATCTCGTTGGGCTCCAGGAGTGGCTCGGACTTGAGCTCCGCGAGCACGTCACGCTGGATGTCCTCGTCGGTCCTGCTCGCGACCGGGGTCCTCGTCGCAGTCGCAGTTGCCATCATCGTCTCCCAGGCACGCAGGCGCCTGCGTGGTCGTACGAACGTCGTGTCGTGTCGATCACCCTCAGTATTGGCGCGCGAGGTGTCCCAGGGTCCGGGAGTCGTGTCCTCAGGTCCCGCGGGCCACCGGGACCGCCGGCGACCCGTATCGGAGGATGGCGCCGAGGCCCTCGCCGACGTCCCACAGCCGCCGCTCCACGTCGCCGTGGACGACCTCGACCCGGCCGGCCTGGTCCAGCGTGCGGAAGATGACGCAGTGGAACAGGTCGTGGACGGGCCGCATCGGATGGCCGCAGGCCTGACAGGTGGTGACGCGACCGCGCTCCAGCCGAGCGCAGTTGGGACACTCGCTGCCCTCCGCCGAGGCGCTGTCCGCGACGACCAGCGTCTGCACGACCTCGGCCCACACCGCGTCGAGCGTGGGGCCGACCCCGAGCGTCGCGCCGCCACCGGGGCCCGCCTGGTCGAGGAGTTGCGCGAGGACACGCTCCTCCGCCTCGCGCTCGATCCGGCGCTCGGTCTCCAGCGTCGCTTCCAAGACTCCGTGATCACTGGCCGGCTGCGGGGCCGGAAGGACGGCGGCGAGGCGATGGTCCAGCGGCCTGGGCAGAAGACGTCGAAGGTCTGTGGTCGCCTCCTCCGGCCCGAGAATGATCAGGCGGTCGAACCGGCGCCGCTGATCGAGGTGGACGAGCCGTTGCACCACTCGCTTGAGGTGCCAGCGCAGGTGGGTCTCGTGGTGACGCTGGTATCGGCTCTGTGAGAGACCGCCCTGGTCATGCTTGGAGGGGACCTCCTCGTCTTCGAGGGTCTCGCGCTCCTCGATCTCGCCGACGAAGACGCTGAAGATGCGCGCGGTCGTCTTGTCCACCGCCACGACGGCGTAGCGCTCGTGCTCGTCGAGCAGCTGGAGCAGCGGCCCGACGTCGGGGATGGCCTCGAAGGCCAGGTGGTCCCGGACCCGGACGGCGAGGACGGGCGCCTGGAACCACGACCGCTCCGTGCACGAGAACAGCGCCAGCCCCTTCCCGCGTGGCGGCTGGGTGTCCAGCCACGCCTGCACGATGGCGACCTCGCGATCGAGGTCGTCCCGCCGCGGCTCCGGCAGGCGCCCGCGGGCCTCCTTCACCAGGTCCTTGAAGCCGATCTGATACGAGCGCCGCACCTGGCGGGCCGGATCGAGGTCCAGATAGACGCTCAGCACGGAGGCGCCGTGGGCGTCGAACCCGGCCAGCGCCTCGACCAAATCCCGCGTCAGCATTCACGCGGCCCGCTGGACCTTCTGGCGCGCCTCGCCGAAGACCCGGATCATCTCGCGGTTGAAGGCTGGGATGTCGTCGGGCTTACGGCTCGTCACGAGCGTGCCGTCGACGACGACCTCCTCGTCGACCCACTCGGCGCCAGCGTTGCGCAGATCGGTCTTGAGTGACGGCCACGCCGCGATGCGCTTTCCGCGCGCCGCCCCGGTTTCGATGACCATCCACGGACCGTGACAGATCGACGCCACCGGCTTGCCGGCATCGAAGAACGCCTTCGCGAACTCGACGGCCTTGGGCAGCATCCGAAGCCGGTCGGGGTTCATGACGCCGCCCGGCAACAGGAGCGCGTCGTAGTTCTGCACCTGCGCCCGGCTGAGCGGCACGTCGACCGGGAACTCCTCCCCCCAGTCGGTGAAGTACCAGCCTCGAACACGCTCGTGCTGTGGTGACACGATCTGGGTGTCGGCCCCGGCCAGGTCGAGGGCTTTCTGGGGCTTCGTCAGCTCCACCTGCTCGAACCCGTTGTCGACCAGAATCGCGACCTTGAGTCCCTTCATTTCATCCATGAGGTCTACTCCCATGTTCCTTTCAGCAGCGGCGCAATCGGATGCAGTGACTTCTCCAGCCTCAGGTCCTCGAAGATCGCGGCGGTCTCCTCGTCCTCGTGCTCGCGGTCCAGTTCCAGACCCAGCTCGTGGACGTCTGCGCCCGTCGCGATGAGGACGATCTCCGCGCCCTCGTGATCGAGAAAGTCCGGTGGGTCCAGGTTGATGAAGCGGCGCCCACGAAACCGCTGGGCGAGGCCGCGTGGGAAGCGCGCCCGACGGGTCTCGTCGAGGCCGAGGCCAGGTTCCGAGGGCGTCTTGGGATTCTTCACGACGACGATGTAGTTGCCTTCCCGAGCGATCTTCAGCCCGCGCTGGACCTCGCCGGGCTCACGCGGCAGCTCCAGGACGTACACGAGGTGCGGGTGGCCACGGTGCCTGACGATCGCGTACACGCCCTCGCCGGCCGGCCGGGCCGGGGGTCGGTGGCGCTCGCCGCGCGTCCTCGTGAGATAGCTCTTGGGATCCAACTCGTCCTCGACATCCTCGGGGTTGCTACTGACCTTGTCGACGAAGGCCCAAGTCCTCCGGTCTCCGTCGGGTGCCGGGAGTCGCTTCTCGCCGACCACGAGCAGCCGGTATGAGTCCCTACCGCGCGGGTTCAGGATCATGTACAGGCGCTGCACGTCGTCGGGGCCGCGAACGACCGTGACGTCGAGCTTCGGCCGGTACGCGAAGTAGATGTGGCCGCGCTCCGGCGTGCTGACGCTCCGGGCCACGTGAGATGGCGACGGCTTGCTCATCGAGGTCGAGTATCGACCGGCGCAGGTGTCCTCGAGTCTCGAAGTCATACCACCGGGTCCGGCACGTCAGGGCCACCGCTGGCCCTGGAGCGCGACACACCCAGGCGGAGGTCACCGAATCGCAGCACGGCGGCGAGCGCCACCAGGAAGGCCGTCAGCGCGAGGATCAGCTTCCAGGCCAGCTCGGTCGCGCCGTGCAGGATGATCTCGCGTAACGTCGCGACGATCGAGCTCCACGCGCCCCCTGCACGTCGCTGGTTGTCACAGCGGCCTCCTTCGGCACTCATCGTTCTGACGCATCGGCCGGCAACCCCTCGCCGCCCAAATCGCGATTCACGACGAAGATGTATTTCCTTATGCTTCACCGTCGATGCGAGATCCACCAACCGCCGCCAGATACGGGACACCGGCTCGATTGACCACGGCCCTACCGTCAGCACGCCGCCGGCGTGAAGACCCGGGCCGGCTTATGTTGATCAGGCAAACACCGTCGATCGGCCGGCGTGTCTCCGGGTCCGAAAAGGGTGCTCCGTCGTCCCCGCGATTCACCGCCCGCGACCTGCCGTGTCGACGGTACGCCGACTGCAGCAGCACTCCCGCCCAAGAGGCTGACGCAATGAGCACCGTCCGATCGATCCGTGTCGAACCGAGGCAGATCCCAGCCGAGGAGCCCTATGGTACGCTCGAGGCCGTCGCCTGGTTCGACGGCCCGATGCCGACCGGTGTGACGGTGTCGCAGCGGGGACGCATCTTCGTCAATTTTCCCAAATGGGGCGACGACGTCCCCTTCACGGTTGCGGAACTCCGGGACGGCCGGCCGGTGGCGTACCCCGACGAGGCGACGAACCGCGCGGACCCGAGGGACCCCTCCGCGGCGCTGGTATCGGTCCAGAGCGTTGTCGTCGATCCCGTCGATCGCTTATGGATTCTCGACACCGGCAGCCCGATGTTCCAGCGCACCGAGTATGGCGGTCCAAAGCTGGTGTGCGTGGATCTCGCGACGGACCGCGTGGTGAAGAAGATCCTCGTGTCGCCGAAGACCGCTCTGCCGACGACCTACCTCAACGACGTCCGCTTCGACCTGCGCCGCCGCCGCGAGGGCATGGCGTTCATCACCGACTCGTCCGACAAGGGACCGAACGGGATCATCGTCGTCGACCTCGAGACGGGCGACAGCTGGCGGCGCCTCCACGACCACCCTTCCACCAAGGCAGAGGTGCCGCCGCGCTTCCTGCCGCTGGTCGAGGGGCGGCCGCTCATGGAGCGCCGGCCGGACGGCACGGCGAAGCCACTTAAGCTCGGCTCCGATGGCATCGCGATCAGCGCCGACGCCAAGAGCCTGTACTACTGCCCGCTCATGAGCCGCCGGCTCTACAGCGTGGCGACCGACGCGCTGGCCGACCGCTCCCTCGACCCCGCGGCCGTCGCGTTGACGGTGATGGACGAGGGCGATAAGGGCGGCGCGGCCGACGGCCTCGAGTCTGACGCGGCCGGTCACGTCTACGCCACGAACTACGAGCACAACGCGATTCTGCGCCGCCATCCCGACCGAGAGTGGGAGACCGTCGCGCACGACCCTCGCCTGCTCTGGCCCGATACGCTGTCCGTCGCGACGGACGGCTACCTCTACGTCACCGCGAACCAGCTGCACCGCCAAGCGCGCTTCCACGGCGGGGAGGATCTACGTCGGAAGCCCTACGTCCTCTTCCGCATCCACATCGGCGCCCAGCCGGTCTTGCTGCGCTGAGTCTCAGCCGTCTTCGGCCGCGTCGTCGACGAGCGGGATGCGATGGCGGAGGTCACCAGCAGGATATGCAGACGCACGCCAAAGAGCTGTCCCTCGTCAAAGCTCCGTCCGCGGCCAAATGGCTCGAGGGAGAATCTTGGCTCGATGATCACCCTCCTGCTCTACCTGCTTCGACTCCTCCCGTTCCTATGTGGTGGCGACCGGCAGCTCACCCTGAAAAACCTCGCCTTGCGCCAGCACCTCGCCGTTTACGAGCCGACGGTGGCCCGGCCGACGCTACGCGCGACTGATCGGCTCTTCCGTGTCGGGCTGTCCAGGGTCTGGGAGCTCCAGAACGTCGTCGGTGACCGTGGCTCCCAGCATGATGCGTGCCTCGGTCGATCGGATGACACTTATATCGCGGAGGGCGGCGGCGGTGATCCCCGTGCTGGTGGCGGAAAGAGCGGCGCCGACGAAGGGCGCTTCGATGTCCGCCCGCCGACTCCGCCGCATGGAGCCGTAGCCCAACGTAAACGGTACCAGCACGCCGAGAGTGGCCACTGCCGGGGCGCGTCGCCCGACCTTAAAGATCTCCGGCGCGCGCGTCTCCAGGCCGATGAAGAACAGAGCGAAGATCAGACCGAGCTCGGCGATGGACCGGTAGGCCCCCTGGAGCGCGCACGGCAACGGCCGGCGACGGGCAAACGTTGCGCCAGGGATGTGGCGGTCAGTGTCGCGAGGCACGGAATGGCGATCGCCCCGTCGGCTGGTGGTCGACGGGACGATCGGGCACGTCTTCGGGACCACCGGATACCGCGACGGATCGAGACTCTTGGGCTATGACCGGCTGCATGCGGTGCGAGAGCGAATCCGAGTACCCAGCCGCCGGGGAGGTCCTCGATGACTCGCAGCGTAGCCGACGTCGCCACCGCTTCGCACACCGGCGTCCACCAGGTGGCGCGGCGGTTCCTCGAGCCGACTCAGGATTTTCTGGTTCTCGGCATCGGGCTGGCGCTGTTCGGGCTGATGGTGCGCACGCTCGTCCGGCTGATCCGAGAAGTGTTCACGTCGGATCTCGACTTCCGTATCGTCATCGCCGAGGTGCTGTTCATGCTGGTCATGGTGGAGGTGGTGCGGCTCCTCATCGTCTACCTCGAGCAGCACAGGGTGGCGGTCGATTTCATGGTCGAGCTCGGGATCGTGGCCACTCTGCGAGAGATCGTCTTGCGCGGAGTGACCGAGCTGCATTGGGCTCAGGTCGCGGCGCTGAGCGTCTTCCTGCTGACGCTCGGTACAGTGCTCCGCTTCGGCGACTTGCGCAGATCCAGTCCAGGGGTCGCCGAGGTTCCGGTCCCCGCTGCCGCCGCGCGTCCGGGCGCGGTGCCCGCGAAGCCATCCTGAGGACGGGACGATCGGGCGGGCGGCGTGGTCAGCCCCCGGGGTCATGTCCGTCGACAACCGGATCACGGTCGCGCTCTGAGGCGGTCGGACGCCGCCTGGCCCTTGCTCAGGTCAAGACTGATTGCCGGAACTCCGGCGCGGAGCGGGTGGATCAGGAGGTCGTAGTGGTCGACGGCAACGTCCTGTCGAGACGCAAGCTCGATGACCCCCGGCGTTCACCCTGGAGATGCTCGAGCTGTTCAACCGGGGCCCGGGCGTCCGCTGCCGGCGGAGGTCCACGACCTCCGGCCATAGGTGCTGACATGGCGCGGGAATGGAGTCGATGGGCGGGGGTCATGCTTCGACCGGCGCTGCCGCCGCCCCGGCTGACCGCCGATATCTATGAGACCGCGGGGGGCGAGGCGTTCGTGCTGGAGATCCCGGTCCCCGGCCTGGAGCGGGGCGAGATCATCATCGAGGCCACCAGCGATAGCTTGACGGTGGCCACCGGGCCCCAGGCGACCGAACCGGAACCCGGGCGGAGGTACGTCCAGCGGGAGCTGCCCGTCCGCCCGCTGTCTCGCATCTTCGAGTTCCCCGAGGACATCGATACCGACAACATCCGGGCCACTCTGGAACACGGGATCTTGAGGATCAACGTTCCCAAGGCTGCTGCGGGCCGGCGCAAGGTCATCGCGGTGGGCCGATCCGCCTGATGCGCGGAGGCTTCCGCAATCGCCGCCCGGCCGCGGCTGCAGGCGGCGCGGCGCGAGGACCTGGCCCGCGAAGCGGCGTCGGTCCCCGCTGGCCATGAGAAGCCGTCATCGTGAACGCTTCGGTGTGGTTGTGGGCGGCGTTCATCGCCTTCGTTCTCTTCCTGCTCGCCCTGGATCTCGGTGTCTTCCACCGACGGGCCCACGTGGTCACCCTCAACGAGGCCCTGATCTTCAGTGGTCTGTGGATCGGTCTGGCCCTCCTCTTCGATGTCTTCGTCTATGTCGCGTACGAGCGGCACTGGTTCGGGCTCGACATCCCAGACGGCGAGCCGGACGGCCGGACGGCGGCGGTGCTGTTCCTGAGCGGCTACGTGGTGGAAAAGGCCCTGGGTATGGACAACGTCTTCGTTATCGCCATGATCTTTTCCTCCTTCGGCATTCCTGCGCTGTACCAGCACCGCGTCCTGTTCTGGGGCATCGTCGGGGCCCTGGTCATGCGGGCGGTGATGATCCTGGCCGGCGTGGCGCTGATCGAGCGGTTCCACTGGATGCTCTACGTGTTCGGCGCGTTCCTGATCGTCAGCGGGATGCGCATGGCGATGGCTCGGCACGGGCCCGACCCGGACAGGAATCCGATCATCGCCGTCGCCCGGCGGCTGCTTCCGATCAGCCCCGAGATCGCTGGGGAGCAGTTCGTGGTACGCATCGACGGCAAACTGGCCCTCACCCCGCTGGCCCTCGCCCTGATGATGATCGAAAGCTCGGACGTGGTCTTCGCGATCGATTCGATCCCGGCGATCTTCGCCATCACCGATGACCCGTTCCTCGTCTTCACCAGCAACATCATGGCAATGCTCGGTCTGCGGTCGCTGTACTTCGCCCTGGCCGGCATCGTCCAGCGGTTCTATTACCTGAAGCTCTCGCTGGCGCTGCTCCTGGTGCTGATCGGGACCAAGATGTTGTTGAAGGACGTTCTGCAGACGCTGCCGGGCACCACCTACTACACCCTGGGCGCGATCACCCTCATCCTGGCCGGTGGCGTCACTGCCTCCGTCATTCGGGCGCGGCGGACGCCGGAATCCGAGCGCGTCGAGATCCCAGCTCGGCACAACGGGGTCATGAGCGGGCCGGGCTGAAGAACCGGGCTGCCTGGAGATATGCGCGACCGGCGCCCTTCGGAGGCCGCGGCAGCGCGACCGCAAGCCGATCTCGGGCCGTACAGGGCCAAGCGGCGCTTCGGCAGGACGCCTGAGCCCGCGCCCCGGCGCCGCCGCTCGAGGTCCGGCCGGCAATTCGTCGTGCACAAGCATCGTGCCCGTCAGCTTCACTACGACTTCCGGCTGGAGGTGGAGGGCGTGTTGAAGTCCTGGGCGGTCCCGAAGGGCCCGTCCGTGGACCCCTCGGTCAAGCGACTCGCGGTGGCCGTGGAGGACCACCCGGTCGACTACGCGGAGTTCGAAGGCGTTATCCCCGGAGGGCGAGTACGGAGCCTCCTCCTTCTGTAACTTCTCGGTAGCATGATACGCGGGTGTCGGGCTTTCCAGAAGTCTGGTGGACCGGTCGGGGCCGGGAGTTTCAGAACTCTGACCGATGGCCCAGGTGGTGACCGGAGAGATCCAGGAAGCGCGTGACGCGGAAGTCATCATCGAGCGGCCGGACGGTTCGCGGGTGACGGTCATCGTAAACATTCGCCCGCTCAAAGACGCCGACGGAAGGATCACGGGCGCAATCAATTGCTTTTACGACATCACCGAATGCTCCCGCATGCAGCGCGAACGGCACCAGCAAGCCGACGCCCTGGCCGATCTGAGCCGTCGCAAAGACGAATTCTTAGCGATGCTCAGTCACGAACTGCGTAACCCCCTCGCACCCATCGTAAATGCGATGCATCTCCTGCGATCTCAGCCCAATGGAGACCCACTTCAGGAGCGCGCCCACGCCATCGTTGCACGTCAAGTGACTCAGCTGACCCGCCTGGTGGACGACCTACGGGATGTCTCCCGTGTCAGCACGGGCAGGATCCACCTTCACCTTGATCGCGTCGCCGTGAGTGGCATTGTGGAGCGTGCGACAGAGGCTGTTCGCCATCTGACCGACGAAGGCTGGCCAGAACTCACGGTGTCGCTGCCGCCGCACCCCATCTGCCTCCATGCCGATGCGGCCCGGCTGGAACAGATCGTCGTGAACCTACTTACCAACGCCGCCAAGTACACTGAGTCCGGCGGCCACATCTGGTTGAGTGTCGAGCAGGAGCGCGATGAATGCGTATTGCGCGTGCGGGATACAGGGATTGGTATCGCTCCCGAACTGCTGCCCCGTGTCTTTGGTCTCTTCACGCAATCGGAGCAGTCGCTCGCCCGTTCACAAGGCGGCTTGGGTGTCGGGCTGGCGCTCGTACAACGTCTGGTACAGATGCTGCCACCCAGACCCAAAGGGGTCTACTCGATGCCGACTAACTCAGCATGGTTTCGGATGGCGTGGTATCTAGCCTTCCGCTGGAAGGCGAATCGGTTTCCGGGCCAAGGGCAGTAGGCATGGACCCGATCAGGACGTTCGTCAGACACTTCGTCTCCGCCCGGTACGAGGACCTCTCGCCGAAGGTAGTCGAGGCGGTGAAGATGGCCGTCCTCGATACCGCGGGCGCCGCCCTCGCTGGCAGTTCCAGCGAGCCCGGGCGCGGCATTGCCCGGATCGTGCAGCGCTATGGGGGCGCGGGCGGCAGCACGCTCCTGGCCCACGGCGGTCGGGTCGCGGCGCCGATGGCGGCGTTCGCCAACGGGGTGATGGCCCGCTGCTGCGAGCTGGACGGCACCCACGAGAGCGGCGGAGGACACGTGGGCGTGTGCATGGTGCCGGCCGCCCTGGCGCTGGCGGAGAGCGCACCGGCGCCGGTGAGCGGGCGTGAGCAGGCGCTCGGCATCGCGCTGGGCGTGGACATGCTCTGCCGGCTCCGGATGGGCGCCGGCAAGTCCAAGGCCATCGGGTGGATGGCCGAGACGATGGCGCCGATGAGCGTGGCGGCCATGGGGTCTCGGTTGCTCGGGCTCGACGAGGAGCGGATGCTCGACGCGATCGGCCTCGCCTACGCGTCGTGCAGCGGCAACGTGCAGCCGACGGTGGAAGGCGCGTGGAGCCTCTGGACGCCGGCGGGGAGCGCGGCGGCGGCCGGCATCCTCTCCATCGACATGGCGCGTGAGGGGTTCCAGGGGCCGCGCAATCCGCTGCTGGGCGAGTTCGGGCTCTATCGTCTCTACTTCCGCGGCGACTACGACGAGGAAGCGCTGCTGGGCGGCCTCGGTGAGCGTAACGAGATCGTCAACAACAGCCTCAAGCCCTACCCGACCTGCAAGTACACGCATCACGCCATCGCCACCACGCTCGAGCTGGTACGCGAGCACGCGCTCCGACCCGAGCAGGTGCGGCGAGTGACGGTGGCGACCAACACGATGGGCGCCACCCAGTGCGGCTTCGACGCGGCGGGCGCGCCGAAGACGGCACCGCCGACGCCCGGAGCGGCGAAGTTCAGCATCCCGTTCACCGTGGCCGCGGCCATCGCCCGGCGGCAGGTGACCCTGGAGGAGTTCACGGAGGAGGCGATCCGCGACGCCGGGCTGCTGACGCTGGCCGCCCGCGTGGAGACGCGCGTCGACCCGGCCAAGGACGCGCTGCCGATGCTCTACCCGCCCATGGACGTGCGGATCGAGACCACCGACGGGCGGGTGATCGCGGGGTGCGAGCCATTCGTGAAGGGCCATCCAGAGAACCCCTTCACCCTGGGTGACTGCGTGGAGCGCTTCATGACGGCGGCGGACACCGCGGTGCGTCCGCTCGCCCGCGAGCGTCTGGAGCGCTTCGTGTCGATGGTGGAGAACCTGGAAGACGTGAAGGACACGGCCGAGATGGCGCCGCTGCTCGCCTGAACGGCCATGGGGATCGCGCGATGAGCGAGCGGGTGCGGATCGGGTTCATCGGCCTCGGTGTCATGGGTGGTCGCATGGCAGCGACCTTGGCGCGAGCGGGTCACCCTCTCGCCGTGCACGATATCGAGCCGACCAAGATCGGCGTGCTGACCGCCGCCGGCGCCACCGCCTGTACCTCGCCGAAACAGGTCGCGGAGCGGAGCGAGATCGTGTTCTCGAGCCTGCCGTTGCCGGCCACGGTGCGGTCTGTCTATCTGGGGCTCGATGGCGTGCTCGAGGGCGTGCGGCCGGGCATGGTCCTCGTGGACACGAGCACGGTGGACCCGGAGACGACCCGCGCGGTGAGCGCTGCCGCCGCCGCACGCGGCGTGCACCACCTCGACGCGCCGGTGAGCGGCGGCTGGCGGGAGGCGGAGACCGGCGCGCTCGTCATCATCGCCGGTGGCGACCGCGAGGCGTTCGATCGCATCCGTGACGTCCTGGCGGTGCTGGGCCCGGCCGTTCACTACGCGGGGCCCTCGGGGGCCGGCAACGTCGTCAAGCTGGTCAACAACGTCATGTCGATGGGCAACGTGCTGATCGCCGCCGAGGCGTTCGTGCTCGGTGTGCGGGCGGGGATGGAGCCGCAGCGGCTGCACGAGATCCTCCGTACCAGCGCCGGCCGCTCGTACCACTTCGAGAAGCGCTTCCCGAACATCCTGGCCCGGAACTTCGCGCCGGGCTTCACGGTGGACCTGGCCCGCAAGGACCTCGGCCTGGCCGTGGACATGGCCCGCAGCCACGACGTCCCCGTTCCGGCGACGAGCCTGCTGCACCAGCTCTACAACGCCTGCGCCGCGCTGGGCGAGGGCCCGAGCGACTTCGCCGCCATCATCAAGCTCTTCGAGTCGTGGGCACGCATCGAGGTGAAGGAGATCTGATCGTCCGAACCCTCGTCACCCGAACGCGAGCCGCAGCAGGACGACCGCGGTGACCCCCACGGTCACGGTGCCGAGCAGGGGCAGGCGAAAGGCCGAGAGAATCGTGACGGCGCCCGCGAGGCTCTCCGCCAGGCTCGACGTGAGGAGTGTCGGCGCGATCACCGCCACGAGGACGGACACCGGAATGGCGTCGAACGCGGCCCGGGCTCTCCCCTTGAGCCGGACGCGATCGGCGATGAAGAGGCCGGCGATCCGCGTCAGATAGGTGGCGAGGCCCATAAGCACGATCGCGAGGACCGTCGTGCCCTCGAGCCTCATCACGCGTCGGGGGTGTGGCGATGAAGGATCGCCGCCGCGACGATTCCCGCCAGCGCGCCCGACAGGACGTGCCACGGAGACCCGATCAGCGCGCGGACGAGTGCCGCTGTCAGGGCACTCGCGACGACGACTCCGACGCTCCGCGCGCCGGTGCCGAGCGAGACGATGAGGGCGATGAAGATCGCGGTGAACGCGAAGTCCGCGCCGAGCCGCTTCGGATCACCGAGGACGGGACCGAGCAGCGCGCCGACCAACGACCACGCGACCCAGTTCGCCCAGAATACGACCCCCATCACGAGGAAGTACGTCGGCGAGATGACCCGAACGGTCGCGCGGCGCTCGGCGACCGCCCAGTTCTCGTCCGCGAGCGTGAAGCAGCCGAGCACCCGCTGCGCCGGGCTCAGCGCGTGCAACTTCGGGCGGAGCGAGACCCCCATGAGGATGTGGCGGGTGTTGATCAACAACGTCGAGACGACGAGCGCGGACACCGGCACGGGAGAGCTCCAGATCTCGATCGCCGCGAACTGCGCGCCGCCGGCGAAGACGATCAGCGACATGGCGAACACTTCGGCCGGGGACAGGCCCTTGGCTATGGCGAGGGCGCCACAGAGCGCCGCGAAGGGAATGCCGGCGACCATGGCCGGGGTGATGTCGGCAAGCGCGGCGCGCCACTCGGAGTCGGAGCGGCGGGTGGTGGACGTCATGCCTGCTACGATGCGCGATGCTCTCGCCGCCGGTCTTGAACGAAATCGGCACGGGCCGATCAGCCGCGCAGCGCTCGCCGATACGCTCCCGGCGCCACCCCGATGCGCGCCTTGAACGCGCGCGTGAGATGCGCCTGATCGGCGAACCCGACGGAGAGCGCGACCTCCGCGAGGGGCAGGTCCGCCCGGAGCAAGTCGCGCGCGCGGCGCACCCGCACGTCGACCAGGTACGCGTGGGGCGTGAGACCGACCTCCGCGCGGAACGCGCGGATGAGGTGATACGTGGAGAGCCGCGCGATGCCCGCCAGCTCGGTCAGCGTCAGTGACTCGGCGTACCGTTGCTCGATCGCGTCACGGACGCGCGCCATCGGTCCCGGTTCGCGGCCGAGCGTTGCGGGCCGGATGTCGGCATGCCGCACGAGCAGTCGGCCATAGGCCCGCAGCAGCCGCTCTTCGCCCGCCAGCGCATCGAGATCGTGCTCGAGGGCGGCGTGCGCCTCAGCGAAGAGTCTCGATCCATCGGGATCGCGGACGACGGACGCGTTGAACGTCGGCGTGGCCGTGACGCGGTGTCCGCTCACCAGGCTCGCCACGCGCTGCATGAAGGCGACGGTGGGATAGGTCATGCGGTAGGTATACCCGTCGCCGAACGGCGCGCCATCGTGGACGTCGAGGGGCAGATTGAACAGGACGTCGCCGGGGGCCGCATAGTGCCGCGCGCCGCGCGCGTTCCAGGTCTCGCACCCGGCGTCGATGATGCCGACGACGTACGTCTCGTGCGTGTGGGGAGCGTAGACGTGCGTCCGGAACGTCGCGGTCAGGCAGTCCAGATCTGGAAATCTCTCGGCGGAGAAGAACCTGGCACCCTCACCCGCGGCGAGCGGCGTCGGCCCGAGCGCCTCGACGTGGGTGACGGGCGGGCTCATGCGGCCATGCTATCGCGCGGGTGGTCAGGCGTCTTGAACGAAGTTGCTCCCGCCCCGCGAGCGCGACGAGGCCCCGAGGTCGTGGCGCATGATCGGGCGGGGCGGGACGTGGCGGGCCACGGTCTTGAAGCCGGCGCGCGCGAAGGTCGAGGCGAAGCCGGTGCTCGACGCGCTCGGCGTCAACTCCGCGTCCAGGGGATAGGCCTCGAGCGCGGGGGCCCTGGCGCGCCGGGCGGCCTTCAGCGCCGCCGCGATCAGCGCGGACGTGACGCCCCGCTTGCGGTAGCCCTTGCGCACGTAGAAGCAGGAGAGCGACCAGACCCGCAACGCGTCCACGCGCGCGAGCCGCCACGTGCGGTCGAGCCACGGCAGGGCATCACGCGGCGTGAGCTGGCACCAGCCGACGGCCACGTCGCCGTCGAAGGCGAGCAACCCCGGGGGCGGCCCGCGCCTCACGACCTCGCGAAAGGCCGTCTTGTTGCGCGCGCGGGCCCGCGCGCGATACGCGCTGCCGATCCGCCAGTACATGCACCAGCAGCCGCCGCAGGCGCCGTTCTTCCCGAACAGGTCGACGAGTGCCGGCCAGAGATCGGGCGTGAGCGGACGGATCGTGAGTGTCACGCGCGAACGGCGATGGGCGGTGCGCGACGACGTCAGCTTACGAGAGGCCGAAGCGCCGCGCGAAGACATCGACGCTGTTGGCCAGCGCGTCGGCGTCGGGCACCTCGCCGTTGGGGGTCATCCGATCGACGACCTCGGGGAGCAGCTCGGAGAGGCCGCGCGAGGCCTCGTCCTCGCTGATCCCCGCCTGCCGCGAGATCTGCTCGAGCCCATCGTGTCCGAAGATCTGCGTCATCGCGTCCGGCGAGATCGGCTTGTTGGCGCCGCGACCCACCCACGAGTCGGCCTGCTCGGCGAAGCCCGCATGCTGCAGCTGCTCGAGAAGCCCACCGAGCCCGCCGGCGCCGCCTCGTCCGCCGGTGGCGCCCCCGAGGACCTGCCCGAGCACGTCACCGAGACCGCCGCCGGCCCCGGGCGCGAAACCCGGCGACCCGCCTCGAGAACGGTTGGCCAGCATCCCCAGCACGACCGGCAGCAGCGCGACGAGCACCTGGTTCATGCCTGCACCACCGGTTCCCGCCCGCGTCGGCCGACCGCCCATCGCCTGTCCGGCCAGTCCACCGAGAAGTTCGTCGAGGATACCCATGTGAAACCTCCTGCAACTAGAAAGAGCCCGCGGCACCTTCGAGCGCGTCGGCGCCCGTCTGGAGTATACAGGCCTGGTCGGGGCTGAAGACGGGACGGGGTTCAACCCGGGGCGCGATCGCGGTCCCTGCCGCGATGGTAGTCTTCGGCAATGCCACCCCATCCTGCGCCGCGCGCCTCGGTTCCCCGCTGCCGCAGGACGCCGAGATCGGGAGGATGCCACCCGCGACGTCACGAGCCTCATCGCGCGTGAGGCTCCGGGCTCTCGGTGAGACGATGCCCGCGTCGCTCGTGACCGCACTGGGCATCAGCGTCGCCGCACATCTCGCGGTCTACGGGCTCACGCCGGTCCTGTCCCTGCATCTCGTCGCCCTCGGCGGGAGCAGCACCCAGGTGGGACTGCTCTTCTCCGTGTTCTCGCTGGTCGCGGTGGTGCTGCGCCCGGTGGCGGGAGCGTGGATCGATCGGCAGGGCGTCCGCCGGGCCCTTCTTCCCGGGGCCGTCCTCGTCGTGCTGGCCTCGCTCGGATTCCAGGCGGTCACCGGCCCCCCGGCGCTCATCGCGCTGATGGCCTGCTTCGGGGTGGGGTACGGCCTGGCCACGATGGCGGCGGCGGTTCTGGCCGCAAGCGGACCGGCCGAGCGGCGCGCCGGCGCGCTGAGCATCTACTATCTGGCCGCGCCCGTCTCGATGGCCGCGGCCACCCCGCTCGGTCTCTGGCTCTTCCAGCACGTGGGTGTCGGAGCCAACTTCACGATGGTGACGGTTCTCGGGCTGGCTGCCGCGGCCTGCGTCCTCCGGCCGTCGCGGCCGGTCATGGCTCGTCGCGCGACGCCGGCACCCGGCGCGTCCTCGCTCTGGAGCCGCGGCGCGGTGCCGCTGTCCGCCGTCCTGGCCGTCGCCGCGATGGGACAGAGCGCGCTCTACGCCTTCTTGCCCCTTCACGTCACCAGCCACGGTCACGAGCGACACCTGCCTTGGTTCTTCGGCGTCTACTCTGGGGGCATGATTGTCCTCCGGGTGGCGGTCTCGAGGATCGCGGACCGCTGGGGTCGGAGCCAGATCCTGCTACCGGCGCTCGGCTCTCTGGCCGTCGGCTTCGCCGTCCTGACCGCGCCGCCGACGCCGCCCCGTCTGGCCGTCGCCGCGGTCCTGCTCGCCGCCGGCAGCTCCGCGCTCTATCCGACGCTCGTCGCCCTGGTGGTGGACCGGGTACCGGATCGCGAGCGCGGCGTGGCCATGGGAACCGTCTCGGGAGCCTGGGACCTCGGAGTCTTCGCCGGCTCGCTGCTGATCGCCGCCGTCGTGGAGTACTCGTCCCACGGCGCCGGCTTCGCCACCGCCGCGGCGCTCCTCGTGATCGCCCTGGCTGCCCTCGTCCTCGTCGAGCGCCGTCACGCCAGCCCGTGACGGTGTCACGGGACAACGCCCGGTGCGCGCGACGGCCCGGCAGCGACCGGGAGAGGCGACCCCCGAAGGTGGTGGCGGGATGAAGCGGTGCTCGACGGGGCCGCATCCCAATGGGCGGGATGGAGGTCGACCATGAGCGACTCTTCCGAGGGCGAGTTCAGGGGCAAGCGGGCGCTCGTCACGGGGGGGACGAAGGGCATGGGCGAGGCCATCGTCAGGCGCCTGAAGGAGTCGGGAGCGTCGGTCGTCACCACGGCACGATCCATTCCGCGTGACATCACCGAGGCGGAGCTGTTCGTCACGGCCGACCTGAGCACGCCCGAGGGGGCGGCGAAGGTCGTCGGATTCGTCCTGGAGCGCCTGGGGGGCGTCGACATCCTGATCAACAACGTCGGGGGATCCTCGGCACCGGGCGGCGGCTTCGCCGCGCTCACCGACGACGACTGGCAGGCCGCGTTGAACCAAAACCTATTGGCGGCCGTTCGCCTCGATCGTGGGCTTCTTCCATGGATGTTGAAACAGCGATCCGGCGTCATCGTCCACATCTCATCGATCCAGCGGCGCCTGCCGCTGTTCGAGGCGACGCTCGCCTATGCCGCCGCCAAGGCGGCCCTCAGCAACTACAGCAAGGGCCTGTCGAACGAGGTGGGACCGAAGGGCATCCGCGTCGTGAGCGTCGCGCCGGGGTTCATCGAGACCACGGCCGCCACGGCGCTGATCGATCGGCTCGCGGCGAGCGCCGGCACCGACGCGAAGGCGGCGCGGGAACAGCTCATGGCATCACTGGGAGGTATTCCGCTCGGTCGCCCGGGCTGGCCGACGGAGGTCGCCGAGCTCGTGGCTTTCCTCGCCTCGGATCGCGCGGCGTCCATCACCGGGAGCGAATACGTCATCGACGGAGGGACCGTCCCGACGATCTGACGGTCAGCGGGCGACGTCGCCCCAGACCACGTAGCGGCGGCGGGCCGTGGGTTCGCGGCCCTCGGCGAGCATGCGCTGCTCCTGGGCGGCCACGAGGTCGAGCAGGGGATCGCTGCCGACGGCGACGAGGCGGTGCGTCGTCAGGAGCGCCTCGATCTGCTCACGGGATCGGCCCGCGAGGAACGGCAACTGATCGCCGATCGCCGCGTACTCACGGCTCCTGCGGGCGTTCTCCGCGGCCGGCAGCGCGGTGCCGGAGTCGAGCTGGCTATCCACGACCACCAGCCGCCCGCCCGGCCGCAGGACGCGGATCCACTCGTCAATGGCCGCCTCGGGGTGCTGGAGCGTCCACAGCAGATGGCGGCTGATGACGAGGTCGAAGCTCCCGGGCCCGAACGCGAGCCGCTCCGCGTCGTCTTCCTCGAACCGGATCGCGGTCCTGCGCTCGGCCGCCTTGCGCCGCGCCACGGCGATCATGGCGGGCGCGAAGTCGACACCGACGACGCGGTGGCCCCGCGCCGTGAGCTCCAGCGCAAGGAACCCGGTGCCGCACCCGACGTCGAGCGCGTCGAGCGAGGCGCGGCCGCCGAGCACGAGGTCGAGGATGCGGTCCCAGGCGGCGCGCTCCGCGGGCGTGCGGATGCTGTGGCCGAAGTCCTCGTCGAACTGCGGCGCCCGCCGATCCCAGTGGGCCGCGACGTGCTGCTTGACCGCGTCGTCGCCGGCCGCGGAGCTCACGGCTTCCTCAGCGTCAGCTGGATGAGGGCGTCGGCCCGGGGCTGACGGTCGAGGTCGCGGCAGGCCCCCACGAGGTCCTCGAACTGCGCCGCCTGGATCGGCAGGCCAGGAACGACGTCGCGAATGCGACGCGCCTCTTCCTCGAAGTCCCACATGAACTCGCGGCCGGTGGCTTGCTTCGTATAGCTCTTGCCGTCCCGGGTGTAGATGGTGATGCGCGGAGCGAAGAGAGGTCTCTGGTGTGAGGGGATGAGCGTCACGCGCTTCATCAGATCCAGGACCGCCGGCGGGTCGTCGGCGCCGGTCGGATCGATCGGCCCACCCCGCAGCACCGGGAACCCGCGCT
>Ga0075430_100000914_pt1 | contig 23180 bp, 18 predicted proteins | sample RhiMetdeltSRZDD4_FD_75294 | JGI IMG/M metagenome (GOLD analysis project Ga0075430, IMG submission 75294) | Populus rhizosphere microbial communities from Tennessee, USA - Rhizosphere MetaG P. deltoides SRZDD4 | ecosystem: Host-associated > Plants > Roots > Rhizosphere > Soil | place: USA... | reverse complement strand
CCAGCGCCTGTCGGGTCGGAGCTCCGTCGCGGCTCCAGAGCGGCGCGACACGCGCCGGGCCGTACAGGCGCTCGAGTGCCGTCCGTTCGCCTGTCCGCACGACCCGGTCCGACGATGCGATCGAGCCGATCGCGAGCTTCACCTCGAACGCGAACGCGTTAGGTTCCTGGGCGCCCGCCGCGCGGCCGACGACAAGGACGGCCGCGATGAGTCCGGCGCGCGCCGACGTCATCTGCCGGTCCCATGTCCCGCCGACCCGCGCGCGATCAGGCGCTCGGTCTCGTAGGCGGGCCGGGCCGCGTCCGCCGAGATGACGAACCGCAGGTAGCTGCCGATCGCAGCGTGCCCCGGCACGCCGCACGCCAGGAGGTACGGGCCGGTCTGCGACGCAACGAATTCGAATTCATCGCGCTCGTTCGCCGCGATACCGGCCATGACCGCGCGCGTTGCCGCGCCCGCAAATGCCGGTTTCTCGAGGCGGATCGGCACCAGCTTCCCCTGACGTACGACGCCTAACGAATGCGGCACGACGTCGCGGTTGACGAACGTGACCCGCACGCGCCAGCCGACGGGCACCGTAATGCGGTGACTTCCGCGAAAGCCCCCGTTGAGGTTGTAGCCGGTGTTCGAGTCGTCGTAGTGGGCGGCCACGCTCACCTGCACGGTCCGCCGCGCCTCGTCGTACGACATGAAGTCATCGACACCCGGCGTATTCCGCTCGAAACTCGCCAGCCCACCGACAGCGAGGAGCAGCGCCCACGTCTGCAGGTCACGATACGCCATCACGGAAACACGGGTCATACATCCCCCCCGCCCGCTCAGCCAGCGGCCGCGTCTGCTCGCGGCCTTCGAGCGTCAACGCCGCTCCATTCGCGCGGGCCAATGACAGGGTAGCTGTTTGTGGCACCGCCGCGCGTCAGGAGACACGCCGATCATCACAGGGCATTCCCCGACACGCTCTCGATGCAACAGCGTCGCTGTCCGCTGGCGCGCGCGGCTCGCGGAACCCGGTCATCGCGACAGGCCGTCGGGCTGTACGCGACCCGCCAGTGGGCATCGCTCGCCGAACGTCCGGGAGTGCCTGACGATGATTGCGGGATCGCCGGATACTGCCTCCGTTCGCATACGGCAATGTTCACGGCGAGAGCGCAGTCGCTGTCGCCGGTACCAGAGTTCTGGATGAAGTGAGGTGTCTCGATGCGTATCGCACTGGCGCTATTCCTGGCAGCTCACGGTCTCGCGCATTTCGTCAGCTTCATCGAAGCCTGGCGCCTGATCCCGAGCGGGTTCCCGTACAAGACCACCATCCTGGCCGGTCGCGTGGATCTCGGCGATACCGGTACCCGGATCGTGGGCGTGCTCTGGCTGTTCCTCGTGCTGGCATTCGGCGCTACGGCGATCGGCGCCATCGTCAATGCAGCCTGGTGGGTGCCGGTTGCGTTAGGCAGCGCTGTCGCGTCCCTCCTGCTCAGCTCGACCGAGTGGCCCGACGCGCGCGTCGGTGTGATGATCGATCTCGGCATCCTCGGCATCCTTCCGCTCGCGCATGCGTTGCGGGTCGTTTGAAGCCGAGGTGAGCTCGTAGACGGAGGTCCCGTGCGACTGCCGTTCACTGTCGAGGAGTTTCTGGCGGTCTTCGGTCAGTACAACGAGGCGGTGTGGCCGGCGCAGTGGGTCCTCGTCGGATCCGCCATCGCCGCCGTCATATTTGCGCTGCGCGGACACGCGGCCGATCACCGTCAGGTCAACGCGATCCTCGCGCTGCTGTGGCTGTGGGTCGCCGCGGCGTACCACCTCGCGTTCTTCAGGAACCTCACCGCCACCGCCATCCCGTTCGCGGTGGCCTTCACGGCTCAGGCGGTGTTGTTCGGCTGGTTCGCGTGGAGGCCGGGCCGACTCGACTACGGTCCGCGGACGTCGCTACATCGCGCGGTCGGCGGCGGGCTCATCGCCTACGCCCTCATCGGTTACCCGGCCGTTGGCTTTGCGCTCGGGCATCGGTTTCCGGATGCGCCGACGTTCGGCGTGCCGTGCCCGACGACCATCTTCACGATAGGGTTGCTGATCTGGGGAGGCACGACGGTACCGACGCGGCTCGTCGTGATCCCCGTGCTCTGGGCAATCGTTGGCATCTCCGCGACGGTCAACCTCGGGATGGCCGAAGATATCGGCCTGCCGATCGCGGCCCTGCTGTTGTTCGTGACGACTCGGACCTTCGCCCACCAGCGCCGGTCAGCGGTTCTCCAGGCTCGCCTTCATTAGATGCAGCGAGGATCGAGCTTCCGACGCGCGTCCGGCCCAGCTCGCTAATAACCGCGGATCCCGCTCGCGCTGCCAGTAACCGCTCTTGACCAAATCGTGGTCCCGAACCCACTCGCCTTCCCAGGCGTCAGGGGCCACGTATGCCCACATCGTTAGGTGAGCCGATCGGTTACGGATCGGGCCAACCCGTCGCGCCGCCATGCTCCTGCCGGCCGAGGACTGTCGGGAGTCATGCGACCGAGAGGGCTCGTGTAAAGGAATTCCCGACTATCGCGCGGGGCAAATCGGGCGCATGGATGTGGTGCAGCATAACGCGCGGTGTTCGGAATTCGACGTCGACCTCGAGCCGCTCAATGACAATGCGGAACACGCCAGCTCTTTCTGCCGCCCTGCACGCGTCGCTTCCCGAAGCGCCTTGCTCACCCGCGGCCCGGCGTTCCGCGTATCCTCGCCTCTCGCGTGCGCAGCGGCCCGCAAGGCGATCGACACGCCTGGCGATTACATCGCTGCTCGCCGGCGTCACCGGTATCACGATGGCCGGTTGCTCGGATGACGTCGTCTACCGCGATCGCGAGCCGTTCAACCCGCCGCCCGCCGCGGCGAAGGGATTCCTCGGCTACTATGACGACGCGGCGAAGCAGACGACCTGCGGCAACTGTCACGTCGATTACCAGGCTCGCTGGAGCGGCACGCACCACGCGCGCGCATACACCACGCTGAATGCGAACGCCGGCAAGCAGGATTCGTGTTTCAGCTGCCACACGGTCACCGGGAACGGTAACGTCGCCAGCGGGACCAGCGCCGGCCACGACGCCGTGAAGAATGCCGCGTACTTCGACGTGCAGTGCGAGAGCTGCCACGGGCCCGGGCTCGAGCACGTCGAGGGCGTTGGCCAGGCCTCGGTCGTCCGGCCGCTCGCGAAGCTCGCGTCGACCGGTACCGGCACCTGCTCCGATTGTCATTCGGGAAGTCATCATCCGTTCGCGGCCGAATGGTCGGGGTCGCGCCACTCGACCGTGAGCGCGTCGCGCGCGACGAACGCGTCGTGCGCCGGATGTCACGAGAGTCGTCAGGCGTTGCTCAAGTGGGGCGAGGACGTGAATTTCGCCGAGAAGGCGACGGCGACCAACTATCTACCGGTGGCGACCTGCGCGACCTGCCACGACCCGCACGGCACCGCTAACCCCGCACAGCTGCGGTTCCCTGTGACGTCACAGGATCCGGAGCAGAACCTGTGCATGAAGTGCCACATGCGGCGCGCGGAGCCCGAGCCACCGGCCACTGCCTCACCGCACGCCCCTCAGGGCGCCGTACTGCTCGGCATCGCCGGCTGGCGCCCGCCGGGATTCGCATACGATACCGCCAGCATTTACGGCACACACGCAACCGAGAAGAACCCGCGGCTGTGCGCGGGATGCCACGTCACGAAGTTCACGGTGAACGACAAGCTCACGGGATCGTTCGTCTTCCAGGCAACCGGACACCTCATGCGTCCGGTCCCCTGCCTCAATGCGCAGGGCGTGCCCACTGCCGACAAGACCTGCGCGTACACGACGACCGCGCGTTCGTGGCAGTCGTGCACACAGTCCGGCTGCCACGCGAATGCCGCGGCGGCGAACAACGCGTTCAACACCGTTCGCGCCCGCATGAAGTTCCTGACCGATCAGCTGTGGCAGAACCTGAACAACGACGGCACCCTCCAGGCGGCACCGACCGACGGCGGACTGCTTCCGACGCTGCGCGCGCAGCGTCCTACCGAATGGAGCTCGGCCGACAACGCCATCAGCCCTGCCGAAGGCGCCGAGTTCAACGCGCGACTCTGTGGAGAATACGGGCAATCGAACAGCGACAACTCCAAGGGCGTACACAACCCGTTCTTGTGCGAGGCGCTGCTCATCTCCACCATCTCGTACATCAAGAGCCACTACGGGTTGCCGGCGGTGACAGCACAGAACCAATTGTCTGTGGAAGTGCCCAGTCTCGGCGCGTTCAGTCACGCGATGCGCGTCTCGCGCGCGACGTCGGGTCGGTGAGCCGAACGCACCGCGCGTCGTGATCGGCCCCATCGTGAGCGCCGCACTCCGGGTTCCGTCCTGGGCTGCGGCGCTTCAGCAGCCCGCCGCGACGCCGGCCGACTCCGTGGTCGTCGAATCGCCCTTGCCCGGCGGCGTGGCCGCGGTCACGCGGTTCCTGCTCAACAGCGTCCCGCCGTGGGTGCAGATCAGTGGGCTGGTGGTCGCGGCGATCGTCGCCGTGGCCATCGTCGTGTACCTCGTTAGGCACCGTCAGCCGATTCTCGCCTGGCTCCGGAGCCGCAGCCCGGGAGTCGCACTGGCCCTCGGAGTGGGAGCACTGGTGGTGACGGCCGCCGTCGTCGGCATGGGCGCCGCGACCTGGAACTACACCCAGCACTCGAACGATTTCTGCACCGGATGCCACGTCATGGCCCCGGCGTTTCAGAAGTTCGGGAACGACGAGAACAAGCACGCCGAGCTGTCCTGTCATGACTGCCACCAGCAGTCGGTGTTCGCGAGCGCGCGCCAGCTCTACCTGTGGGTCAAGGAGCGACCCGAGGAAATCGGGAACCACGCCGGGGTACCGAACCGCGTGTGCGAAACGTGTCACGTGACCGGTGACACCGCGAAGTGGCAGCGCGTGGCCGCGACGGCGGGACACCGCGTTCACCTCGAGTCCGACTCGAGCTCGCTGAAGGATTTGCAGTGCGTCACGTGCCACGGCCAGGAAGTGCACCGGTTCCGCCCCGTGAGCGGCACGTGCGGCCAGAGCGGCTGCCACGAGCAGAGCGAGACGAACATCGTACTCGGCAAGATGGCGACTCAGACGGTCCGTCACTGCACGAGCTGTCATACCTTCACAGCCGACGTGCCGGCGCTCGCGACACGCGACTCGGCGCGTGGGACGATGGTTCCCGGGCAGTCGGAGTGTCTCGGCTGCCACGAGATGCAGCGCGTCCTCGGCGACTTCGACGCGGCGAAAGACCCGCACGGCGGGAAGTGCGGCACGTGCCATAATCCGCACGAGCAGCGACGGCCGGCCGACGCCTTGGCAACGTGCACGACGGCGGGCTGTCACGCGAACTGGCGCGACGAGCCGTTCCACGTCGGAGCGTCGCACCGAAGGGTCGGCCAGCGGTGTGAGACGTGCCACCTGCCGCATCAGGCGAAGGTCGATGCCAGCAACTGCACCGGCTGTCACACCGACGTCCGGAGCCGGGGCAATCCACGTCCGCCAATTCCGTTCGACACCACGCGCGCGCTCCGGCGCATCAGCCTAACGAGTCCGCCGGCGCCGCCCGTGTCCTTCCACGCCCCGGCCGCGACCTCCTCCACGTTCACCGGCAGCGCGCCGGGCGACCCGGAGGTGCCCGACGGCGACGGCCCCACGACTCACGCCTCGTGGCCGCCGCCCACCGCGGCCGACACCTTCTCCCACACGAGGCACGCAAAGCTGGCGTGCCTCGTGTGCCATCAGCCCGGTGCTCCACGCGACCGCCTGACGTTCGAGCGGCCGCGCGGTTGTACCATCTGCCATCACCAGGCGCCGGCGACGTCGCGTTGCGCCTCATGTCACCAGCCCAACGAGTTGACGCCCGCGAGCACGGTGACGGTCGCCGTGACGGTTCCCGGTCACCAGGCGGCGGCGCGCCCGGTGGATTTCCTTCACTCGCAACACACCGCGCAGACCTGCACGCAGTGCCATACGACGCCCGTCACTCTCGCGCCGCCCGCGACGATTGCCCAGTGCAAGGACTGTCACAGCGAGCACCACGAGGTGAATCGCACGTGCACCAGCTGCCACACGGTGGCGGATCCGGCCAGAGGGCATCCGAATCTCGACGCGGCGCATCAGCGCTGCGACGCGTGCCATACCCAGGCGACGGTCGCGCGCCTCACGCCGACGCGTAGCTTCTGCGCGACCTGCCACGTGCCGAAAGCGAGGAACCACTACGACCAGAAGGAGTGCACCGCCTGCCACTTTCTCGCCGATCCCGGCGCGTACCGTTCGAAGCTCATCGCGCCGCCGAGATGATGCACTGCCGAATCCCGGCTGCGGTGATGGCGCTCGGGCTGCTCGCGGCGGGCGTGACTCGCGCCTCGGCCCAGAGCTATCGCGCTCGCATCGATGCGCGAGCACAGGCGGTCTCGTTCCGCGGACTCGTCGCCGACAGCATCCCGATCACGCAGGTCGAGACGACCGCCGATGGTGGGTTCGAGACGCCCGACGGTTTCGCGGTGCGCTGTGGCGCGAGCGACCACTGCTTCTTCTTTCGGCCGGGCGCCGCATTGCGCGGAGTTCCCGTTACTACCTCGGCGAGCGTGATCCTGTGGGGCTTTGGTGTCCCGGGGCTGACGGTACGCGGGACCGGTCGCCTCATCGCGGATCTCGGTCGAGATGACGTGTGGCCCGGAACGGATCCCGCGGCACAGCTTCTCGAGGGCTATGTCGAGTATCAGCGCGCGTCGCTGTTGGCGCGCGCGGGACGTCAGCTGGTGGCGTCACGGCTCGAGCCGATGGGGTTCGACGGCGGGTGGCTGAGATACGGTCTCGAGAGAGCGTCGCTCGAGTTCACGGCGTACGGCGGGTGGGGCCTCGGCCAGGCGGCCGCGCTCCCCGTGTCGAGTCCTGCGCTCAATCCGCTCGACGAATGGCGGCCGCGCGACCGGCAGATCGTCGCCGGCCTCGAGACGGGATGGTGGTGGCGTGACGTCGATCTGCGCGCCGAGTACCGCCGGGAGATCGACCCGCAGGATCATTACGTCGTGTCCGAGCGGACCGCGCTCTCGTTCGGTGCCCCCGCTGGGCGGCTTCCGCTCCGCGTGGCGGGTGGCGTCGACTACAACATCGCTGAGGGACACGTCGGCAGCGCGGACGTGCGGCTCACGTATGTGCGCCCCCGGCTCGCGGTGACCGGCGGCGTGCGTCGCTACCGGCCGTACTTCAGCCTGTGGACGCTCTGGAGCGCGTTCAGTCCGGTGCCGCACAACGGCGTCAGCCTCTCGGCGGACTTCCGAGCGACGCCGCAGCTGTCCGTACGCGCGCGTGGCGAAGCCTATCGGTACGAGGACGCGAACGTCTCGACAGCGCTCGTGCCCGACCTCGAGGACCGCGGCTGGCGCACGAGCGCCGGTGCCACCGCGACGCTGAGCGCGCGGTGGATGGTCGATGCCAACATCGGGGTCGAGCGCGGTCCCGGTGCGTCGGACCGCTTCGGCGATGCCGCCGTGTCGTGGACACCTAACGATCGGTACTCGGTGGACGTCTACGGCGGCGCCGTGTCGCGGCCCCTCGAGCTCCGCTACTACGACGCGACCAGTCGCTGGATCGGGGCGCGCGGCGAGGTGTCGCTGGGCTCCCAACGCCGCGTGTGGGCCGACGCCGCGTTCGTGGACGACGAGCGGGAGCGTCCGGACGTCAGCACGGCGTCGTTAGGCCAGGCGCGGCTGCGCGCCGGAGTGACGCTGTCGTTCGGGTCGGACGCCGATCGCATGCCGCTGCCTCCCGGCCGTCGTCCCGCGCGATGACGAGCCACGGGCGCGGTGGCCGTGCATCGATGGCAGGCGTGCTGCTGCCCGCGGCACTCGCCGTCGCCGCGCTCGGCGGTGGCGCCTTGGGCGCGCGCACCATCGTGACGGAGACCTCACACCCTCGCCTGGTCGCCGCGCCTTCCGTCGCGCGCCCGCCGCAGGACCGGTTCCAGCATGCAAAGCACGCCAAGTTGTTCCCGAGCTGTCTCACGTGCCACGCCGGAGTGGTCGAGACGGGACAGGCGATGTGGCCGGAAGCGGCGCAGTGCACGACGTGCCACGACGGTACCGTCGTGGCACGCGTGACGTGGGAGCCGCGATCGGCGCCGCGCGCAGGAAACCTGCGGTTCACGCACGCGGCGCACGCCACCGCCGTGATGGCGAAGAAGCCCGCGGACAGCGCCCTGACGCGGAATTGCGCCGCCTGTCATAACGAGCGCGGCGCGCCGCGCATGGCGGTTCGCAACGCAGTGGTCGGCCAGTGCATCGATTGTCACGGCTTCACGGCGCCTCACGTCGACCTGCCGAGCGAGGCATGCGCCACCTGTCACGTGCCGCTGTCCGAAGCGCCGGGCCTGACGCGGGAGGACGTCGCGCGGTTCGAGAAGCCGCGCTCACATGATGCCCCGGCGTTCCTGTTCGGCGGCCACGGCCGAGAGGCACGGGGACCCGGTCCTCCCGGTACGCCTCCCGCGATCGCGGCCAGCTGCGCGACCTGTCACGCGCAGAACTTCTGCGTCGCGTGCCACGTCAACGCGCCGGAAGTACCGGAGATACGCGCCCTGAAGATCGACGCTCGCGTCCCGACCTACGCGGCGTCGCTGCCCGCACCACCGAGCCACGCATCGCCGGCGTTTCTCCGCGCGCACGGCCGTGATGCGGAGCGCGCGGCCGCGACGTGCGCTACCTGTCACACGCGAGAGAGCTGCCTCACCTGCCACGTCAGCACGGTACCGCGCGTCATCGCGAGTTTGCCGTCCGCCGGCGAGGGACGAGCGAGCGGCGTGCACCTGGTGCGCAGCCCACCTCCATCCCACACGAGTGACTTCACGGACCGACACGGGTCCGAAGCAAGCGCTCGGCCGGCGACGTGCGAGAGTTGCCACGTTCGCGCACAATGCCTGGACTGCCATCGGCCAGCGGGATCGGCGCCGCCGGAGGCCCAGCGACAGGCGACGGATGCAGCGCAACGCCCCGGCGCGGCGCAGGCCCCCGTCGTTCAACGCTCCAGCGCATCGCGCCGCTCGGGCTATCACCCCGCGTCTTTCCTCACACGCCACCCGAGCTCGGCGTATGCGCGAGAGGCGAATTGCAGCGATTGCCACAACCCCGCGCAGTTTTGTCAGAGCTGTCACCAGCAGTCGGGCCTCGTTGCGACGTCGCGGATCGGCCAGGCGGGCTATCACGATGCCTTCCGCGGCTTCAGTCTGGGGCACGGTCAGGCCGCCCGTCAGAGTCTCGAGTCGTGTGCATCCTGTCATGCGGAGCGCGACTGTACCGCATGCCATTCCGCCGTGGCGGGTGGGTTTCGGTTCAATCCTCATGGACCGGGCTTCAACAGGGAACGTGCCCGCTCCAAGAATCCGACGTTATGCATCGCCTGTCACGGACGCACGATCCCCGGAGGTCGTTGACGGGTCGTGCCGCCTGCAGTGGGTCATGTTCGCGACCGGCAGCAACGGGAGTCGTCACGGGAGTGGTTCTCGTGGCCTAACGCCACTCGGCTGCCGTCGCGCGGTGGGCTACCAAAGCCAGTGGTGAGAAGCCAGGCTCGGGTCTCTCCCTTTTCTCCCCATTCCTAGGCGGCATGGTGCCCACCTCGCACCGACGCCGCACCGGCCAGTAACTGACTGTCGGGCAGGTCTGGAAGCGACACCACGAACTCACTGCCCGCCGCGCTCGAGCGCGCGAGGTCGAGGGTGCCGCCATGAATGCTGGCGACCCATCTGGCGATTGCCAGCCCGAGCCCGGCACCACTCCCTGTGGGAGGGCCAGCAAACGAATCGGTCGCCTCGGCGCGGTAGAAACGGTCGAAGATCCGCGCACGGGCTTCGGCCGGAATGCCTGGTCCCGCATCAGTCACGCTGAGCCTGTACGCGCCGGCCGTCCGCTTCAGGTCAACGACGACGACCGCGCCGGGTGGCGAGTGTTTGATCGCGTTGTCGAGCAGGTTGAGCACCATCCGTTGGAGCAACTCGGAATCACCTCTATAGGCGGCTTCGGGCGTGAGATGCTGCTGGATGGTCACCGAGCGCTGAGCGGCAACGGCGCGCAGAGCGCGGACGGTGTCGCCGGCGAGTTCGTCCAGGTAGAGAAGGTCACGGCGAGCCACATAGTGGCCGCTATCGGCGCGCGCGAGGAGAAACAGGTCCTCGACGATGCGCGACAATCGTGCAGCCGCCTCCTGGATGATCCGCAGCGCCTCCCGGTACTCCGCCTCGGGGCGAGTCGCCCTGGCGAGGGCAACCTCGGATTCGGCGCGCACGATCGCTGCGGGAGTACGAAGCTCGTGCGAGGCATCCGCGAAGAACTGCCGCCGTTGGTCGAATGATGTTTCGATCCGGCTGAGGAGGTCATTCACCATCGCGGCCAGGTCGCCCAGCTCATCGCGCGGATTTCGCACGGGAAGCCGTTCGTGGAGACTCGTGGCACTGATGGCTCGGGCCCGGCGACTCATCTCGGCCACCGGAGAGAGCGCACGCTTCGCAAGTGCGTAACCGCCGATCACCGCAAACCCGAGCATCAGCGGAATCGCAATCACGTACGCGGTTGCCACGCCACGAAGCGTGTCGGCGAGGCTCCGGAGTGACTGCACGGCAGCGACCGTATACCTCGCCCCGCCAAGCGTGATCTGCCCAAGTGCGGCGTGGTATTCCGTGTCCGTGTCGGGAAGGGTCACCGTAACCGGAGCGGAGTCTGCGGCCGGCAGCCTCGCAATGAGATTCGATAGTGTCGCTGCTGACAGGCGGCCGGTATCGGCATGGGCGCCGAACGACGCTTCGTCGGCGCTCGACACGGGACGACCGCTCGCATCGAAAACGACGAAGTCGATGTCGCTGAAGCGGATATCTCGCAACGCCGCCCGCACTGCCTCGGGCATCGTCGGCGTTGCAGTGTGCTCGAAGCCCAGCTCGGTCACAAACGACTCGCGCGCGGCCTCGAGAAACCGCTCGGTACGATCCAACAACACCGATCGGAGGACAGCGAGAGACGCGATCGCGAAAACACCCAGCGCCGCGCCGAGCGCCATGAAGTACCAAAGCGTCAGCCGCCAGCGGACCGATTCGGGCATGAGCCTCATCGGCCGCCTTGACGCTCTCCCCGAATCGTGTCGCCGAGCATGATCCCGGCGCCGCGCCGAATGTGCAGGAGCGGAACCGTCTCGCCAGCATCGATCTTCCGACGTAGCCGACTCACGTACACGTCGATGACGTTCCCCATCGGCTCATGGTTCTCGTCCCAGACGTGCGCCACCAGCTCCGACCGGCTCACGATCCGCCCCGCGTTTCGCGCCAGGTGCTCGACGAACGCGTACTCCTTTGCGGTCAACGGAATCTCGCGCGCGCCGCGTCGTGCTGACTGACGCCGCGTGTCAACCTCGAGATCACCGACGACCAGTGTCGCTGGCAGGACCGCTTCGCGCCGGCGCGTGAGAGCGCGGACTCGCGCAAGAAGCTCTCCGAACGCGAACGGCTTGGTGAGGTAATCGTCGGCGCCGGCATCCAGTCCGGTGATCTTGTCGTCGACGGAGTCGCGTGCCGTGAGCAGGAGGATCGGTACGCTCATTCGCCGGCGTCGAAGCTCCTTGCACACTTCAAGCCCATCGCGCTTCGGCATCACGATATCGAGGATGACCGCGTCGTATTCGTTGGCCGCGGTCTGTGCGATTGCGGCACTGCCATCTGCGACCGCGTCGACCGCGAACGCGTGCTCGCGAAGACCGCGCGCGACCGTCTCGCGCAGCTGCTGGTCGTCTTCGGCGAAGAGGAGGCGCATAACGAGCGTGTGAGGCACGAAACGGAAGCGCGGGTTATCGCCGCGCCGACCGCCAATTATGCCTCACAGAATGCACGGCGGCGATGGCATCGAGCGCTGACGAAGCGATCGTTCAGCGTGCGTCGCGCCGGCGTCCCTGAGCCAACCAGGGAGAGATACCGATAGCGACGAAAGGACGGCGCGGAATGTCGCCGATGCGGACAAGCGGATATCCAAAGTCGAGCCGCGCCATCGCGCGTCCAGCCTTCTTGGGCGAAAGCCGGAGACCAAAGCCCAGCACGCCCGCGCTGAGGTACTCACCCGGACCTTCGATTTCGGGTGCGATCGCGGCGCGACCAGCGGCGGTCAGCACGCGACGGTTTGCCGCGTCCCATCTGGTGGACCACGCGCCGAACGATGCACCGTCGAGGGCCCATGATCGACTGAGACCGGCCAGCCGTACCGACCGCTCGATCGAAAGTGACGCCGCGCCCTCCGCGAAACGGCCACGCTCGGAGAACGCGGGGGACGCCGGATCGGCGGTTGCCAACACCTTCACGTCGGGATCTGGGTCGAACAACCGTTCGGCGGCAAGCCTCGCCGACCAGAGACCTCCCGGCGCTTGCCGGAAATACGCGAGCGACCCGCGAAGCGACCCACCAGACCATTCCGACGGCGAGCGATAGCCCGATGTCCAGAGGTCGGCCGTGAACAGCGAGCGAGACGCCGGCACGAACATCTTCCCGACCCACAGGTCGACGTGCGTTACCGGCGCGCGGGACGCACGATCGTAGCCACTCCCGATGAGCGCGTCTGCCTCGAGCGACCGCGGCACATCCACCAGGGCGTTGCCCGGGAGGAGCCACGTGATCGTGTCGAACGCCACCGACCGCTGCCGCACCCCGACGTCGAGTGCGACAAGGTCGCGGCGTACCATACCCGGCCCAACGAGCGGCGCGTCCACGGCGGCAGTCAGCTCCGCCCGTCGGTATTCCGCGCCCGCCTGGGCCGAGAGTACGGCGGTCGCTGAAATGGCGAGTCGTCGTGACACGAGCGAAGTCAGATTCGTTCGACGGAACGACTCGACGGCGAGCGCTCCGCCTAACGCGGTCGTATCTCGTCCGACGGAAGCGCGTACCGATCGGTCGAACTGTGCCTCGAATCCCCAGGGCTCCGCGATCGAGCGATCACGGCGCGCGATCGACGCCACGAGCTCGCTCCCATCACGATAGGAATACCGTCCCAACTCGACTGCGAACGGACCCCCGAGAAACCACGGGTCGCGTACCGCGACACCGACGCCAGTCCGGCCGAGTGCCGAGTGAATCCCGAGCGTCGCCTCCCGTCCACTGCCGAAGAGATTCCGCTCGGTCAGCTCGAATGACGACCAGGCCGACCGAACCTGGACGGATGGGCGGGTGCTCCACTCGTCTCGCGTGATGATCGTGAGGTCGGTCGGCTGGGATCCACACGTGACGGCGGTCGCCATCACATCCGCGAGATACGGCGACCCGCGGAGCTTACGCAGCGACTCCGCGAGGCGAAGGGTGTCAACCGTGTCACCAGGTGCGATGAGGAGCTGCCGCCGAACCGTACTCTCTCGAGTGCGGATGTGGAGATGCTCCAGGACGCGTGCCGGCCCTGGAAACGGTGTTGGCGCGAGCGGTACGACACGGACCGAACGAATTTCACGCCCGGAAAGCTCCGCGAGCGCCGTGCGCGACGTGAGCGAATCGCATCGCGACGCGTGCGCGCCTTGTTGCGCGTGTGCGCTTCCGACGGCAACGACGAAGGCAAGCCCGAGATGCAGCAGGTGGCGGGGGGAAACCATGGCTTGAATATCGGTCCGTCATCCTGAAGAGAACCTGAAGCGCCGGATCGAGTGGACTTCAGCTTGGTTTCAGGCTCGGCCTGGTACGTTGGGAGACGCCAACACGCCGACTTGCTCCCCCACACGATGCCCAACTACACAGCTTCTCGTACAGTTCGCCGACGGCTCTCCGCTGCGGCCCGCTACCGCTGGGCGGCCGTTCTCTGGCTGATATTCGTGACCGCCACGACGCTGACCCGCTTCGCCATCCTGGCGTGGTCGCGCGCGGGCACAACCAATGATGGTCCGGTACTCGTCAGGGCCTTCGCGGCCGGCGCCGCGTACGATGCGCTCGTTGCCATGTGGCTCATCGCCCCGTTCATGCTGTACCTAACGATCGCTCGCTCCACCCGTTTCGGTCGCGGGCCACAGCGGACATGGCGGCGAGTTGTCGTCGCTTCTGCCCTGGGGCTCGCGACGTTCACGGCGGCGGCGGAGCTGATTTTCTTCGATGAATTCGACGGCCGGTTCAACTTCGTAGCGGTCGACTACCTCGTGTATCCTACCGAGGTCACGACCAACATCTGGCAGAGCTACCACGTTGCCTGGGCGTCGACTGGCATTGCCGTCGTCGTGGCACTCGCGATGTGGACGCTTCGCCCGGTTCTGCATCGCTTCGACCAGGATGCCGGGCCACGGCCGCGCTGGCGACTCGTTGCCGCCGGCGGCTACGCCGTGGTACTCCTTGCGCTGACGACTATCGTCTCACCGTCTCTTGCGCACGTGTCCGACGACAGGGTGGTGAACGAGCTTGCCGCCAATGGCTATTACACGTTCTGGCAGTCGTTGCGGGGCAAGGACGCTCCGTACGATGGTCTGTACGAGACGCGACCGGACAGCGTGTTGTTCCCGACGTTGGCACGTTTGCTCGGACAGGATCGGCCCGGGCTCGAGACGCAGGCTGGATGGAGTACGCTGAGGACCATTGCATCATCCAGTCCGCCGCGCCGATTGAACATCGTGGTAGTGCTCGAGGAGAGCTTGGGATCGTCGTTCGTCGGGACCCTGCACCCGACGGACTCGGCCTCTCTCACGCCGGCATTCGATTCACTTGCCGCTCGGGGAACACTCCTCACGCGCGCCTACTCCACCGGCAACCGGACCATCCGCGCACTCGAAGCGACGACATCATCCCTGCCGCCGCTCCCGGGCATTTCAATCGTTAGGCGGCCCCAGTCGATCGATCTGTTCACGCTTCCGAGCGTCCTTCGAGCGCACGGCTACGCCACCGAGTTTGTCTACGGTGGTCGCGCGATGTTCGACGGGATGGCGACCTACATGCGCGAGAACGGCGTGGACCGCGTCGTCGAGCAACGCGACTTTCCGGCGGGAACGTTCGCCACTGCGTGGGGAGTGGCCGACGAAGCCATCTTCGACAAGGCGCTGGCGGAGATGGACTCGCTCCAGAGAACCGGGAGACCGTTCTATTCGCTCGTCCTGACCGTTTCCAACCACCGTCCGTACACGTACCCGACCGGCCGCATCCAGCAGGATCCAGCGGAGAAGCGCCGAGCCTTCGCCGTACGGTATGCCGATTGGGCGCTCGGACGCTTCATGCGAGAGGCACGCGCACACGCGTTCTTCGATTCAACGTTGTTCGTCGTCATGGGAGACCATGGTGCGCGCGTTTATGGAGCCGCCGAGATTCCGCTGTCCAGCTACGAGGTACCGGTGCTGTTCTACGCTCCCGGGCTCGTGAGCGCGGGCGTCCGCGTGAACACGCTCGCGTCCTCACTCGACGTACCGCCCACGATACTCGGCATTCTCGGGCTGTCCTACGAATCGAAGTTCTTCGGACGCGACGTGTTTCACACGGACAGCGCGAGCGGACGCGCAATGATGGTCCACAATGCCGAGCTCGCGTTGATGCGAGGCGAACGTATGGCGGTGTTGGGACCGCGAAGTGCGTCAACGATCTACGCGGTCGGGCCGTCCGGGGCGTTGTCAGCGGTAGCATCGCCGTCCGCGACGGATCGCGAGCTCGTCGAGGAAGCGATCGCGTACTACGCCGGCGCAGATCACCTGTACCGGTCAGGCCGATACGAGTTCGAACCCCGTCGTGCGACTCTCTCAGCAGGCATAGCGCGCGACGACGCGAACCTGCGCGGATCGGTCGTTTCCCCGATGCAGTGACTTCGGTGGACCGCCGCCGTCCCGCCCTTGCCCTTGGAGGTTCCACGAAACTCGCCCCACTACTCCGGGGCGTATAGTCGCTTTTCGGATATACTACAGACGTGCCTGCGCTCACTATCCTCGTGATAGACGACGAGCCACAGATCCGGCGCGTCGTGCGAAACGCGCTCATGACCGATGACACACGCGTCGTCGAGGCGGCGACCGGGCGCGGCGGGATCGATCTCGCCGCCGCCGAGCGCCCCGATCTGATCGTGCTCGACCTCGGCCTACCGGACATCGAGGGCCTCGAGGTGTGTCGCGAGATCCGAGCGTGGTCGACGACGCCACTGGTCGTACTATCGGCGCGCCACTCGGACCGGGAGAAGGCGGACCTTCTCGACGCCGGCGCGGACGACTACATCACCAAACCGTTCAGCACTCTCGAGTTCCAGGCACGCGTCCGCGCGCAGCTCCGACGCGCCCGCCTGTTGCCGGAACAGAGTGGGACGACGATTGCGGCGGACGACATCACGATCGACTTCGTGAAGCGCTCCGTGACTCGCAACGGGACCACAATCCACCTGACGCCGATCGAGTGGGGGCTCCTGCGTGCGCTCGCGAGTCAGGCGGGTCGCACGCTCACGCATTCGCAGTTGTTCGCCCAGGTGTGGACCCGATCACACGGCGACGCGCAACAATACTTACGTGTCCACGTCGCGAACCTCCGGCGCAAGTTGGAGCGCGACCCGGTTCGGCCGCGCTTGATCCTTACCGAACCCGGCGTCGGTTACCGCTTCCAGCCAACCGACTAGTCACGTGTGGCCTCGGCCAGCCAAGGATCCTCACCGACGCCAAACGCGCGACTGGCTCGTTTGGGTCGGCGTCCTGGCCGTTGTCACGGCGGGGTTACTTCGCGTGCGCGACGTGCTCCACGAGGCGCACGTCGCGCTCGCGTACTTGCTGGTTGTCCTCGGCGCGAGCGCATCGGGCGGCCGTGCGCTCGGGCTCACGCTCGCCGCGGCAGCCTTCGCGTGCTTCAACTACTTCTTCGTCGCACCGCATTTCGCCTTCACCGTCGCGGAGCCTCTCGACTGGCTCGTGCTCGTCGCGTTCCTCGTGACCGGTGCGGTGGCGGCTCAACTCCTCGCTCGGGCGCAGACCGAGGCGAACGTCGCGCGCGAGCGCGCGGCCGAAGTCGATCGACTCTCCACCCTCGGGGCGGAGGCGCTCAACGCGGGCCGTGCCGACGAGGCGCTGACGAGGATCGCTGATGTCATTCGAGCCACGCTCGGCGCCGTCGCGTGCGGGATCTACCTTCGCGACGAGACGCGCGGGACAGTAACGCTCGCGACGATGAGCAGTCCCGCAGCGTCCCCAGTCGACGAGAGTCAGCAGCGTTCGCGCCCAGGTGCCGCCAGCGAGCTTGACGCGCGCGAACGGCTTTCCACGCTGCGCCCCCCGGGGATCCCGGCGGGCGCGCGTCTCGTCGAGTGGGTCGCCGAGAACGGACGTGCGGTTTCGACTCGCGCGGACGGCACGATCCGGTTCGCTAATGCGAGCCAAGTGGGCTTCGAGCACACCGAGTTCGGCCCGTCTGGCGCCCGCGTGTTGCTGCTTCCGCTTCGCGTTCGCGAACACACTGTCGGCGTGCTGTCCATCGAACATGCCGACGCGCTGGTGCTCGACGCCCCGCGCCTGCGATTCCTCGAGGCGCTCGCGTATTACGCGGCGCTTGGCGTCGAGCGCGTACGACTCGGTGCCGAAGCGGAGCATACCGAAGCGCTCCGCCACGCAGACCGACTCAAGGACGCCCTGCTCGCATCGGTGTCGCACGATCTGCGCACGCCGCTCACGACGATCAAGGCGCTCGCGCACAGCATCGCCGCCGACGGCGACGAGCGCGCAGCCACAATCGAGGAGGAGGCCGACCGCCTGAACCGTTTTGTTGGGGATCTGCTCGACCTGTCGCGACTCGCCGCGGGTGCGCTCACCGTGACGCCGGAGCTCACTGCCGCCGATGATCTCCTCGGAGCCGCATGGCAGCGTGTGTCGGGTGCCCTCGGTGACCGAACGCTCGATGTCTCCATCGACCCTAACGACCCGCTACTGGTCGGTCGTTTCGACTTCGTTCATTCGCTGCGCGTGCTGGTCAACCTCATCGAGAACGCCCTCAAGTACTCGCCGGCGACGGCACCGATCGATCTATCGGCGCGCCGGGCCGGCGATGTGATCGAGTTTCTCGTCGAGGATCGCGGTGTCGGGGTGCCGCCGGGCGAGCGCGAGCGGATCTTCGAACCGTTCTACCGGCGGGCCGGGACCCCGCCGGACACGAGCAGCGCGGGGCTCGGCCTCTCCATCGCGCGCCGACTGGCCGAGGCGCAGGACGGAACCCTCCGCTACGAGCCGCGCGACGGCGGAGGTAGCCGCTTCGTCTATTCCGTCCCGGCAGCGGACCTAACGACGATGCAAACATCGCGCGACTGAGCGCCCCGGTCTTTGTGAAATCTTAACGGCCGGACGCCCGTGTCTTTGTGCGGTCTTCACGCCGCTCCGAGTAGCGTAGAAGTCAGCGCCGGAGCGGCGCGTTGGTTCCCGCAGCCTACCGTACGATGATGACCATGTTGAATTGGTGCCTGTTCCTCGTGTTGGCGATATGGATCGTCGACCGCGAGGATGGCACACCAAAGCGGCCGCCACTGCGCTTGATCAAGCCTTCATGACGGCGCCGCCCGATCGGCGCGGAACGGACGACTTCCCGAGGAACGAGGGCGCCTTACCGCACGCCGCATCGACCGCCGAGTCGGACTCGGACCCGACGCGTCCCAGGACAGACCAACACCCTACTGGTCGCCGGCTGGCAGTGCTCACGCTGGGTGCGCTCGGCGTCGTCTACGGAGACATCGGCACAAGTCCCCTGTATGCTCTTCGCGAGTGCTTCAGCGAGCTCTATGGACTCGCCCCCACGCGCGCGAATGTCTACGGGGTGCTCTCGCTCATCGTCTGGTCGATCCTGCTCGTCGTCGCCGTCAAGTATCTCGTTTTCATCCTCCGGGCGGACAACAAGGGCGAGGGTGGGATCCTCGCGCTCATGGCGCTCCTGCTTCACGGCATGCCTGGCGATCGCGTGCGGCGGCGCGCCGTGGTCGTCGCGCTTGGACTCTTCGGTGCCGCCCTTCTCTACGGCGACGGGATCATCACGCCGCCCGTCTCCGTGTTCGGAGCCATGGAGGGGCTCGCCGTCGCCGCACCGCACTTCGAACGGCTCATCGTACCGGTCACGTTCGGCATTCTCTTCACGCTGTTCGCGTTCCAGAAGCGCGGCACGGCCGGGATCGGCGCCGTGTTCGGACCGGTCATCCTGCTCTGGTTCGCGACCCTCGCCATTCTGGGTGCACGCGAGATCGCTCGCTCACCGGGCATACTGCTCGCGCTCAACCCGTGGTATGGCGTCGAGTTTTTTGCGACGCATCAACCACGCGCGTTCGTCATCCTTGGCTCGGTAGTGCTGGCGATCACGGGCGCGGAGGCGCTCTACGCCGACCTCGGGCATTTCGGAAAACGTCCGATCCGTCTCGCGTTCTTTCTGTTCGTCCTACCTGCGCTGCTCCTGAACTACTTGGGCCAGGGTGCTCTCATCCTTCGTGTCCCTGAGGCGGCCCGGAACCCGTTTTACCTCCTTGCACCGCATTGGTTTCTGTACCCGCTACTTGGCATCGCAAACGCAGCGGCGATCGTCGCCTCACAGGCGCTGATATCAGGCGCGTTTTCGCTGACGCGACAGGCCGTCCAGCTCGGCTACATCCCTCGCGTCACCATCGTGCACACATCCAAGGAGCAACCGGGACAGATCTACATCCCGGAAATCAACGCGGCGCTCATGGTCGGCTGCCTGGTGCTCGTCGTGACGTTTCGCTCGGCAGGCGCGCTCGCGGCGGCGTACGGCGTTGCCGTGACGGGCACGATGGTGATCACGACCATATTGTTCGCGATTGTCGCTCGTGGGAGCTGGGGCTGGCCCTTGCGAAACGTCGTGCTGGTCACCGCTGCTTTTCTTTCGGTCGACCTCGCGTTTTTCGGAGCGAACGCAGTGAAGATCGCAGCGGGCGGATGGGTGCCACTCGCGCTCGCCGGCGCATTCTTCACGTTGATGACGACATGGAAGAAAGGACGCGAGCTCCTCGCGGGGATCCTGAGACAGGGTACCATGCCGATGGAGCTGCTCCTGGACGACCTCGAACGGCGCCGGGTGCCTCGCGTTGCAGGGACGGCCGTCTTCATGACGTCCACCGCGGGCGGTGCGCCGCTGGTGCTGCTTCACCATCTCAAGCACAATAGGGTGCTGCACCAGGAGGTGATTCTGCTCTCGGTGCATTCCGCAGACGTGCCGGAGGTCGATACGGCCGACCGCGTACACGTCGAGCCGTTAGGTCAGGGGTTCTATCGTATCGTGGCGGTCTTCGGCTTCATGGAGACACCGAACGTCCCGGCAGTGCTCACGCGCGCAAGGGAGGCCGGGATCCGGGCCGTGCCGGCGGAGACCAGCTATTTCCTCGGACGCGAGCGGTTGCTTCCGTATGGGGCATCGGCCATGGCGAGATGGCGGAAGAAGTTGTTCGTGTTCATGTCACGGAACGCGCGTTCGGCGACCGAGTTCTTCGGACTGCCACCGAACCGCGTCGTCGAGCTCGGGACGCAGCTTGAATTCTGACCGGCCGAGCGCCGCAGGGTCATTGCGCCGATGACGGCACCCACCCTCGATCGATGTCCGTTCGACCGCAAGGAGCACACATGGGCACATCACGATTCGGTCAACTCCTGCTCGTGATCGGCGGTGTCGTTGGCGTGGCGGCCGTCGTTGGCCTCGTTGTCGGGTTCGAACCGGCGGCGCTACCTCCGTCGCTGGTCAACCTTGCCGTCTACAAGCTCACGTTCGCGGCCGCCGCCGGCCTGCTCGCAGCCGGCGCGATCGTCCGCCGGTACGCACGCCGCAGCGAGAGCGGGCGAGCGCCCGACCCCGAGGATTCCATTGAGCCTGGGACAGGGCGTGATGCGCTCGGCGAAGGCCTGCCGGGTCCCGGCGAGGTCGGGCTCGAGCGGACAGAGTCAGCTCGCGTGCGCGAACGGCCATGACTCGTTAGGCGTTCGCTCGACAGTGCACGATACCCCCGCACCGGACGATGTTGTGCGCTCGGATCACGGCGGTCACCACGTCTCGGACGTTCCGCTCGTCGACCGGGTCCTCGCGCCGTTTCGACGCTTCACACAGACGGAATCCGCCAGCGGATTGGTACTCCTGGCCGCCACGGCGATCGCGCTCGGGTGGGCGAACTCTCCGTGGGCGGCGAGCTACCATCACCTCTGGGAGCTGCCGGTGGGAGGCGCGTTGGGCGGGATGTCGTTCCAGACCACGCTGCACCATCTCATCAACGACGGCCTCATGGCCGTGTTCTTCTTCGTCGTCGGCCTGGAGATCAAGCGCGAGGTGCTCGCCGGCGAGCTCGCGTCGGTGCGCACCGCCGCGCTGCCGATGATCGGAGCACTCGGGGGGATGGTCGTGCCGGCGGCGATTTACGCGGCCATCAACGTCGGCGGTCCCGGCGCTCCCGGGTGGGGAGTTCCGATGGCCACCGACATCGCGTTCGCTCTTGGCGTCCTCGCGCTGCTCGGAGACCGGGTGCCGATCGGCCTCAAGGTCTTTCTCGCCGCGTTGGCGATCGTCGATGACATCGGGGCGGTACTCGTGATCGCCCTCTTCTACTCGTCTGGCATCGTGTGGGGTGCGCTGGCAGCCGCCGCCGCGCTCCTCCTCTTCGCGGTCGGCTTGAACCGCGCCGGCGCGCGTCGCCCGTGGACGTACGGCGCCGTCGGGCTCGCGCTGTGGGCCACGGTTCTCCTCTCCGGCATCCACGCCACGGTGGCGGGGGTACTGCTCGCCTTCGCCATCCCGGTTCGGACACGCGTCAACGAGCAGCAGTTTCTCACGCGAGCGCGACGGGCGCTCGACGATTTCGACGCGGCGGCCGCGGTGACGGCGTCGGACCCCGCGACGACCGTGTTGTCGAACGCCGGCCATCACGCGGCGGTGGAGGAGATCGAGATGCTGTGCGAGCACGCGCAGCCGACGCTGATTCGGCTCGAACATGCGCTCCACGGAATCGTCTCGTTCGGCATCATGCCCGTGTTTGCTCTCGCGAACGCCGGTGTGACCCTTGATGCGACCGCGCTCCGCGATGCCGTCCTCAGCCCCGTAACATTGGGCGCGGCCGCCGGATTGCTGATCGGCAAGCCGTTAGGCATCGTCGGTTTTTCGTGGCTGGGGGTGCGGTTCGGCGTCGCGGCGCTCCCGAAGGGCTCGACTTGGTTGGCGCTGGCGGGCGTCGGGGTGCTGGGCGGCATCGGATTCACGATGGCACTTTTCATCGCCGGGCTCGCGTTCCCTCCGGGTTCGTCCCGAAGCGGTGTGCTCGACGCGGCGAAGCTGGGGGTTCTGGCCGCATCTGCGGGTGCGGGCATCGTGGGAAGTCTCGTGCTACGCCGAGCGTTACTGCGCCCTGGCATCGACCCGACAGCCACGCCGCACGTCGACTGACGCTGGACATCGACGTATCAGGGGCGTCGCCTCCCGTTCGGGCTGCACCCGCGATACCCCCGAGGCCGCGCTCTATGATCATCGGCGGGATTCCGCGTCTGAACCCGGCCGCGCAGCAACGGGAGTCACCACGGGCGCGGTTCTCGAGAACGATCGTCGGCGAGCCCGATCCCCGGCAGTCGAGCTGCAGTCGGCGGCCACCGATGTCCACGAGCCGCCCGGGTGGTGGATGATCCTGCGTGGCGCGATGGCGCACGACCGCCTCGACGCTCGCGCCGGCGACGACGACGATCGCCAGCAGGCATGCCGCGGCGAGCGCAACTCGCTTCACCCGGCGCCTCATCATGGGCATGGGTCCATTGAAGAAGAATGGTTGAAATTGGCGTTAGGCGGCGGGTGCACGGTGGTTCGGGGCTTGCGTCAGGCGCCACGCCAGGTAGCCGGCGGCGGCGAGGTCGTACGTCGAACAGAACGCCGGCCACCAGGCGGGCACGCCGGGATTCGCGACGAGACGCGCGTGGAAGAGGTCCTGCACGCCGTGCGCGGCCAGCGCCGCGGCGACCAGCCAGAGGCTTCGCCGGAAGCCGAGCGATGCCGCCACGACGAAGACGCCCGCGAGCAGCGACTCGACGACCACCGCACGGCCCGAGCCGCCCATGACGGCGAACAGCACGTAGTAGAAGGCGATCACGATGAGCACCGTCGGGTAGAACGCGCGATCCCGGTCGAGCCGCAGCGCGCCCGCGTACGTCGAGACGGCGAGCGCCAGGATGATACCGATCACGTAGGCCATGCGGTCGTTCCCTGTTCGAGGAATGGGAGT
>Ga0075430_100000912_pt1 | contig 23196 bp, 22 predicted proteins | sample RhiMetdeltSRZDD4_FD_75294 | JGI IMG/M metagenome (GOLD analysis project Ga0075430, IMG submission 75294) | Populus rhizosphere microbial communities from Tennessee, USA - Rhizosphere MetaG P. deltoides SRZDD4 | ecosystem: Host-associated > Plants > Roots > Rhizosphere > Soil | place: USA... | reverse complement strand
AAGGGCATTATGGCCAGCGGTCATGTGAACCGCGTAAACAGGCCGAACACATGGCTGCACCGACCAATGCTGCAAACGTTCAAGAAAGTCCTTGCCAACTCGGAGCCGTCCACACATGAGGGTAAAGCGGACAATGACGCCGACATTTCACAAAAGGTGTAGGACCATCGAGACAAACACCACTACGATTGTCGCCGCAATCATCACTTGTGGTGTGGCGCTTTCCAAAAATCCGGGACGACGGTTTTGATCGTGTCGCGAAGCAGTGACTGCATTGGTTTTACCGGAGTGCAGTGACCGGGTCACAGATATGATCCGTAGTCAGGCAACGAGGTCACCCACGAAACGCGAATGACGATTTAATAACCAGGTGACGAACAGCACCGCGGCACAACTGATCCAGACAAATCAAGACGCGTTAGCCCAACGATTCTTGATCTGCCGGCGCAGATTCTTGTCTTGTAACGCGAGCGGTGATGACAATCGGGTAATTTGGATCGTCTACGCTGAGGTCAGGATTGTCGAGTTCTTCGGCTGATATCCCATAGAGGAATGCAGTTGTTGTAAAGACATTGCCATGCGATTCAACAAATACCGCATCCGTCCCGAATTGCTCCTCGCAAAGCCGACGTATCGCTGAAGCGGTAAATCTCCAATACCAGGTCCACGGTTCGCGACAATTGCATTGCGTTAGCGCTGGTGCGGTTAACAACAAAACTCCCCCCGGCTTCAGAGCACGATGCAAGCTTGCTATTCCAGCACGCAGGTCAAACAAATATTGCAATACCTGGGTAAGAACAATGCAGTCAAAGCTAGCATTAGGAAGGGTGCCGCATTGTGCAAGGTCGCCCACAATGGTGGCGTGAGGATTTGCCTCAACGCTGAGAACGTCACTTCGCTGGACACGAGTGCCGCCAAAGCGGCGCGTGTAGTGGTTATCCCCCACCTCCAGCACGCGCCCCCTGATGTCTTCGGCATTTTTACCGAGGAAACCTGCGATGTAGTGTCGATCGATAGGTGTTCCGCGTTCGAACCCGAAAGTGCGGCTGATTGGCGATAGTCGCCTGAGGTCGCCGAAATTTATCGAGCCTGGCGGGATTGAATAAAGTCGAAGTCGCATCGACCGCATCCAATCTACAATTGGACGTGGAAGTATCTGAGTTGCGTTGCGGATCGACTCTCTTGTAATCATTGTGTTCCAGATGCTCAGCGGCCCCACTGATTCGATCAGTCTCCTTTTCTCTAATGGAACAGGATTTTAAGAGCAGTAGGATCTAAGGTTGCCCTAAGCAAATTCGAAGTCCAGCTTTGATCCGCCGCGTGCAACGCCGATAGGATTAAGTCATCGCCGCGATGCGCAGACCGTCCGCGGTCGCTGCAGCGCTCGCAGTGCGAGTTGTCGGGGTGGATGATCTTGCGGACAATCTCGAGGAGCCCTTGTTGATAAGGATGCCGCGTGACTCGGCATCCGAAAAGCTGAGCCTGACTTCGGCAGCCAATATTAGACGGAGCAAAACTGCGGCTCGCAACGCGGAACATCGCTAAATCGTGCTCAGTATCGCCGATAGCGATGGTCTCGAGATTCGGTCCTAAGACCCAGTCGCGAAGCGCAGTCAGGCCAGTTCCTTTATCAAGGTCCTTGGCTACGATTGTGGTATCGATCAGTGTGTGATGGAACTCGAGCTGATCGAGTCGTAGCTCTGCGAGCAGTTGCTGCATCATAGTGCTTGCGATCGGCGCCAAGGCGCCGTTGCCAACGCTGGACGCACGGGCTGCACCGACCAGTGAATGCATAAAGCCCTGGGGTCTGTCTTGATATGTGAAAGCCCGAATTGAATATAGATGTCTTTCATCGAGGAATACGCCGGGCATGCGTTGCAAACTTCTTCTCAGTTCCGCCAACTGGTGCTGGGCTTCAGTACCGATGAGAACTCGCTCGCGCTGATGTACTGCGTCCCACAGATAGCTTCCGTGTTCGGCGATGCCGCCCGCCAGTGAGTACGCTTTACAGTAATCCCTTACCTCGGCAGCTGACCGCGCCGTGTTCAGCACAACTGAAAACTCATGCTTACTCAGGAGCGAGAGGGCTTTCATGCCGGCTACAGTCGTGCAAGGGAAGCCGAACAATCGTCGGTCAAGGACGCCGTCGACATCCAGCGCTATCAGGGGGGAGCGCCAACGCAAATCGGCGCCCGAATGACAGAGCGAGCCGAAATGACGCGCGGTGTGCACGGTCAAGAAGTTCCAGGCGCTTATGAACCGCAGATGATGGCCGAGCTGGGCATCCCGACCGCGAGCCGAAATTAATCGCGCTTGAGCTTCACTCATTGCCCAAAGGCCGGCGAGCAGCTTATTCATGAAAAGGCGCTGGTTAACGGTGACGTCCCCAGATTCATCAATATATTTTTGGATCAAATCGCTTTCTTCATCGGACGAGAGCGCAAGATTCAAAATCGCGTCGGCGAGATCGTAGGCAGGATCCGTCACGTTCAGCGCATTTTTTCCCATTCCGTGATGTTCGTAATCCACTTTAAGCGACCCGTTCGGTCCTGAAATCCATTCGCTGCGATGCATGTTGCCATCTATCAGCGTTGGGCATGGGCATTGCGTTTGCCGTATCCTTGCACCAAGAGGTGATCGCATCAAAATGTCTGTTGGGAAACGTCCATAGGCGCGGCTGAGCGCTTTCTCCAGCAGTCGAACGCCGTTGTTATGTTGCTTCAGATCCATCCCGGCGCCAGTTTTTTGAGGCAGGTGACGAACCCTGGCGGCCACATAGGATGCGGCCGCATCGATAATCTCATGACGCTTTCCAGCTGGTGAGGTCGCCGCCTGTGGAATCCATTCCATGTACAGAATGCCGTCACGCAGCCCGAGAATGGGCGGCACATGTCCCCGCAGCCTCTTTCCAATTAGAAAGGCGCGATAGGATAACCATCCCCAGCCAACGCTTTTCGCCAGCACATACCTCGTTTGAATTTCGCCCTGGGGTGTCTGTAGTTGAACCTCGAATATCCGCTTAAGGCGTACAAAACGTTCGTCGGACGCAGTGCATCGCAAGCCCGAGTTGAATTCTTTCGCGCCGCTCACGCTCACGCTGATAAGATTTTGACTGCGGAAATATTCGGCTAATCGCGGCTTTACCGTCTCTGGGCTCAGTAGCTCCTGTTTGTGCCATTGCTCGGGCGGTAGCGTGATAACAGTGTCATCAGGAAGCGTCTTGAACCAGCTCGGATACGCTGGATGAGTTGGCGCAAGCAATTTTACACTGTGTCGCGCAAATCCCGCGCGGAAAGCGATGCCTATGGCCCTGAGCAATGTGCTGCAGGTGTGGGGAGGATCGTCCGTGATAAGCGCACAGTACCCATCGGCGGCAAACCGCTTGAGCTTCTTGTGTTCCCATGCTGCCACGCCCTTAGTCGGGTTGACCGTCAGGAAAGTCACTCTCCTATAGCCTTTCGTTTCCAAGAGCGCGCGCAATAAAGGCACAAAATACGAACCCGAAGTGCGCAGTCCCAACAGCAAGAGGGGTTGCGTGCGGTCGGGAAATCGACGCACAAGGCGTTCGCCAAGCCTCAGGACGTCGGTTGGCGTGAGGTCGAGATGATTGAAGGGAGACGGCGGATTCAATGGCTTCGCTTGCAAATCCACCGGGAGCGTCGATTCCAACAGCATTGTTAGTGTGCGGCCCGACTCAACCAGGCACCGCGAATCAGTGTTTTGCGGCTGGACAACGAGCGAGAGGAGGTCGTTGAGGCTTGAAAACCAGTGCTCCCGCCAGCGAGCAGCTCGCCGCCACGACCACGGCCTGTTCGAAATCGTTTTCATAAACCGACTGGCAGCACGACCAATTGGGTTTGTTACCAGTGGCTTAGGAAGCCGCAGCGTATGACCCAGCAGGTACTCGTCGACGCAGTTGAGCAGTCCGGAGGATAACAGAAATATGTTTGTTACAATTTCGCCGGTCTGCCAACCATTTTGCGCTGTGACAAGCTTGTCAACTTCTTCACGAACGTGAGCGACGGCGTCGTGTACGGTGAGATACGGATTCAAGCACCAATCATAAGTTTCGTAGAACTCTCGTTCGGATGACAGCACGTCTTCTTCCGAATAGTCCTTGGCTACAGTGCTCAGAACAGGCGGCGCAAGCATCTCTAGATCGTCCTTGCCTGAACTGAACGTGACTGAACCGCACGGCCGATTGTCCGATCGTTCCGTGCCCAGCTCTTCGGATGAGAGTTCACCCGCGTGAGGATCGAGCGTACACGGCTCCTCGCAATCTGCGCGGCAAACCTGTGCACTACACCCTTGGGTGACCATGACTGTTGAAGCCATTCTGGCAGGTGTTCTTGAAAACAGTGCCAAATTTCGTCGAGCAGTCGCCGCTTTTGCTCTGCGTCCGCATTTTCAATGATCGCCAGTAAAGCGTTTTCGGCGAAGAGTTCCTTGATCACGCGAGCCGATTGGCTGTTGACCAGGTCCGTGACGTCAGTTGTTACACTGCACAGTAAGTGGGCAAGATCAGCGGCTGCGGCATTTTCTCGGAAGCCCCCGTTGCAAATGCGGCAGCTGTCGACTGTTCCCGCGTCGATTAACGAAACCTCTTTTGTTTTTACATCGAACAGCAGATTCTGCATCCCGAAGTCGCCATGACGCTGGCCATAACTCCAGCACGTCTGCATTGCTGTTGCGGTCGCACCCGCAGCGTCAAGGAGAACTGGCAATGGCAGACCGTTACTACCCTGTGCAACGCAAGCTTCGATCGGCTCCCCGGGCACGGCAGTCATGACTAATGCGAGCGGTGCCTTGCAGACATATAACGGACGGGGAACCAAAATTTTCCAGTCGTTGATATGAACACCATCCAATGCCGCGTGCAGACTGGAAAGTGCCTCGAACTGTGCTTGCACCGTCTCGACGGCTAAGCCGGCCTCATGCTTGTAGATCTTGATCACAAGACCCTGGAATACAGGCCGGATGGGCTCGCCTGTCGATTTAACGATAAAGATCTCTGCTTGGCTGCCATCGCCGATCCGCGTGATTGACCAACGGCTCTCACCGGTCGCCTTCGTAAAGTCTTCGAGCACGCGAATTACAGCTGTCGAGTCGCGGGCCTTTGGAATTTTCGAGTAGAACGCAACCCATCGTCCGAGAACGCCGATTACACTACCTCCGAGCAATCCGTAGGCAGCACCCAAGAGGCCCCATTGCTTCATCAAAAACCAAACAAGAATTACGGTAACAACGGCTCCTATCGTTGCAGCAACAACGATCATGCGAGGGCGCTCCATGGTTGCCAGCGCAGCGGAGGCCGGCGTGCCGAGAGCACCTACAGACATTCCCAAGGCCAATACGTTTAAGGTGTGACCGAGGCCCCCGTATTCCGGGCCATGATACAACAAAAGCATTATGTGCTCGCCGGCCATTAGGACCGCCAGATTGAATCCTGCCATCAATGTGCCAATCAGCACAGTGTTGCGGATCGCCTCGCGCCACAACTCCGGCCCGCCGCCATTCTTCCAGGCCAATGCCGACTTGGGAATCAACACATTGGCGAGTCCGGTCAATAAGGGATTCACAAAGCCCACGATGCTCATGCACGCCGCATACGTCCCCGTAACCGTCGCGCCGGCGATCGCTATCGATAACCAGGAAATTATGTAAGCCTGCGTTTGTACGGGTGCTCGCCCTGCAAGTAGCCATTTCCCCAGGGCCCAAGTTTGCTTCAGCACTATTTGCACGTGCCGCAGATAAATTCTGAATTCCTTACGGGTATAATACAGCCAGAAAGCAGTCGGCAAAGCGCATGCCGTACCCAGGACAGCGAATGCGCTCATAGCGGACAAGCGACCGCTCACTCCCAACCAGATTAACGCCGAAAGCTGAATCGTAGCCACAGACAAATCTAAAAAAAAGGCTCGATGTATCTCCAGATGGGCAAAGAGTAGCCGCCTGGCAAAATCTCGCGTCAATGCAAATGGTACAATTGCCGCTATAACCCAGGTCATCACAATCAGTTCTGGGCTGGAGCCCCATTCCCAAAGGGCAACCGCTGCGATAATCATTACAAACATGCTCGCGGCAGAGAACAGAAGATTGAGTATCAGTGACGCGCCCGCGCCGTCAGCAGGCGTTCCCTCGCGGTAATGTCTCTGGACCGCATAGGGTTGCGAAATGAGAGAATCTTGAAGTGCAGCAAAAGACAGAAGTAATGATACTCCCACGGCGTAGATTCCTAGTTCGCTCGAACCACTCCAGCGGGCGATCAAAACTGTCGTCAAAAAACTGGTGCAGCTGACCGCTGCTTGATCCGCTAGCGAAAAAATGTGATCTTTCGAAACAAGAGAAAACAAATACTTCCACGCATTTTGTAATGTTTTCGTGGTCAAGCTTGTAGTCGCGTTTGCTATTTCAATCTGCATTGGCTGCCGCGCCGAAATCTACAAGAGGAACCGAACAGCATCGCGCTAAGAACGCGCACTCGCGTTTCATTATCTCGATCTCGCTACCCTATTGACTCGGTGATTTATCCCGAGGGAGGCAATACTGAGCCGACAAGCGTTTCTGTCCGTCCTATGTGACGCTGGGGTTGAAGAGTGCGAGGCTACGCCATCCATAACAACCAAAACCAATGAACAGTGAACCGAACCAAGTGTGCAGCATCTCAGGAGTTCTTCGGCATTGTGTGTACTTGGCCTGCTGTATCATCTCCATTTCTAAAGAAATCGCCCGCGATTGATTGGATAGCCGCGGCTCTCGTTGGAAGTAACCCTTCAGTATGAAGGCCGTGGCCCGTAAGCGATAACGCGCGACAAATCGATTTTGTCTTTTGAGAGCAATGCTGCAAGCAGTCCCAGATTTCATTTAGCAGCCGTAACGATGTCGACGGTGTCCTCGATCGGCGATTGTTCACGCACGATGACCAATGAACTGAAGTGAGAGCGGATGAATAAGCGCGCTTTAGTAGTACCCCTTCGGCACAAAATCGGCAGCGTGATTGTGTATACAATACGCGTCTAGTGCGGCGGTTCTCGCGCGAATGTTTGAGCCTCCATTCTATGCCATTGGACTGCGAAAATTCCTCAGATCATATTGCGGTGGTCACGCTGGCATTCGAGGGCGGCGGGCCAGAGCGGGATACAGTATTCCTTTGCAACGCCCTCGCCTCGCAAGGCGTGCGGGTCACCATTTTGGTTGTACGCGATCAAGGACCACTGCGGTCGTTGCTCGATCCGACCGTCCGTGTAGTTGTTGTTCCTGGGCGCCGCATCCGTTACGCAGTGCCCGGCCTGCGCCGCGTGATCCGAGCAATCGAGCCGCGCCTTGTCCTGAGTTCAGGCACAACTAATCTCCCGACGCTGCTTGCAGTGCGAACGCTGCCGGCCGGAAGTCGCCCGAAGCTCGTTCTGCGCGAAGTTTCCGTTCCGTCCATGGCGCGTCATGACCCTTATCGGGCGAATTGGTTCTCTTATCTATTCCTGCGCTACTTTTTTCGATATGCCGACCGTATCATCACGCTCACCGAGGGAGCGCGACGCGAACTCATTCAGAGCTTTTCGGTTCCCGGAACGCTGATTTCGGTGATGCCTGTCAATGCGGTAATTCCTCCAGCGACCGCGCGACGCCTCGCGGAATGGAATGGTGAAACCGGCCGCGAGCGCGATCTCATCGTCTGCGTCGGACGTCTATCCGCAGAAAAGGATCAGCGCACACTGTTGCGGGCGATGACCTTGATGCCAGCGGGACGCCCTTGGCGCCTCGCGATCGTAGGGGATGGCCCCGATCGCGCCGTGCTCGAGGCGTTCGCACGCAGCAACGGCCTTGCGGGCCGAATCATCTTTACCGGATATGTCACCGACCCGTTCGCCTGGATGATGCGGGCGCGTGTACTCGTGTTGTCCTCGATCTATGAAGGATTGCCCTGCGTGCTCATGGAGGCGCTTGCCTGCGGTACCCCCGTAGTGTGCACTGATTGTCCATACGGTCCGAGGCAAATCTTGCAAGATGGGCGCTATGGCACACTCGTTCCCGTCGGCGACCCTTCGGCCATGGCAAAGGCAATCGCAGCGGCGCTCGATGAAGCTCCAGACCGTCGACCGCTCATGCAGCGTGGCCTCAACTACACCGCTGAGCAAGCCGCCGTACGGTTCCTGGAAATCGTCGATGAGCTTGCACCATGGCGTGCCAATTCGCTGCGCGCCGTTGCCGTGACAGATGTGTCGTAGTGCACCGAATTCCATCAACAAGGCACCTTGGTGAAGTGATTGGAACTATTTCGTCGGAACCAACGCTCGATATTTATCGGAACAAGATCTTAGCGGGTATTGGGATTCAATGTCGCTCTGAGCAAGTTGGATCTTTGATCCGCCGCCTGCAATGCCGACAGAATTAAGTCGTTTTTTTGAAGCGGCGAGTACCTGTGCTTTCGTATACGCCTGCTTCAACGGCGTCATTTGGAGGGAAGATGCAAGCTTCTCCAATGCGTCGCTAGCTTGAAGCCATCCGGATAAGCTGAGAGAATTTCAAATAGTTTGTGAATGTGAGAGGCTGACCGTTGAATTGTGATTTCGGCCATCTGCTCATACCCCCATGCATCGAGGCGAGTTGTCCGTCGGCGCAGCCCGCCTGCTCTTCAGCAAAGTCGATGACCTGCTTGGGCAGATTTCGCTTAAGCCAATCGCGGACAGTTCGGGAAAAGGTAACGGACACCGCATCCAGATCGACTGCAGATAATGCAATGTTTTCTGGCGGACAATTGAATCGTATTGGGATTATGGATGAGCCTGCATCGACCGAGTACGTTCAAGCATACCGCGATATTTTCCAAGCACCAGTACCCATATATCTTGGTAGAACTGAATTCAGAATAAATGCGCTTGAAGTCGGCGTGGGCAGCTTCTTCGTTTTCGTCGTTGAGCTTAACGGATGGGGTCCTAATTTAAATACTTTCTAGCACCATCATTTGTGGCCGATCCTTTCCATCAATTGGTTCGACGCTAGTGAAGTAATCTTTTTGGCCACTTAGACCCGCCAGCCCAATAGGTCCACCCAAGCCACACGCCGCTATTGGAGGCCATCAAATCCAAAACGCGGTCTAAAGCTTCCGAGGTGGGAAGTCCGTCGCGCGCGGACGGCAGCGCGCCGACGGCACGGTGTTCGCCGTCGACGGTGTGAGTTTTACGATTGAGCCTGGTGAGACACTCGGCTCCCCTGCACGGGGTCAATGATCGAAGAAAAGCGCTGACACCCCAAGTCGGCGGCGAACAACCAGGGCAAATGCCCCGGTAATGCAAACTTCGACAGCTAGCAGAGCGAGCGCCGCGCCGGTTAGACCGAATTCTTTCGTCAATACGAATACACCGGGCACGCTGCACAATGCTGCTAAAGTTACAATCTAGGTATATTCGCGATCCATTCGCAATGGCAGCATAGTTTGAGTTCCGAAGGTTCTCGACAGGGCCATAAATAGCGGCAAGACGGCAATCATGCGTAGTACCAAAACGGCGTCTCCGAATTTATCGCCGCCTAGGCCCCAAATAATGTATGGAGCGCAAGTGAACAGACCGATCGATATAAATACAGACACAATCACCACGCTGCGAAACAAAATTCGCTTTGTCCAAGTTTCTACGCTGGTTTCCTCCCGGCCAGCCATGCGGCAGAGAAACGGATAGGTCGCGTCCGTAATCGGATCGATTAGACTTCCCGCTACAACACGAACACAATCCGCAAGTGCAAAAACTCCCGCAGCAGTGGGGCCCATGACGATTGCAACTATTGGCACAGTTGCCGTTGTATAGAGGTTGATTGATATTCTCGATAAAAACAGCTGCGTTGACTGTCGAATAACGAGATGAGTTCTCGAAATTCCGGGACAATCCATCGAACTTGATATCGCGCAAGTCCAGCAATACTAGAAACCAAAATCGCAAGTGCAGAAACACAATTCAAACTCACATACAACAGTAAATCGTGAGGTGAATGAATTAAAAACACGATGAGGACTGCTGCAAGCCCGCGGAAAACGAATTGATTGAGCGCGAAATAGCGAGATTGTTCCAAACCAACATAAACCCATTGCGGGGCCGCCGCCGTTGCGAACATTTGCACAAGAACAATGAAGCCGGCGATCTTATGCTCTCTGACGTGTGGAATGAGAGGGAGGACCGCAAAAAAATCATGATAGCAGCGGCACCGAACAAAAACTGAATGGTAAGGAATTCGGATATGGTCTTCGATAACAGCTGCGGATCAGCGCGCAGGCGTGCGATCGATCGTGGCCCCGTGACGCTCAACCCATAGTTTGCTACCACGCCTACATATAAGCCGTACGCAGTCAAAGTAGACACTATACCAAATATATGCGGTCCAAAGGCACGAGTGACCACAAGCAGTGTCACAAGGGGGAATGTATAATTAAAGACCTGTATCAGTGCTAACCAAGTGGCATTTTTTATGATTGCCCTTAGGTGCAACGTCGAGATTTGTCGATAGGCCGAGACTCCTATCGACGTCTTCATTCTTTCGATTTGCTGCGGCCAAGACAATCGGTTGTTTCCTGTTCCCGGCGTGACTGGCGGACGCCATTTTGTTTATCTGAAAGTATGGTTGGGTATGTCATCGTTCAGTTGCTCGCTTTGATACCCATTTTCGTTTCCACTCGGCCGTCGTCACGCCCTCTTTCTTGCCAAGACGATATATTGCGATCCAAGTGAACGGAGCATGAGAACCTTTCGTTGCACCAAGCGCTGAAGCATCATGTGCAATCTTAATTCGACGTCATCTGGAAACAGATGATGTCCAAAAAACGTGAAGGGACCGAAGCCAAGCGTAATGCCGTTCAGCTTTTCAAGGCCGGCCGCATCAAGCGATGCATCGAAATCCCAGATGGAGGTTAGTACGGACTGAACTCGAGGTTCGCTGTCAGGACGTGGAATGATACGTCTGATTATCTTTTTCGCTGATGTCAGCAGTGGACTGGTGTGCGGTTCGAAAAGCCATCGAAGCGCCCACCGATTGTCTACCGTGACGATCAGGTATCCCCCTGGCCGAAGGACGCGACACATTTCGCGCAGCGGTTGTTCGATTGACGACAGCCATGGCAAGACGCCCACCGCAAGGACCAGCGCAAATGTCCCGCTCGGAAAGCAAAGAGCATGAACGTCGCCCAGATTGGTTCTCACCCGGTGATCCAGGCCTGCCTGCCTTGCGAGATTGCGAGTCGATTCTATCATCGTCCGGACGGGATCGATTGCTTCGACCAAATAGCCCCGTTTGGCGATCCCGACCGTGCCGCGACCAGCGCCACAACCTATGTCCAGGGCACGTGGGTCCTGCGGAAGGTCGAGTCGATCCACCAGTTCGAGGACTACCTGCAGGCGTTGCTGGTGAATGAACTCATGAACTCCCTTGTTCTCATAGATCCCGATCCAAAAAGAAGCCGTTTTCTCGAAATACGAGCTAACATTTTCCTGATAGTGATGTTTGGTCTTGCGGTTGTGTTGGGTAAACATTCCAAACAACCTCACGTCTTCGTGTTTGCTTTTGATGCGCATTTTTTGCACGTGAGTTGTTTTTGCTGCTCCGTACGGAAGTGAGCTAATGCAACGCACATTCGGCCCACAGGAAGGGCCGCACTACCTGCTCCACAAGGTTTACGCCGAGGCCTGGGCGCGTTGGGATCGAGAGGCTGCCATTTTTCACTTCGCGTTCCGGGGCGTGGTCCACGGTCTCGAAATGCTCAGGAGGGCGGTACGGGTAGAGTTCCTGGATAACGAAATTCGATATGCAGGCGTCAATCTGTAGAGCCGCCGCCGTAGCGACCGGACTAGCGCAAATGTGTGGTTGGATTCTCATGCTATACGCTTCAGCCATCGCTGCGATCTTCTTGATTTCCATAATGCCGCCCGAATTACCGATGTCTGGCTGGAGAATGTCGGCCGCACGAGATTCGAGGATCGATCGGAAGCCATAGCGTGTATAGATTCTTTCGCCTACGGCGATTGGGATCTCTACGTGCTCCGAAATCTTTTTCAGTGCGGCATTGTCAAACGGATCGGCAGGTTCTTCTATGAAAAAAACATTCAGTTCTTGCAACTGGCGGCACAGCCGGATCGTCTCGCTGGTCGCCAATCCACCGCTCAGATCCACCATAATGTCGATGCTGGCGCCGACGGCACGACGCAACGACCTCAACTTGTCCACGGCGAGATTTGCGAATTCCCGATCAACCGAACGTCTGGAAACGTGCCGGATGCTACCATGCTCATCTGGCATCGCGAGCGGATAACACTTTAGTGCGGTATACCCATCCGCAATTGGGCGTTCGGCGGCTCTGGCGTAATCATCGGCCGTGCGGCACTTGTACGACCATCCATTGGCATAGACACGAACATTATCGCGGAACTTACCCCCGAGGAGTTCGTAAACCGGGACACCCAGCATTTTGCCCTTGATGTCCCAAAGAGCTTGCTCGATCGCACTAATTCCAGCAAAGACAATCGGTCCGCCACCTTTCGCCCAGAACGAATGATCGTACATATCCGTCCAGATTTGCTCGATACGCAGCGGATCCCTGCCGAGGAGCAGACGCTCAATAAGATCTTTCACCATCCCTGCTGCAGCAGTGCCGCCGATTCCATAGGCAACCGCTGCTTCGCCAGTGCCGACAATGCGCTCATCGGTAATCAGCTCGACCAACACCGGATGCAGGCTGCCAATCTTAAGTAGGTAGATCCGGGCCGAGGTTACTTTCATTTGAATGTTATCCCGAGGTGCGTGTTTTCTTATGCGAACAAAGCGACGTCGATTTGACAAGTTGCGTTTGAGATCGCCGGCATTGCAAGAGTCGGATGCTGCGTTCGGCAACGGGTTAGTATCATTTCAACTGTCCTCGGTCGGTGCTGTACCGATCGGGGACTGGCAGCCGACCGGTACGCGCGGCGCGGTCATGACCAAAGCCTTGCTACGGGATCCAATTGAACGTCTGAAAGCCTCTTTGGCATTGCGCATCAACATGGCGCCGAACGGTCGCAAATCGTCGAGAGCGAAATAAGCTGATTCCTCAAGCCCGCGCAGAGACCTTATCCATTCGGCAATGCTGAGTTCGCCAGAGCGATAGTAAAAGAGACTCGATCGCAAATCATGATCTTCGACAATCCATTTGCGACCATCGCGAGCGACAGTGGCAATGATCGGTTGCCCAGTCATGTCGAGATAAAGTGCACGCACCACGTCCAGTCCGTTGTCGCCAACGAAAAGCCGAAGCATGGCACCAACGCGCGGATTAATGTCATTGACCTTATACCGACCATCGCGGGGGTCGTAGCGGTAGCCGAGATCAAGACCGCCTTTATAGCCAATCGCCTTCATGAATCTGATCGTGGTCTTTTCGACCACGTCGTTTCTCAGGCAGACGGCAAGCGATGCCATGCCAAAGCGCGGTGGGAAATTGCGTAATTTTTTTCCAGTAAACGCAATGCGGCAGTCGCTGTTTTTGTCGAAATAACCATTGAACGTCCAGGTCATGTCGTCGCCGCCCGGGATGAATTCCTGAAGCGTCAGGTTTCGCCGCCACGGATCTTCCATAGCGTCGTAGATCTCGAGCAATTCACGCTTCCTATGAGCAAGGACTATTGGCTTTGCAAAATTGCCATTGATCTGGCTGAAGATCGGCTTGAGCAGGATCGGGAATTGGGCGTCATTGAGATACTCAACGACATCGTCTCGTGATTGCGGAAATGCAGTTTCGGGTGTGCTGACACCGCACCTTTTCGCCAGGTAGTACATCTGTTTCTTGCTGCACAGTGATCGCACCAATTCAGCGCTGGGCTTGGGAAAGATGAAGTGCTCCGCAAGTTGCTCAGCGTAATCGGCAACAAACATTGCGGCAGAGTCGACAGTTGGAATCAGTACCGAGCGGCGGCCGATTCTTCTGCCAACGTCTGCGAGAAAGTTCAGCGATTCATCTGGTGAGACTTTCGCCGGATCCCAAATGAACTTTCCGCGGCAGTATCTCGAGGTGAAGCCAACCGAAAAGCGGTCACCATCGATCGCGTAGACCGGCACGCCGACGCGACCGAGGCTGCGTAAAATGCCGAGGCCACTATGGCGGAAGCAACCGAGCAGTACAACGGGAGTCGACGTGTCCGCAAAAATATTGAGTTCCTTCATCGCGAGTCTCTCCTGGGGCATCCGCGTCCATGACTACCTCTCCGTTTTGCATCATGAACGAAGCGGTGAGGTCACCGACATTCGCGAGAATGAACGACAGATCCTTAGCCTGACCACTGGATGTGAGGTAAGCCGCGCTTTGGCCGCCGATCCACGCATCTACCGGCGCCTTGCTCCACCGCTTTACGAGTTCGGTAGTGTTGCGGTCCTCAGGCAGGTATCCCCGCTGGATGAGGATCTCCGCAACCCAGGCGCAGCACATTTGGTCTTCCTCGCGAAATTCGCCCCTGCTGCCCGCACCAATTACCGCGACATGACCAAAATTTTGCCGCTCAAGATGGCGCGCGATCGACGAGTAATTGCGCAAACAAGCCAGGAATACCGCATCGGAACACCTTGAAGCGTGATGACATAATTTTGTGCCTGACGAGGAGAGCAGGATGACCGGGCGCTCAAGATCCGTACGCGCGAGCAATTCCACTGGACTGTTGTTCAAGTCGAATCCGGGTGGCATGATGCCGCCCTGCTCGCCTGCTAACAACGCATTTTCAAGCTGGCAGGAAAGATCGAAGGCGCGCTCCATTGTCGGTGCGATAAAGCATCGGCGCCCAGCAGCAACGGCCGTGATCGCCGTTGTGGTAGCACGGACGACGTCAATAGTGACGATCGCGTGCTCTGGCCCGTATTGCGGCGTGCCCTTCGCAAAGCAGTCGATTCGTACTGTCCGGTGCATTTAAGCCGCCTCGTTCGTCACAAGTTTCGGCCTCAGCATCGGATTTTGGTACGCGTCGGAATGCAGACCGCGTCTATAGATTTCTACACGTAAGAGTTCCTCCAGCCTTACATTTGATAGGTGGACGTCGCGACCGAAGTGATCAATCAGGGCGAACTGGCTCGGCTTGTTTGGCGCCTCAAATGTGACGCGCTCAATGCCAAAGGCCTCAACAAAGCGATCAGCAAATGACCGATTGAGATTGCCATCATTGTCAAAAAGCCCAACGCCCTTTGCCGATTCACGGGCTTCAACGATGATCTCTTCCGCGCCAGCATCGAGCCATCGACGTCCCTGCTCGACAAGCTGATCAATAAGATCAGCCCTGAACGCGCCGTCGTGTTTTTTGCCGAGCTCGAATTGGACCTGCAATCCTCGCTGGCGCGCCATCTTTACGATTTCGGGCGGTGCGAACGACCCATCGGTAAAGCCTTCGCCGGCTTCAACGCGCGTCACGCCAAGCTCGGCACAAAGGTCGAGATATGCTGGTAAGTGCCCGTGCGCAGCCGCTATTTCAAATGGACTGCCACCCGTTACCGTTGGCACCTTATGCGCACGAGCCGCAGCAATCTTCCGGCGCGTTGCGCGCTCGTCCGCTATCATCCAGCAAGCCATCGAGAGCTTCAGGATTGATATGAGATGGTGGCTCTGTTGCAGATGACCTTCGAGGGTTATGGGATCGTAGCCAGGATCGAAGGCGCTTGTGCTGGGTTCAATGTCGGCAACACCAATCATGCTTACAAAAGCATGAGTTAACGCGTTTCTCGCGGAAGACATCCTAACTCCGGGCCTACCTGTTAGACTACACGGGGGTCATGCGAGAAAAGCTTGAATTTTTTTTGCTGACCCGCGCAAGAGAACATAAGAGACGCGCGCTCATACCATTGGGTTACTCCGATGGAGGCAATAGGAACTTCTAAAAAATCGAGCTTCTCACATTCGTGCAATGTTGTGACTTTCGCTCGATCGAACGATGGGTCTGGCGAACGCCGTGATTAGCGCGCCTGATCGCCTGGCAGAACGCTCGACGTGAATGAAGAGAGGCCATTTTCAAAGATTGTCGTCGGAAATTACCGATCAAATATTTGGTCGACCCACAATTCCGCGGGTGGTAGTGTAATCCAAGCCGCGTCGCATATCGCGGCGTGTGCCTTCGGTGAGTGTGACGATACGATCGGCACAGCGATAAAGATATCGCAAGATCCGGTAAGAGATCCAATTCGCCTTGTACGGGTCGTGGCGCGCCATTGAAGGAACTGCGACCTCGCGCAGGACGAGCTTCGGACGCTCCTGCCGCGGCAGGGTGCGGACCGCGACCAGCGTTGGCAGATTTGCTGTTCCCGAGCTCAGCACAGCCCGCGGCGCAACAGCACGTACCACCCGCCTCAGACCCGGGATTGCATAACGCAGCCGCTGTCCTGGAACGGTGATAACTCGAATAGTTGAGTCGAGGAGCGAGCGCAGGGTGCCTTGGTTATGAAGGACCAGGATTGCGACGCGCACGCCCTTTTCGGCTTAGAAATAATCTCAATTGAAAATGCCTGGAAGTTTGTTGCCTCCAAAGTCAGCGCCCGCAATATTGATTCCGGTTAGCGAGACCGTTTTTTCTGTAGCGCCCGAAGATTGACCAAAGGCAAAGAGAGCCATGGTGAAAATTACGATTACAATGGCTACAGAACTTCTTTGATTCATCCCGACCTCTCAGCATTACGGGCTGAAAAAAGATTTCGAATGCTGGCACGGGTGAGGCCACCGAGTTCTGTATCGAGATGCCCTATCGTCGATTGCGGATGGACGCTGATCCTGGGCAAACTGTGCAAATTCAGTAGATCTTGCGTAAATAGTGGCCGGTGCGATGTGGTAACCGCTGTTTGAAAACCTGCTTCAAGCGCGATAGTGGCTTCGCGCTTTCCGCAAGCAGCGGGACTCCCATAAGGGTACGCAAAATGCCTTATCTCACGATTTAACCGGTCCTGTAGATAGTCCCGGTTGTCAGTCAGTTCGCGATATACGTCCCGCCTGTCCAATGTCGCAAGTGCGGGATGACTAACGGTGTGCGCGCCGATTGTGGCAAGCGAATCATTTGCCAATAACTTAAGTTCCGTTTCATCGATGAAATATCGATCACATAGGGACGCGAGCGATATTCCATACTTAGAAAAAGTATGGCGTAAATCCAAAACCCGTTTGAAATTCGCATGCACCCAACGCGTGGCAATGCACAACCCACGGCGCTTGCTCGAAAGGTCCGAACAAGAGAAACTCCTGCCAACGCAGGTAAGATCCACTTTGTCGTTACACCGAAATAATTCTCGCAGCCCTAACCACCAGGCATACAACTCTCGAGTGATGGCTCCCGTTGGAATGTACATCGTGAACGGAATTTGTTCATTGCGAAGAACGGGAAGAGCTCGCGTGATATTGTCGCGATATCCATCATCGAACGTAATAATTGCAAAGCGGTGTTTCTGCTCGTGATCACACAAGCGCGTAAGCGCATCATCCATCGCTACGATGTCCCATCCGTTGTTGCGCAGCCAGCGGAGGGACCTTTCAAAGAAAAGGGTCTGGCAGCCTGTCCACAACTCACTATCGAGATCATCATGGATCTCGTGAAAAGTGAGGATGGCACCCTTAACTCCAAGAGCGCGAGAGGACCATCGGGACATACCGAATGCGTGAAGACCGCGAACACCGGCTAACTTCAAAGAAGCTTTGATCCTACACATCGAACACCGGTTGCTTCTTGCCTTATCGTGAAAATGGTGGCGCGGGGGATGGAGCCGTGGAGCGTTCCGCCTGTCGCCGCTCCTCCATCTGCTTTAGAATCTTACGCTCCATAGCCGACGGCAAGTTTGTCTACGGCAATGCTTTTAGATTTGCCGAACATGTTGCTCTCCCACTCTTGTAATAGCTGATAGAGGATCGAATTGCTTAGGTGGCATCGTAGATGCCATGGGAACGACGGCCAATGGCGCAGCCGCACTTACGACTACCGCTTTCGGGGTAGCGGACATTCCTAGGGACAATCCGAAATATCCGCATTGGCCCTTGGCAGACATTTGAAAGGCAGCGCCTGATGTCTGCTTTCGGAGGTAAAGTAGACATACCCCGCGCACCCGAAATGTCCAGAAATCACTGCTGCTTGAAGTACTCCTGCGCCTTCCAGAGCGAAGTGATCATCCATCCACTCGAGACTCCAATAAAGCCGCCGGCAATCACGTCGCTGAGGAAATGGTATGCCCTGACGGAAACGAAGCGTACCCCTGTCCGCCATGAAAGAAATTGAGTCCGTAAATTCCGTCGCGCAGAAATGATGGATTGTTATTTATCCATGTGCTCGGCCAGAGACTACAGAGCAAAGCGCACGTTTGCAGGCGTGACAGCGCGCGACCAAATAGGCTCAGCAGTCCGAGCATAAAAAAGACGGTGGCAGCCAGCGGCAAAGGGCTCAGGCCTTCCTACCCTTCTAAAAAAAATAAAGCGATTGGCTGGTCGACCCAGTGATATGAGAGCGCCGCAGCGGCGGAAGTCCCTGCGAGACCGAGCATCCATATGTACAAAGCACTCATTAATTCATTCAGTTCGCGTTCGGAAAAAAGTTGCGGGGCACCGCGTCCAGGTCGACTGCAAGTAAATGCAGCGTAATTTCTAGCGGACAATTGAATCGTATTGGGATTATGGAAGAGTCTGCGTCGACCGATGTACGTTCAAACATACCGCGTTATTTCCAAGCACCACTACCCGTTTATCTCGGTAGAACTGAATTCAGGATGAATGCGCTTGAGGCCGACGTGGGCAGCTTTTCCGTTTGCCTCGTAGAGCTTAACGGATGGGGTCATAATTTAAATACTTTTCTAGCACCGTCATTTGTGGCCGATCTTTTCCATCAATTGGTTCGACGCTAGTGAAGTAATCTTTTGGCCACTTAGACCCGCCGGCCCAATAGGTCCACCCAAGCCACACGTCGCTGTTGGAAGCCATAAAGCCCAAAACGCGATCTAAAGCTTCTAGGCAAACCGAGCTGGATCCCATCCCAAATTCACCCAGGAAACCACGTTTTTTATGTTCGCGTGCCCAATGAGTAAACTCCGTGAGCGACGTTACAGCAATGTCGACACTCTGACAGTCACTGTGCGTTCCTGTGAAATCCCGATCAATATATTGATGCACGTCAAATGCGTAATTATTGCTTGGATCTTTTACATTCATCATTACTTGACTGTTAGGCGTGCCATATTTTTTGGAAGTCCAGTCGCGCGCCGACGACCAGCCATTGCCTGGAACCAAAATAAGATTGTTGGCCCCCGTTTGTCTGATCTGGGCAACCGCGTCATTAGCAGCATCGAGCCACACCTCGGTCTTCAATTTCGTCGGTTCGTTCATTAAACCGAACACAACCAAATTGTTATCTTTGTAACGTAGGGCGAGTTGGCGCCAGAGATCGCCAAGTGCTGTCGAAGGAAAATTGGGCGTTCCAATTACGATGCCAAAATACTTTGCATAATTATGGATGTCGATAATCAACTTTATACCTTTGGATGTAGTGTAGAGGACAATTGCATCAATCCGCTTTATCTCATCCTCATTAAGATCGTCTCCCAATTTATGTTGAAGCCTTTCCCAGAGTACAGGGAGGCGAATAATGTTTACGCGCTTCGCCGCGTAGTAATCGATGGATGAGGTTTCAGGGTAGAAATAATCTCGACCAAAAACGCCTGGAAGATGGTCGTGGCCGAATGCAGCGTCGGCAATATTGATACCCGTTAGTGATACTGATTTTTTCGATGCGAGTGAAAGTTGGGCAAAGGCAAGGAGAGCCGTCGTGAAAATCATAGTTGCAATGGCCGCTGAAGTTATTCGAATCATTCCGATCACTCCACGTTACAACCGCGACGAAAGGCTGTAGGCAAATCAGCTTGTTCTTAAATAGATCGATGATGGAAAATAGCCCTCCGCACCTGGCTCGCATAGACCGTTTTCTGCGGGTTGAGGCACGTGTTCGGGAAATACACTGGCCAACACGTCTGGAGCGTCGTAGTGGAGCAAACTTAGACAAAAAACGACGCTGAGCCGATCGTTACCGGTGATCAATGCTAACAGCAAAGCCGTTTCGGACCATTGAAAAAGGGTTCGCAAATTCAATAAATCGCGCTGATAAAGATATGGAAGATAAATGTCGTGAATGTGCACGATAACCCCGGGGCGCAAGCGTGGGATGACTTCGAGATACAGATAAATGACGTCTCCACCCGGTTTGATGGCATGTGTCGAATCGATGAAAAGCAGGTCACCCGCGTTCAGGCAAAGAAAAAATTCGGGATCAAGTGCCTGTACTGGTGTTTCGATGAGATCAATCTTTTTATTCTTAATTCCGTTCAGAAATTTACTCGGATTTGGCTCGATGCACGTTATCTTCGCACTATGTCCCTCTTTTTCATTAAGCGCGATTGCGCGAAGCATGCAAAAAGTTGAAACTCCCGATCCGACTTCACAAATCTTTCGTGGTTTGAGTGCACGGAGCACTCCATGCAGACATTGCGCCTCAATATAACCGAATCCGGGACCAAACGCTTTTGAAACAGCTTCCTTGTAAGTGGCATTGCCGCGGTACTCCGGCTCGTAAGGCTTGACCATCTCGCTTAGGCAATTTCCTTGGGCGGCCACATTCATGCGAACGCCCGTCATCGGCGATCGCTTTGCCCAAAATTTCTGGAGTTTCCTAAGCTCGTGGGTATCGGCAATGGGCGTATAGTAGTGATTAGGGAGGACAACTATTCCTGCATGAAGCGCGGCTCGATGCAGCGTTCCGATAGCGCCTTTTGCCAACTGCTTCACATGTAAGTCCATAATAGGCCGCCTATGCCAAGCAGTGGAGGTGCTGCACGCGCGTGATGAGCACGCGCGTCTCAAAGCGAGTCAGAGACCCGGACACAATAAATGTTAAGCCTGAACTCGATAAAACGCTCTTCGGTATGATCACTACCCCAAAGAGCTATTGGCCATTCGAGGTAGTTCGGCGGCCGCTTTGTGGAACTCATCGCTAACGGCAGGCGCATCGCGTCATTTGTATGCCGTGTAGCGGACGTCTCGATGTGGATTGTTCAATGTGCCGTAAAGGAACCACAACAATGCTGCCGTTTTTATAGTAAAAACCGACGCGGCGATGGTCAGTGCGAGAATGTAATAAAACGCAATAACGGTTTTGAAACGCGCGGCGTTCTTATCTGCGGCGGGGGAGTAAATAAACAAGGCCCATATTGCAGCTGCGCCCAGTATGCCGAACTTAACAATAAGATAAGTGTATGCGGAATCGGTTACGGGATCCGACGCGAAACGCACTCCAGAAGTTATGTCGCTAACTTGTAGTCCAAATACTTGCAATGAATTGATCCCGGAAAGAATCTCGCCGGCATATGAAAATCGTCCAAGCATATCGTTGCTGAACGCCTCATTCCCGGCGACGCCGGCATAGGTGACGAGTCCGGCCATTGCCAAAAACGGTGCAACAAAAAGTGCCGTCGGCCGAATGAGAGGGAGCAACAGTGTGAAAATACTAAAGTACAAACCAAATCGTGCATCAGCCAGCGCTACAAGCGCAACGAGAATGAACGTTTTTGTAATCAAAGCCCAAAAGCGTTGACGATCGCGCAGCAACACCCACGCAAAGGCGATGGCGGCAAAATTACCCACGGAAGGCGCTTCGAGGAATATCCCCGACACGCGATGATTTCCGAGAAATGGCAGTAACGTACGGTTATCAAAACGAGTGCTATTAAAGAAGCCTTGGTAGTACTGATCAAAAGATTGCTGTTGGTCCGCATCGGCGGTCCCACGTGCGATGTAATAATTGCTTACGTCGAAATAGCGTACATAAGTGTCGACCGCCAGCCACTCAAACAAGGCGGCACCCAGCGTAATCAAAATCAGGATCGTCACGAGCCTGTCGCCGCCCTTGAGCGTGCCGAGACTGCAACCCAAGAAGAAAAAAACAATTGGGATAAGAATATCGCGAATAATCTTGGGGTCGAATTCCGACCGATACACCATCACTGCATAGAAATATGCTGCGAGTAGCAAGAGTATCGCATACATTGTGGAGCTGCGATTCCAGACAAGGCCGATAGCAATCCCGATCAGCACTATTTCTGCCGCGACCGCGATGCTGGGGCCGATGCCCGAGATTTTTGTGTTCACGAAACAAAGCAGGAAATTATAGAGAACAGCAGCAAGTGGGACGATCGGCGCCACGCGCTGCCCAATCGTTATTCCATGCTTTATCCCAGCCGCCGAGGCGATGGGCGGACTATAGGCAGCGTTCATTGACGCGTAATACTTGCTCATCAGGTACCAGACCTCTCCATCCAGATTCCTTTAACGACGTTCGGCAATGACCAAGCCTAGGGACGAATGAACACGCTATAGGCCATAGGGTCGACTATTGCCGCACGCAAATTCGCAGCCCAGCTTTGGTCGGCCGCGCGCAACACGGAAAGAAATAGATCCTCATTGTAATCTTGATCTACTTCGCCTTGTTTGCACCGCTGACAAGGATGGTTGTCGGCATGCAATAACTTGCGAACAATTTCGAGTAAGCCTTGCTGATCATAGTGAGCAGCGATCTGACATCCGAGAAATCTTGCCTGACGTCTGCAGGCGATATTGGCGGGTGCGAAACTGCGGGTAGCGGCCCGGAACATAACCAGATCAGCCTCACCATCACCGATGGCGATTGTCTCAACATCCTTTTGCAGAACCCAGCTGCGTAATGCAGCAAGATCAGTTCCTTTATCGACTTTCTTAGCAGTAATAGCTGTGTCCAAAGGCATGTGATGGAAAGCGAGCCGGTCGAGATTAAGACCCACAGTTTGGTCAGCGAGCGAGGGAATGTGCTCTTTCGAAACGACACAGAACGTATGCCTCGATACCCACCGAAAACTCTCGGCTATTCCGCCCCCGGTCACATTTGCTACATCAAGCGCCATAAGACCTGCGACCAACTTTCCAAAGTGCCGGCATTTCTTCGACTGCCAAAAATTCCCACGCTTGGAGTTAATAGCCATGTGGCCGCCAGACTTCGCGCGTCAGCGTCCCCAGAAGTATTTTGATATCCAGCCATGTGCTCCAATTCTTGATGTACCAAAGATCGAGCTCGACACGTTTCGACATCAAACCAAGGGTTCGCGTCTCACCGCGATAGCCATTTAGCTGTGCCCAGCCGGTGATTCCCGGTTTAAATTGATAACGAAAGG
>Ga0075430_100000910_pt1 | contig 23204 bp, 21 predicted proteins | sample RhiMetdeltSRZDD4_FD_75294 | JGI IMG/M metagenome (GOLD analysis project Ga0075430, IMG submission 75294) | Populus rhizosphere microbial communities from Tennessee, USA - Rhizosphere MetaG P. deltoides SRZDD4 | ecosystem: Host-associated > Plants > Roots > Rhizosphere > Soil | place: USA... | reverse complement strand
GTTCCGCCCGCCTTCCTGCGTCTGCTCCCAGGCGTGCGCGAGGATGCCGACCGCGCGCGACAGGCAGAAGAGGCCGCGCGCGAGCGGCGGCGGGAAGCCGAGTTCGGCATAGATCACCGCGGTCGCGCCGTCGATGTTCATGGGGATGCGCTTGCCGCCCTTGCGCGCGGCGAGCGCCGCTTCGACCGCGCGGCCGATGCGCGCAAAGCGGCCGTCGACCACGCCGGCGCGCGCGGCCGCATCGACGAGCTCCAGCAGGCGCGGCGCGCGCGGATCGAGCGGATGGAAGCGGTGCCCGTAGCCCGGCACGAACTTGCCGTATTGCGCAGTGAATTCCGTCAGCGCGGCCTGCACTGCAGCGTCTTCGGCTTCGCCGCGCGAAATGCGCTCGGCGATCGCCTGGAACAGCTCGACCGTCTGCTCGCCGGCGCCGCCGTGCACGTCGCCGAGCACGTTGAGCGCCGACGCGATCGCGCTGTTGAGGCCGACACCGCAGGTCGCCGCCATGCGCGCGATCGCGATGCTCGGCGCCTGCGGCCCGTGATCGACGCCGGCGGTCAGCGCCGCGTCGAGCAGGTCCGCCTGCGCCCGGCTCGGCAGCTCGCCGCGCGTCATGAGCCAGATCATCTGCGCGAAGCTGACGCGGCCGATCAGCTCCTCGATCGGATAGCCGCGGAAGCGGATCACCCCCGGGCTCATGTCGATGATTCCAGTGCGCCACCAGTCCCGGCTCAGGCGCTCGGCGTCGTTCGTCACTTCAGGTATGCCGCCGGTGGTGCGCGATGTTGTGAAGCTGCATGGCGGTGGTCGGGATGCGATCGCAGGCGCGGAAGGCATGGAACAGCGCCGCCTCCAGCTCGCTCGCGTCCGCGGGTACCACCTGCAAGCCGCGCCAGCGCAGCCACTGCCGGTTGGCGAAATTGCGCACCGTGGCCGCGAGCATCTCGGAGCGCCGCCAGGGCGAGAGCTCGCCGCCCGCGAGCTTCCAAGCTCGTCGCAGCCAGTAGTCGCGGCACGCGCGGCGCAGCGCGCCGTCCTTCCACGGCAGCCGCAGGCAGCGCTCGAGCGGCAGCGCGCCGCCATTGGCGAGAAAGGCGGCGAATCCCTTGCTCAGCCAGTCGAGATCCTGCGCGCCGATGTGGCCGCTTGCCACGCGCTGGGCGCGCTCGAACTCCTCCTGGAGTGCCGCGCCTTCATCGGTTGCGCGCACCAGTTCGGGCAGCGGCAAAGCTGCCGGCTCGTTCAGCATTTTCTTCCTCCTCCTCCCGCAACTGCTTACCGCTGCTACTTGTCCTTAGGCCCTGCATAGTCGATCGCCACGTGAGAAACCTGGCGATCGGGTGAATAAATGTCGTTGATGTTCCAGTGCCCGCCGGTCGGCACCGGCTCGTTCAGCATCGCGACGTCGATGACGCAGGGCCGGCGCGAGGCGATCGCGCGCTCCAGGGCGGGCTTGAATTCCTGCGCCGCGCGGATCTGCACCCCGTCGGCGCCGTAGGCGCGCGCGATGGCCGCGAAATCCGGCGAGTAGGGCTTGCCATCCTTCTGGAACACGCAGCCGAACGCGGTCCCGTAGTGCGCCATCTCGAGGCCGGCGATCGTGCCGAAGGCATAGTTGTTCATCACCACCCACACGACCGCGATGTCGGCTTCGACCGCGGTGGCGAGCAGGGCGGGGTTCTGGCCGAAGCCGCCGTCGCCGACCAGCGCGATCACCGTGCGCTCGGGGCAGGCGAGCTTGGCGCCGAGCGCAGCGGGTGCGCCAAAACCCATCGTCGCGTAGCCGCCGGGCGTGAAGATGGTGCCCGGGGTATAGACCGGGAACTGCTGGCCGACGCCGTTCTTGTTCCAGCCCACGTCGGTGGTGATGAGGGCGTCGCGCGGCAGCACCTCGCGCACCTCGGCGAGGATGCGCTCGGGCCGCATCGGGTAGGCGCCGTTCCGCACGTGCGCCGCGTTGCCCTGCGCGAAGGTCGTACGGTAGGTGGCGATCTCCTTGACCAGCGCGTCATTGCGCTTTCCGTTCGGATAGCGTTGCCGCGCGACCCGCACCAGGACCCGCAGCGCCTGCTTGAGGTCGGCGACCGCGCCGATCTCGACCGGGAAGTTGCGGCCGATCTCGGCCGGGTCGATGTCGATCTGGGCGAGCCGCGTCGGCGGGATGCGGAAGGTGAAGCGCGGGTCCCACGAGCTGGAATCCGCCTCCGCGAAGCGCGTGCCGAGCGCGAGCAGGTAGTCGGCTTCGCGGCACTTGCGGTTGATGAACTCGGTTCCCCAGAACCCGGTCATGCCGAGCGTCATCGGATGGTCGTCGGGCAGCGCGCCCTTGCCCATCAGGCTGTGCGCGACCGGAAGGGAAAAATGCTCGGCAAGCTGGCGCAGCTCGTCGGCCGCGTCGGCGAGCAGCACGCCGCCGCCGGCATAGATCACCGGGCGCGCGGCGCCGTCGAGCGCCTCCAGCATGCGCGCCGCGGTCTCGTCGTCGATCGACGGCTTGTGCAGCGCCTTGGTGTGATGCGCGAGGCGCTGGAACAGCGCCGGATCGACCGGCTTGGAGAAGATGTCCATCGGCACCGAGACGAGCACCGGCCCGGGGCGGCCGCTCTCGGCGAGCTGGAACGCCTTGTCGATGATCTCGGGGAAGAGATCCGGGCGCTCGACGCGCCACGCGCGCTTCACGAACGGCCGGTAGATCTCGTATTGCGAAGCGTCGGCGTGCAGGTTGACTTCCTGGTGCGGGTGCTTGCCGTAGTAATGGCTCGGCACGTCGCCCGCGATCACCACCACCGGGATCGAATCGAGCGCCGCGTTCGCCACGCCGGTCGAGGCGTTCGTCAGCCCGGGCCCGAGGTGGCTCAGGACCACCGCGGTCTGCCGCTTGGCGCGCGCGTAGCCGTCGGCCATGTGCGCCGCGACCTGCTCGTGGCGCGTGTTGACGAAGCGGATCGAGCTCTTCGCCAGCTCGGCGAGCACCGCGATGTTGGTGTGGCCGCACAGCCCGAACACGTGCTCCACGCCCCGGTCCTCGAGGTACTTCACCAGCTGACGCGAGACCAGGTCGCTCTCCACCAGGCGGGGGATTTCCTTGAGATCGCGCGGTTGATTCATCTCGCTCTCCTTCTCCTTTAGACCGCCCCGGCCTGCCGCAGGCGCCCGATCTCGGCGCTGCTGTAGCCGATGGCTTGCAGTATCTCAGCCGTGTGTTGCCCGAGTTGCGGCGGCGGGGCGGACACCGCCGGGTCGCCGTCCGACATCTTGAACCCGCAGCGCGCGACCTTGATGCGGCGCCCTACACCCGGCGCGTCGTCGAATTTCTGCAACAGCTCGCGCTCCTTGACCTGCGCGACATCTAGCGCCTCCGGCACGGTGAGCACCCGGCCGGCGGGAACGCCGAGGCGATTGAGCGCCGTTTCCCAGTCCGCCGCCGGCCTGCGCGCGAGCGCCGCCTCGAGCTCGACGGTCAGCGCGGCGCGGTGGCGCTTGCGGCCCTCGCGCTCGCGGAAGCGCGCGTCCTCGATCAGGTCGGCGCGCCCGAGCTCCCGGGCGAGCGCCTCGAACTGCTCCTGCTTGTTGGCGGCGATGTTGAGCAGGCCGCGCCCGGTCCGGAAGGTGCCCGACGGCGCCGCGGTGAAATTCTCGTTGCCGATGGCGCGCGGCGTCACGCCGGCGATCAGATAGTTGGAGACCACCCAGCCGAGGCTGACGATCGCCGAGTCGAGCATCGAAACGTCGATCAGCGAGCCTTCGCCCGTGCGCTGGCGGCGCACCAGCGCGGCGGCGATCGCGAACGCCGCGGTAATCCCGCCGACGGTATCGGCGACTGGGTAGCCGGCGCGCATCGGCCCGCACTCCTCGTTGCCGGTGACGCTCATCATGCCCGACAGGCCCTGGATGATCTGGTCGTACGCGGGCGCATCCTTCATCGGGCCGCTCTGGCCGAAGCCCGAGATCGCGCAGTAGACGAGTTTGGCGTTGAGCTCGCGCAAATCGCGGTAGCCCAGCCCGAGCCGCGCCATGACGCCGGGCCGGAAATTCTCCACCAGCACGTCGGCGGTGCGCACCAGCCGGCGCAGCACCTCCTTGCCGGATTCCGACTTGAGGTTCACCGTGATCGATTTCTTGCCGCTGTTCTGCGCGAGGAACGACGCGCCCATGTGGTTCGCGTTGAGCTCCGGATCGGCGCCGAGCTGGCGCGCGAGGTCGCCGCCCTTCGGCACCTCGACCTTGATCACCTCGGCGCCGAGCAGCGCGAGCTGGTAGGCGCACAGCGGACCGGCGAGCACGTTGCTCAGGTCAAGCACGCGGATGCCGGAGAGCGCCTGGCTCATGGGTCTAGCGACGCACGAAGGGGTTGGGCACGTCGAGGTCGGTGGAGATCCACACCGACTTCGTGTGGAGGTACTCCTTGATCGCCTCGGTTCCCGACTCGCGCCCGATGCCCGAGTTCTTGTAGCCGCCGAACGGGGAAGTGAAGCTCGTCGCGCGATAGTTGTTGACCCAGACCGTCCCGGCGCGCAGCTTATCGGTCAGCAGCATCGCGCGGTGCAGGCTGCGGGTCCAGACCGCCGCGGCGAGCCCGAAGGCGATGTCGTTGCCGATGCGGATCGCGTCTTCCTCGTCCTCGAAGGGAATCACCGCCAGCACCGGTCCGAAGACCTCTTCCTGCGCGATCCGCATGTCGTTGCGCACGCCGGTGAAGATGGTGGGCTCGACGAACATGCCGGCGCCGAGCTCCGGGCGGCTCGCGCCGCCGAGCACGCAGCGCGCGCCCTCCTGCTTGGCGATGCCGATGTAGCGCATCACCTTCTCGAACTGCGGGCGGGTGGCGATCGGACCGATCTGCGTGTCGGGGGCGGCGGGATCGCCGAGCTTCGCGCTGCGCACGAAGTCGACCAGCATCTGCACGAATCGGTCGTGGATCGATTTCTGCACCAGCAGGCGCGAGCCCGCCTGGCAGCTCTGGCCGGACGCGGCGAAGATGCCCGACACCACCCCCTTCACCGCCTGCGGCAGGTCCGCGTCGTCGAACACGATGTTCGGCGATTTGCCGCCGAGCTCGAGCGTCACCGTTTTCAGGTGGCGCGCCGCGAGCTCGTAGACCTTGCGCCCGGCGGCGTCGCCGCCGGTAAAGCCGATGTGCGCGGTCTTCGGATGCGTCACCAGCGCTTCACCGACCTCGGGCCCGAGGCCGGTCACCACGTTGACCACTCCCTTGGGAAAGCCGGCCTGCGCGAACAGCGCGGCGAACTCTAGCATCGAGGCCGAGGTGAACTCGGAGGGCTTGACCACCGCGGTGCACCCGGCCGCGAGCGCGGGTGCGAGCTTCCAGCTGGTCAGGGTTAGCGGCGAGTTCCAGGGCGTGATGATGACGACCACGCCCTTCGGCTCGTAGCGGGTGTAGGTAAAAACGCCCTTCTTGTCGGTCGGGATGACCTGGCTCTGCACCTTGTCGGCCAGCCCGGCGTAGTACTTGAAGTAATCCCCCATGTACTTCACCTGGGAGACCACTTCGGTAGCGAGCTTGCCGTTGTCGCGCCGCTCGATCTCCGCCAGGCGCGGTGCATTGGCCTGGACCAGGTCGGCGAGCTTCCACAGGAGGTGGCCGCGCTCGGTGGCGCTTAGGCGCGACCAGGGCCCGTGGAACGCGCTGTCGGCCGCTTCGACCGCCGCGTGCGCATCGGCAAGGGTGCCGCGCGCGATGAGCGCCCAGGCCTTGCCGGTGTACGGGTCCTCGGTCGGCAGGTACTCGCGCGAGCCGGGTGGCACGCTCGCCCCGTCGATGTGATGGTCATACCTCCGGAGCTGCTCGGATACCTGCATCTGCACCTTCCTCCCCGCGTTCGCGTACTGTCCAGCGTAACACTAGTCTATTTCGCGAAACGCTCGCAAGAGGGGTACACTCGCGTCCGTCTTGAGAAAAAGCCCGCCTGCCGCAGCCGGAGTCGCCGCCGTCGATCGCGCCCTGACGATCCTCGACGCCTTTGCCGACGAGGACCGCAAGCTCACCCTCGCCGAGCTCGCCAAACGCACCGGTCTGTACAAGAGCACGGTGATCCGCCTGTCGAAATCGCTCGAGAAGGCGCGCTACCTGATGCGCTCCGAGGACGGCACCTACCGCCTGGGCTCCAAGGTGCTATCGCTCGGCGCCCTGTACCAGAAGCACTTCGGCACCGCGGAGATCGTGCCGCAGGTGCTGCGCGAGATCGTCGACGAGCTCCACGAGGGCGCCTCCTTCTACGTGCGCGACGAGGCCCAGCGCCTGTGCCTGCACCGCATCGAGTCGCCGCGCGCAGTGCGCGACTCGATCCACGTCGGCGACCGGCTGCCGCTTACCGTGGGCGCCGCCGGGCACGTGATCCTCGCCTTCAGCGGCCTGACCGGCGAGCGCTACGACCAGATCCGCAAGAACATGTACGCCGCCTCCTTCGGCGAGCGTGACCCGGAAACCGCGGCGGTGGCGTGTCCGGTCATCGGCGCCGAGCAGAAATTCATCGGCGCACTCAGCGTCTCGGGACCGAGGTACCGCATCGAGGCGATGGGCGTGCAAAGCATCCTGCCGGTGCTGTTCCGCCAGGCGCGCAACCTGTGCCGGGTGTTCGGCGGCGACCCCGATGCCGCGCAGTTCGCCGCCTGGTCCAAGCTGCCGAAGGCGCGCGCCGCGCATTCGCCCGCGGCGCCGAAGAGCTACCGCTCCACGCCCTCCGGCGCTCGCGCGCCGCGCTGACACCTCCGTCCTGCCCCGCGTATCGTTCTGCTTGCCAGAACGATGTTGCGTTTTTCTGCGCTACCAAAGCACCTACCCGCTGACGTTTTGGTCGACCCGCTGCTATAAGAATAGGGCCTTCATAGAGGAGAAGACATGATCAGGGAAGGAAGAACGATGCGCGCAAGCGCAACGATGGCCTTGGCGTCAGCCGTGGTCCTTTTGGGGGGCTATTCCACCGCGACGCTGGCGGCGGATAACGGCCTGAACGATCGCAAGCTGGACACCAGCAGCGGCCTTACGCCGGACATGAACGACCCGGCGATCGCGGGCGACCCCGACTACGGCGTCTGCCGCGGTACGGATCCCAAGTGCTACCACAATTGGGTGCACGATCGCCAGAACAGGGTATTGATCTATTCGCGCACCGCCGGCCCGCGCCATGCCAACATCCAACCCGCGCTTGCTGCCGGGCTGAACCCGCCGCTCAGTCCGACGGGCAACGTCGCGCAGCGGGCGATCAGAGACTGGATGGCCGAGGTCGGCGTGCAGGTGAACTGGACCGAGGACGTCAACACGCTCGCTGGCCAGTTGGGCCCGGGCTCGAGCTACAAGGCGGTGATCTTCCTGAGCCCGACTCGCGACACGTTGTGGAAGCACGGGGCGCTTAGCGCGACGGCCGCGGTCAATACGACCACCAATGCGCATCTCGATGCCGGCAAGACGGCGTTGCGGCAGTTCATGCGCTCGGGCGGCGGTTTCGTGGGCATCCACAACGCGTTCGGCACCGAGTACAACTGGCCCTACTACGAAGGGTTGCTCGGCAACGCCAACTACTACAATCACGGCGACAATCAGGACGGCGACGTAGTAGTGGTGGCGCAAGACCCCTCCACCGCCGGGCTGCCGCCGCGCTGGCCATTCAGGGACGAGTGGTACAACCTGCGACCGTTCCCGACCAAGGTGAAATTCCTTCTCACCGTCGACGCGCAGAAGCAGGGATTTGAGTTGAGCGGCGATCACCCGGGTCACGGCAAATTCCATCCAGTGGCGTGGTGCCAGTACTACGACGGCGGCCGGGTGTGGGTCACGACGCTGGGGCACGATCCGCAGTTCGCGCAAGGCGCGGGCTTCCCGGGCGGCGCTGAGTTCAAGAAGCTGATCGTCCAAGGCATCCTGTCGGCGATGGGGAACACGGATTTCTGCACCGAGGACCATAGACAACGCTGACGAGCGCCATGCAGCTCGCACAAGCGGCCCGGATCCGCGCCAGTGGCTCCGGGCCGTTTAGCGTGAAGGGCATCGTCCTGGTCGCCGCGCTCGCTTTGGCATTCCCGCTGAGCGCCCAGGAGGTCGTGTCCTGGAAGACCTTCGGCCAGGTCGAGATGACCCGGTCGGCCACCCGCATGATTCCGCGCTTCCCCGAAACCCTAGCGGCGCTCGACCAAAAGGAAGTCAAGGTGCAGGGATTCATGCTGCCGCTCGACATGGGCGAGAAGCACGCCCTCTTCATCCTTTCGGCGGTGCCGCCCGCCTGCTCGTTCTGCATGCCGGGCGGGCCCGAGGCCGTGGTGGAAGTGCGCGCGAAGCGCCCGCTCGCCTACACGGAAAGTGCCGTGACGGTGAGCGGCAGGCTCTCGGTGCTTAAGGATGACCCCACCGGCATCTTCTATCGGCTGACCGACGCCGTGCCCGCGAAGTAGACTAGAACACGCAAACCCCAACAGGAGAGAGAACTATGAGTTTCAAGCTGGATCGGCGCTCGGCGCTGAAGGCGGGCGTTGCGCTCGCCGCTTCATACGCCTTGCCCGCCGCCGCGCAGGCCAAGTCCATGCGCTTCGCCGCAGTGTTCTCGGACAAGGACATCCGCGCGGACATGATTCGCATGCTCGCGAAGGAAGTGGAAAAGGACTTCAAGATCGAGCCGTTCCTCAACGCGACGATGTTCAAGCAGGGAACCGAGCTGGTGGCGCTGCAGCGCGACAACCTGGAGCTTGGCAACATCGCGCCGCAGGACATCTCCAAGCAGATCCCCGCCTGGACCATCCTCACTTCGGCGTATCTCTTCCGCGACGCGAATCACCTGACGCAGTTCTGGTCGGGCGAGCTCGGCGCGCAGTTCAAGAAGGAGGCCGAGTCGCAGGCCAAGGTCAAGGTGCTCGCGCCGACGTTCTTCGGCACGCGCCAGGTGGGCCTGCGGGTGAAGAAGAAGATCAATACGCCCGCGGACATGGCCGGCATCAAGCTGCGCATGCCGCCGGGAGACGCCTGGCAGCTCCTCGGGCGCTCGCTCGGCGCCAACCCCACGCCGATGGCGTTCGCCGAGACCTACACCGGCCTGCAGACCGGCGCGGTCGACGGCCAAGACAACCCGCTGCCCAACGTGAACGCGATGAAGTTCAACGAGGTGATGACGCAGATCGTGCTCACCTCGCACCTCATCGGCTACGACCTGCTGTGCATGAATCTCAAGTCCTGGAGCGGCATGAGCGCCGCGCAGCAGAAGTCCTTCCAAAGCGCGGTCGACAAGGCGACGGCGTGGAGCACGGCCGAGCACCTGAAGCGGGAAGCCGAGCTGACCGAGACCTTCCGCAAGCAGGGGCTCGAGGTCTATACGCCGGACCAGAAGGCATTTCGCGAGCACGCGCAGAAGGTTTACCTCGCCTCGCCCGAGGCGAAGGACTGGCCGAAGGGTATGCTCGAGAAGATCAATGCGATGAAGTAGCGCGCCCGTGCTGCGCGCCGGGCTCTGGCTGCGACGCCGCGCCGAGGACGTGCTTGCCGCGCTCCTCGGCGTGATGTTCGCGGCCTTCATGATCCAGATCGTCTTCCGGTACTTCTTCAACCTGCCGACCGGATGGACCACCGAGCTCACGGTGGTGTGCTGGCTGTGGATGGTGCTGTGGGGCGCGGCCCTCGTGGTGAAGGAGAGCGAGGAAATCCGCATCGACCTCGTCACCTCGATGGTCGGGCGCCGCGGGCGCGTGGTGCTGGCGATCGGCATCGCGCTCGCGATCGTGGTGCTCTACGCGCTCTCGCTGCCGGCGTCCTACAGCTACGTCAGCTTCATGAAGGTCGAGAAATCCTCGTACCTCAAGATCCCGATGAACTGGCTGTACTCGATCTACCTCGTGTTCATCGTCGCGGTGATCGTGCGCTACCTCTGGCTGCTGTGGGAGCTGTTCCGCGGCAAGGCGCCTGAGGAAGAAGACCCGACCAAGAAGATCTCGGCGCTGTGAACGTCTCCGACGCGTTCGCGATCACGGTTCTGGTCATCGTCGCGCTCAGCCTGCTCGGCCTCCCGGTAGGGCACGCCATGATCGGCGGCTCGGTGCTCTACTTGCTGATGAAGGGCCTGGATCCGGGCACCGCGGCGGAGCAGCTGCTGAACGGGATGTACGGCAGCTTCCTGCTGCTCGCGATCCCGCTCTTCATCCTCGCCGCCGAGTTCATGAACAGCGGGGCGATCATGGACCGCCTGCTGCGGTTCTGTAACGCGCTGGTCGGACGCTTCCGCGGCGGCATGGCCCACGTCAACGTGCTGCAGAGTGTGATCTTCTCCGCGATGTCGGGCTCGGCGCTCGCCGACGCCGCGAGCTCGGGCAAGATCATGCAGTCGCTGATGACGCGCGACGGCCGCTATCCCGCGGCGTTCGCCGCCGCGCTCACCGCCGCCTCCGCCGTGATGGGGCCGGTGATTCCGCCTTCGATTCCGCTCGTCGTGTATGCGCTCGTGTCCGACACCTCGATCGGCTACCTGCTGATCGGCGGCATCATTCCCGGGGTACTCATCGGCGTCGCGCAAATGGCACTGATCGCCATGGTGGCGAAGCGGCGCAACTTCCCGGTCGAACCCCCGGTCCCGCTGCGCGAACTGCCGCGCCTGACCATGGAGGCCATGCCGGCGCTGCTCATGCCGGTGATCCTGCTCGCCTGCCTCTACAGCGGCGCCACCACGCCCACGGAAGCGGCGGCCGCGGCCGCCATGTACTCGCTGCTCGCGTCGGTGGTCATCTACCGCACGATGAAGGGGCGCGACATGTATCACTCGCTCCTGAGCAGCGCGCGGGTGACGGCTTCGATCGGCATGCTGATCGCCGGCGCGATGGTGTTCAACTACGTGATCACGGCCGAAAACATTCCGAAGACGCTCGCCGCGACGCTGAAGGCCTGGGAGCTCTCGCCTTTTATGTTCCTGCTGCTGGCCAACATCCTGCTCCTGATTCTCGGCTGCGTGCTGGAGGGCACCACGATCCTGCTGATCTTCGTACCGGTGCTGCTGCCGACGGCGCACGCGCTCGGCATCGACCCGGTGCACTTCGGCGTCATGGTGGTGGTCAACGTGATGATCGGGCTGTGCTCACCGCCATACGGCCTGCTTCTGCTCATGATGGTCAAGGTCACCGGCGTGCGGCTCAAGGACCTGATCCGCGAGATGATGCCGTTCCACGCGTCGATGATCGTCGCGCTCGTGCTGATCACCTACGTGCCCTGGCTCACGCTGGTTCTTCCCCGCCTCATGGGCTACAAGGGCTGAAAAAAGAAGCGGCGCCCGAAGGCGCCGCTCGTGCTTCGCAAGACCCCAGAGAGTCTGCTACTTGGTGACCTTCACATTCACGGTGGACGTCAGCTGCTTCTGCTCGCCGTTCTGGATGAAGTTCGCGAACAGCGTCAAGGGAACGGACTCGCCCTCGGGAATGTTGTTGTCGATATCGGACTTCCTGAACTGTGCCGCCAGCGTCCCGTCCTCCACGCTCGTGGACACCGCATCGAACAGCGTGGTGCTCAGCGGCGTCTTCAGCTGCACTCCGCCGTCGAGGGTGTAGCCCGCCGGGATCTTGAAGTGCGCGGTGACGACGCCGTGCACGTCGGTGAACAGACCCGACGGCGCACCGAGGTCCAGCGTGCGCGGCGTGAAGCGCAAGGCGTTGGGTACGTTCTGCGGCGTCAGGTAGGCAACGACCTTTCCGGTCGGCCGCGGATCGGTACAGTCGTTGAAGAAGTATTCCCCGGCGCGCGTGAACTTGTACTGGAAGCTCTGGCCCGGGTTCAACTTCGGATTGAACAGCCCCTCGAAGTACTGGGTCGCGCAATGCAGCTTCTGGTTGGGGAAGTTCGGGAAGGTCTCTGGCCCCGGGTTCAGGAATGTGACCGTCGTGCCGACCGGAACGCGCATGTGCGTCGGATTCATCCCGTTCGCCGTGGTGTTATCACGGGCGGATGCGACATCCGTCCGAGTGTTGCGCGCGAGGTAGACGGTATTGTTCACCGTGCTGCCCTCCACTGCGTTGCCACCGACCGGGCGGCGAATGACCAGCGGCGCCGGTGTCGGATCCTCGCTGCTACCCGAGGCCGTCTTGAACGTGCCGCCGAGCTTGAACGCCCACAGCGAATCGCCTTCCGTAATGGAGTTGCCGTAAGGAATGCCGGTGCCGCCGGAGAAGATGGCGACGTACTGTTCGCCGTTGATCTCGTAGGTGATCGCGCCTGCGCTGATGGCCGCGCCGGTCTGGAAGCGCCACAGCTCCTTGCCGTTCACCGCGTCGAGCGCAAGGAAATTGCCGTCAAACATGCCGACAAAAACCAGGTCGCTCGCCGTCGACAGCGGTCCCTGGCCATGCCCCATGTCCAGCCCGGTGTGGTTCGTCCAGCGGACCGTATTGGTGGCAGCGTCGAGCGCGAGGATGCCGCCCGTCTGATATTGCCCGAGCGCCCGCTGGCCGTTGCCGCCGGCCCCGCGCCAGTGCGCGACCGGGTTGACGCCGTAGGGAACGTAGATCAGGCCGAGCTTGTGGCTGAAGGAATAGCTCGACCAGTCGGGTCCGCCGTTCTGGCTGGTGGTCGACAGGACCGGGAGATCCCAGTGCGTGTCGTACATGCAGCCCTTGCGGTGAGTCGCCCCGTATTCCGACGGAATGCTCAAGAAGGGTTTGTCCGGGTCGAGGTAATTGGGCTCGGTGTAGACCAGGTTTCCTGACGCGTCGGGCTGATAGCCGTTGTAGTTTGGCACCGCGCGCCACGGGTCGCCCGGGATGTTGTTCGGATCGAGCGCCTGCCAGGTGAGGCAGTGCGGCAGAAACCGGTTCGGGAACGGTTGCTGCGGCCAGTTCTGCTGCCGGGAATCCACCGTCATCGGCACTTCGTTGACCGGCAGGATCGGCTTGCCGTTGGTCCGGTCGAGCACGAACAAGTGCCCCGACTTGCTGCCGTGGTAGATCGCCTTGCGCGGCTGGCCGTTGAACGGCACGTCCGCCAGCAGAAGCGCATGCACGTTATCCATGTCCCAGACGTCGTGGCGAATCGACTGATGGTGCCACTTGTATGCGCCGGTCTTCATGTCCACCGCGACGACGCTGTTGGCGAAAAGGTTTATCCCGGGACGCGTCGATCCGTCCTGAGACGAGCCGCAGCTCCGAACGTTGCCGAAATTGAAGTAGGCCATTCCGAGCTCGGGATCGAACGCCCCGTGGATCCAGGGCGACACCCCGGCATTGATCGCGCAACTGAGGCCATTGGGCATCGGCGGCCCCCAGGTGGCGCCAGCGTCGACCGTATTGCCGTTCACATCCGTGACGACCGTTCCAACGTCCGCACCGCCATAGAACGACCAAACCACGCTGCCTGGGGTACCGTCACCGGTGCCGTCGCTGGAGCGCACGGCGAACGCTGCATTGCGGTTGCCATCATTGGTGCCGACATAGACCATGCCGTCGTGATAGACGGTGGCCACTTTCTCGATGTTCCCAAGAGAGGCGCCGCCTGGGCCCCTGGGCTGTACGACCCAGACCTGCGCTCCCGTATCCTTATTCAGGGCGACGACGCGATTGCCGCCGGCAAGCGTGTACACCTTCCCGTCGCCGACCGAGACGCCGCGACGCGTGCCATTGGTGCCGAACCCCTGGGCAGCTGTCGTCGGCGTCCACTTCCACTTGGTGGCGCCCGTTGCGCCATCGACCGCGATGACGCTCCCGTTCGGCGTGTCGAGATAGATGACGCCATCGACCACGATCGGCGTGGTCTGCTGGCCTCCGTCATTGGTACCGGGCCCCGGTTGCGGCGTGTTCGGCGGCACGGCCGAAACCTTCGTTCGCCACACGGGCCCCAGCTTCTTGATGTTCGCCTGGTTGATCTGCGTGAGCGCGGAATAGCCCTGGTTGCCCAGGTTGCCGCTGTGGGTGGGGTAGTCTTTGCCGCCGGGTGTGCAACACCCTTGGGCACTGACGAGCGGCGTGGCAAGCAGGCCAGCGGCAATGAGCGCCGAGACCATCAGGGTTGGTTTCATTCGACTTGTCTCCCGCGTTGTTGGCGGAGTTCTGTCTGGTAGAACTCCATTCCAAAAACTCTAGGAGGCCCGGTCCGCGCGGTCAACGCCGGCGGCGATTACCAAAGCAGATGGCGGGTGGTTCTTTGGCTTACGCGCCCGGCTGCACGAGGCTCACGGTGTGCGCCGTCGGCGCCCACACCGGGACGCGCTTGCCGCTGGCGTCGGTCGCGTTGACCTGCACGGTGATGTCGGTGGAGGCGGGCGAGTCGGCCAGCACCTTGAAGCGCAGCTCTGCTCGCGAGCTGCCGTTCGCCACCTGGACGACCGCGCGCCCTCCCGGCCGTGGCAGGCCTGCGCCGACCATGCTCAGCACTTCCGCGTCGTAGACGACTTCGACGTTGGCCTTGAGCGCGCCGCCGCCGGGCAGAAGAACGGTAACCACGAATTCCTGACCGAGGATGACTTCCGCCGGTATGTCGACCCGCAATTCGGCCGGCCGGCTTGGGCTGGGGGCGGCGGCGAGCTCGGGTGGCACTGCGGCGCCGGCCTGGTACATCAGCACCTGCCGCTCGCCGAGCGGCAGATAGCGCAGCACCGCGTGATCGCGCGCGACGTTCTCGACCCGGTACGTCCCGTCGATCATGTCCCCGGCGCTCACCATCGTGGAGCTCCTGCCGTCGCGCGCCAGGTAGACGAAGCGTTTTCCCTGCAGCTCCCCGCTGCCGTCGTAACGGAAGGGCAGCGGCGGGGCTTTGAGTGGCTCCGGCAGCTGAACGACCGGGACCGGTTTCGGCGGTGCCGGCTTCGCGGGCGAGGCAAAAAGGTCGCCCCAACGGTTCGAGAGGGCGCGCCCCTGCAATTCGAGCGAGTTCCGATCGGCGGGTTTGGGTGCTGGAGCCGCCTCCTGCGCCTGTACGACGGGCGCAGTACTATCCACGCCCGGCGTTTCGCTCCACCACCATGCGAGCAGCGCTGCGGCCGCCGCGACTGCAAGGAAAACAGTCCACCGGGTCATGGCGTCCGATCAAGGATTGCAGACGCGCAACAAAGCAGCCACCCCATACCGTTTTGTGCCACCGGCTATTTTTCCTTGAGAGTTTCGACCAGCGCGCGCAGCGCGGCGGTATAGGAGCGCCAGCCCAGGCCCTCGACGGTTCCTCTCGCCGCCGACGAGATGATCGAATGCCCGCGCCATTCCTCGCGTGCGTGTCGGTTCGTCATGTGCACCTCGATGACCGGGAACGGCATCGACTTGATCGCGTCGTGCAGGGACACCGAGAACTGGGTCAGCCCGCCCGGATTGAGGATTGCCCCCGCGACCTCGTCCATGTGCTTGTGCAGCGCGTCGATCAGCGCGCCTTCGTGGTTCGACTGAAAGGCGATCAGCTCCACCTTCAGCTCGCGCGCGAGCGCCTGCAGTTTCTCGTTCACCTCGGCAAGCGACAACTTGCCGTAGATGTGCGGCTCGCGGCGGCCGAGCAGGTTGAGGTTCGGCCCGTTCAGCACCAGGACCTTCATTTCTTCTTCCAATTTCTCTCGAGGTTCGCGATCAGCGCCGGGCTGAAGTGACAGTCGGCCTGCTCCCGGGCGTATACAGCCATGTAGCGGCGGAAGCTGTCGAGCGGCTCTTCGCCGGCGCGGAATGCGCGGCGGTTGGCGGCGGCGCTGACCACGCCGGACGAAGTGAGGCGCTCGACGGTCGCGACGAGGGCATCATTCATCCGGTCAGGGGAAACGATCTCGTCGCAGATCATGCGGCCTTCGGGGCTCGCGCAGTCGATGTGCCGCTCGGCGAGGATCGCCTGGCGGGCGATCCGGTCGCCGACGAAGCGCGGCAGGCGCAGGTTGGCGGCGCCGGGCACGATGCCTTCCTTGCGCGCGGGGAGGGTGAGGTAGGCGCCTTCGGCCGCGAGCGTGTAGTCCATGGTGAGCAGGATCTGGCAGTGCCCGCCGATGGCGAAGCCCTCGACCGCCGCGACCCAGAGCTTTTCGATCGACTGAAGCTCGGGCGACGCGTCCGCGACGGCCAAGCCGCGGTAGAACTTGTTGACGAAGCCGAGGTCGCGGATCAGGTACCAGAGGTAGCGGATCTTTCCTTCATAGAGGTGCGTGAGGTTGATGCCCGCGCCAAAGATGCGCTTGCCGGCGTATTTGTCGTGCGCCACCGCGTCCCCGCGCAGCACGCAGACCTCGGTCTTCGGGTCGAGCAGCGCGAGGTCGACCGCGATCTCCATCGGCCCGAGCGTGGTTTCATCCTCGGCGTTGAGATAGCGCGGATTGCGCGCGGTCAGGATAGAGGCCTTGCCCTCGCGCTTGAGGTGCACCGCGCCGAGATCGAGCTCGCCGCGCGCCTCGTATTCGTCGAGCATTCCGGTCGATTCTTCGCGCGGCAGCAGCATCGCGTGGCAGAGATGCGCGCCCGCCACCGGGTTGCCGAGGATCTCGGCGAGGAAGCGGCCTTGCTCCTTCTCCAGGCCCTCCTTCTCGCGCAGCGGCAGGCGCGCGTCGGCATCGAGATCTTCCTTGGAGGGAAGGAACCCCTTTTCGGCGGCCTGGGCGCAAAGCTCGTCCAGGCGCAGGTAGTGCGTGCGCGCGGCGGTGAGGTCGTCGTAGATCCGGAGGGGGTTCACCCCCGTAATGTACTCGCGCCGCGCAGCGGCAGGCTGCGCCGCGACACCTGGTCGGTGATCCATTTAACCGAGCGCCGCGCGCGTTCGGCGACGAGCGCCTGCGGCAGCTGGGTGTAGTCGTCGTTGAACACTTCGAAGCTGTAGTCGCCGCGGTAGCCGAGGCGGTCGAGCGTGCGCACCAGCTCCGCCACGTCGGCACTGTGCACGCCTTCGCCCGGGAACACGCGAAAGTGTCGCGCGGTATCGATGCGCTCCTCGCGCGAGCGGATCTCGCGCCACATGAAGTCGGCGAGCTGCACCAGGAAGACCTTGGCGGGCGGGATCTCCTCGAGCGCATCGCGGCCGGTGCGGGTGGCGAGCATGTGGAAGGAATCCAGCGCGAGGCCGAGGTTTGCGCGGTCGGCCTCGGCGACGAGCTCCCAGGCCTGCGGGTACTCGTTCACGTGCCGGCCCCACGACAGCGCCTCATAGGCGATGCGGATGCCGTACGGGACGGCCAGCATCGCGAGCTTCTGAAGATCCTTGATCAGCGTGTCGGCCGCGCCGGTCGCGTGGGACGACGTCGACGAGCACGCGAGCAGCACGTGCGAGCCGAGCGCGCGGCACATCACCAGCATCGCTTTCGCGATGTCCACCTTGTAGGCGTGCAGGTGCCCCGAAAGCCCCTCGAAGTCGCGCAGCACCTGGAAGCCGGTGACCCGCAGTCCGCTCAGGCGCACCGCTTCGATTGCCGCGTCGGCGCCCCCCGGATGCGCGGCGAGGTCGTTCGCGTTCAGCATGACCTGGCTGAACCCGGCCTCGCGCATCGCCGCGAGCTTCGCCGGCAGCGGTCCGGCGAGCGTGATGGTGTCCATTCCGAAGTGATCGAGATTCACGGCTTCAGGTGACTCACGACCAATTCGAAGGTCACGCCGCCAAGATAAACCTGCGTCAGCGCCCCTTTCTCGCTCGGCTGCACCGGCCCGCGGTCGACGAACACCACGCCGCGCTCCTTGAGCGTCTTGGTCGCCGCGGGCACATCCGGCGCGCCCAGGCCGATGCGCACCAGCGCCTCTTCCCAGTGGATATCCTCGGATCCCGGCGGCGGCTCGATCAGCTGCAGGTAGAACTTGTGGCACGGGCTCTCGAGCAGCGTTCCCTTGGGCAGCACGCCGAAGTACTTCCCTTCGGGCAGCACCGAGAAGCCGAAGAGGTGCCGGTAGAAGTCGACCCAGTCGCGCGTGCGGTCGCCGTAGATGCTCTGCACCACGCCGAAGTAGTGCAGGCCGGCGAGCGCGGGCGGGTTGCGCTTGGCGTGCTTGTCGTAGATGAAGTCGACGTCGTAGATCGAGAAATCCTGGTGGCGGTCGACGAAGTAGATCAGGCTGTCGCCCACGCCGTGGATGCCGGGAATGTTGAGCTCCATGGCCGAGGCGCGGGTCGGCATTTCCCAGGCGCCGAGCGAGAGCGCGTGCGCCCACGCCTGCCCGGCATCGCGCACGCGCAGCGCGATCGCCGAAAGCTCGGGCGTCGCGTCCTTGGCCTCGTGCGAGTTCACCACCAGGTTCATGGCGCCCTGGCGGTAGAGCATCACCTCGCGCGAGCGATGGCGCGCGACCGGCTCGAAGCCCATCTTCTGCAGCACGGTGCCGAGGGCCTGTGGCTGCGAGGTGGCGAACTCGATGAACTCGATGCCGTCGATGCCGACGGGGTTCGTCGGCTCGGGCAGGCGCTCCTCGACGCTCATGGCGACCGTATCTTACTCATGCACCTGGTGATCACCAATCATCAGTACAATCCGCAGTCGGTGATCTTCAGCAAGAAGGTCGCGTAGGTGAAAACTCGCATTGCGGTGGCAGGCGCGGGCCTGATCGGCCGTGCCCATATCGCGGCGCTGCAGGGGAGTCCGACCTGCGAACTGTCGGCGATCGTCGATCCTTCACCGGCCGCGAACGCCTCTTTCATCTCCATCGACGAGCTGCTGAGGAAGGACCGGCCGGACGGTGTGGTCCTCGCCACGCCGAACCCGCTTCATGTGCCGCAGACGCTGCAGTGCATCGAGGCCGGCCTACCCGTGCTGTTGGAGAAGCCGGTTGCCGACAACGTTGCCCAAGGCGAGCGCCTTGTTGCTGAGATTGAAAAACGCGCTGCAAAGATCCTGGTTGGCCACCACCGCGCACACAGCCCGATCATGGCAAAGGCGAAGGAGGTGGTGGACTCCGGCCAGCTCGGCCGCATCGTGGCGATCATGGGCAGCGCGATGTTCTACAAGCCTGACCACTACTTTGCCGAAGGCCCATGGCGCAAGGCGCCGGGCGGAGGGCCGATCCTGATCAACATGATCCACGAGGTGCACAACCTGCGCATGCTGTGCGGCGAGATCGTTGCGGTGCAAGCGATCGCCTCGCACGCGGTGCGCGGCTTCCCGGTGGAGGATACGGTGGCGATCAACCTGCAGTTCGCGAGCGGCGCGCTCGGCAGCTTCATGCTCTCCGATACCGCGGCGTGTGCGCGCAGCTGGGAGCAGACCTCGCAGGAGAACAAGGCGTATTCGAGCTACGACGACGAGGACTGCTACGTGATCGCGGGCACCGACGGCAGCCTGTCGGTGCCCACGATGCGGCTCAAGACCTATCGCCGGCCCGAGGACCGCTCGTGGTGGAAGCCGTTCGAAACCGGGCGGGCGCCGACGACGCGCGCGGATCCGATCCAGCGGCAGATGGAGCATTTTGGCGCGGTGGTGCGCGGCGAGGCGGCGCCGCTCGTGAGCGCGCGCGACGGGCTTGCCAACCTGCGCGTCACCGAGGCGATCAGCGAGGCGGCGAAGAGCGGCCGTAGGGTGACGCTTTGAAGCCGATCCGCATCCGCGGCAGGCCCGCTGCGTTCCCGCTCATCTGCGCGCCGCTCGTCGGCGCGACGCGCGAGGCCGTGCTCCTGGAAGCCGCGGCCGCGTGCGCCGCGAAGGCGGATATCGTCGAATGGCGCGTCGACCACTTCCATGGCATCGACAAGGCGAACGCCGTGGTCGATACCGGCCGTGCCTTGCGCGGCGCGCTGTCGGGAACGCCGCTGCTTTTCACACGGCGCTCGCCCGCCGAGGGCGGGCAGGCAGTCGCGCTCTCCGAAGCGCGGGTGGTCGAGCTCTATTCCGAAGTGTGCGCGGACGGCTTTGCCGACCTCGTGGACTACGAGATGAGCAATCCTGCGGACAGCGTGAAGGCCGTGCGCGAGGCTTCGCGCCGCCACGGCGTTGGCCTAGTCTGCTCGTTCCACGACTTCGAGCGCACGCCGCCGCTGGCTGCGCTCGCCGCGCAGTTCCGCCGCGCGCAGGAACTGGGCGGCGACGTGGCCAAGGTCTCGGTCATGGCGCGCGGGCCCGAGGATACGCTCGCGCTTCTCGCCGCGATCATGCAGGCGTCGGCGACGCTCGAGCTGCCGCTCATCGGCGTGTCGATGGGGCCGCATGGCGCGCTGAGCCGCATGATCGGCTTCGCCTTCGGCTCCGCGCTCACTTTCGGCGTCGCCACGGGCAGCTCGGCGCCGGGCCAGATGCCGATCGGCGAGCTGCGCGCCGCGATCGAGGTCGCGCGCAAGGCGCTCGGAGGCTGAGTGCTCGGACAAGCGGCGGTCGCCATGTGGTGGGATGTCGCGCCGGAGATGCAGGCCGAGTGGGAGGACTGGCATACGCACGAGCACATGCCGGAGCGGCTTGCCATCCCCGGCTTCCTGCGCGGCTCGCGATGGATCTCTCGGCATTCGTATTTCGTGCTGTACGAGCTCGACAGTCCCGACACGCTGACCGGCCCGGCCTACCTGGAGCGCCTCAACAACCCAACCCCGTGGTCGCAAAAGATGATGCCGCACCATCTCAACCTCGTGCGCAGCCTCTGCCAGGTGCGGGCGAGCTTCGGCCGCGGCGTGGGGCACGCGCTGGCGACCCTGCGGCGGGAGGTTTCCGCCCCGACGCTCTCCGCGCTGCCCGCGCGCAAGGGTCTCGCCTCGGCGCACCTTCTCGAGTCGCTGCCGAAGAGCGGGATCCCTCGCACCACCGAGCAGAACCTGCGCGGCGGCGGCGACGCCCACGCGAGCTGGGTCGCGCTCGTCGGCGGCTACGATGCCGATGCGGTCGCCGCGGCAGCGAGAGAGATCGATCCGGCCGCGGGTCTCTATCGCCTGTCCTACTGCCTGACCGCGCAGGATGCGGCTTGAGCAAGGTTCTGATCGGCCTGATCGGCGCGGGCATCCAGCGCTCGCTCTCGCCCGCGCTGCACGAGGAAGAGGCGCGGCACCATGGCTTGCGCCTGCACTATCAGCTCATCGACCTCGACGCCGCGGGCGTTGGCCCTGAGGTGCTGCCCGAGCTGATCCGCGCCGCGCGCATCATGCGCTTCGCCGGGCTGAACATCACCTTCCCCTGCAAGCAGTCGGTCATTCCGTTGCTCGATTCGCTTTCGGAGGAGGCGAAAGCGATCGGCGCGGTCAATACCGTGGTGCGCGAGGCGGACCGGCTCGTCGGCTACAACACCGACGGCTCGGGCTGGAGCTGGGGTTTCCGGCGCGCGCTGCCCGATGCCGACCTTGCGCGCGTCGTGCTGCTCGGCGCCGGCGGCGCGGGCTCGGCGTGCGCGGACGCCGTGCTGCGGCTCGGGGCGAAGCAGCTCCTCATCGTGGACCAGGACGCAGAGCGCGCCCGATCGCTTGCTTCCAGGCTCAACCAGCACTTCAAGGCAGCGCCGGCGAGTGCCATCGGCGACATCGAAACCGCCATGAATCGCGCGAGCGGGCTCATCCATGCCACCCCGACCGGGATGCTGAAGATTCCCGGCATGCCGCTCCCCGAGCGGTTGCTGCGCCCCGCGCTGTGGGTGTCCGAAGTGGTGTACGTGCCGCTCGAGACCGAGCTCCTCAAGGCGGCGCGGCGCCTCGGCTGCAGGACCGCCGACGGCGGCCACATGAACGTCGGCCAGGCGACGCGCGGCTTCAAGCTGTTCACCGGCCTCGACGCGGATGCCGCGCGCATGGACGCGCATTTCCGCAGGCTCGTCGCGTGACGCGCAGGATCGGCCTCGCGGCGCTCACGGTCCTCGAGCTGCCGGCGGCCGAGCAGGTCACGGTGGCGGCGCAGGCCGGCTATACGCATGTCGGCCTGCGCCTGATCCCGGTCGCGGGCCAGACCCTGCCGCCGTTCGACGTGGGCGAGGTCGAGCGGAGACTCGCGGATACCGGCGTGCGGGTATTGGATCTCGAGGTCTTCCGGCTGGCGCCCGAAACCCGCGTAGCCGACTTCGAGCCGGCGCTTGCCGTCGCCGCGCGGCTGGGCGCGAGCGACCTGCTGGTCCACGGCGCGGACCCGGACGAGGCGCGCCTGGTCGAGAATCTTGGCCGGCTGTGCGACCTTGCTGCGCGCTATCGGCTCGCGGCGAATATCGAGCCGATGCCGTGGGTCGAGATCTCCAGCGTCGCCAAAGCGAGGCGCGTGCTGGACCAGGCGGCGCGCGCGAACGCCGCGCTGCTGGTGGACGCCATTCATTTCTTTCGCGCCGGGGATCGCTTCGGCGAGATTCCGAAAAGCCTGAACTACCTGCAGCTTTGCGACGCGCGGGCGGAGCGGCCGGCCGACATGCAGGAGATCATCCGCCAGGCGCGCTCGGATCGGCTCTTTCCCGGCGAGGGCGGGCTCGACCTGGAAGGGCTGATGCGCGCCCTGCCGCCCGAGCTGCCGATCAGCGTCGAAGTTCCCTACGCGAAGCCAATGAGCCCGCTCGAGCGCGCGCGCCGTGCGCTGGCCGCCACGCAGCTACTTCTGTCGCGGGTTGCGTAGCCCTTCGTCCGGCGCGCGGAAGGCGCCCGAACGGATCGCGCGCACCAGGCTGGCGAGGCTCTTGGCCGCGTTTTCCACCAGCACGAAGGTATCGCGCTGCGCGTCGAGCTTGTCGTGGCTGGTGGCGTATGGCTCCCAATAGCCGATCAGGGTGTCGAGCGCCGCCGAGGCGCCGGCCTGGACCATGCCGATGCTGGTGAGCCACTCGACCAGCGCTTCGCGCAGCCCCTCGTGGCCTTGCGAGTCGCCGTGCGCGACGACCGCGAACGCGCGGCCCGCGAGGTGGCGCGGATAGGGCCAGCCCGCGAGCTCGAGTGCCTTGGCCGCCGCCGGGTCTTTGCCGCGGGTCGTGGTCGGATCCGGATTGCCGCCGTCCGCGCAGACCAGGCGGTCCATCATCAGCTTGAGGCTCGCCGGCGCCTGGTACCAGTGCACCGGGCAGATGACGAGCACGCCGTGCGCCGCCACCCAGCGCGGATAGAGCTCGGCCATCCAGTCGTTGGTCTGCCCCATGGCGTGGTTCGGATAACAGCTGCACGGCCAGTGGCAAAGCGCCATCGAGGTCGAGACGCACGCCTTGCACGGATGGATCACCTTCCAGGGCTCGTCGGCGAGGTGCGAGAGCTCGAGCAGGTCGACCTCGAAGCCCGCTTGCGCCTTGATGGCGTCGGCGGCGTGCACCGCAAGGCGGCGCGTCTTCGAGACTTCGCCGGGGCAGGTGTGTTCGCTGCGGGTGGACCCGCTGACGACCAGGATCCGCGAGGGCGACGAGGGATTTTTCTGCCTGGCCTGCGCGTCGCGGATGGC
>Ga0075430_100000903_pt1 | contig 23286 bp, 20 predicted proteins | sample RhiMetdeltSRZDD4_FD_75294 | JGI IMG/M metagenome (GOLD analysis project Ga0075430, IMG submission 75294) | Populus rhizosphere microbial communities from Tennessee, USA - Rhizosphere MetaG P. deltoides SRZDD4 | ecosystem: Host-associated > Plants > Roots > Rhizosphere > Soil | place: USA... | reverse complement strand
TACATCAAACCAGGTCATAGTGAAATGGCGGGAACCAATGGCATCAGTCTTGTTCTTACTCTTCGTTGAGGTATTATTGATTATTGATTATTGATTATTAATTATTCCGCTGGATGTGAGCTTCTTTTCAGCAAAACAATAATCAATAATGAATAATTAATAATTTGCTTCAAATTTGCACCAAACTAACTAACATGAATATCGCCTTGATCGGATATGGCAAAATGGGAAAAGCTATTGAAGAAATTGCTTTGCAACGCGGACACACTATTGTATTGAAGATCGATCTTGACAATGCGGACGAGCTTACAAAAGAGAATCTTGCTAAAGCTGATGTAGCGATTGAGTTTACAGGGCCGCACAGTGCATTTGAAAATCTAAAAAAACTAATGCAATTCGGAACCGCGACGGTTTGTGGTTCTACAGGCTGGCTGGAAAAACTTGATGAAATAAATGATGATAGCAAAAAAAATAAGGGAGGGTTTATTTATGCAAGCAATTTCAGCGTTGGCGTAAACATATTCTTTGAAGTGAACAAAAAGCTTGCAGCATTAATGAAAGACCATGAAGATTATGAAGTACAATTAACCGAGATTCATCACACAACAAAAAAAGATGCACCAAGCGGTACGGCGATCACCCTGGCTGAACAAGTGCTTGAAAACATTTCCCGCAAAAAGAATTGGGTAAATCATATCAGTGACAATCCTGAAGACCTGGAAATCCTCAGCGAACGCATTGATCCTGCACCCGGGACACATAAAATAAAGTACTCTTCGGGCGTTGATGATATCGAGATCATTCATACTGCGCATACGAGAAAAGGTTTTGCACTCGGAGCAGTATTAGCTGCCGAGTTTTTAAAAGGAAAGAAAGGGGTTTATTCGATGAAAGATGTCTTGAGCTTGTAGGTAAAAAAGAGTTTGGAATTTTATCGTCATTTATTATGTAAGTAAAATCAATCTTCTTTAGTCCCTCCGAAAATTACTTCTGTTTAGCAGCATTATAACAATTGATTAATTGGGTTTTAAACTTTAATAATCGAAATGAAAGATCAAACTGACTTTTTATGGGGCATGTATCAGGAGCATACCACCCAGGGGCGTCATCATGAAGCCCAAAGAGCAAGTGTAACAAATTTTATCTTAATTGTGGCCGGCGGAGCTTTAGCTTTTATTGCCAGCAAAGGCATTGAAAAAGATCAATGGGTTTTAGCTGTTTTCCTTGTCATAATAGGACTGTTTGGCGCACTCTTCAGTGCAAAACAATATGAAAGATTTCGTTTTCATATGAAAGCAGCCGGTAAGTATAGGCAAACCTTAGAGACAATATTAAAAAGCGATCCCAGTTTACGAAAACAGGCGGAAGACGAGCATAAAAAGAGCTTTGCAACGTTCCTGATAAATATGCCGCTATATTACTTTTGGATTGCCTTTCACTTACTTATTGCAATTCTTGGCATACTTCTTTTGTATATGACGACAAAAAGTGATTTATAAATCGTAAATTCAGGATGTCTTATTCTTTGCTGTGAAAATTTGATGAAGACTAAACTCTTAATATTAATCGTACTCCTTCTAAGTTTCACCTTTACAAACTCCCAATCCTATTTCGATAAACTTGAAAAGCAAGAACGAAAGGAACATGAGATCGTTTATTGGGAATATGGCCTTCCTGCATTCGAAATAACTTTTGCAAGAGAAAAAGTTGCGAAACACTATGGATTTTATTTTAATCATGTTGCGGGATGTGTGGTCAGTGATAAAACAGTCGCAAGAATTGATAAACATAACAAAAAAGTAAACAACCTGCTGAGTAAGAAGATAGGCGCCGATTGGAAAAAAATCGTTTATCATGCGGTCGATTCAGTTTATAAGATCGATACGACGCTGCTCAATAACTTTCATGTCGATTGGGTTTTTCTTGACACGCTTGTGAAACTGCTCGACGAGATAAAGGACCCCTATGAACTCAGGGTAAATCCCACTGCAGATCCCACAATTTTCAACATCGATGCCTTTTTTATCGACAAGGAATGGAATGTAACTAACAAGTCGTTTTTAAAGATCGAGGCTACTTATCCCAAAATTTCTTACAGGATAATAAGGCAGCAACATGATAACAGCATTACGAGTGGAAAGAAGTTTTCTCACTAAATTTCTGCAAAGATTTTTGCAGATTCCAATGTCTACAAGTTGCGGCAACATCTAATAAAAAATGGACAAGCCATTTAGCTCATCCAGTTCTATTTAAAGATATGTGCGCCCCCACTCCCTTCAACTATCAGTTATCTTTAATGACTGTTGTCTTTGAAACTTCACTGCGATCACTGGAACCTCCACGCAACAAGGCAACAAGAAGAATGATGAAGACTGCGCCGCCGACTACCCATACCCATGGTTCGGTGTACCATGTAGTGGTAGATGTTGTTTTTGTTGTGGTAGTTCTTGAACTGGCTGAAGTTTCCTGTGCCACAAGCACTATTTGCATACAAGTAAATACTAATGCCAGGAACAGTTTGTATCCAAGGTGAAAACTAGGACTTTTCATACAACTTTTTTTTGATTAAAAAATACTACACTTATAACACTGATAATATCTTGCCAAACATGTTTAAACGAAAAAAACCGCTCTTAAAGCCCTTTGCGGGGGAATTGTTTCCACATTTTTAGTGAACAAAAGCAAGTTTCGGATTTGACGAAAGCAAAAAACAATGGAGCTTTAGCTATAATTTGAACCATGATAATTACCAATTGCGAACCAGGCGATCTTGGGATTATTTTAGATCTATACGAATCAGCAAGAGCCCTACAAACCGAAAAAAAGATGGTAGTATGGCCCGTGTTTGAAAACAGTCTAATGGAACAGGAGATATCTGAAAGACGCCAATGGAAATTAATGATCGATAATGTACTGGCTTGTAATTGGGCGATCACATTTTCGGATAAAGATATCTGGGAAGAAAAAGATAAAAATGATGCGATCTACATTCATCGCATTGCGACCAATCCTGTTTTTCGCGGACAGCGATTTGTAAAAAATATAGTTGAATGGGCAAGGGATTATGCACGGGAGCAAGGCAAAAAGTTTGTGCGCCTTGATACGTTAGGAAACAATACAAGGTTGATCCGTCATTATACAGACGCAGGCTTTAACTTCCTCGGAATAGTAAGACTTTTGGATACTTCCAAATTGCCATGGCATTATCAAAGAGAACCTGATTGCTGCCTGTTTGAATTGGAGGTATAGCCATCTTCTGCAGAAGTTTTGTATCTTAATATCGTAAACCAAACCTCACGATCATGAATACTAAAACTGCTGCCATCGTCCTTGGGCTTGCTTTTGTTGTCGTCGGCATTCTCGGCTATGTATCCAATCCAATTGTCGGATCATCTCCCGATGCCATTTTTCACACTGATCAAACTCACAATATTGTGCACCTCGCCAGCGGGGCTTTATTTCTATTGATAGCGTTCGCTTCGCCCGCATCGGCAGGTACTTTCCTCAAGATCTTTGGAATAATTTATTTAGGACTTGGTATTTATGGTGCAGCAACAATGGGCGCAGAAGAAACCAAAAAGTTGCTGGGCTTTTTGCATGTAAATAAAGCCGATAATTATTTACATATAGCACTCGGCGCAATTATCTTTCTTGCCGGCACTTTAAGAAGAGCATAAGAGTTAAATGACATTATTATGAAACCCCGGTTTGCTTCACAAAAGCAGGCAAGAGAGATCTTTGGCTGGGTTAATATTTATCTTGCTTTTTGAAAAATCAGTCATGTCATTTTCCGTAAGAGAGCTTCAGGCTAGCGATATTGAACCGTTAACTAACTATTGGTTCAAATCCGATCCGCAATTTCTTATCAATATGGGAGTTGATCTTTCCAAAATGCCAGTAAGAGAACAATGGCATCAAATGCTGCATGAACAGATCGCTCTACCTTACCAGGAAAAACAATCTTACTGCATAATCTGGCTACGCGACAATATACCCGTTGGTCATAGCAATGTGAACCGGATCGTCTTTGGTGAAGAAGCTTATATGCACCTGCATATCTGGGAACTCGGAAACAGGACAAAGGGAATGGGATTTCAATTCGTAAAAATGACATTACCCTACTTTTTTAAGAATATGCAATTAAAAAAGATCTGTTGTGAACCTTATGCGCTTAATGATGCTCCAAATAAAACCATGAAGAAAATTGGGTTTGACCTCATCAAAGAATACATCACGATACCCGGGTGGATAAATTTTGAACAGCCGGTAAAACATTGGGAACTCACTTACGAGAAATTCGTGGAGCGGTACGGTAATTGAGTTAAGATCAGAAATCCTGGAATAAGCAATTCCAAAATCTTTATCTTCCCATTCTAAATTTTATTTTATGCAAGTGAAAAGTCTAGTCCTTGTTTATCTAGCAAGCGTTTTATCCATTCATGTTTTGGCTCAAAAAGATCCAAAGACCACAGAGATATGGACACCCGAAGCAAAAGTGGTTACACCCGGCAAAAACAATTCAGATGCGCCGTCAGATGCCATTATTCTTTTTGATGGTAAAACTGGTTCGAACTGGAAACATAAGAATGGTGATGATGCAAAATGGACGGTGGCAGATAATGCTTTTACAGTAAAACCAGGGACAGGCGATATAGAAAGCAAACAAAAATTCGGCGATTGTCAATTGCATATTGAATGGAAGATCGCCCCGAATGTAACCGGTGACGGACAAAACCGCGGAAACAGTGGTGTTTTTTTAATGGGACGTTATGAAGTACAGGTGCTGGACAATTATAATAACATCAATAAAACTTATGTGAATGGCCAGGCCGGTAGCACCTATAAGCAACATCCTCCACTGGTAAATGCGTGCAAAGCTCCCGGCGAATGGCAAACCTATGATATCATTTTTACTGCACCACGCTTTAGTGAAAAAGGTGGCGTGATCGAACCGGCACGGGTAACTGTTATTCATAATGGTGTGCTTGTACAAAACAACACGACTATTTGGGGAAATACTGTTTATATCGGTTCGCCATTTTATGAAAAACATGAAGCAAAAGAACCGCTCAGCCTCCAGGACCATGGCAATGCCACCAGCTTTCGTAATATTTGGATAAGAGAATTATAAATTCAAATTGTCATGAAAAAGTTTTTTGCGCTTACGTTCCTATTTGCAGCGTTATCCTGCACCGCACAAAATCCGGCTGGTGAAACCTTGTTTCGCAACGTGAATGTGATACCAATGACTGCGGAAACCGTGTTAAAGAACCAGGATGTATTAATTAAGGATGGTGAAATAGTGTCAATCGGGAAGACAGGCACAGTAAAATATAAGAACGACGCACGTATTATTGAAGCCGGTGGTAAGTATTTAATACCGGGTCTCGCCGAGATGCATGCACACGTACCGCCGGTGGATGATATCGAACCAATGAAAGAAGTGCTGAAACTTTTTCTGTACAATGGTATTACAACAATTCGCGGCATGCTTGGTCATCCGCGGCATCTTGAACTGCGTAGTAAGATAAACAGCGGAGAGATCATTGGCCCGCATTTTTATACGTCCGGGCCCTCATTTAATGGTAACAGCGTAAAAACTGCGGAAGCAGGTGCTCAAATGGTAAGAGATCAAAAAAAAGCAGGCTATGATTTCCTGAAACTGCACCCGGGTCTTACCAAAGAAAACTTTGCAGCGATAGCAACAACTGCTAAAGAGGTAAACATTCCATTTGCCGGGCACGTATCTTATGACGTTGGCGTATGGCGTGCTATTGAAGCAGGATATGCTTCCATCGATCATTTGGATGGTTTTGTTGAAAGCCTCGTGCCGGGCATTGAAAATATCCCGGAACAACAAGTGGGTTCATTCGGAATGTTCATTGCAAAAAATGCAGATGCAAAAAAAATTCCAGCGTTGATGAAAGCGCTCAAAGAAAAAAATATCTGGGTGGTGCCGACACAGGCTTTAGCTGAAAGATGGTTTAGCCCCCTTAAAGATGCTGATGCTTTTGCCCGTGAGCCCGAAATGATCTACATGAAAGAAGAAACAATGAAAAACTGGGTGAATAGTAAGAAGAACATCATGAACAATCCAAATTATAAAGCTGATGAGATAAAAAGTTTTATTGCATTAAGAAGAAAGCTTATTTATGAATGCCAGCGCAATGGTGTTGGCTTATTACTTGGAAGTGACGGGCCCCAGGTCTTTAATGTTCCGGGATTTTCAGTTCATCATGAATTAAAATATATGGTGGATGCCGGGCTTACGCCGTACCAGGCCCTGCAAAGCGGCACGGTGAATGTTGCAAAATATTTCAACCTGAAAAATTCTGGTATGATAAAGCCAGGTTACAAGTCCGATCTTGTTTTATTGGATGGCAACCCGTTGGAAAATATTGAGAACACCAGTAAGGTTGCCGGTGTTATGATTGACAGAACATGGATATCAAAACAAGAAATAACTGCTGAATTAAAAAAACTTGAAAAGCCAAGACAGCTTTAATGTGTTCGTCGGTAACGGAGAGGCGCTTATGAAGTAACCATGCTTTGATTTTCTTTGACCAAACCGGTGAAAAAAGAATAGCTAATCCATGAGCTGATCTCTTTTCTTGTCGCACTTTGTAATTCATTTAGTTGTTTAGTCATTTCTTTTACAGCATTTTTTTCTCCCATTTTATCAAACAGAACAATGATCTTTTTAACTATTTCTTCATTTTTAGGTTCTATCAAAATTACTTTTTGATAAGACTCAACAGCAGCTGCATAGCTCTTTTGCGCCTGATATAATTTCCCATACATCTCATGAACCAGAGAAGTCAAAATATTAAAGCGCTCAAATTTTACAGCCTTCAATTCAGCCAGAATTGTTTTTGCCTGATCGATCTTTCCCCAATCAATAAATAAATCAGCTAACTCCAGTTTAACAAAATGATCAGCCGGATCAACTAATTCCGCCTGTTGTAACAATTCAAGGGCAGTCTCAAATTTTCCATTACGAACATTGATTTTAGCTCTAAGAATTTGGGAAGGTTTATGGTATTTGTTAACCCGGAAAGTATTTTCCAGTTGATTTTGTGCGAGAATATCTTCATTATTGTCATAATAATATGTCGCAAAATTAAAATATGCATCGTCTTCAGGCTTATCGACATTAATGCTTTTCTCAAAAAAAACTAAAGCTTCATCTTTAATCCCCAGTTTATGATATAATACTCCCAGGTTTGAAAAGCCGTAACTACTACCTTCCCTGCGCAGGCCTTTTTCTAAATTTTCGAAAGCCAGTCCATAATCTCTTTTTTGAGTATAAACTAAACCCAGATTTAACCAAGGCATACCAAACGAAGGGTTGAGCTTTATGGATTCAAGATTATATTCAACGGCCTTATCCAGGTCTCCAAGCCTTTCACATACCATTCCGAGATTGTTAAAAACAATTTCATTTTCGCTTTTTTCTAATGACTTCATATAATGCTCATACGCCTTGGTATAATCACCTTTTATATACGCGATATTTCCAAATGACAAAAGCACATTGGGGTTATCTTTGTCTATTTCTGACACCTTCGAATACCAATATTCGGCTTCATCATACGAGTTTAAATGGTAGTAAATATTTGCGATTCCAAAAATTGCATCTCCCTTTGAACTATCTGTCTCATGAGCCTTTAAATAATAATCAAGGGCTTGTTCATCATCATTTCGGGACTCATAAATACAACCTAAATTAAAATGGGGATAATAGTCGTGTGGATTTTCCGCAATCGCTTCTTTATACATTTTAATTGCCAAATCCCCCTGTCCAAGATATTCATAAGCCAGGCCAAGATAGTTTAGATGAATTGAATTCAATGTGGAAGAAAACCTGGGATTAATTGTTTCTACTTTTTCATAATAGTTTGCGTAAAGCTTGTAATCCTCCAATTCAATTTCAGCCCAGTCGGTATTAACAAGAAAATTATAAAATGAATTAAAAGCCATTTCAACATTACCTTTCTGATTATATGCAAGCGCCAAATTTCTATAGGCAGATGCATTTGTGTCATCATTTTTTAAGAACAATTCAAGAGATGCTATTGCATTATCCGGCTGATTTAATTTATTATAAATTTCACCCATACGATCCTTTACTTCAAGTTGATCAGCTGGAGGCAATGTTTTGTTTATCTCTTCTACTTTCTTAAATAGTTCGATCGCCTTTTCATAATCTTCACCTGCCTGGTAAAGTCGGCCAAGATGATACGATGCAAGAATATTCTCCGAATCGATCTTATAAGCCTGTTTGAAATTATCCATAGCTGTTTGCGTATCGTGCAAACGATCATAGACCAGCCCTGCATTAATAAATGCGTTATAATATCTGGGATGCTCTTTCTTAATTTCCTCAAATATTTTTAATGCCTCCGTATTTTTCTTCTGATAATATAAAAGAAGCCCAAGATTATTCGTAGCGTTTAAATTCTGAGGATCGATTTCTATGATATGATTCAGACACTCTGCAGCCTTTTCATAATCCTCTTCTTCCTTAAAATATGTAGCGGCAGAGAGATATAGATCAATCATCTCATCTGATGGTTGAAGACACTGTTTCAGAGTTGCAAGGACTTGGTCATATTTTCCCTGTCCAAGATACAGCTTGGCCAGATATACAAAAGCGCGGGTAAAGTCCGGTTCCAGCTCACACGCTTTTTTTATATGGGATTCAGCGTTTGCTAAATCATTGTTGGTCCAGAACACCAAGCCGATATTATAGATGGCGAGGGCATTATTTGGCTCCTTAGAAAGCACCTCGTCATAATACTTCCTTGCCTGTTCAAAATCGTTTTGCCTATAATAAGTATTTCCCAGGTTAATTTTCACCTGAACGTAATCCTTATTTATCTCCAATGCCTTCAGATAAATAGTTCGGGCCTTATCATATTCTTCATAATATTCATAAATCAAACCGATCTGGTTGTAGGCATCAGCATACAGAGGGTTGCCTTTAAGGGCTTTTTCGAAGTATCCTATTGCAATTTCATGATCCTCCCTCGTACCATTCTGTTTGCCTAATTGCGTATAAGTTAATCCAAGGTTATAAAGCGGCTGATAATAGTCCTTGTCTTTTTCAACTGCCTGTAAAAAATATTTAATTGCCTCACTATACTCCCCTGTTTCAAAGTAAATGATGCCGATATAATTGTAAATTTCAAGATCGTCGGGTTTTAAGTGTAAGGCCCGTTCGTAATCTGCCAACGCTTCCTTATACTTTTTAGAAAAGTAATAATGATCACCTCTTTTTTTATAGCCGGAATAATCTTGAGGGTTTTTCTCAATTTCAGCATTTAACTGCTTTAGCTGCGGTAGTTCAAATTCCTGAGCTTGCTGGACCACTGTTTGACGAAGCCTTTTTTCACTTACATTTAATATTGCCTCCGCAATAATGTCACTGCTAATAGTATACAAAGCACCTCCTGATTCATAACTTTCCTTCGAGATCAATCGTGTTTGAAGCAGTTTTTGCAGAAGGTCCTTACTAACACCATACTTTTCAATGATCATTCTCTCATCCAGCACCAACCTACCTCTATCTTGCCCATATATCATTTCATTTTCAAGCAATGAGGTAATTTTCTGCTCATCCCCGGTGGTAAGAGCCAAGTCTTTTATAGCATTCTCATAATATCCTTCGATTATCATTATGAGACCAGGATTCAAAATATCCCTGACTGATATCGACGATATGCCTTTCCGTTCTACCAATTCTTTCTCGCAATGGCTACAGATAGCCTGGAAGCTGTACATATCCGGCAGCCTGGCTGCACCAAGGTTTGAAGAATTGTGATCGCATACAAAATTCTTTATTGTATCAATAACTGCAGGTGCAAAGCTGAATGGTTCTGTATTAAATGTGATTTGTTGCCCACTTGGTAACTTTAATTTCTTAGGCAAAGCCGCCGGACTTTGTATTGCTTCCGATAGCTGTTCCTCAGTCATTGGTTTCAATTCAAAAACATTCTTAAAAATGTTAGGCAAAAAATCACGAAACCTGTTAAGAAGATAAAATTCATCAGTGGAAATAGAAAAAATTATTTTTACTGGTAATTCCTTTTGTAAAGTTCGGAAAGCTGCCCTGATTGCCGGATCTGTTGAATTTAATTCTTCGTTTTCAAGGAAGGAACGGATCGCATTTGGAGCATAATCGCCGAGCAGGTCATTTAGAGTGGATTTGAACCAATGTATCTCCACTTGCGGGTATGAAAATAATTCTTCAACATGTTCAAAGACAAAAACGAAATTATTCTTTACATGTTCAGCACTAAGCTCTTTTTCTTTAAAGTGGTTCCAGAGGATGTTTTGGTTTTCAGGTAATGAATATGGCACTTTTCTTAAATCAGTTATGTTCTCTGTATTACAAATTTGATGGTATACCTGTGCGGATAATTTCTCTAAAGGTCCTTTTCCTTTATACTGATGGGGCTGAATAAAATAAGCATATGTTTTGACCTTGTCCTGGGTCGAACTCAAAAAATTCCCTTCAACGGCGGGGAGTACCCCAGCCTTTAAAAATGAAAGTTTCCCTATGCCTGGCTTCCCATAAAGAACTGCGAGCTTATCCTGCGATATCATTGAAAGAAATGCGGAGACTTCCTGGTCTCTGCCAAAAAAAACATTCGCATCATCACTTTGAAAAGATTGCAATCCGCAATATCTATACCTTGAGCTCATGATTTTAGGTTAATGATTTTAGTATGTCCCCAATACGGTCTCTAATTCTTGAAAGATTTGTCTCATACACCTCATCAGTCATTAATTTTCTTGATTTTTGTTTTGTGTAATAAGCAATATCACCGCTGATCTGATCCAACTCCTCTAAGTTGTCCTTATCATCTTGAAGGAGAATTCTTAATGCGGTGATAGCTTCGTCACACTCTCTGCTATAGTTTAGCCGTTTTATTCTTCGGATCGCTTCATTTTTGTCGCCTTTCCGTATGTAAATTTCAATCTCATTAATTTCTGATGATCCTGAATTATCCGTTTTCCTGAGTATACCCCTATCGTTGCAAATCTGATATACTTTTTCCAGGAACTCCTTTTGGCTTTCAGTAGGAAATTCAAGTTTGAATTCGCTTTTATAGTAATTAAGAATATTATCTTCTATACCTGGTTTTTTAAAGAGATAAGCAATTTTTTTACTTGTTTTATAATTGTCAGGTGTTTGCAGAACCTTTTTAAAAAGAAAAAACAGAAGCTTCAAATACCATTTATCAAAACGAAAACCCATAAATAGAAAATAGGAAGCATTGTAAAAACAATTCTTGAGAGCAGTCAATTCTGGACTTTCCTTTTGGAAAATTGTGGCAATAAACCAAAATAATGTTTCATATGAGAAAACAAGAGAATGTCTCTCATCATATTTACCCATTAAATTATATATAAGCGGGCTTGACCTTGAGACCTCTACCTGTTCCTGGCCTGATCCGTTACCAGAGGTATTAGTTCCCGGCAAATAATAAGAAAACTTTTTTTTGAATCCAAGATTATAAAACGTTTTGTCTAATACCGTATCCGGAGATAAAGAAAAATACAGCGAGAATGGTATTTGAGCAATTTTCTCATAAAGAGGATTAGGTTTCAGATCATGGTAAAAAGTTCTGATACTAAAAAGAATGCTTGAAAGCTGCTCATCAGTTTCGCAATAAAAAAGCCCTTCGTCCTTAAGGTACTTGATGGGCGCCTTATCAGGCTTATCAACATTATCGGCGTCGGAATTGCTGCCGGGCCTTTTGGAGCTGGTAGCGCTGTTGACCACTTTGTCTAAATGATCATTTATGCATTCTATTTCATCATCATCATTATTATTTAAGAAATAGAATTCCGGACCCATGATCAAAATACATTTCCCGGATTCGATCTCATTAACAATTGCATTTATTGTTTCGTTGCTATTCTCGGGATTTGGTTCAGGCATTTTAAGCTATTTTAAAGAATTAATTACTCCTTCTTCAGCATCAAGGTAATTACATTCCATATCCTCCGGTCCCCTGGCTTCCACAATATTTGGGTTTAAATTGATCCTGTATTTTGCGTCCTTCTTGCTCTGCCACCATTTTTTATCGTATAACAATTGAACGGCTTTTATGGCTATCGCTAATAACGGGCCATTGTCCCCGCTTTTCATGGTCTGCTTATTTTGTTTGGTGAATTCTGCCTTTCCTCCGGCTTCGACCATTTTTTCTACCGTTATAGAAGCATGTGAACCTGTGCTAATGTCCGAATCATAATTTATCTCAAATGATCTTGATTTAATAACCTCCGTTACTAAATAAAGATCATCTTTTTTAAATAAGTGTTCAAATGTTGTTATTGAATCGGACAAAGGATTTCCGGAAATGTATTTATCAATTTCAAAGCTGCTGACCAGGTCAAGAAGAGGGTCCTGTATTGTAAAAATACATTTGCGGGATCGACCGGCTTCAATTCCCGCATCAAGTTTTGTACGTGTCAGGCTGGCTAATCCCTCTAAGAATTTAATATTCGCTTCCACTTTCATGTCAAGCTCCTCTTCACCACTGATGTCTTTTGGTAATTTTCCATCCTTTGTTAGTGGTGGTAAGGGGTATTTTTTTTCCGGAAACAGATCACGAAGACTGGCGCCTGTGCGACTGACTATACCGTTGCCGGCTTTAGCAAGCAATGATAACGGAGCGATTTGATCGAGTGGTAGGCTCAGGAATACAAATCCTGCTTTTTTAGGTGACTTCATAAAAAAAATTTCAGTTTTTTATAAATAGTTTTGGAACAGAAACATATTTTTTCAAGTCATCGGTGGTATCCAAGACATGAATAAACGAATTAAAACAAGCACCATACTTTCTTTCTTCAGTTAATGTGGCATAAAACTCTTCGACAAATTTTTCAGCCAGCGGTGCAGTTACCAAGCCATCCATACCGATTACATAGGAAATATTTTCTGATAAACTCCTGGCATGCTCCATCGAATTGCAACAACTTAATACCACACATTCTAACGGGATCCCGAGCTCTTTCATGGCAACTGCAAAATGCTTTTTCAACTCCTCCGGTGACATAATATCTTCCTGGCCGTTTTCTGCCCTGAAGTATACTCCCTTTTCTTCGTCACCGTGCATAGATAAATGAACAAAATGCGGCTTATGTTGTCTTAAGGCTTTAAAAAACTCGTCACGTTGTAGTGCGGGTTTAGAAATCAGATTTACAAAACCCTGCCCATTTAATGCTTCCCCAAAAGCTCTTGCTTCATCCTGGAAACTTAAGGGCGCTTTATTTGAAGGATTGGAGAAAATATATAAAAGTCTGAAGGAATCGGGAGTATTAATGAAATCTCTGATACGCCTCACAACTTTAGCAACTGCAATATCGTATTGATCCCGTGCAAGAAAGCTCGCATTAAATTCTCTTTGTGCACCGCGAAATTGTTCTACGATCCCGATGACTTCTTCATTTTCCGGAAAAGCGCTTTCTAATTCCTTTACTGCTCTTTCCCTGTCACCTCGAGCCAGGAGCTGTTTTATTTTATTGGCAACATCCATAGTATACTATTAAGGTAATAATATATGCGGATATGATCTTATTGTTTTATCATATCTTCTTGCTACCAATAAAAGCCATGATATTTCCGGAATTTCGCAGGAAGGCTACCTCAGCTTAAAGATAAAATTAATTATTCATAGAATCTCGAATTTTCGAAAACCCGGGCAAAGGTTCTTACTTTTCTTTCAATAACCCTTCAACGATACCAATAAAGATCTTTTTGTATTCCTCAAAATATTGTTTGGTACCGGGACCATAGAACACACTATGTACCTCTCTCACATTTCCTTTCCTATCTAAAAAAATACTTGTGGGGTATGCAACGATTGGTGTCAGTTGCGGTAATGTTTTTTCGGTTTTCTTTTCATCAGTGGATGTAACGCCGGTTATGAGCATTGGATACTGTACATTGAAAAGTTTCCGGAACTTGTCTAAGCTTTTTCTTGAACGTTCAATATCTGTTGAGTATTCATAGGCCAGGGAAACTACCTCCACTCCCCTGCTGCGATTCTTGTCATAGAATTCGCTCAGGAATTTTGTTTCATCTAAACAATTCGGGCACCAGCTTCCCATTAGTTGCACAACTACTACTTTGTTCTTAAATCTTTCATCATTTATTGAAACAGGGTTGCCATCCAGGTCATTAAAAGTGAAATTAAGTTTACTTTGGCCAGGCTTAAGTTTTGTCGGTTGATCCTGAACCGGCTCTTTTGCATTTTTATTTTTAGTAGCACTCCAGGTTTCTTTGCCATTTATTCCTGATAAATAAACGCCACCGGAAATTTTTTCATCCCCGGCAATCTTAGCATAAAAAGTATAAGCATGCGCTCCGTCGAATGTCGACAGCTTTAATGAATCACCCGTAACAATTCCCTGTAAAAAACGATAATCACCGGAAGGAGTGATAAAACTGCCTGTAAGTTCATCTCCATTTTGCTCAAATTCAGCAAGTGCCTTACGCGGGGTGCCGTTGGCTCTTGTAATTGTTACATCCCATTTACCTGCAATATTAAACTTTGCACTCCCCTGGCTTTTTTCAAACCTCTCTTCTTCATTGGGAACAGCATAAAAAGGCCAGCGCTGAAAATCACCGCTTGTTCCCTTGATCCAGATGCCTCTTAAACTTCCATCAGTATTCCTTTTTGTTTTGAAGGAAGATTCAAAAACGGGCATGGAGAAGTTTACTGAGTCGTTTGTTATACTTACAGGACTCACCTTTATCCTTTCATCTGAATTTATTACATAAATAACCGTTTCCCCGTTTTCACTTGCCACCTGCATATTGAATACAACAGTATTGTTATCCTGCCTTACTAATACAGCCCTGTAATTACCAACCAGGTTATTTTGCCCGATCATTGGTAAAAAAGCCATAGTAAATCCGCAAACCATGAATATCCTTCTCATTAGTATATTTTTCACGATGCAATATCGTTAAAAGACAAAAAAGCCCGCCAAAAAGTTGGCAGGCTGGTTAAATGATTTACAGAATATTATCCAATTATCTCGCATCGGCTTTGAGGTTGTGATAATTAGGCTGGTAATTCTCTTTTCGCAGAATGCTTAAGAAGTCTTTTTCAAGACTGGTTTTAGGGAATTCAATGATCCGGCCAACTTCTGCTCCTTTTTGCTCAATGATTATTGTTGGTACACGAACAATGTTTCTGCCAGCTTCTTCATGTTGCGGGCTTTTTTTATAGAGGCTATCCTTATTGCTGACCATGATCATTGTTAACTTCTTCATCGGGAACCCACAGCAATCAAGCATTTTAAGCACTCTTGGTACTTCTCGCTTGCTATCACCGCACCAGGTACCCATAAAAATGGTGATCGATTTATCGGCAAGTAGTGGTCGTATAAAATTGCAGGTGAAAGAATCCACAACGTAGGAATCATAATTCGATTTGAACCAATCCGCAAATGGCGGTTGAAGGAACGCGTCCCTGGTACATTTTCCCATTAGCATATCATTGCCGCGGGAATCTTTGCTTAACTGGTTTATTAAAACAGGCGAAGCAACATTTTTACTTACAGAACATGAGTATATAGTAACTAATGAAATTATCAGTATGATGAAATATGTTTTCATGATTAAAATTTTTGAAAATGAAATAATGTTTTTTGGTCGAAGGTCAACAGCCCACGGACCATAGACCACGGTCGACAACTGCGACAGGTCATTCAACCTGCGGGAATGTCTGGCTGTGGTCTGTTGACCGTCGTCTATGGTCTAAGATTTTGCTTAAGCAATCGGGGGATGAAACGGAGAATCAAGAAAGCTTTCGCTTAATGAGGAATTATATTCTGTAAAACATTTATCAAATGAAATAGAAACGGTTGGCGCATTGATAAAAGATCTCGGTGCAAATTCATTCAACTTTTCATTTACTGTATTCTTGGAAAGATCATTTTTCGAAGAGTCATCGTCATCATGCTCGAACATGGTTACTAAATGATCATCGCAACCGCAATCGGTTTTGTTTTGAACGATCTCGGCCTGGAATTTACAATACAGGTAAGAGGCTACCTTACCGAATTGAAGACTCAGAAATACCAACAAAAGTAATATGGATGAGATCCTGCCTCGCATTGCTAAGTATAAATGTAGAGATTAATCTTCGATCCGCACAGGAATTGTAAGCTTTAGTTTTTCCCAGCGCATTAGTATATTCCCTTCTTTTTGCGACCACTGATCAATATCATACATGAGTCTTTCCTGTTTATAATCCAGTGTATCGGGTCTGATTTTCATTCTCAGCACATCATCTTCCTGTTTATATTCATCTGCCAGGTGTTGGTCCCAGTTTTTGTTGACGATAAGGGTCCAATTTTCTTTCGAGGGGATCGTAAAAAGTGCATATTTGCCGGCCGGCAACACCTTCCCCTCAATAATAAAATTCCTGTCGCTTTCGATACTGGTTGCGTTGTGTGCACCGGTCACCCATATTTTATCAAAAGGGACAAGCCCACCCCAGATAATACGATCTCTTACTGCCGGGGAATGATATTGGATTCGAAATCTCGCAGCACCGATCTTATTTTGTACATAAGCCTTTATACTCTTCTTTGCAGTATCTGTTGTTCCGGCTTGCGTCTTTGAGATAACAATCGCGTCACCTGCGTGATTGGAATGGTCATCACTATCGCAAGCGATCAGCAACAAACATAAACACGTAAATAGTGAAATTAACTTCATGATTTTACACTGTTAGGTTTTTTAACATATCAGATGTCATAGCCGAAAGATCATATTCCTCTTTCCAGCCCCAATCCGTTCTTGCCACTGAATCATCAATACTTTGCGGCCAGCTATTGGCTATCGCCTGCCGGTAATCGGGTTTGTAAGATATGCTGAAGTCAGGTATATGTTTTTTTATTTCCGCTCCGATCTCTTTTGGAGAAAAGCTCATTCCGGAAATATTGTAAGAGGTCCTTATTGAAATTTTATCAGCCGGAGCTTCCATCAATTCAATTGTTGCCCTGATCGCATCCGGCATATACATCATCGGTAAATAAGTATTTTCATCCAGGAAACACTCATACTTTTTTTCTTCCAATGCTTCATAAAAAATCTCTATAGCATAATCAGTAGTACCGCCGCCAGGAGGTGATTTATAAGATATCAATCCCGGGTAACGAAGACTTCTTACATCGACACCAAAACGTTGATGAAAATAATTACACCAGAACTCACCGGCGTATTTACTAATGCCATAAACTGTGGTGGGCTCGATGATCGTTTGTTGCGGGCAATTTTTCTTTGGACTGGTGGGCCCGAATACGGCAATTGACGATGGCCAGTAAATTTTATGAAGTTTTTCTTCTCTCGCAATATCAAGAACATTCAACAGGCCCTGCATATTGAGATGCCATGCAAGGCTGGGGTTTTTCTCACCGGTGGCAGAAAGTATCGCGGCTAAATGATAGATTTGGGTAAAGCCCTGCCGGATCACCTGCACATGGAGCATTTCCTTATTCATTACATCCATGCTTACATAGGGGCCGGTTCCTATCAGTAAAGGATTTTGTTCACGCAGGTCAGATGCCACAACATTTGCATTCCCATAAATTTTTCTCAACGCAAGCGTTAATTCCACTCCTATTTGTCCGGAAGCGCCAATGACAAGAATCTTTTCTTTTACCATTACATTTGATTACGGAGCAAATGTAAAAGTCAATCGCCAAATAAATTGAGAAATCTTATTTTGGATTATGCTAACTCAACCACCCTGCAATTTCAAAAAGTTATTCTTATACAACTTACCGATCGGAAGCTCTGTAGCACCGATCTCGACAAGTTCGTTTGTTAAGGATTTTACTTTATTGACTGCAACAATATACGATCTGTGAATACGTACGAATTCATTTCCACTCAGCATGGCCTCAACAGAAGAGATGGTTTGACGGGTTATAAAACATTTGTCGGTTGTAAATACTTTTACATAATCTCTTGCGCTTTCTATGTATAAAATATCTGACAAAATTATTTTCACCAACTTTCTATCCACCCGCAAATAAATAAAATCAGTCCCGGTCTTTCTTTCGTTACCAACGCCATTGTTTTGTACCACTTCATCTTTTTTTGGAAAAGCCTTATTTACTGCCTTCAAAAATCTTTCAAACCGAACAGGTTTTAATAAATAATCTATCACATCCAGCTCATAACCTTCTAGTGCGTACTCCTTAAAAGCGGTAGTAAAAATGATCTTAGGAGGATGGTGTAATGCTTTTACAAAATCAGTACCCAACAATTCCGGCATGCGTATATCAAGAAAAATAAGATCAATATTAGTGTTTTGAAGAACCACTAAAGCATCGATCGCGTTGCTGCACTCGTCGGCCAGTTTGAGTGTTGGTATTTTTTCGATATAGCGGCGAAGAACATCCCTGGCCATAGGCTCATCATCGACTACCAGGCAATTCGCTACTTTATTTTCACTATCAGGCATACGTTTTTATTTCTTTTATTGGTTCAGAAGTGGTGTTTGTTGACATCATTTTAATTAGCTGCAGCCGCAGGTTTACAACAAATACGTCCTCCTCTTCATTTACCTGCAAATGATATTTGTTTTTATACAGAAGCTCAAGTCTTTTTTTCACGTTGTCAATTCCTGTCCCTTTCCTGGTATTCGATAGAATTTGTAAAGGCCTTTTTCCATTCATCACCTTCATGAACAGCGATGAACCTTGCAACTCTATTCGTAAGTTGATCCACGGATTATTCAACATTTTACTCGTACCATGCTTAAAACAATTTTCAACAAAGGGCAACAATAATAGTGGCGCGATATATACACCTTCAGTTCTTGAAGGTAGCGACAGATGAAGATCAAGTTTATCGTCATAGCGCATCTTTTCAAGATTGATATAATCGTGCAGCATCTGCAATTCATTTTCCAGTGGAACCAAATCACGCTTACCCTCATCCAGCACATAGCGGAGTATGTGTGAAAGCTCCCCGATCATTTTGGCGCTTCCCGGTGATTCATATTGCGCTTTGTTATAAATATTATTAAGCGTGTTAAACAGAAAATAGGGATGCACCTGGGCCCTTAACAATTGTAACTGGGCTTCCGTCTTTTCCTTAAGCAACTCCAGGTTTCGTTTTTCCTTCAAATGCCAGTACTTAACCAACCGGACACTGGAGGCGCCAGCTGCCGCGACTAGTGTAGCGTTACCACATATGACCATTACCAGGTAAATATTGCGAGCTGATGTCCTTAGATCATACTCCCAATATCGTTTGGGCAGTATTGCTTCCATAACCGGAGTATTTACCCTCGTCAACATGGTATAAGTAAGGACGCCTGCCATCACAAGGAACAAAATGATCCATAAAAGAGAAAAAATATACCTGCCCTTTAATAAGTATCTTGGCAGTACAAAAGATATTAAAACATAGGTAAAAAAAACCTGTGGAAGGAAAAGTGAAAAAGCTTCCAATGAAGAATAAGGAATATTACGGAACTGATTGATTTTTTCAACTCCTGAACCCGCTAAATGAAAAAATGTAAAATAAGTCCAATAGCAAAACCAATACAATAAATGCCGCTTAATACGATCCGATCTTTTTTCGGAGAATATGAAATTCTTTACGTTCATTTTCCAGTTGTATTTCTAATATCAGGCATATTCCAATTGTGTTTTTACAGGTGTATCAACAGCCGTTGGATCTCCTGCCAATTCTAGTGTAAGATTCACTACAAAGACTTCATCGTCCTCATTTATTTGCAACTCATACTTGTCGTTGTAGAGAAGCTCCAGTCTTTTTTTTACATTCTCAATTTCTGTTTCTGAATGTGCGTCAAGTGTATCCTGGGAGTATTTCTTCCCATTCATCAATTTCATCACCAACGATGTTGAATTCAATTCGATTTTCAAATTGATCCAGGGACTGTGTTGCAGTTCACTGGTGCTGTACCGGAAACAATTTTCCACGAAGGGCAATAACAACAAAGGAGCAATGTACACACCCTCTGCAGATGAGGGAAGTGCAAGGTGGAGATCAAAGTTCTCCTCATATCGCATTCTTTCGAGGGTGATATAATCGGTGACCATTTGCAATTCCTTTTCAAGCGGTACTAATCCATCCTTACCTTCCTCTAAAACATACCTGAGGATATGCGAAAGCTCCATGATCATTTTTGCGCTGCCCGGTGATTCATTCTGGGCCTTTGAATAAATATTATTAAGCGTATTAAACAAAAAATGAGGATGAACCTGCGCTTTAAGCAATTGGAGTTGAGCTTCGGTCTTTTCTTTAAGTAACTCAAGACTTCTTTTTTCTTTCAGATGCCAATGTTTAACTAACCTGATACTGCAGGCAGCAGCGGCGGCAACCATCGTGCCTTTAAAACAAATAAGGACGCCATAGAAAAAACCATTCGACAGTCCCCGGGGCCTTTCTCCTATCGCCATTGAGATTATTGGATTAGCATATTTCAACATCGAATAATTGATAACCGCAGTTATGAACAAAAAAACTGCGATCCATAAAAAAGAAAATAAGTATTTGCTTTTCAGCAAGTATCTGGGCAGGACAAAGGAGATTAAAGCATAGGTAAAGAAAACCTGGGGAACGAGAGTTGAAAAAGAGTAAACGACGGCATCGAGCACATTCCTGGTCGGACTGGTGGCATGCAAAAAGGACAAAAAAATCCAATAACAAAACCAGAACAGCAGGTGTCGTTTTATACGATCAGCCCTCTTTTCCGAAAATATAAAGTCTTTAATGGTCATTTTCTGTTGCTTCTATTAAAAGTAATTTTTTTTCTTTTGAGCGAATTCACAGGTGCAAAATCTGTTGCGACAGGTTGCTGAGTTTTAAAGACGAATTCATCCTGTCATCGACAAAAGATTTAATAAGAATTATTTCCAGTCTTCCCTATTCAAATTAATTCCCCGGATCAATGAAGCGATTGAATTACTCAATACTTTTGACCCCGCTGTTATTATTTGTGTTCGGAATTTGCATTTTCAATTCAAACATGACCAAGCTTTTTATCAACGGAGAGCCTGCATACTCGCGCTGATTAGTATTAAACAGGTTTGTTATATTTATGCCTACTGATAGCATCGGGTTGAATTTGTAGCCTGCAGCAAGATCAATAGTAGTAAAACCGCCAAGCGGTCCCCAGTTAAAATTTTTAGGATACCTCCTCACAATACCAGTCGGACTTACTAAAACGATGGTATCAATTTTGCCTTTTCCCGCTTTTGTACTGGTGTAGGAGCCGCTATAAAAATCATATTGGCTGATATAGCGGGCAGAAAGGTTCACAAACATTTTTTGCTTACACAGATTTTGAAAGTTCAAAATTGCAATGAGCCTGTTAGAAGGTGAATTCAAGCTTTTTTCATCAGGACCAATAATCGAATCTCTATTTGCGTCATTCGCAAAGCTTCCTTTTACAATATCCGATCCTAGCCATGAGTATTTCACAGATAGGTTTACAAATTTGTTGAAAGTATATATAAGCCCGGCATCAAATCCATAAACCCGTACATCGCCAAAATTGAAGATCGCGGAAAACCGGGCATTCTTTAATATGCCTGTGGCTGGATCAATCTCCCCTGCTACCTCAGGATCATGTGTTACACGCCTTCGTCCTACATGTGTTGCCCTGCCACCGACAGATATGGTTGGAGTGAAAAAATTTTTGCTTAGCCCGCTGTAATAAGTGATATCAGCATATAATTTTTTAGTAAGGTTTCCTTTATAACCAAACTCCCAAGTGCTTACTTGTTCTGGTTTTAACGGAGTAGTGACCTTCGTAATTCCCTCACCCAGTTTTGTATCGTTCGGAATATAGGTGATACCCTCTCGGTTGCCAAAAAAAGAACCGCCATTGCTTGCATACTGCCAACTGATGCTTGGCATGGAATAAGCCTGCCCCCAGGTAATTCTAAAATTACCGTTAGCAATATTTTTCACTAAGCCAAGTTTGGGTGAGAAGTAATTTCCATAACCACTGTGCCTGTCCCATCGTGCTGCAGCAATAAAACGCATTTGCCATAGTAATGATTTTTCCAATTGCAACACAACCCCATACTGCTTCACTATTATTCTTTCAAAACTATCCACCAGTGTATTGCCATAAGCACGAGGCCTGTCATTCTGATAAGATAAGCCTGTGATCAAAGACAATTTCGCCTTTTCAAATTCATAATTGTATTGTATTTCAGCATTGAGGCGCTGATTATTTTCAATCAATCGGTTGCTTCGCCGTGTTGCAAATATCTCAGCAGAATCAAGAGTCAATCTATGATTAGGATCGCCGGGATCGGTTGAACTGCTGCGGGTTCTGTTCCATAAATCTCTTGTATAAGATCCAACGCCAATGGCAACACCTGAATTTGCCCATGCATTATAAATGTTTGCAAATAACCGGGGTGAAACATAACGGCCCTGTAAAAAAATATTTTCCATTCCTTTTATTTGGTTTCGCCCTATCATGGCGAAATCATATTTACTGCCACCCGTTGTAATAATTATATCTGCATTGGGTTTTATACTGTAATAAATATGAGCTTCGCCACGATAACGGCGGAAATCAGGATCAATTTTTTCGGGAATAGTAGTTCGTGGACCAAATACACCGCCGGGTCCGCCACCAACTTTTACACTGTCATAAAAATCAAAATTGGTTCCTGCTGCATATTCACCTGCAAGCTTATAAGCCCATTTATTATTGATCTTCTCTGCATGACGAAAGCGGCCACTAAACTGTTTGTGATTACCGGCACTCAATGAGACCGTTGTACCCTGGTATTTTCTCGGATCTTTTGTAATAACATTGACAAGCATATTGTGCACATTCGGGCCATATAATGCAGTCTGTGGTCCCAGTAAGATTTCGATTCTTTCAATATCGTCCTTATTCATCGAAGAATTATTGCCAAGCAGTGCACTTGTGCTGATTGCACTCATGCTGTTGCGGCCGTCGATCATAAGAAAGACCTTATTATTAAAATTATTGTTGAGCCCTCTTGCATTTAGATTAATCCCATCCACCCCGATACGAACTGTTTCCACTCCCTGCACCTTTGACATTAATTCAAACGTGTTTGACCCGGTAAATTGTTCCAGTTCTTTCTTGCCAATAACCTGGATAGACGCGGGTGCATTCACTATTTTTTCCGGACGCTTCGATGCAGATATCACTATATCATCTCCGGCTTTAAATACTCGCGTTAATGCGATGTCAATGGTTATAGTATTCTCCGTAATAGTTA
>Ga0075430_100000902_pt1 | contig 23292 bp, 23 predicted proteins | sample RhiMetdeltSRZDD4_FD_75294 | JGI IMG/M metagenome (GOLD analysis project Ga0075430, IMG submission 75294) | Populus rhizosphere microbial communities from Tennessee, USA - Rhizosphere MetaG P. deltoides SRZDD4 | ecosystem: Host-associated > Plants > Roots > Rhizosphere > Soil | place: USA... | reverse complement strand
ATAAATTCGTGCGCTATCTCAAATCCGCGTCCGGTCGCGACTTCGCGAAACGCTATCTCGGCTGCGACTGATGCGTGCGGGTCACGGTCCCTTGGGCTGCACGGTGCCGACGATGTGGGCGCGGTAGAACTTCAGGAACCCGACGAAGATGAATGCCGCGCTCGCCGCATCGAAGGCCACGCGTCCCCAGTGCAGCGACTGAAACTCGCGCGCTGTCTGTCTCAGCACCGCCGTCGTATGCACGGCCGGACCCTCGACAAACATGATCGTGTTCCGCGGCCAGAAGAACACCATGGAAAAGATCCCTTCGCACACGATCATCGCGACGCTTGCCACGATCCAGTAGCGCGCTGTTCGAGTCGGCCAGCTGGCGACAATCGCGCCGGCGCCGGTCACCCAGCACATGAATCCGAGTGGCGGAAAGAAGTCGCTTGGCGCTCGAACCCGCATGAAGTCGAGCGCCACCTCAAACGATCGCGGCGGGTCGTTGAAGACATTTGGATAGATCATGAACGTCTCCATGACGATGCTGCCAAGCATGATCATCATGATCCAGAAATACGCGAGGATGACGCTGATGCGGATCGGCTGTCGCATGAGGCGTTCCGTTGAATGGCAGGCCTGAACTCGTTACGTTCTGGCACCGAGGTTCGTCCGGCTAAAGCCGGACACGACGTCAGACCACGTCGACCCGCGCCATCATGCTGTGATCCTCGTGCTCGAGGTTATGGCAGTGCAGCAGGTAACGTCCGCGGTAACCGCTCCACCGGACGATCACGTCAACCTCTTCGCCATCTTCAATCGCGACCGTGTCCTTCCAACCTATTTCCTGTCGTAAAGGCGCACCGCTGTTCCGCCGGAGGATCTGAAACGGAGCGAGATGGGTATGCACGGGATGCAGCATCGTCTGACCGAGGAATCCGCGATTGATGAAGCGCCAGATTTCGATGTCGCCCAGGCGAGGAGCAGCGTCAACGCGCGACGCGTCGAATGTCTGACCGTTGATTACCCAATGAACGCCCGGAGGAACTGCGAGCGTCGGCTTTCCGCCGAATACGAACGTGCGAGTGCAGACGGCCTGAGATGGCGGCAACGACTCCACATCAGCGAGCCGGGCTGGTACGATGCTGTCGTCCCTCTCCCGGCGAACGACATCGAACCGCATGACGCGCTTGAGCGGACCGTCCCCGCGTCGGTTCTCGAGGACGACCTTACTGCCGAGAGGGCAGCGCGAAAAGTCGATGACCACCTCGGCGCGCTCCGCCATTGCCAGCGGGATTGTCGATGACACCACTGGCGACGGCAGCAATCCCTGGTCGGTCGCAATCTGAATGATTGGCTGATGGGTGCTGAGCGCAAGCCGTATCGGCAGCGCGTTCGAGCCGTTGACGATGCGAAAGCGGTACTTGCGGGCAGCCACCTCGAGAACCGGCCAGGGTGCGCCGTTGACGAGCATGACGCGGCCGGTGACGCCATGATGGCGCTGATGGTCGTACTCCAGTTCGCCGTCGGCGGTGAACGCGCGGTCCTGGAGTAGCAGCGGGATGTCGTAGCTGCCGTGGGGCAGTTGACCGTCGACCTCGTCCGCGTCCTTCAGCAGATAGAGTCCGGCAAGACCCATGTACAGGTTGTGGCCTGCGCCGTGACTGCTGTGATCGTGATACCAGAGCGTCGCTGCGCGCCCGGTGTTGTCGTACTGGCAGCGCCGGCTCTCGCCAGGCGCCACTGTATCGGTCGGGAAGCCATCTGACTCGGGCCGCGTGACACCGCCGTGCAGGTGGGCGACTGTCGGCACGTCAAGGCGGTTCGTGTAGGTCACGACCGTCGACCTGCCACGGCGCGCTTCGATCGTCGGGCCCGGGAAGCTGCCGTTATACCCCCAGATGCGCGTACGGATTCCTGGCAGGATTTCCGCGGACACTTCTTTCTGCACGATCTCGCAGTAATCCGTCGTCGCGTCGCGACGCACGGGCGACAACACGTCGGGAATTGGCAGCGGACGTCGAAACTCGGGAACGTGGTGATGCGACGAAGGCGCGTGCGCGCCGAGCATCCGCGGACTCGTCAACGGCAGCAGAGCGACGGAGCCTGCTGCGAGGAATTGACGCCGGGTCCACGAGGACTTCGGTGGCAAAGACTGGTCTTTGGAACGATTCACTGCCTGATACCGTGGCGCCACCAGGACGCCAATTCACGATTCACTGCCTGACACCGGGGGGAACGCCAGTTGCGAGCGTGTTCGTCCTGATACTCGACGACGGTTCCCGAACGCGCTTCTAGGGTGAGCAGCGTGGAGCGTACGACGTTCTTGCCAAGCTCCAGGACGGCGACCTGATCGACACCACGGTCATCCCTGTACACCACGGTGAGGTAGTGCTCGCGCTTCGTCATCGTGAACGCCAACGCCCCAAGCGGACCGAGGAGGGCAGTGGTGCCGGTCGCGGCCGCGACGCGGCGACGAACCTTCTGGCCGAACTCCAGATCGTGAATAGAGGAGTACTGAACTCGCAGCACGGAACTTCCGTCGACGACAAGGACGAGCGCCTGAGGATCGCTGAGATCGAGATGGCCTTCGACGCGAGTCTGGGAGTCGTTGAACAGCGCGAGGGTTCCCCCGGCGTAAGCCGCTTTATGCCCATCGAGCGCCGACACATCAGAAACTGCGGCGAACACCATCGTGAGGATCAACGCAAGTGGCAACAGACGTGTCATGAGGCTCTCCCCTGAATATCCGGGATGTCTTCGAGCTCGCGAATCAACGCGTCGCTCCGTGCGTCGCGGCACACGGTTTGCCCCAACCGTCGTGCGGCGATGCGATACGAGTCGTCCCGCAGAATTCGCCTGACCGCGTCCGCGATGGCTGCTGATCCGGCACTCCGCTTCAACGCGAGCCCCGCTCCCCGCGCGTCCACGCGCGCGGCGGTGTCTGCTTGATCGCGGCCGTGCGGCAGCACGACCATCGGCACCCCGGCAGCCAGTGCTTTGATGACCGTGCCGTGGCCGCCGTGGGTCACGACGAGAGCCGCGTGCTGAAGTACCTGACGATGCGGCGCAGACCGCACGATAGTGACGTTTGCTCGCGCGTGCAGAGCCGAGGAATCGAGGGCCGGACCGGTCGTCACAACGGCTTGCACGGGCAACGTGCCCAGCGCGTCGATCACACGCTGGAGAGAAGCGATCTGGTCCTGATACGTGGACGACATCGCGACCAGCACCAGCGGATTCGGACCGCGCGGCGGCGTCCACGAGGTGTCTTCAGCCCATGTCGGGTCATCAAGGACGGGGCCCACATACCGCACATTTGGCGGGGGGGTCCATGGAAAATCGAAATCCGCTGAGGTCTGCACGAGTTGACGCCGCGCGCGGCGCAGCTGGTCGAAAGCGTGGGCAACCGGCGAGAGGCCGTACGCCCTTCGCAGGGCATTGAGCGTCGTCAGGCCGCTATCCCACAAGCGCTCGGCGAGGAGGTTCAGACTGCGGTCGCGCCATCGGCCGATGAACGTTCGTGCAGGTCTCAGGCCCATGCCGAAGGGCGTTATTCCCTCCGCCGGCAACGGATAGATCGTGGTGAACAGGACATCGAACGGCACGCCTGCTTTTTCGGCGGCGATCATTGCGCCCACGCAGAACATCGAGCAGACCACGAGGTCGGGAGATGTCTCGATGGCGGCGCTGACGTCACGTGCGTAACGCTCCGCCGGCCCCACGATCAGCGTCTCGTTCAGCCGGTGGACGAGCTGCCACGGGTATTTGCACTCCCAATCGCGGCTGGGATCGTTGCCCGGTTTTCGATCCGGCCGGTTTGGTGCGTGCTCCCAGCGACGGAAGACAGCACCAGAGGAACGCACGTCGAGTGCGATGGAGTCCTCCGCCAGTACGGCCACGGCATGGCCACGTTCAACGAGGCGGCGGGCCGCGCTCAACTCGGGTGGGACGTTTCCGCCGCCGTCGACGAGCGCGAAGAGATAGTTGTGGTGGTTCACGGCTTCCTCCTGCGCGAGCGCCGGCGAGGTGTCCGGTCGGATATGCGATCGAGGGCTCCATTTGCGAGATCCAGCATGATGCGCTCTGTCGTTTCGCGACTGAGCCGCAGGTCTCGACGCAGGAGTTTCCACGTGTACACATCCGTCGCTGCGTGGAGCGCGTGAATCGCATAGCGCCGGGCGCTGTGCCTCGTTGGAAGGCGTTCCGAGAAAATGTGCTCGAGCCACACCTGGTGACTCGCGCGCGCGCCCTCGAGCATAGCGGCCAGGGAGCCAAGCCGTTCGGCCGCGGCCGCCCAGCGCGCGTTGGCGTCGCCAAGGCGTTCGTACTCGCCAACCAGGATGCTGATGGCGCCGGTCAGGTCGCCGGGCATCGCGCGGGCGCGCGCATCAATGGTTTGTCGCGACAGGAGCTCGGCAGCGGCCACGGCGACCTTTTCCTTTGATGCGAAATGATTGAGGACCGTCTGGTGCGAGACATCAGCTGCTTCGGCGATGGCCGCGAGCGTGATGTCCTCGTAGGCCTGCTCGAGCGCGAGCGCCAACGCCGCCTGCACGATCCGGTCGCGAGTGGCGACCATCCCTTCGGCCCTGGCCACCATCGTGTAGCCCTGTCGTCTCGACGATTTCATTTGACCATCATTACAACTAAAATTTGAGTGGCAGTCAAATGAAATAGTCCTCGAGCTCAGCTGCAGTGGTTCGAGCCGGCAGATGAACACAGCAGCCGTTCGATGAAGGACACACACCCAGTTTGAACATCAACGAGGTTCAGTAGCAGGCGAGCACGAAGAAGGGCGTTGTGAAGACACCGCCAGGTTCGCGAGAATAGGTCTCAGCGCGCTGGTGACGCACTGCATGTTCGATGTGTCAGCCATCCAGGGCCTGTATCGATACAACACGTGGGCCAACCGCCGGGTGTTCGACGCCGTCTCCACCCTGGGTCAACAAGAGTTCACCAAGGATCTCGGCAGCAGCTATCCCTCTGTCCGCGACACGCTGGTGCACATCGTGTGGGGCGAGTGGGTTTGGCTACAGCGCTGGCAAGGTGCCTCGCCACGGGTCGTCTCTGAGCCCGGTGACTTTCCGACCTGCAACGCCGTGAGGGCACGCTGGTCCGAGGTCGAACGTGAGCAACGTGTGTTCCTCGGTGCTGTGACTCGCGAACAGCTCCTGTCAGTCGTGCGTTACGTGAACCGCAAGGGTGAGACGTGGGAATATCCGCTATGGCGGCAGATGTGCCACGTGGTGAATCATTCCACTTACCACCGAGGACAACTGGCCACGCTGCTTCGCCAGCTCGGCGCACAACCAGTTTCGACCGACCTGCTCGTCTTCGACGATGAGCAGACGTCGAGCGGCGCTTGACCGACGAGCGGGTCCGGCTAAAGCCGGATACTACTTGGTCGTCGTCTTCGCCATCTCCTCGTAGTAGCCCTTCAAGCCGCCCTTGAATGCGACGGTACTGACTGTGTGATCCCACCCGAGATCGGCGAGCTTCAGCTGATCGAACACCTGCTCCAGCGGCACGCCCTTGCGCACGAGCTCCGCCATCCGCTGGTTCAGCGTCACCAGCTTCTGCCGGTCGGAACGGATCCGCTCCTTGGTGAGCAACGGTCCGTGACCGGGAATGACAGTGTCGAAGTCGAGCGCAAGGATCTTGTCCAGCACGGTGACCCATTCAACGGCGCTGGCGCCGTTGTTGTAATCCATCACCGGCATTCCCTCGGTGATCAGATCGCCGGTGTGGATCACCTTGAGATCCGGGAAGTAGATGACGGCATCGCCGTTTGTGTGGCCGCGGCCGAAGTAGTAGGCGCGCACCTCCACGTTGCCAAGAAAGACCGACGCTTGATCGTTGAACGTCACGCGCGGAGCGCCCGGCTGCTTGTTGCGCAAAAAGTTCTCGCGCACGTTGCGGTGCGCGATGATCTCCGTCATGTTGATGAACGTCGCATCGCCGCCGGCATGGTCGGTGTGATGATGCGTGTTGAGGAGGTACTTGATCGGCTGTGAGCTGACGCTCTTCACCTTCTCCAGGACGTCCGCCACGTTGTTCTGATACTTGTCGTCCACCAGGATCAGCCCTTCAGGTGTCACGCGAACGGCGACGTCCCCCGCCTCGTGCAGCAGCCCATCGTCGCCATACCCACCGCCGCAGCCGTTCGGCGCGCACGGATTGAAGGGGCCGCGAATCAGATAGAGGCCGTCCTTGACCTTCTCGATCTGCATCGGCTTGGCGGGTTTTGTTTGCTGCGCCGATACCACGACGGCAACCGCCATCGCGGCAATCGATCCAGCGAGGAGAGCAAGGCGGGCGCGACGCATCGATTCTTCCTCCGCGGCGACGGTATGCCCGTCGAGTCGGCGTGTCAAATTGCCCGAGCCGCGGGATGTCAAAGCGAGCCGCGGGATAGTGGTAACCAGAATCTCCCCGGCGTCGCATCCCTTGCGTCGTCTCGATTCCACCGCACGCACAGTGAGAGGCGTCCAGCTCAGCAGCCATCCGTTCGTCTTCGCGCCGGCAGCCGTTGTACTGAGCGATAGGCGTTGTTTTCGGAGCGACGATTCGCGCGCGGCGGGCGCCGCCCGCCCCGGCGGAGCAGGAATCCCGTGCGCCCGTAGCATCAACCAGGAGAAGGCGATGGCGAAGGAAGAGAGCTACCCGAAGAAGTACTGGTGGGTTGTTGTCGTCGCCGTCCCGATCGCTGTCGCTCTTCTCGCAGCGGTGCCCGCCCTGCTGAAGTCGTCCGGCGGTTCTGGCGGTGGGCTCGTCACGACCATCACCGGCGACAACGCGACCGTCAACTACGACTACTCGACGCACAACACATTCGTCACCAACGTGGCGGTCATCGCGCGGGAGTACGAAGCGCAAACTGGCCGGCCGCTGGACGACGACCTGAAACGACAAATCGAGCAGGCGGTCAGCGCCGCGCTCAAGAACGATCACAGAGAGAGCATTCGTCTCTTCGAACAGATCGCCGCGTCGGTGCCTGTGCCCGCTGTCTACAACAACCTGGGCGTCGAGTACAACAAAGTGCAGAACGTGGCCGCGTCGCAGAAGGCGTTTGAAACGGCGAAGGCAAAGATCGATGAGGCGAAGACGGCGACAGCGGCGAAGAATCCCCCGCTCACAGCGGCTGACCTGCGAGCACCGTCCGTCTCCGGTCCGGGTATTCGGCCCGAGTCGAGCTCTGTCCCTGCCATGGTGATCGAGCCACTAAGCTCTCCATACATGGCCCCCGGCGAGATTCACGTCGTCGAGCACGGCACGGCTACCGGCGGCTCATATAAGGTGAAGTATCAGCCAACGCCAGGCACGCCGGTCGTCATGGATGCGGGCTCGTACGACATCCTCCTCAAGTCAGCCGACAACCGGGGTGCCGGATTCATCGTCGCGTCGAACGTGCAGATCAAAGAGGGCTCGCTGACGCGAGTGAACCCCAATGCGTTCGTCGGCGGAATCGCCGTCGAGCCGCTCGCGCGGAAAGGCTTCCCGACGATTAAAGAACTACAAGTGATCGATCGCGCGTCTGGTGACAAACGGTTGCTCGCCCAGTCAACCGACAAACTGGGCGTCACGTTGCCGCTGGCCCCTGGGTCGTACGACATCGTTTGCTCGACCAGCGACGACCAGATCGTCATCGTTGCCGAGAACGTTCAGATCAAGGCGGGTGCGATCACCAGAATCGACACCGGGAATCAGCTTGCCGTCATCGTCGTGCACACGCCAAAAATCCGTACCGAGTTGAAAGCCGTTTACGCGCTTCAGGCAGGCACCACTCGCATTGCCAGCAAGGTTGACGCATTCGATAAGCCGTTGCTCGTCGCAGCGGGCCAGTCATACGACGTCGCGCTCGAGCAGGCGGCCGGTTTGACGCACCTTCGAAAGGCGCTTGTGCCCAAGCCTGGCGAGCTGGTCGATATTCAATAGACAGGCACGGAGGCCGCGGCCTCGGTTAACCTCTACGCCCCCGCGTGAATGGCCGGGTCCTGAGCCCGGTCATATCCGCTATAATCAGCGGCGACATCCAGAGCGGCTCGCCCGACGCGGCGAGTCCCGGCAACCTGCCTGGACCGGCAAGGTGCCAACGCGCAATCCCGCGCGGATGTGGTCGCCCGACGCGACAACAAAAGGTCCCGCCGAGTCAGCTCGGTCGTCTGGTTGTCTTCTCACAGGCAGGAGACACCATGAGCGATAGCGTCACCCCTGAGCCACTGCGCAACATCCCGGTTCAGATCGTCGTCGACGGGATCGAGATCGCGGGCGAGATTCTGTTCGCGCAGTTCAACGATATGTCGGTCGTCATCCACTCGCCAGTGTCGGGCTTCGGCACGGGGCTCCACGTCCCCTGGTTTAGAAATGGCTACCCGCAATTCGCGCTCGCGACTCACGCCGGGCTCACTGAACGTGGGACGCGCGAGGCCAAGTGGCTGCTCAAGGAGCTTTACGACTACTCGCAGGGACGACGATCGGGGTGGGGTATTTCGCGGGTGAACGCGGACGGGCGGTGGACCAAGATTGCTCACGACTTTTGAAATCGCGCCCAAAACACGGCGAAAACGAGGCGAATGACCTGCGCTGTCACGGGTGTCATCTAGCCTGCGATCAGGGTAGGTGGGTCGAGCGCTTTGTCCGAACGCCGTAGAGTGGGGGCTTCAGCCCCCGCGTCACGATGACCGCGCAGCCTGAAATCTGCGCTCTTCGGCGACATGAAAAACGCTATAAGGGCGGCCGCACGCAGCCGCGGGGATCGTATGGAACTAGCCGTGTTCGTCGTCGCGTTTGTGTCCGTGTCGATCGTCGTCGTGATGATCGCGCTGGGCAGGAAAGCCGTGCGATCGATCGGACGCGACATCGAATCGTTGCCGCGCACGGTGGACGTCACGCTGCGCGACGAACTGCGGCACCATCGCGCCGAAACGTCAGAGTCGGTCCACCGGTTTGGCGATTCGCTCGTGCAGGCACAAACAGCGCTCGGACAGACGCAGGCGCAACAGATCGAGACGCTACGCGCCGGACTCGAACGACAGGTCGAGGCGCTTCGAACCACTGTCGACGAGCGCCTCCGCGCGATCCAGGACGACAACGCCACCAAGCTCGATCAGATGCGGCAGACTGTCGACGAGAAGCTGCAAAGCACGCTCGAGTCACGCCTCGGTGAATCGTTCCGGCAGGTCAGCGAGCGGCTGGAGCAGGTCTACAAGGGCCTCGGCGAGATGCAGGTCCTTGCAACCGGTGTCGGCGATCTGAGGCGAGTGCTCGCGAATGTGAAGACGCGCGGCACGTGGGGCGAGGTGCAGCTGGCGACGCTGCTCGAGCAGGTCCTTGCACCAGATCAATACGGGTGCAACGTGGCGACGAGCGACATCGGCAGTGAGCGAGTCGAGTTCGCGATTCGTCTTCCGGGACGCGGCAGCGGCGATGACGGTCCGATGTGGCTGCCGATCGACTCGAAGTTCCCGCTCGAGGATTACCAGGTGTTGCTCGACGCGTCGGATCGCTCCGATGCTGTCGCCATCGAAGATGCCGGCCGGCGTCTCGAGTCGCGCATCAAGGCGTCGGCAAGGGACATCTCGACGAAGTACTTGAATCCGCCGCACACGACCGACTTCGCCGTCATGTTCCTGCCCAATGAAGGACTCTACGCCGAAGTCCTCCGTCGTCCTGGTCTCGCCGATTTCCTGCAGCGCCACCACCGCATCGTGATAGCCGGACCGACAACTCTTTGGGGAATCCTGACCAGCTTCCAAATGGGATTCAGAACGCTCGCGATCGAACGGCGTTCCAGCGAAGTGTGGGCACTGCTCGGCGCCGTGAAGACAGAGTTCGCGAGGTTCGCGACCGTGCTCGATGGGATCCAGAAGAATCTCCATCGCGCAGCCACCAAGATCGATGAAGCACGCAAAGGAACCCGAACGATTCAGCGAAAGCTCTCTGACGTTCAGGAACTGCCTGCCACCGACACGACCGCCCTTCTCGAAGGCGTCCTGATCGACGTGGTCGACGACGGTGAACCGATACCGAGTTAAAGCGGCACGGCAGTCGAGGCCGCGAAATGCTCCCCAAAACTGGCTAGCCTACCTCGGTAGGGGGATTGTCGACCCCGAACCGCGGGCTGGTCGTTTACACGCTTCCGAAGATCGACGTGCAGGTGAGCAGCACGCTTCAGAGCCGTCCGGGTCCCGAAATCCCGGCGATCTGGACGCGCCCAGCGCAGTGGTGGCGTTGAGCCTGGGACGGCCGCTCGCGGGAAGTCAGGCCCACGTGCCGGTGAATATCCTGGATCCGGGCGACGTATTCGGGGATCGAATCACGCAGGTCGACCTGCGAATCGCGAAACTGCTGCGGTTCGGGCGGACGAGGACGAACGTCGGGGTGGACGTTTATAACCTGTTCAACTCGAACGTGCCGCTGACCTACGTCACGACGTACGGCACGACGTGGAGGAACCCGAACTCGATCCTCGATGCGAGGTTCGCGAAGATCAGCGCACAAATCGACTTTTAGCTACGAAGAACCCAGAAGTCTTAGCCACGAAGAACACGAAGATCACGAAAACCGTAGGGCGGGTCCTGTTTTTCGGACCCGCCTGCCCGCCGGGTCTAAAGAACAAGACCCGGCCTACGAGTGAGGGTAGAAGAGGCACAATAGTACTGTCATGCGCGCGGCCACGTTTGCCCTCGTTATCGCCGTCCTTCTTGCGCCAAACGGGGTGGAGCCCGTCCGCGTTGTCGAGGCTCAGCAGCAGGTTGATGCACGCGCGTTCATGAAGCAGTACTGCGTCAGCTGCCACACCCAGCAGGCAAAGCAGCGCGGGACGGTGCCGGTCGCGCTGGACGATCTCGATCCCGCCAACGTCAGTCGCGACGCGCGCACGTGGGAACAGGTGGTGCGCAAGATGCGCGCGGGTGTCATGCCGCCGAGTGGCATGCCGCGGGCCGACAAGACCACGCACGAGCGATTCCTGACGACCATCGAAGGTGATCTCGATCGAGCCGCCCGCGTAATGCCTAATCCCGGGCGCACGGAAGCATTTCATCGCTTGAATCGCAAGCAGTATCAGAACGCCGTCCGCGATCTGTTGGACCTGGACATCGATGTGACGGCGCTCCTTCCGCCGGACGACTCGAGCTACGGGTTCGACAACATCGCAGGCGTCCTGAAGATTTCGCCGACGTTGATGGAGCGGTACCTGACGGCGGCGCAGAAGATCAGCCGCACCGCCGTCGGATTGCCGCCGTCCTCGCCGAACATCGATTACTTCCGTGTGGCCGACGATCGCGCGCAGGACGATCGTCTTCCTTCGCAGTTGTTTGGCACTCGCGGTGGAGCGTCGATCAATTACACGTTCCCGATGGACGCGCACTACACGATTCGCGTCGAGCTGTCGCGAGATCTGAACGAGCAAGTGCCGATCTATCAGGAACCGCAGTTGCTCGAAGTGAGCATCGACGGCGAGCGCCTCAACGTCTTCACGCTGCCTGGAGTCGCTGGGCCGCCTCCACCACCGCCGTCAGAGCCGGTCGCCGCATCCGATGTTCCCGCGGATGATCCCGCCGCAAACGCACAACCTGCGGCACGGGGCCGCGGCGCCGGTGCGGCACAGCGCGGCGGTGGAACGGGCGCGCGCAGGGGCGGAGGTGGCGGGAATCGTCAGGGACAGGCGCAGCGCAACCGTGCCGACCGTGACTGGGAGATCCGCGTTCCGGTGAAAGCCGGCCCGCATCAGGTGCAGGTCGCGTTCGTGAAGCAATCGTCCGCGGTCGCCGAAACCACGCGCCTGCCATTCCAGCGACCGTATCCCGCCGGCGTCAACATCGCCGAGACGCGCACCGGGGCTTACTTGCGCAGCGTCGAGATCGCGGGTCCGTTCGATGCCACTGGGCCGGGTAATTCGCCGAGTCGTCAGCGAATCTTCACATGTCAACCGTCGCCATCGCCGACCACTGCGACGGCGACCACGCCGGCGCCCCGAAATCGCAATGCCGACGTCTGTGCGCGAACCATTCTCACGACGCTCGCTCGTCGCGCCTATCGTCGCCCGGTCGCCGCGGCGGACATCGAGCCGTTGATGGCGTTCTATCGCGCAGGGCTTGCGGGCGGCAGCGTCGATGAGGGAATCGATCAGGCGCTTCAGCGTCTGCTCATCAGCCCCGAGTTCCTGCTGCGAGTCGCAGCCGATCCCGCTGGCGTGCCAGCGAACACGCCGTATCGGATCAGCGACGTCGAGCTCGCATCGCGTTTGTCGTTCTTCCTGTGGAGCAGCATCCCGGATGAGGAACTGCTGCGCCTGGCGGAGCAACGACAACTGCGCAATCCCGCAGTTCTCGAGAAGCAAGTCCGGCGGATGATCGCCGACGATCGTTTCGGGTCGTTCGTCGAGCAGTTCGCCGGGCAGTGGCTGTTCCTGCGCAACCTGGCGGCATCGGTTCCCGTGCAGCAGAATTTCCCCGACTTCGACGACACCCTGCGCGAGTCGTTCCGCATCGAGACGCAGATGTTCGTCGACAGCGTGATTCGCGAGGATCGCAGTGCGCTCGATCTGCTGCGTGCTGATTACACGTTCCTCAACGAGCGGCTCGCGCGTCACTACGGCATCCCCAACGTGAAGGGCAATCGCTTTCGACGCGTGGTCCTGCCGCCGGATAGCCATCGCGGTGGATTGCTGGGGCAGGGCAGCATCCTGACGGTGACGTCCTATCCGGATCGGACCTCGCCGGTCGTTCGCGGTAAGTGGATTCTCGAGAACCTTCTGGGCACGCCGCCACCACCGCCGATCCCCGGCGTGCCGCCGCTCAAGCCCCCAAGCTTCGCTGGTAAAGTTCTGACCATGCGCGAGCGCATATCGGCGCACCGGAACAGCCCCGTGTGCGCGAGTTGTCACTCGATGATGGATCCGCTCGGCCTGGCACTGGAGCACTTCGATGGCGTGGGAAAATGGCGCGCGCTCGATGAGTCTGGCGCGCCGATCGATGCCTCGGGCGCTTTGCCGGATGGAAGGAAGTTCGACGGCGCCGACGGTCTGCGCACCGCGCTTCTGACTTCGGATCGCTTCATCACCACACTCAGCGAGAAGATGCTGACGTATGCGCTTGGCCGCGGAGTGGAGTATTACGACATGCCAGCCGTACGAACCATCGTCCGGAACGCGGGTCGCGACGACTATCGCTTCACGTCGCTCATTCGTGCCATCGTCGAGAGCGCCCCGTTCCAGATGAGGAGATCGCACTCATGATCATCACCAGGAAAGCGCTGCCGCGCCGGACGTTCGTTCGCGGACTCGGCATCGCGCTGGGTCTGCCGATGCTCGACGCGATGGTGCCCGCGATGTCGACGCTAGCGCAGACGCCGGCATCCGGGACCCGCCGGCTGGGTTTCGTCTACATGCCTAATGGCGTGGCGAAGAACTCGTCGATCGACTACTGGACGCCGTCGAACGAAGGCAAGAACTTCGGGATGTCGCAAATCCTGGCGCCGCTCGAGCCGTTCCGCGATCGCATGCTCGTCATCAGCGGCCTCGATCAGAACCAGGCCGAGGCTGGAGATGACGGGGCCAGTGGCGATCACACGCGCGGCACCAGCTCGTGGCTCACCGGCGTGTATCCGAAGCGGACCGAGGGCGCGGACGTTCGCAACGGCATCTCCGCGGATCAGATCGCGGCGTCGGTGCTCGGTCGCGACACGGCGCTGCCGTCGCTCGAGCTCGGGATCGATCTCAATTTCCTCGCCGGCCAGTGCGAGAACAGCTATAGCTGCGCGTACCTGAACACATTGGCGTGGACGTCGCCCACGACGCCGTTGCCAACCGAGAACAACCCTCGCATCGTGTTCGAGCGTTTGTTCGGTGACGGTGGCTCGCCAGAGGCGCAGGCCGAACGCGCACGCAAGAAGCGAAGCCTGCTGGATTCTGTTCTCGAAGATCTGAACCGGCTTCAACGTCGTGTCGGACCGGGCGATCGCGTCGTCGTGACGGACTACGTCGACGCCGTGCGCGAAGTGGAGCGTCGCATCGCGAAGGCGGAGACGCAGACTGATTCAGATCTGGCGCTGCTCGATCGACCGAAAGGGATTCCGGAGCGATTCGACGAGCACGTGAAGTTGATGTACGAGCTTCAGTGGCTAGCCTTCCGTGCCGACCTGACGCGCGTGGTCACGTTCATGCTCGGGCGCGAGCTGAATTTCCGGACATATCCCGAAGTCGGTGTGACAGAGGGGCACCACGGCCTGTCGCATCACCAGGATCGACCGGAGCAGATCGCGAAGTACGCGAAGGTGGGCGTCTATCAAGCAGAGTTGTTCCGCGGCTTCCTCGAGAAACTGCAGTCAACACCAGACGGCGATGGAACGATGCTCGACCACACGCTGTTGCTGTACGGCGCCGGGCTGAGCAACCCGAATACGCATGCGCATACGGATCTTCCGCTCCTGGTGGTCGGAGGCCGCGACAGCCGTATCGAGGGGAACCGCCATGTCGTGTTCCGCGGCCAGGTCCCGATGACGAACCTGCTGCTGACGCTGCTCGACAAGGTCGGCGTGCGTACGGACACGCTCGGTGACAGCAACGGTCGTATTCCCGTGGACACGCTGCCCGATGTGTAATCGGGTACGTAGTGTCCGGCTTTAGTCGGCCGGGGCTTTAGTTCGCGTAGTGTCCGGCTTTAGCCGGACCGGATGTCCGGAGTGCAGAATCCAGACAATGATGACTGTGTCCCTGACCCGTCGCTCCCCATTCTGCGTCATCGCGATCGCGCTGCTGGCGGCGCTTGGTGTCACGATCGCGGCACAATCGCGCACATTGCTGGACGCCGCCAAAGCCGGTGACGCGAGCGCCGCACGAGCGCTGTTAGCGCGCGGCGGTGATGCGAATGCAGCCGACGCGGACGGATCGACGGTATTGCATTGGGCCGTTGAGAACGACGAAACAGAGCTGAGTCAGGCACTTCTTGCTGCCGGCGCGCGTGCGCGTGTGGCCAACCGGCACGGTGTTACCCCACTACATCTGGCGGCAACAAACGGGAACGCGGCTATCATGCAGCGACTGATCACCGCTGGCGCCGATGTAAACAGCGCAACACCGGGTGGTGAAACACCGCTGATGATGGCCGCGCGTACTGGCGACCCTGAGACGATCAAGGCGCTACTCACGCACGGTGCGATGGTCGATGCCCGGGAAGGCTGGCGTGGACAGACCGCGTTGATGTGGGCCGCCACGGAAAACAACGCCGCCGCCGTTCGACTACTGATCGAGGCGGGCGCCGACGTGAAGGCCAAATCGACGGGCGGCAGCTTCACTGCACTTCTGTTCGCGGTGCGAGGCGGTCACATCGAGGCGTCGCGAGCGCTGCTCGACTCAGGCGCCAGCGTAAACGAGCGGCTGGCGGATGGCATGAGCGCGCTGGTGCTGGCCCTGTATAACGCGCATTTCGAACTGGCTTCGTTCCTGCTCGATCGCGGCGCCGATCCCAACGCGGCGGAGCAGGGATGGACGGCGTTGCACCAGGTGGCGTGGTCGCGGCGGCCGAACCGCGGCTTCAACATGCCCGGTGCGGTGGCCACAGGTCGAATCGACAGCCTTGATCTGGTGCGAAAGCTGGTTGCCAAGGGCGCGAACGTCAACGCGCAGATGACGAAGGAGCCGCGCGATGGCAACCGGAACATGCTGAATCGCATCGGCGCGACGCCGTTCGTGATGGCTGCGAAGTCAGCGGACGTGCCGCTGATGCGGGTCCTGCTCGAGTCTGGCGCCGACCCGAAGATCAAGACCAACGATGGCACCTCCGCGTTGATGGCTGCGGCTGGTGTCGGCGTCTATGGGCCGGGCGAGAGTCCAGGCACGCATGAAGAAGCGCTCGAGGCTGTGAAGCTCGCGTTCGAAGTCGGCGGCGGCGACGTGAACGACGCGAACAGAGATGGCGAGACGGCACTGCTCGGCGCGGTCTATCGCGGTGGCGCCGTCCCCGTGATCCAGTTTCTCGCTGATAAGGGCGCGAAGCTGGATGTCGCCAACAAGAAGCAGTGGACTCCGCTGCTCGCGGCCGAAGGCGTCGTCTACGCCAGCAGCGGCATTCGTCGCTATCCTGAAGCCGCGGCGTTGATTCGCCGGTTGATGCGCGAGAAGGGGCTGCCGATTCCGGAGATCGAGCGAAATGGCAGTGCCGTTCCCATCGTAAAGTCGGCTACGGCATCGGCCTCGGGCAGGACTAATTGGGATGGCGTCTTCACCGATTCGCAGGCGCAGCGCGGTCAGCAGGTGTATCAGCGTGCCTGCGCGGCCTGCCATCTCGATTCGCTGCAGGGAGACGATGTGTCGCCGGCGCTGGTGGGGAAGGGATTCCTGGCGCGGTTTACCGGGCAGAGTGCGGTCGAGATGCTGCAGAACCTGCGCGCATCGATGCCGCAGAACGCGCCCGATAGCCTGGGCGACCGCGCGTACGTTGATCTGATCTCGTATCTGCTGAAGGCGAACGGCGGCAAGGCCGGCTCCCTCGAATTGCCGCTCGACGTCGCGGAGCTCGAGAAGATCGCCATCGTCGACCAGCCGCAGCAGTAAATGGGGTCGTTTTTAATGACTTCGGTGATCGCGTCGCTCGCAAGGTTCGTCTCCGCAGCATGTTTCCGCCCGTGTTAAGTCAGCATCACGAAGTGATTCAACGAGGACTCTAAGGAGAGCATCATGACCAGCACGCGCGTCTATGTCGCCATCGTCACGGGTGTTGTAGCTCTCGGGGGCCTCGTTATGGCGCAAGCGCAGCGCGAAGCGCCGCCGACCGCCTCGCAGATGCGTGAGGCGGTGTCACGCCTGCGTGGCAACCGCATCGCGACGCCAAACGACTACGAGAAGCTGACGGCGGAGCAGAAGAAGTACGTCGAGAGCATCCTCTCGGGTCCTCGTTCGGACATCTCAGGACCTCTTGGCGTGATGATGGTCAGCCCGGAGCTCGGCGACTTGAACCAGAAGGCGATCGCCTACGCGCGCTTCGCCGGTCGCGAGGGTTTCTCGACCGTGCCACCCAAGTTGAACGAGCTCGCCATCCTCGTGGTCGCGAAGCATTGGTCAGCGGAGTACGTGTGGAATGCGCATCACACCGCCGCTGTCCGCTTCGGACTACCCGCAGACGTCGTCGAATCAATCCGCGTCGGCAAGAGACCGACGGGGATGGAGAAAGACGTAGAGGTCGTGTACGACTTCGCGAACGAGTTCATCTCGAAGCGCAAACTGAGCGACGCAGCCGTAAATGCGGCGAAGCAGGTTCTCGGCGGAGATCGCGGCGTCGTTGATCTGGTCGGGACGATGGGGCTGTATCAGATCTCGTCGATGATGGTCGCGCTCGACCAGACGCCGCTGCCGCAGGGCAGAAAGCCGTTCTTCGAGTGAAGCGACGCGCGCTTCACCCAGCGCTCGTGCTGGCCAGCCCTTTCGACGAGCGTCGCTAGAAACTCGTTCTTGCGGCGGTCCGAGTCGCGCAACGCCTCGTCGGCTTTCGTGCGCGCGGTGATGTCATAGAAGGCGATGCGCCGGAAATTCGATTCCGCTGATTTCCTCTCAAAGCTTGGCACGGGCAAGACCATCGTCCGATGCCTGAAAGGGCAGAAGCTCTTCTCGCAGGGAGACCCTGCTGACGCCGTTTTCTACGTGCAGAACGGCAAGGTGAAGATGACGGTGACATCTGAGGGTGGCAAGGAGGCAGTGGTCGCCCTTGTGGAGACGGGCAGTTTCTTTGGCGAGGGGTGTTTGAACGGTCAGTCTCGGCGTTTGGCGACCGCGTCGGCGTTGACCGATGTCTCCGCCATGCGCATTTCCAAAGTCGAGATGCTTCGCGTCCTGAAAGACGAACCAGCCTTCGCGGCTCGGTTTGTCACGTACTTGCTCGAACGCAACACCCGCGTCGAAGAGGATCTCGTCGATCACCTTTTCAACTCGAGCGAGAAACGCCTTGCGCGAGTGCTCTTGCTCCTGGGCAACTTCGGCAAGGATCAAGAACCCGAGCCGATTCTTCCCGACGTCAGTCAGGAGATGCTGGCAGAGATGGTTGGGACGACGCGATCCCGAATCAACTATTTCATGAACAAGTTTCGCAAGCTGGGCTTCATTGATTACAACGGCACCCTCGAGGTGCACAATTCGCTTCTCAACGTGATCCTGCGCGACTAATGCTACTCATCGTCTTCAATCTCCAAGCCATCATCGAGGCCAAGACCGGTTCCGGCGTAGGGGCGGACCAGGATCTCACCCTCCTCACCCTCGCCCAGTTGCGGAAGCGGCAGCTGCGGCAGAGGACCTGGCGCTCAGCGACGGGTTGAGTCTCTGACAGCGAAGGAGAAGGTGCCAGGAATCGGCGAAGAGCCTCACCGCGGACGCGGGAGCGACGCCGCGACGCTGGCAATGGTCCACGTTTCCTCGCACTGGCGGCATCGCCAGAGCGTCGCTACGGTGATGACTTTAGCCAGCGTGTCGAAGATCGTCCCATTACAAAACGGGCAGTGAGTTGGGCGCGCGACGGTCTGGTCGGATGGTGAATCAGGCATCGTCTCTTACCCGAGTATCAGGAGCTTGCTTAGCCAAATGGCAAATGCGAACGCGATGACGATCGCAACCCTCCTGACGCGCTCCTGTCTCTCGCGGTTGCGCTTCGCCCCGGCCGCGATCCATTGCGCCCACCGCTGATCTGACTCCGCTTTGGCCTCGGCGGACATTGCTAGGTTCATCGTCATGAGCGCGATGATGTCTGATTGCGCGGGCCAAAGTCTGTTCCAATGTGCACAGAGGACCAGGCTGCGATCCCGCCATCCTTTTTCGTGGTAGTCTAGCGCCAGCTGTTCTGAGCCTCCCGTCATTCTGCGGGTTCCTCACCATGGCATGGCCAGAGAGGAATCCATGGATTCTTTCCCCGCAACGCGTCCCACTTTCATCGTTGGCTGTTCGACCTCGTGTCCACGTTGCGAGGGAGTGCAGATCCGCCGTATTGGCATCGACGCCGAGAGTGCGTTCGAGTGGCGTGACTGCATCGACTGCTCGTTTCTCTGGGGCCTCCCTCGGGGGTGGACCCGCGAGGACGGACCTTTCGTGTCCCGCGCCCATCAGGGAGCGGCGAGATGGTAAATCGCCCGGTCGACATGAATGCATTCGAGTTCGTGGTCATTTCAGCGCTTCGGGCGCGTCAGTTGCTGGCCGGCTCCGTGTCCCGCAGAGATGGCGGTCACAACGTTTCCACGACGGCCCAGATGGAAGTGGCCGACAGGTGTGTGGTCAGGTCAGAGAACGAGGCATCGGCGCCGCGGCAGTGCGGCTGGCAGACTTAGCGCGTTTTTCAGATCGATGTAGCGCGAGTCCTCGGTCCTTCGGTCCTTGTCCCTAGTCCGGTGCAGGATCGGCCACGAACAGGCGATGGCATGGCCTTGCCAACCATCGCGCCCATCGAGCGGATCGGTTCGCGCGTGCGCGATCGGTTGCGAACCGGCATTTGCGTACATCTGCCGATACAGCTTGGAAATCAGCATGAACGCCGGCCTGGCCCGGAACGACCGGATAAACCGCGAGCGTTGCCAAATCAGGCGAAGAGAGTAGAACCGATCCCAGGTGTGCTATGTGCGCCGGCGAATTTCATCGGCGGACATCACCGGGTGAGGCAAATAACCTTCGTAAGGGATTCTCGAGAAACTAACGTGCGAACAACGGGCGGAATCGTCGAAGCAGCCAGAACACCCCGGTGCCGACCGTTTCCCAGGCATCGGTCTTGTCGGCCTCAGCGAGTGCGATGAGGCTGGACAAGGCGACGGCCCTCTTGCGCTCCCCGGCGGCAATGCTCTGAACCGAGCCGTCGCCGTTGCTGCGTCGCACGTTCCAGCTGTAGCCGGTTGGGCTCAATATGTAGTCGCCGTCCGGCGGCGTCGTCGTGAACGTCTCTCGCCGTAACATCACGGCCTACGATGGTTTGGACCCACGCTGGTCGGCGATCCATTGCGTGCTCATCCGCCCGAGATTGACATCGTTCACACGACGAGGCGCCCGCGATCTGTAGATGAATATCGCGGCGCCCAACACGACGAAGACGCCAATCGTAGACAGCATGATCCGCGGTGATCGTCTCAGATCCGTCGGCCCGCGTCTGTCCAGTAATGCACACCATGCATTCGATATCGGAAGGCGCCCGCGAAGGCTCAGGAATCCCGTTACTCGTCCGGCCGTGGTATGATCGCGCATCGGATCCTGCCGCGCACGTTGCCGTCTGGCGTAACGAGTCCTTCCTGGCTCGCTTCCCCTCACGAACTGCCTAGCATCGACACGAAATCCGCCCGCGGCCCTTCGAGGACGCGGAATCGTCATCAGCCTGCGTGCTTCGCGAGATGCTCCAGGCACTTCAGGAGCATGCTCTCGTTGTCATACACGACCCTCGGACTTTCAGAGACTCTCTCAACCCCAGTTGCGCGTTTGGGCTACGAAAAGCCAACGCCAATCCAGTCGCAATCGATCCCGATCGTGCTTCGTGGCAGCGATCTGCTTGCGCGCGCGCAGACCGGTACCGGGAAGACCGCGGCATTCGGTCTCCCGATGATCGAGCGCTTGCTCGTGCGCAGCAAGCGGCAACCCGGCACGCATTCGCCTCGCGGACTGGTCCTGGTGCCGACACGCGAGTTGGCGATTCAGGTGCATCGAATGCTCGCGACCTACGGCGCTCCGGTGCGCGCACAGATCGCGGCGATCTATGGTGGCGTCGGGATGAAACCGCAGCGCGATGCGCTGCGCCGCGGCGTCGACATCGTCGTCGCGACGCCCGGCCGGCTGATCGATCACCTGCAGCAGCGCTCGGTCGATCTGACTCGCGTGGAGATGCTCGCGCTCGATGAGGCCGACCGGATGCTGGACATGGGATTTCTCCCGGCGCTGCGCCGTGTGCTGACGACTGTGCCGCGCACGCGACAGACACTCTTGTTCTCGGCGACGTTCTCGGCAGAAGTGAAGCGCCTGGCTGCGGAGTTCACTCGTCAGCCGCAACACGTCGACGTGTCGCAGCGGGATGCGGTTCCACACACCGTGACCCATCGTGTCCACGCTGTCCCTGAAGGCGGCAAGAGCCACGCGCTCACGCGCGTGTTGACACAAGCACCCAAGGACCAGGCGTTGGTCTTCTGCAAGACAAAACGACGGTCCGACCGTGTAGGGGAGCACCTCAATCGTGCTGGCATCAGGACGGCGGTGATTCATGGGAACAAGAGTCAGGGCGCACGCAACCGCGCGCTCGGCGAGTTCAAAGCCGGCCGCGTCAACGTCCTGGTCGCGACCGACATTGCTGCGCGCGGTCTGGACATTGTGCAACTGCCACTGGTGATCAATTACGACCTGCCGCTTGCGGCGGAGGACTACGTCCACCGTGTCGGCCGTACGGGTCGTGCCGGCCACGCTGGTCGCGCAGTCTCGCTGGTCAGTGCTGGCGACCGCAGCCTGTTGCCGGCAATCCAGCGCCTGCTTCCGGCGCCGCTGGAGGTCGTGGGAAGTGCTGACGTAGCGCTCGACCAGACGTCACGTGCCCGAGACTGGAACGGTAGCGGAATGCAGCGCGCGATGCCATCGATGCGACATCGTGTGATCTCGTTCGACTCATCGAGTCTCAACAGGCGATCGTCTGAGGCGATTGGTCTAGCCGCAGGCGGCATGACCAACGATGTACCAGAGCGCAATCACGCCCAGGGGAACGCCAAAAAGCCAGGCAACGATGTAGCGCATGTGAGCACCTCACCGTTTGATGGAGCAAGAATTCGGCCAGCGATGTCCCGTCCGCTCAAAGCGTAGACGTGTCTCCACCGTTCGGAGGCTCGCATTCGAATTGAAATCGTTTAGCGTTGCGAGAGTTGCGAGCTGACCTGACGACCCTCAATCTCCGAGTACTCGTACGTCATCCGCAGCGTGGCGGACCCGCCGAACAGCCGCAACTGGGCCTTCGATTCGAGGGCGACCGGCACAACCACACCTGCGACCCGCTCGTACTTTTGGGTGATGTCCACGGTCTTCAGCCAGAACGACGGGCTCTTGGCGAGCCGTCCCTCGAGCCGAACGAGATCGCCGTCTGTTGGCTGTAGAAACATCGTGCCGGCCACGAGCACACGTTCCTTGCGACGCGGCGACAGCAGGACGTTCGCGAGGCCATCATCATCTACGCCATTCGGCGCAAACGTGTAGTTCGCAGGGACGAGTGCCGACGTGGCAGTTTCGCCCTGGCTCATGATCTCCCGTTCGCCCTGAAGCACTGCCCGAAGCACCTTCGCGCGTATCACACCGGAGCCGCCTTCAGCCGTGATCTCGTAGTCGAGCCCGGCGTGGGGCGAGTACGTCGTTATCGCCTCTATCCATCCGTGTCTGTCACCGTTTGTGGCTTCGAGCCGCCGCAGCGCCCGGTAGGCTGGCTGATCCTTCTTCTGCGCGAGGAATTGCCGAATGGAATTGTCAGCCACGTCGCCGGCAGTCGCGTGAACCCGCGGAGCGATCGCGACCGCAGCCGTAAGGATTGGTAGAACGATCAGGACGAGCTGGCCCGCGTGTCTCACGGCGACGGCTGTTGCACCAACGGTGCCGTTCGGCCTCCCCGACCAGGAGTGCTGGAACTTTGGAGCATCCGGTCTCGAGCCCGATATTCCATAAATAAGTTCCTCAGCTCGGCGTTATTAATTACAACGGCACGCTCGAATCACACATCGAAGGTGAAGCGTATGACCCTAGCTGTCACCGCTCATCTCTAGTCTGCAAACAAGGCCGCTTCCTGCGCGCCTAAACCCCCTCCATTGATAGGTCAATCACATGAGCATTGAGACAACGTTCACGTTCGGCACGGAAGTTACGTTCAACAGCCTCACCATCGTCCCCCTCATCGGCAAGCCCCCGGCCGCGAACGGCATCCCGGGGCCGTCATCGTCTGTGGCCGACTATGACACCCTTGATGTGGCGCTTGCGCGCGGCACTTTGCAGATCACCGAAGTGACCGAATCAGGTCGCGTCCCCGAAATCAAGGTGGTGAATGCCGGTCAACGCCCGGTGTTGATCATCGACGGGGAAGAGCTCGTCGGCGCGAAGCAAAATCGGACGGTAAACCTCTCCATCCTGATTCCGCCAGCAGCCGATGTCATCGTGCCAGTCACCTGCGTGGAAGCAGGACGCTGGAGTCGTCAATCGCGTAGCTTTGCTTCGTCTTCACGCACGCACTACGCGGCCGGTCGCGCCGCCAAGAGCGCTCAGGTCAGCGAATCTCTCCGGCGAGACGGGGTCGCTCGAGCCGACCAGTCGCAGGTATGGCGAGCGATATCGGAAAAGTC
>Ga0075430_100000901_pt1 | contig 23300 bp, 24 predicted proteins | sample RhiMetdeltSRZDD4_FD_75294 | JGI IMG/M metagenome (GOLD analysis project Ga0075430, IMG submission 75294) | Populus rhizosphere microbial communities from Tennessee, USA - Rhizosphere MetaG P. deltoides SRZDD4 | ecosystem: Host-associated > Plants > Roots > Rhizosphere > Soil | place: USA... | reverse complement strand
GAGCGCTTCGCCGATGCGCGTTGGCTTGCGCTGCGCGACGCCGGCGCCCGCCCGCAGCGACCACTTTGGGCGAGCACCGGGACCAAGGACCCCGCCTACTCCGACGTGCTCTACGTCGAGGAGCTGATCGCCCCCGACGTCATAAACACCATGCCCGAGGCCACTTTGCGCGCGTTCGCCGACCATGGCGACGCAAGCCGCACGTCAAGCGATGCGGGCGCGGCCGAGGAGACCCTCCGCCGGGCTGAGGAAGCCGGAATCGATCTCGCCGCCATCACCGCCCAGCTCGAGCATGAGGGCGTGCGCTCCTTCTGCGACTCCTACCACGACCTGCTCGGCTGCGTCGAGACAAAGGTTCAGCACACGGTCTCGGTCCCGTGATGCCCCGGGGCACGTCGCCCGAAGTTTCATAGCGCCGGGAGTCGGGCAGAGGACCGAGGCAGGCTTGTCAGCAGATGCGAATCGCGCAGCTTTCCGACATTCACGTGCTCGACCCGCGCTTCGAGGAGCGTCTGCTCGACGCGGCAATCGCGGAGATCAACGCCGAGGGCCCTGACCTGGTCGTGGTGGCCGGTGACCTGACCGCCGCCGGCTACCGGGAGGAGTTCGAGTACGCCCGTGAGCGACTCGATCGACTCGAGGCCCGTGAAGTCGTCTACGTGCCTGGCAACCACGATGCCCGCAGCGTCGGCTACCTGCACTACGAGGATCTGTTCGGAGAGCGCGCCGACGCCCACACGTTCGAGGCGCCGGAAGGCAAGGTGCAGGTGGTGTGCGTGGACTCCTCCAAGCCGGATCTCGACGACGGTGAGATCGGGAGAGAGCTCTATGGCTGGATCATCGACTCTTTCTCTGGTTCAGCGGCGCTGCGCATCTTCGTCATGCACCACCATCTGGTTGCGATCCCGGGGACCGGGCGGGATCGCAACCAGGTCTGGGATGCCGGCGACGCGCTCGAGATCCTCCGCTCCGTGGGTGTAGACATCGTGCTCGGAGGCCACCGGCACGTGCCGTACGTATGGCCGATCGGCGAGCTGTTCCTGATCCACTCCGGCACAGCGTGCACGCACCGGGTGCGCGGCTACGCACGGCCCTCGTACAACTTCGTCACGCTGACCGGCGATCTGGTCGAGGTCGAGGTGCGCGAGCCGGGCGGCAAGCGCGAGCTGCTGGCCCGCTATCCGCGGCCGAGCCGCCCGATCGGAGAGCACCGCGACCCGATCGTGCGCCGGCAGCGGGGAGGGTCGTTCCGGAGCGAGGCCGACTGAGAGCCGCGGCCGCTCGCCGGCGCGACGCGCTTCAGGATGACTCCGAAGCATCGCGGCTCACGAGGCTTCGAAGGCTGTCATGGTCCTCGTGGCAGGCGGGGCATCCCTCCAGGTGGGCCCGCATGCCGGGAATTGCGGCATCGGCATTGGTGCCGGCCAGCTCCAGCTCCACATAGCGATCCAGCTGCTCGAAGCATTCCTCGCAGCTGAGCTCCGGTCCCTCCGGGCCCAGCAGCGCACGCAGGACGTCGCTGTCGCGGGGCTTCGTCATCCTTCCTCCTTTCCTTCCGCTGCGATGCTCATTCCCTGAGCGGCGAGATGTGCGCGGAGCTTGTGGCGTGCGTCGTGAAGAGTCTTGTAGAGCGCTCCGCGGGTGGTGTTGAGGCGCTCGGCGAGGACGTCGATCGGGACCCCATTCAGGGTGGTCGCGACCAGCACCTCGCGCTGATGGGGGGTGAGCTCGCCCGCGATGGCCCGCTGCAGCTCATCGAACAGCTCGCTCTGCTCTGCGCTGGCCTGCGGAGAGGGGTTCTCCGTCGGGAACAGTGACCAGGTCTCGGGCTTGAGCGGCAGCTCGCGGCCCTGCCAGGCCCGCCGGCGCAGTTTGACGGCGGCCTCCAGGAGGGCGAACTTGTATGCCCAGGTCGTGAACTTGCTCTCGCCCCGGTAGCTGGCCAGCTTCGCCAGCACCGCGATCAGGGCATCGTTGGCGCTCTGCATCGCGAGGTCGTCGAAGTCGTCCCCGCGCAGGTGGGGCAACGTCGCGCGGCGGCGATTGACCTCGAAGCGCGCCGCACGCAGCAACAGCTCGTGCAGGCGCGCGACTGCCTCGTCGCGCTCAGGGCCGGACGCCTGAAGGGCGGTGATCCAGGTCCGGGACTCGGCGTCCCTGTCTACGTCCTCGACAGTCGATCGAAGACGCAGATCCGAAGCACTCATCGGGCTTACGGTAACAGTGTCCTGCGTGATCAACGGAGCCCCCGATCATCGTCGAGCGGGGCGAGGATGCGTGCCGCGAGGTGAGGCGGACACCCGCGGTCCACCAGTTCAAGCAGTTCGTGCAGGTCGAGTCCCGGGTCCCGAGCCAGCCGGGAGGCCGCCTCCCGTCCGAACCCTGCGACCCGCAGCCTTCCCTCTCGCCAGGTCACGTCTGATGCGTGCGAAGAGCCCGTGCTGCGGCGCATCGTGTGGTCGTTCATGCCCTATAAGCGTCGCACCGGCTCGTTTCCTTACCTTCCAACAGCCGGACAATAAGGAAGCTGCCGACGACCAGGGCGAGGCTCGTGGCCTCACCCTGGTCCCGGCGAATGCGCTAACGGAACCTGCGTGGGAACTGCTTGACGATCCCGGCGCTCAACGCGTCGGCCATCTCGAGGATGTGCTCGTGGATCTCGTCGTAGGCCCGGATGTCCGCGGCGAAGTCACCCTTCAGCCGCGCCGCCGCCTCCTCCAGCGTCTGGTCGAGGTGGCCGCGCATCATCGCGCTCATCCGCTTCAGGCCCCAGTGCTTCGGATTCGCACGGTTCAGGAAACCGGCAATCTGGTCGCCGTTCCGGTACCAGGCGACTCTCGCCTGTTCGAACTTCGCGTCGTCGCCGGCCTTCGCCGCCTTCAGCAGATCGACCGCGCCGGCGATGTGCTCCTTCAGCAGGGAGGTGAGCCGGGCGCCGGCCCGCCGCCCGTAGTAGGGCTTGATCGCATTGCCGATGTCGTCCTGATTCGCGAGCAGCCGGCCCGCGGTGGCATCGAAGTCCGGGAGGTCGGCGGCGAAGCTGATGATCGCGAGCCGGGTCCACGTGATGTGGTCCTCCCACAGCTTGCGCATCCCGTCGTGAAGCGCGACCTGCTTGGCGCTCTGCGACTTGTGCTTGGTGACATGCGCATGACTATGCGTCGCGTGCGTCCCCGCATGTTCGTGGCCCTGGGCCGTGTGCCCGCCGGAGAATGCAAGGGCCGCCGCCGCGCTGAGCATGGCAATGACGCCTGCCAGCGGCAGCGCGCTGCGGGGCCGGGTTGGAAATGTCGAGAGGTTCACGACATCACTCCTTTCTCGGTGGCTACGGCCGGCATCCGGCGTGCCACTCCTTTGTTGATTGATCTGATTGCCAAGAGAAGTCCGAGGAGCTCGACGAGCTTCGTCGCGAGGCCGACCGCATCCACGGCTTCGCGGTGCTCGCCCACCAGCGGCACTGTCGCGACGCGCGTTGCGACATACGCGGCGATCAGCCCGCCGAGCAGCAGCGCGGCCGCGTGCATCGCTGGCCGGCTCTCGGGTCGTCGGTCGAGGGCCACGGCGACCGCGGCGAGCGCTGCGGCGGAGACACCGAACGCGATGCCGAGTGTCGACCCCTCGTGGAAGTGCATGGGCGCCAGCACGGCGTGCACTCCGGCACTTATCGCGCAGATCACGACCAGGAGGTGAACACGGATCGGCGGCATCGTCGCGACCGGTCAGGCGGCAGTCGGCAGGAGTTCGCGGTCAGGGGAATCGAGTGCTCTCCTGCTCTCCCTCAGCGCCTCATCGATCAGCGACTCGGCGTGGCCGAAGTCCATCGGTTGCACTCGGATCGGGCAGGGCGGTGGCAGCAGGATGAGCTCGACGACGTCGCGGTAGCGCGCTATGTCATCGATGAGCCGGCGCTGGACGAGGAGGTTTGTGGCATGGAGGAACATGGCGAGGGCCCCGCGGGGCGCCACGTCCAGCTCGCAGGTCTGACCCGTGCAGAGCACGTAGATCCGCTGCGCGCCCAGTTCCACGGCGTGACTGATCGGCGTGTTGTTCGCGACGCCGCCGTCGATCAACTCGCGGTCGTTCCAGACGACGCTCGGCAGCACCCCGGGGATCGCGGTGCTGGCGAGGATCGCCCGGGGCAGCGGGCCCTCCGACAGCCTCACCTCGGCGCCCGTGAGCACGTCCGTTGCGATCACGTGCAGGGGAATCGGGAGCTCCTCGAGGTGCTCCGTGGTCAGGTGGTCCGCGATCAGGGCTCGCAGCCCCTTGTCGGAGACCATGTGCGTACGTGCGCCCGCGAACCCGAGCAGCCCGGTGAGCGGGTGGAGCGGAAAGACCTGCCCGCGTCTCAGGCCGATCCAGATGTCGGCCAGCTCCGTGGAGGTGGCGACCGTCTGCGGTCGCGCTGCGATGAAGGCGCCGTTCAACGCACCCGCGGACGCACCGACGATGAAGTCAGGCTTGACCCCACGCTCGTAGAGCGCCTGCAGCATTCCCACCTGGATCGCGCCGAGGCTCGCCCCTCCTGAGAGCACGAAGGCCGTCTCTTTCGGACTGCTTCCCATGTCCGGTGAGCGTCGCGCTGTGCCCGTCTCTTACGTACACATGGGCATCTGGTTCTGGTCGGATGGGCATCGATCCCCATGGGCGCGGAGGCCCCCATCGGACAGCATGCAGTCATGGTCCACCCAATCGCCGAAGCCCCGGTCCGGGCGCGCGAAGCCACTTCCGAGGACTGGCTTGGAGCGCTCCGGGCGAATGGCTCGGACCGAGAGCAGGCGGTGCGGCGCCTGCACAAGCTGCTCCTGCGAGCCACCCGCTACGAGGTCGGTCGCCGGGCAGCGGCGTCGCCGTGGCTGGAGTCCGAACGCGAGGAGCTCGCCCAGCAGAGCGCCGATGACGCGCTGATCGCGATCCTGGCCAAGCTGGATGACTTTCGCGGCGCGAGCCACTTCACGACGTGGGCCTACAAGTTCGGCCTGCTCGAGGCGGCCGCCAGAACGCGTCGCCGAGCGTGGCACGACCGCCAGATCCCGCTGGACAGCGAAACGTGGCAGCTGATCGCGGACAAGTCTGCAGGCCCGGATGGCGAGGCCGAGACGAACGAGCTCCTGAGCGCGCTACGAGATGCCATCGACGAGGAGCTGACAGGTCACCAGCGGGAGATCTTGATCGCGATCATCTTCCACGAAGTGCCGATCGACGTGCTCGCCGAGCGCATGACGACGACCCGCGGGGCCCTCTACAAGACACTGCACGACGCGCGGCGTAAGCTCCGACGCCGGCTTGTCGCTAATGGGTTTGGTGAGCAGATGCCATCCGGCCGCGGGTAAGAGCGCCGCTTTGCAGCGTGGCTACGCGCCGCTGCGCGACTACGCTGCGATCGGCGACGGGCGGACCGTGGCATTGGTGGCCCGCGATGGATCCATCGACTGGCTGTGCCTGCCGAACCTCGACTCGCCGAGCGTCTTCGGGGCCGTCCTCGACCGCGAGCGAGGCGGACGCTTCGCGCTGGGCCCTGATGCTCCGTACGACGTCACCCGGCAATACGTGCCCGGCACGAACGTGCTGGAGACGACGGTCACCACCGCCGATGGTGTCGCACGCATCACCGATGCGATGACGCTGCCGGGAAAGGGGCTTGCTCCGGAGCGCGAGCTGGTCCGCAGGGTCGAGGGCCTGTCAGGCCGTGTGCCACTCCATTGGAGCGTGGAGCCGCGCTTCTCGTACGGGACGCGGAGGCCGCGCATCGAGCGCCGCGGCGAGGTGCCGGTTGCGACCGCGGACGGTCAGGCGCTGGCGGTCCGCCACTGGTCCGCCGGCCGGCCCGAGCTCGACTCGGAGGGAGTGTCAGGCCGCTTCGAGGTGTCGGCGGGCGACCAGGCCCTGATCGCGATCGCGAGCGCGGATGGCGAGCCGCTGGTCTTGTCAGGACGGTCCCAGATCGAGCAGCGCCTCACCGACACCGAGCGATTCTGGCGTGGCTGGAGCGGCCGCAGGACCTATGACGGGCCGTGGAAGGATGCGGTGCTGCGCAGCGCCCTCGCGTTGAAGCTGCTCGTGTTCGCGCCCTCCGGCGCGATCGCCGCAGCCGCGACCACGTCTCTGCCGGAGTCGGTCGGCGGCGAGCGCAACTGGGATTACCGCTTCTCCTGGGTGCGGGACTCGGCCTTCACCCTCAACGCGCTGGTCGCGCTCGGTTGTCCGCCGGAGGCGAATGCCTTCTTCTGGTGGCTGATGCATGCTTCCCAGCTCACGCATCCGACTCTCAACGTCCTCTACCGGCTGAACGGAGGCGTTTCTGCGACGGAGGTCGAGCTCGACCTGAGCGGGTATCGCGACTCCCGGCCGGTTCGCGCGGGCAACGCCGCCGCGGACCAGCTCCAACTCGATGTGTACGGCGAGCTCTTCCAGACATGCTGGCTGTACACGCGCGCCGGCGGCACGCTGGACGTCGATCTCGGGCGCAGGCTCGCTGACGTTGCCGACCTGCTCTGCGGGCTATGGCGCGAGCCTGACTCCGGGATTTGGGAGGTGCGCAGCGAGCCGGTCCACTTCACTCAGTCGAAGATCTCCTGCTGGACGGCGCTGCGGCGGGCTCGTCAGCTCGCCGAGGGAGGGCACATACCGGCTCGGGGAGCGTCCGGGTGGCACACCGCGATGACAGCGATCCGCGCCTTCATCGAGGAACGCTGCTGGTCGGAGAGGCAGCGAAGCTACGTGCGCTTCGCGGGCAGCGAGGAGCTCGACGCGGCTCTGCTGCTGGCTGTCCTGATGGAGTACGGCGAGCCCGGCGCGGACCGCCTGGTGCAGACGGTCGAAGCGGTGCGGCGCCAACTGGGAAACGGGTCGCTGCTCTACCGCTACACCGGCGACGACGGGCTGAGTGGTGGAGAGGGCTTCTTCCTGACGTGTTCCTTCTGGCTCGCCGACGCGCTCGCCCGGTGCGGGCGGCTCCAGGAAGCGGCCGACACCATGGAGGAGGCGATGACCTTCGCCAACGACGTCGGGCTCTACGCGGAGGAAGTCGACCCGCGCACAGGGGAGTTCCTGGGCAACTTCCCGCAGGGTCTCGTCCATCTCGCGCTCATCAACGCGGCTGTGTCGATCGCCGAGCAGGCCCGATGAGCGTCTGGGGGGCGATCGCAGGCGGTTTCGTCGGGACGCTCCTGCTGACCACGGGGCTCGTCGCCGCGAGCGAGCTGCGCCTCACGCGAGTCGACCTGCCGTTCCTGCTCGGCACGATGCTGGTCGCGGATCGAACACGGGCGAAGGCGCTTGGGTACCTGCTGCACTTCGTGGCCGGGCTGATCTTCGCGCTGATCTATTACGCGGTCTTCACGGCGATCGACGAGAGCGGCTGGCTGCTCGGTGGCATGTTCGGCGCGCTGCACGGAACCTTCGCCGCGACTGCGCTGGTCGGCATTCTCCTACCGGTTGTGCATCCGCGCATGGGCACTTCCGACACCGCCGCCGACTCGAGCCCGCTGCTCGAGCCACCCGGCTTCCTGATGCTCAACTACGGCCGCTCGACACCGCTGGTCACCGTCCTCGTCCACGTGATCTACGGCACGATCGTAGGGGGCTTCGTCTCGCTTTCCGGTTGAGCGTCACACACGCTCGGCCCGGAGCGGATGCGCGGGCGGGAGGGCGCTACGTCCCGCCCTGGCCGTCGCACCCGCTCGGACGCCCTTGATCGGCGCGCTTCGATGCCCGGCCGGCGGCCCGTTCGGGTGCAGTGCCAGGATCCGAAAGCGCCTCGTGCCGCGGGGCGCTTGCACGTCGAGGGTGTCTCCCGCGCGCCGGCCGAGCATGGCGCGTCCGACCGGGGACTCCGAGGAGAGTTTGCGCTCGACCGGATCCGCCTCGACCGAACCCACGATGAGGTACTCGGTCGTTCTGCCACTGTCGATGTCACGGAGTCGCACGCGCGTGCCCACACCAACCGTGCCGTCGCGTGGCGGATGGTCGACTACGCGTGCGGCGGCGAGGGCGGCTTCCACCGTCGCGATCCGGCGCTCGAGCAACTCTTGATCCTCCAAAGCGTCGATCAGGTCGAGGTTGTCCGCGAACTCTCCACCATGGGCGCGGGCCTCTCGCAGTCGATCGCTGATCCGCGCGCGACTGATCGTGGTCAGCGCGGTGAGCTCATCGCGCAGTCGTTCATAACCTTCCCGAGTAACGGCGGCCTGGCGGTCACCGGGGGCTTGGCCCATGGTGATCATCTCGTCTCCTTTTGGATTGGCTGGCTAGAAGTTGGTGACGCCGCGCTGGGCGCGGTGTCATGCCCTGAAGATCAAGGCCTGGGCGGCACGGTCTCCATGGCTGATGGCCCCATTTCCACCGGCAGGACTACTCACCGATGAGGTTGGGCGAGCCACATGTGCAGCAGGGCGATCCGCCGGTGGAGCACCTCGTCGTCTTGCACTGCGTTGGCACGCATGTAGAGCATCGCGAGCTCACGGTGCAGACGCCCGTCGTCCAGTCGGTCGAAGCCATCGCGGGTCAATGCGCCTGGACGGGCAGCCGTTCCGATCAGCATGGCGCAGCCCCCCGTGCCCGGACGCCATCGAGTTGCCCGTGGATGGCAAGAGACAATGTTGCGGCGTAGGTCAAGTGCATGGCCACAGCATCGCTCGTTGCGCGAGCCCCGACCATGGGGCTCAACATGCATATCCAGCGTTCCAAGTGCCCAGTTGGAGAACCTGGAGCACTCAATCCGGCGCCCGCGTCCTGCCGCTTTCTGCTGGACTGTCATGGACGGCCCGGGGGAACGAGGTGCAAGTGACTTCCGCGCGACCAGCCAGATCATCGTCGAGTGCCTCGGCAAGCTCCCGGCCTGCCCTGGTTGGCACGCCTCGCCCGGTGGATCGTCGCCGTGGCCGCGTGTCACTGCTGTGGTGGCTGTTCCTCGCTGACGGCGCCGTCCTGGTCGTCGCCTTCCTGCTGCTCGCATTCACGCCGATCACCATCAGCGCCCCGATATCGATCGGGCAGCTAGGGCTCCTGCTCGGCGGCCTGCTGGCGATGCTCGCCTTGAATCTCATCCTGCTGAGACGGGTTCTGTCGCCCCTCATCCTCTTGACCGATTTGATGAGCACCATCGACCCGGACAGGCCGGGTCGCAGGCTGTCCAACGTCAACCCGCGCAGTTCGGAGGGCATGGCCCTGATGGACGCTTTCAATGGCATGCTGGACAGGCTGGAGACGGCTCGGCGCGAGGCGGCTCGCACTGCCCTGGCAGCTCAAGAAGCCGAGCGGCTGCGGGTCGCCCAGGAGCTTCACGACGAGATCGGGCAGACGCTCACGGCGATCACACTTCGGGCGGAGCACGCAGCCGGTGGCGATCCGGCCCGGGCTTCCCAGGAGCTTGGCCGAGTTGCGGATGCCGTGCGCGGGAGCCTGGACGAGGTGCGCCGGATTGCCCGCGAGCTGCGGCCCGAGGCGCTCGACGACCTCGGCCTCATGAATGCCCTGATCGCGCTCTGCTCGCGAGTGGATGCGCAGGGAGGACCTAGGATCAGGCGACAGCTTCAGCCGCGCTTGCCACCGCTCACGCCAGACGTGGAGCTTGTCATCTACCGCATCGTCCAGGAGAGCCTTACCAACGCCCTCCGTCACGCCAACGCGACAGCTGTGACCGTTTCACTGAAGGCGGACGCCGAGACCGTGACGGTGTCGGTTGCCGACGACGGCGAAGGCATGCCCACCCACGCTCCCGGCGATACAGCCGGGATCGCCGGCATGCGCGAGCGGGCGCTGCTCGTAGGCGGTCGGCTGTCGATCGAGTCGAAGCCGGGTGTGGGAACCACCGTGCAGCTCGCGGTGCCGCTCGATGATGAGGGACTTCCATGACTGTGCCGTTGAAGACGCGCATCCTGCTCGCGGACGATCACACGGTTGTCCGCGCCGGCCTGCGCATGGTGCTGGACTCCGCGCCGGACCTGGAGGTGGTGGCAGAGGCGGGCGACGGTGCGAAGGCAGTGGAGATCGCCCTGTCGGAGGAGGACATCCACCTGGCTGTGCTCGACGTCTCGATGCCCCGGATGACCGGGCTGCAGGCGGCGCACGAGCTCTCTCGACGCAAGCCGGACCTGCGAGTGCTGATCCTGTCGATGCACGACAACGAGCAGTATTTCTTCGAGGCACTCAAGGCCGGCGCGTCCGGCTACGTCCTCAAGAGCGTGGCGAACCGAGACTTGATCGAAGCCTGCCGCGCGACCATGCGGGGCGAACCATTCCTCTACCCGGCGGCCGTGAGGGCGCTGGTGCGCGACTACCTCGACCGCGCGAGCAGGGGGGAGGCGACCCCCGACGACCCATTGTCGGCACGCGAGCTCGAGGTGACCAAGTTGATCGCGGAGGGACTCACGGGCGAGGAGATCGCAGAGCAGTTGTTCATCAGCAAGAAGACGGTCGACCGCCATCGGGCCAACATCCTCGAGAAGCTCGGAATGCGAAACCGAGTCGAGCTAACTCGCTACGCGATCAGGCGCGGCCTCGTGGAGCCGTAGTGGTGGGGCAGCCACCGGCGTGTGCCTCGCTGCCAGGCTCGACGCGAACGTTCATCCCATCGGGACTCTTGCTCACGCGGCCTGCGGCGGCGAGCGAATACATGACGACACCCATTGCCCGTCATGCGCTCGCCGCCGACAATGGGGCCATGGTTCAAGTCACGATCAGATGCCACCCAGTCGTACCGGTCGCCGCCGACGAGCTCGAGAGCTGGCTCACGCGCCAGGTCCACGACCTTCGGGCCGAGGCGCCGCAGGGCACCGTCAGGCTTTCGCGACTGACGCAGGCGATGCCGACAGCCGATGTCGACATCGGATGGTTGGTCGAGCTCGAGTTTCCCGTCGACGAGCCGCTCCTGACGCGAAATCGCCTCGCCGAGACGCTCACTGACATGCGGCTGTTGGGCCTCGAGCCGACCTTGCTGGCCCCGGTCGAGCTATCCGGCTGGTCGGCCCCTGCTGACGACATCGCCATCCGCACCGCCGGACACCTCCAGCCCGAATTCGTTCAGTCGCCGTAGCGGTATGACCTCCCTCAGCGCCTCCCCAGATGGATCCGACCGCGACTACGAGGCCCCAGAGAATGCAACCGCGCGTTCTCGTCGGGGGATCGCGGATAGCAGGCCCGAACCCCCATCGACGAAGGACGAGCTGGGCGAGCATTCCTTCCCCGCGAGCGACCCCCCGGCTGTCTGGACGTGGGAAGTCAACGGCCGCGCCGGATCCGCCCTCGGCTGATCGCTGCGTCTGTCGCGCGGGTGGTTCCCTGCCGGCTAGCGGCGGAAGGAGTCGTAGCTCGGCGGCGCCGAGTCCGTGGCGGCGCCCTGCCGGCGGGGAACGTGCACGGTCGCAGTGCCCGAGCACGAGCCTCCCAGGCCGTCAGAGGCCGTGAAGGCGACACGGTAGGCACGGCCGTCCCCCAGCGCATCGCGCTCGGCGCGCAGGAGCACTCGGCCGGCACCACCTGCCAACGCGGCGTCGGGCGCGGGTCCGACGCGCTCGTCCTGCGTGACGCCCGTGATGCGGATCGTGAGCGGATCGCCGTCGGGATCGCTTGCGCCGCCCAGCTCGACGCTCCGCCACCTGCGGTCGGCGGGCAGCAGCGTCGCCGGAGCTCCGTGCACCGGTCCGCAGTCGGGTGGGGCGTTGGCGGTCGCCGCATAGACGTCTGTCCGGTCGTCTGCATCCTCGGGAAGGAGCTGCGCTGTGGTGTGGAACACGACGCGCCGGCCGTCGCGCGAGAAGAGGCATGTGCCGCAGAACGGAGATATGTTCGCCTCGTTCGGCCCGACCGAGATCAGGGTGGTGACCCCGGCGAAGCGCTCATACAGATCGCTTTGCGAATCCGTGTCCTCGGGCACCAGCTGCTTGTAGGAATCGAAGAAGACGCGCCGGCCGTCGTCCGAGAGGAAGCGCACGTAATCCCCGGGGGCACAGGAGGATTCGAACGGACACACGTCCCGGCGCCCGGTTGACACGAGCGCGGTCGAGCTTCCGCTCCGCAGGTAGATGTCGACGTCCTCATCGGTGTCCTCGGGCTCGAGCTTCTCGCCCGTCGTGAACACGACGTGCGAGCCGTCCGGAGTGGCGGCCTGGAGGCTTGCGTGCGGGTATTGCGCGTACGTGATGGGCAAGGACCCCGTCGAGATCAGCTGGGGGGTTCCGTCGCGGAACAGATAGATGTCCTCGTTGTCGTCACCGTCCGCCCGGATGAGTCGCGCGAAGGTCTCGACCAAGATCGCGCCTCCATCGTCGGTCACCCGGCGGAGGCGCACGTCACGTCGTGTCAGGCCGAAGGCGGGGGCGCTGTCGGGGGTCAGCAGTCGCGCGATGCCTGCCGACACCTCGTAGACGTCGACGAGGTCGTCCGTGTCGGCCGGATCGAGCGCTGCGTTGGTCGAGAAGAAGACGCTGGTGCCGTCGGCAGGGAACAGGTCGCCATCCCTGGCCGTCAAGGCACCCGGCGTGAGCAGCTCGAGATTGCCGCCCGTGAGCGCGTACCAGTCGGGCAGGGCGTCGGTGTCGGCGTCGACCAGGCGCTCGCTGCTCATGAAGAGGATCCGCCGGCCGCTCGCGTAGAACGCAGCCCAGTTGCAGGCGAGGGTTTCCCGCAGCCAGAAGCAATAGGACACGTTGGAGGTGGCGGCGTCCGGCGCGGCCGTCACCAGCCGGATTCCCGCGGGAGTGGACAGGTAGAGGTCGAAGTTGGCGTCGGTGTCATCCGGCGCGAGCGCGTCCGCGGTGAAGAACAGCAGGCGCGAGGCGTTGGGGGAGATGCGCTCATCGAAGAAGCCGGCAATCGGGTCCGGGGTCAGCAGCGCGGTCACGCCGGTCCAGCTGCGGTACCTGTAGAGGTCGATCGCGGTGTCCGTGTCGTCTGCCGTGAGCCTCTCCGCGGTCCGGAACACGACCGAGCCGTCCGGGGTCAGGTAGCCGTAGGCGTCGTGGGGGCCGTTGCCGCCCAGGGGACCCACCGAGGCGAGCGTGAGCCGGCCGCGGGATCGCAGATACACGTCTCCGGTCGAATCGGTGTCCTGGGGGACGAGCGACTCTTCGGTGTAGAACGTCACGCGGTGGCCGTTCCGGGAGATCGACGTGGCCACAGCGCCGTGGGCCCCGTTGCCGCCCGCCGGGCCGGTCGAGATCCGCTCGAGCCGGCTGTGGTCCGCCGATGCCGCGGGCGCAACCACGAGCCAGGTCAGGCCGGCGATCACCAATAGCGCGTTGCAGGGCCGCAGCCGCATGCCCCTCCCCCGGGACACCTCGGTCGTTACTGAACTGAGGCTTATCACAGCCGTTGCACTCCCTCAAGGCCGCGCCGCGGCGGTGACGCTATTCGTCGTCGGCGAGCACGACCGTGGGAAGCGCCCCGGCGAGCACGTCTTCGCGGCTGTAATGGCCGACCGCGTCGAAAAAGCGCTTGGTCTGCAGGCCCAGCCGCAGCTCGCAGTCAGCGATCAGCATCCCTTCCTCCCCGTACAGCGGGCCCTCTAGCACGGCACCGGTGGGAGCGATGATCGTGGCTCCGCCGTTTCCGAACACCGCCTTGCCTTCCGGCAGCGGCACGGGGAAGTCGTCGGGAAAGGCGGAGGCCGGGATGTACTGCGGAACGGACACCACGAACGCGCCGCTTTCGATCGCGATGTGGCGCATCGACGCCTGCCAGCCGTCGCTGTCGTCGGCGGTCGGAGCAACCCAGATCTGCGGGCCGCCCTTGTAGATCGCATAGCGGGCGAGCGGCATGCGGTTCTCCCAGCAGATCAGGCCGCCGAGCCGGCCGACCGGCGTGTCGGCCACGGCGAGGTCGTCGCCTGCGCCGATCCCGTGGAAGAGCCGCTCGTGGTGGGTCGGCATCAGCTTGCGGTGCTTGCCGATCAGCCCACCGGGCCCGAGGTAGACGAGCGTGTTGTAGAGGGTGCCGGGGCGATCGGGATCGCGTTCGTTGACGCCGATCGCGCAATAGAGATTCCGGCTCGCGCAGACCGCCACGAGGCGGTCGAGCAGCTCACCCGGGACCTCGACCGAGTTGACCCACAGCCGTTCCCACAGCTCGTCCCACCCGCCGAAGGAGGCGGCGTCTCGCGCCCAGGCGTTCGAGGGATAGAGCGGTACGAACGTCTCGGGGAGGACGGCCAAGCGTGCCCCCCGGTCGGCGGCCTCGTTCAGCAGGCGCGCGGCCTTGTCGACCGTCGCCTGCGCGTCCAGTATCACGGGCGTGGCCTGCACCGCGGCCACGCGCACTGTCTCGAACGTCGTCACCGGCACAACATATCCAGCCGCGGCTGCGCATCGGCCGCGCGCGTCGCTCAGTGGTTGCGCAGAGCGTCGATCAGCTCGTCCTTGGTCATCTCCGACCGGCCCTCGATGCCGATCTCGCGCGCGCGCTCCCGTAGTTCCTCGACGGTGCGGTCCTCGTAGCTCTCGGCTTCGCCGCCCTTCGCGCTGACGTCCTCGCCGGCTGCCTTTGCGTTGGCGATGCGGGCGGCCTTCTCCTTGCTTGCGCCCTCTTCGCGCAGCTCCTCGTAGAGCTTGTCGTCCTTCACGGTCGGTCCGTGGTCCTTCGCCATTTCGTCAACCTCCTGCGACCGGTTGCTCGATGTCCCGAAATGCGTACCCCGAGGCGCGACCTGCAAAGCGGCGGATGTCCCCCGGCGACCGACCGGCGGACCGGAGCTGGACCGGAAACTCAGCGAGTAGGGATACTGCAGGGGCGATGTCGGACTCTGACATCGAAACCCTGCGCGCCGAGTACGACGCCCTCAGTCGCCGCGACTGGGACTCGCTGTTCGATTCTGCGCACCCGGAGTTCGAGTTCAGGACGCCTGACCGCGGGCTCGGCCCGGGCGTCGTGCGCGGCCCGGAGCGCGCGCGACGGGCCATGCAGGACTTCTTCGAGCCGTACGAGGAGATCCTCGTCGAACCGCAGGAGTTCTTCGACGCCGATGAGCGCATCGTCGTGTACTTCCGGCAGCGCTGCCGGCCCAAGGGCAGCAGCGCCGTGGTGGAGATCCGGGCGGGCCACCTCTGGACCATGCGAGACGGACGCGCGGCGAGCCTCCAGATCTTCCCGGAGCGCGAGGCAGCGCGGGTCGCCGCCGGGCTGCTGGAATAGGCGAATGACCGAGCAGGTGCAGCTGCGCGAAGTCCGGCCCGACGACGTCGACGAGTGCGCGCGAATCGTGTTCGAGGCGTTCGGAGCCATCCACGACCACCATCGCTTCCCGCGCGACTTCCCGACTCCCGAGACGGCCACGGCGATGATGAGCGCGTGGATCCCGCATCCCCAGGTGTGGGGAGTCGTCGCCGAGCGGGAGGGCCGGGTCGTGGGCTCCAACTTCCTCGACGAGCGCGACCCGATCGGCGGCGTCGGCCCGATCACCGTCGACCCGGCGGGGCAGAACTCCGGTGTGGGGCGCGAGCTGATGCAGGCGGTGCTCGAGCGCGGCCGGGACTCGCGCGGCATCCGGCTCGTCCAGGACGGGTTCCACATGCGCTCGCTCTCTCTATATGCGTCCCTCGGCTTCGCCGTCACGGCGTCGTGCGTCGTGATGAGCGGCACTCCGCGGGGCAAGCCCGCGGGCGGCATCGAAGTGCGGCCCCTCGCCGACGACGACCTCGACGAGTGCGCAGCCCTCAGCAAGGACGTCCTCGGGTTCGAGCGCACCGGCGCGCTGCGCGACGCGCTCCAGTTCTTCACGCCTTACGCGGCATTGCGCGGCGGGCGCATCGTCGCCTATGCGAGCACGTTGACGTTCTGGCCGATGGCACACGGCGTGGCCGCGGACGAGGAGGCGATGACGGCGTTGCTGGCTGGAGGCGCGGCCGCGGTCGAGGAGCCGCTGGGGCTGCTGGTCCCGATCGAGTCCGGCCTGTTCCGCTGGTGCCTCGAGCAGGGCCTGCGGAGCCTGAAGCCGATGAACGTGATGAGCCGCGGCGAGTACCGGGAGCCGCAGGGCTCGTGGTTCCCGTCCGTGCTCTACTGATGTCCGCGGAGAACGTCGCACTCGTCCGCCGCTCGAAGGAGACGTTCAACCGGGGCGACCGCGACGGCGCGCTCGAGAGCTTCGCCGAGGACGTCGAGTGGGTCCATCCGCTGGACCCGTTCTCCGGGCCGCAGGTCTTTCACGGCCGCTCGGAGCTGCGTGCCTTCTGGGCCAAGGTCGACGCGGTCTGGGACGACTTCCGCTCCGAGGCGCAGGAGTACATCGACGCCGGCGAGCGGGTGGTCGTCCCGGCGCGGGTGACGGGGCGCGGCCGCACGAGCGGAGCGGAGGTGAGCATGGTCGAGATCGAGGTGCTGACGATCCGGGACGGGGCGATCGCCCACCGCAGCGCCTACGCCGAGCTGGACGAGGCGCTCCGCGCGGTGGGACTGACCGAACGCGGTCCGTAGAAAGCGGTCAGCGCCCGAGCACCTCGCCCGCCGCGCGCTCCCCGGCCTCGATCGCGCCGTCCATGTACCCGTTCCACACGTTCGCCGTGTCGGTGCCGGCCCAGTGGATGCGCCCTTCCGGGCGGCGCAGGATTTGCCCGTAGCGCCCCAGCGTCCCGGGTCCCATGATCCCGACGGGACCGCCGCGACTGTACGGCTGGGTGGTCCAGTCGCACTCGCCGTACGCGCTCCAGGCGGCGGCCGCCGGGCCGAACATCCGCGTGAGGGACTCGCGGATCGCGGCCTGCCGGTCCGCCAGGGACATGCGGCCGTAGCGCTCGACCGCGCTGCCGGTGATGAAGCACGCGAGCAGCCCGCCGAACGGGCCGTGGCTGCCGGAGTCCACCACCATCTGCACCGGGCCCGTGTCCGAGTACGCGATCCCGGACAGGCCGGCCTCCCGCCACCAGACGTGCTCGTACGCGAGCAGCACCTTCATGTATGCGCCCATCGGCATGCGCTGCGTGAGCTGGTCGCGGTCCGGGGGGAGCGGGCGCGACCAGTGCCAGCGCCCGTAAAGGGCAGGCGACACGGCGATGATCACCTGGCGCGCGTTGATCGCGTCGCCTGTCTCCGTGCGCAACACCACGGCGTCGCCGTGCTGCTCCACTGCCGAGACCGGAGCGCGCAGGCGGACCAGGCCGTCGAGCCGCGCCGCCAGGCGCTCGCAGACCTGCTGACTGCCGCCCATGAAGTGGTCCTGCTGCGCGCCCCCCTCGAATTCGGTCAGCGAGGTGAACCCGCCGCCCGATTGGAGGTAGAACAGGAAGTAGAGGAACGAGAGCTCCTCGGGCTCGGCGCCGAACACCAGCCGCGTGGCGAGATTCATGAACATGCGCGCGTCCTTGGTGCGCAGGTGCCTCCGGGCGAACGACTCCACCGTGAGCGCGTCCCAGTCGGTGCCCGCGGCGCGTGCCCACGGATAGTCGAGCGAGATCTTGCGCCGCAGCCGGTCGAGTCGCAGCTGAGCCACGCCGAGCTCGGCGATCGAGAGCGGCGACAGCGGCGGCAGCGATCCGCGGAACGTGCGCCGGCGGCCGCCCGTCACGAGCACCGCCCGGCCGTCTAGGGGCTGACGCGAGGTGCGCACGCCGAGCTCGCGGGCAAGCGCCGCGATGCGGTCCTGGCCGGGCCCGATCCAGTGTGCTCCCAGGTCGCCGGGATGGCCGCCGACCCCCTCGGTCCACATCTTGCCGCCCACTCGATCGCGGGCTTCCAGCACCACCATCGAGAGCCCGGCAGCCTCCAGGCGGCGGGCGGCGCTGAGCCCGCTCAGGCCGCCCCCGACGATCGCAACGTCGACCGGCGCGGGGCGGGGCCCTGCCGCGCTCAGCGCGTGACCTCGGGGCGAGCCCGAGCCCGCGTGCGCGCCTTCCGGCCGGCGGGCGGAGGCGCAGACGCGAGTCCGACCAGCTCTCGCATGCCGCGCTCGATGCCCTCGCACACGACGTCGATGTCCGGTGCGGTGTCGTAGTCGCCGGTGACGCCGAAGTTGAGCGCGCCGTAATACGAGAAGATCGCCACGCCGACGCGGACGCGGCCGCCGAGCGGCACGTACGGAAACGCCTCGAGCAGGCGCCGCCCGGCCGCGTAGAGCGGGTACTGGGGGCCGGGCACGTTCGTCGTGACAGTGTTGACGTTGCGCTGCGGGACACGTGTCGCCACGCGCTCTCCCAGCGCCAGCAGCATCGGCGGCGCGAAGCCTGTGAGTGACGTCAGCGTCTCCCCGGCGACGGCCTGCTTGGACTCCTTCAGGTCTTCCATCTGGGCGCGGATCGCCGCGAGCCTCTCAACGGGATCGTCGATGCCGACAGGCAGCTCGGCGAACATCGCGGACACCTTGTTGTTGTAGACGCCGTGCTCGCCGGGCGCGCGCACCGACACCGGGACCATCGTGCGCACGACGCGGTCGATCGACTCGCCGCGCGAGAGCAGCAGCTCTCGAAACCCGTTGGTGATGCAGGCCAGAACGACGTCGTTGACGGTGCCCCCGAACGCGGCCCGGATCGACTTCACGTCGGACAGCTGCGAGCGTGCCCAGCTCCAGCGCCGGTGCGGGCCGATCGGCCCGTTGAGCGAGGACGGCGGGGTGCGCCGCACCAATCCGCGCATGCGCAGGAGCCCCCGGGTGGTGTCCTCCATGCGGCGGGCCAGCTGCACCGGGGCGCGCATGCTCGCGCGAGCCGCGCGAAACGCCTCGTACGGGCTGACGGTCCGCTCCACCAGCGCATCTGCCAGCAGTCGCGCACCGCTCGGGCCGGGATCGACCGCCCATTCACCGGCAGGTGCCGGCCGGGACTCGCGCTCGTGGTCGAGGATCACCGTCAGCAGGTCCGTGCCGGCGACGCCGTCGACCATGCAGTGATGGACCTTGGAGACGAGCGCCCAGCGTCCTTCGCCGAGTCCTTCCGCCATCCACATCTCCCACAGCGGCTTGGCGCGGTCGAGCTGCTGCGACATGATCCGCCCGACCAGGTTGCGCAGCTCCTGCTCCCCGCCGGGAGCGGGCAGCGCGGTGCGGCGCACGTGGTACCCGAGGTTGAAGTGCGTGTCGTCCACCCACACGGGGCGGCCCATCGCGAACGGCACGAACCGCACGACCTGCCGGTAGCGCGGAACCAGCGGGAGCTTGCTCCGGATCATCTCCAACACGTCGTCGAACGGCGGCGGGGGGCCTTCGAAAATCGCCACGGAGCCGATGTGGAGTTGGGTCACGTGGTCCTCGAGGTGCAGGAACGATGCATCCAGCGGGCTCATTCGATACATGGTGCTCTCCTCCGATCCGCGGTTGCCAGGCATTATCGCCAAGCCGCGGCTGCGGCGAGAGCCCGCCCGGAGCAGGCTCTCGCCGTCCCCGACGCCGGCTAGTGCAGGCGCTCGACGATCATGGCCTCGCCCTGACCGCCGGCGACGCACATCGTCTCGAGCCCGATGGTGCCGTCGAGGGTCTCGAGGTCGTTCAGCAGCGTCGTCATGATCCGCGTGCCGGTCATCCCGAACGGGTGCCCGAGCGCGATCGCGCCTCCGTGTGGGTTGAGCTTCTCGTAGTCGAAGCCCACCTCCGCGGCGATCGGGATCACCTGCGCGGCGAAGGCCTCGTTGAGCTCGTAGACGTCGATGTCGCCGATGCTCATGCCGGCCCGCGCCAGCGCCTTCTTGACCGCCCCGATCGGCGCCACTCCCATGTACTCGGGCTCGTTGCCCCAGGTGGCTGCGGTCACGATGCGGGCGCGCGGGCGCACCCCGAGCTCGGCAGCCTTGGCGGCGCTCATCACGATCGCCGCCGCCGCGCCGTCGTTCAGCGGGCACGAGTTGCCCGCGGTGACCGTTCCTCCCGGCTTGAACGCCGGCTCCAGAGCGGCGAGCTTCTCGAGGGTCGACGACGGACGCGGTCCGTCGTCCCGCGAGACCATGCCGCCGTTGACGGCGACCGGGACGATCTCGCGGTCGAAGAAGCCGCTCTGCTGGGCGGCCACGGCACGCTCCTGCGAGCGCTGTGCGTACTCGTCCTGCTCCTCGCGGGTGACGCCGTAGCGTTCGGCGACGTTCTCCGCGGTCATCCCCATCGCGATGAACGCGTCGGGCCGGCCGTCGCCACCCTTCAGGTCGTCGTGCTGGTCCTCGGGGTGGGCCGCCTCCTGCGAGCCGTTGTAGCGGGACACGAACTCGACCCCGCCGGCGATGTAGACGTCGCCCTGTCCGGCCGTGATGTGGCTGGCCGCAGTGCGGATGGCGTCGAGGCCGGAGGAGCAGTACCGCGAGATGGTCGAGCCGGCGGTCGCCTGGCCGAGCTTGCCGCTCAGCAGCACGGCGATGCGGGCGATGTTGTTCGCCTGCAGGCCCTGCGGCTGGCCGCAGCCTGCGATGACCTCCTCCACGGCGGCCGGATCGACTTCAGGGTTGCGCTCCAGGACCTCGTCGATCACGTGCGCGAGGGTCTCGTCCGGCCGCAGTGAGGCCAGCGAGCCCTTGAAGGCACGCCCGATCGGAGTCCGAACCGCGTCGACGATGACGGCTTCGGGCATTGAACTGTCCTTTCGATGGTGCCCGGCGGTCGCACTCCACGGGCGGGTTTACCCCCGGCGGTCGCACTCCGCGGGGCCACTGGTGTCAAGAATAGTGGACGAGGCGCCCGCCAAACGGAGTTGCCGCCTCCAGAGGCCCCTTATAGTCTGATCCTGGATCAGGTCCGTGCTCAGGGGGGTGCGGGTGACGGGAGGAGGCCCCGTGCGGCGTCTCGCGGCCGCGGCAATCGCAGTTTTCTTGGCTCTGTGCGGCACGGCTGTCGCCGCTCCGCCGAACACGCCCACGATCACCGAGCCCGGCACCGACAACATGGTGCTGAACCCGGCCGACGTCCACATGGAGGCTCCCACGTACTCCGACCCGGACGGGAACGCTCACCAGTGCACGGACTGGGAGATCGTGACGGTCTCCCCGCCGCAGGTCGCCTGGCAGGCTCCCTGCGCCATCGGCGTCTCGCGGGTGCACATCCACCTCGGCGACGGGACGTTCGTCAACGCCCATGCCGGCATGCAGCAGCTGAAGTTCGAGACCAACTACAAGGTCCGGGTGCGGTTCAAGGACAGCACGGGCGAGTTCAGCGCGTGGCGGGAGCGGCCGTTCTCGACCAGCCCGGCCGGCCCCCCGGGCGTGCCGTCGCCGATTCCGTGGGCGGTCCGCCAGTCCGGCTACGTGGTGGAGGTCGTCGCGACGGGGTTCCAGCTTCCGATGAACATCGCGATGGTCCCGAACCCCGGGAACAACCCCGCCGACCCGTTCCTGTACGTCACGGAGCTGTACGGCAAGATCAAGGTGGTCAGCCGGTCCGGCACCGTCAGCGACTACGCCACGGGCCTGCTCAACTTCAACCCGACCGGCAACTTCCCCGGCTCGGGTGAGCAGGGGCTGGCCGGGATTGCGATCGAGCCGGCGACAGGCGATCTGTTCGTGACGGTGGTGTACGAGGACACCGCGTCGACGGCCAACCCGAAGCCGCACTACTCCAAGGTGGTGCGACTGCACAGCAACGACGGCGGGCTGACGGCGGCGACGCAGACCGTCGTGAAGGACTTCTTCGGCGAGCAGACGGAGCACTCCCACCAGATCTCCAACATCACGATCGGCCCCGACGGCAAGCTCTACGTGCACATGGGAGACGGCTTCGACTCCTCGACCGCGCTCAACCTGAACTCGTACCGCGGGAAGATCCTGCGCCTGAACCAGAACGGGACCGCGCCCACGGACAACCCCTTCTACAACGCCGGGGACGGCATCAACGCGCGCGACTTCGTCTTCGCGTACGGCGTGCGCAACCCGTTCGGGGGCGCCTGGCGCGCGGCCGACGGGTCCCACTACGAGGCCGAGAACGGGCAGAACATCGACCGCTTCGCCAAGGTCCCCGCCGGCCGGAACTTCGGCTGGAACGGCGGCGACATCACGATGCGCAACTTCGCGCTCTACAACTGGGAGCCGGCCCACGCTCCGGTGAACCTCGCGTTCGTGCAGCCCGAGACCTTCTTCGGGAGCGGGTTCCCGGTCGCGAAGATGTCCCACGCCTACATCACCGAGTCCGGCCCCACGTATGCCACGGGGCCGCAGACCCGCGGGAAGCGGATCAGCGACTTCAGCCCGATGTCCACGGGCGACTTCGCCGGCACCACGCCGCAGCCGCTGATCGAGTACACGGGCACCGGCAAGGCGACGGCCAACGGGATCGCGGCAGGGCCGGACGGGCTGTACTTCACCGACCTGTACAAGGACGTCGGCGCGGCGACGCCGATCGACCCCGGCGCCAACATCCTGCGCGTCCGGTTCGGTTCGCCTCCGCCCGGTCACGTGCGGCCGAAGAGCGCAACGTCGTTCAAGGCGGCGCTGGTGCCGTCGTTCCGCGAGTGCACCACTGCTCCGAATCGGATGCACGGCCCTCCGCTGGCGTTCAACTCGTGTGCGCCTCCGGCCCAGAACTCCGGTTTCCTCACGATCGGATCGCCCGATGTCAACTCGGCCGCAGCCAACATGACCGGCTCGGTCAAGGCGACCTCGATCGTGGGCAACCCCGGCACGTCGGCGGACGAGGCCGACGTCCGGATCACCGTCAGCGTCACCGACGTCCGCAGGAAGAACAACCTCGCCGACTACACGGGGCAGCTCCAGGTCTCGGTCAGCCCGCAGATCACCGATACGGCCAACGGCCCCACGCTCGGTGACTCGGCGACGATGACCGACTCGGGGCTCAAGTACACCGTTCCCTGCCAGGCCACGGCCTCCACCACGGTGGGCTCCACGTGCTCCGTGACCACGACGGCCGACGCCGTCAGCGGCGGGACCGTGCTCGAGGGGCGGCGGAGCGTGTGGGAGCTGCCTGGGATCAGGGTTCACGACGGAGGCTCGGACGGGGTGGTCTCGACCACGCCGAACACGCTCTTCCTCCGCCAGGGCGTCTTCGTCCCGTAGGCCGGCGTAACCCCAGGCCATAGCGCGTTCGGGCGCAGCTCACCGCTGCGCCGAGAACCCAAACGGCCGTAGCCGGTTGTTCGATAGACACCGGGCCTGCTTTCCCGACAATGGAAACAAGCCGCCGCCACGGATGGCGCGGGAAAGCCAAGCCCTCCCCCCTCATGTTCAGAGCCCCCCGTTGCCGGCTCGCCCCGGCACTCACCATCGTCGCCTGCCTGCTCTCAGCGCCCCCGGCTCTGGCCGCGAGCGCGATCGTCGACCACGGCCAGGACCGCCTCGAGTACACCGCCGCGACCGGCGAGCGCAACTCGCTCACGCTCACGGGCAGCAGCGGCACCTACACGATCGAGGACACCATCTCCAACATCTCCGCCGGATCCGGCTGCACCCAGCTT
>Ga0075430_100000900_pt1 | contig 23301 bp, 23 predicted proteins | sample RhiMetdeltSRZDD4_FD_75294 | JGI IMG/M metagenome (GOLD analysis project Ga0075430, IMG submission 75294) | Populus rhizosphere microbial communities from Tennessee, USA - Rhizosphere MetaG P. deltoides SRZDD4 | ecosystem: Host-associated > Plants > Roots > Rhizosphere > Soil | place: USA... | reverse complement strand
GCCCGCCCGCACCTCGCTCTTCACCGAGAACCACGAGGTCACCGACAGGCCCAGCCCGGCCTCGACGAGCTTCTTGATCGCCTCCGTGTTGCCGAGCTCCATGGGCGAGCGCGGCGTCACCCCCGCCCGATGGAACCACCCCTCGATGACCCGTCGCAGGGTGGCGCCCGCCTCGAACAGGATCAACGGATGGCCGGCCAGGGTCGGCGCGTCCACCGTCTTCATGCGTCGCCAGGAGCGCTCGGGCGGCGCAATGGCGACCAGCTCGTCGCGGAAGAAGGGCGCGACGGTCAGCTCGCGGTCGCGGACCGGCAGGCTCACGATGCCGACGTCGAGGGTGTTGGCGACGATCGCCCGTGTGATCTCGGCGGCGTTGCCGGTGACGATCACCACCTCGGTCTCCGGGTAGCGCGCGCGGAACCGTCGCAGCGCGGGCGGCAGCAGGTAGATGCTGATCGACGCGCTCGTGCCCAGCCGCACCCGTCCGGCGACCACGCCGCGCAGCTGCTGCACCTGCTCCACCCCCGCCTCCAGCTCGCGCAGCGCTCGGTCGGCGGACGCTAGCAAGAGCTGACCGGCCCGGGTCGGGAACGCCCGCTTGCCCACACGCTCGAGCAGCGGCAGCCCGAGCGCCTGCTCCAGGTGACGGACCTGCATGCTGACCGCGGGCTGGGTGAGGTGCAGCGCCTGCGCCGCGCGCGAGAACGAGCCGTGCCGCGCGATCGCCTGCAGCGTGCGCAGGTGGGCGACCTGGAGATCCATGGCCATCAAAGACTATGTGATCGTCTGTATCAGAACAATTGATTTCCCTGATGGCGCGGTGCACGGCACCATCGGGATCATGGTGATCCGTGCGGCCACGCCCGCCGACAATCCGATCATCGCCGCTATCTGGAACCGCGAGGTGCTCGAGACGGCGGCCACCTCCGACACCGAGCCGCGCGGGCCTGACGCCCAGCGCGCCTGGCTCGCCGCCCACGGCCCCCGCCACCCCGTCATCGTCGCCGTGCAGGACGGTGAGGTCGTCGCGTTCGGCGCGCTGTCGCCCTACCGGACGAAGCCCTCGTACGCGCGGACCGTGGAGAACTCCGTGTACGTGCGCGACGGCTGGCGCGGTAAGGGCGTGGGCGGGCTCGTGCTCGAGCGCCTCCTGGCCCTCGCCCGCGAGTACGGCCATCACTCCGTCATCGCCCGGATCACCGGCCTCAACGAGGCGTCGCTCGCCCTGCACGAGCGCCACGGCTTCGTGCGCGTGGGCCACGAGCGCGAGGTCGCGTTCAAGCACGGCGTCTGGCTGGACGTCGTGACCCTCCAGCGAGTATTGATGGACTGAGTTCACCTCGGCGGGTCGAAGGAGGGCGCGTGGCCTCGGCCGGACCCATCCGTGTTTGCGTGGCGGTCACGGCGCTCCTCCACGTCATCACCTACCTGCTCAACACCCAGCTTCCGCTGCACCTCGTGGCGCTCGGCGGCAGCCACGCGCAGATCGGCTGGCTCTTCACGGTGACGACCGGCGTGGCCATGCTCCTGCGGCCCCAGGTGGGCGGGTGGACGGACCGCTACGGCGGCCGGGCGGTGATGCTCCCCGGCGCCGGGATCCTCGTCGCCACCACGCTCGCGCTGAACCTGGCCGGCACCCCCCTCGCCTTCATCGGCTTGATGGCGGGCCTCGGCGTCGCCAACGCGCTGCTCTCGACGACCGGCAGCATCGTTGTCGCCGACGAGAGCCCGCCCGAGCGCCGCGGCGAGTCCCTCGCCCTCTACTACGTCGCCTCCTCGACCGGCGTCGCGCTCGGGCCCGCGGTGGGGTTCGCGCTGGCCGCGGTCGGCGGCGTCGCGCTGAACTTCGCCGTGGTGGTGGCGCTGGCGCTCGCCGTCGCCGCCCTCGTCGCCGCCCTCCGGACGGCGCCCGGCAGCGCGGCGGCGCCGGGCGGGCTGGGGCCCCCGTGGAGCCGCCACGCGGTGCCCGCCTCCATCGCGCTGATCGTCATCACGCTCGGCGCCGCGACGGTGTACGCGTTCCTGCCGCTGTACGCCGCCACCGCCGGCCTCGGGCACGTCGCGTGGTTCTTCCCGCTCATGTCGGGCTGCACGATCGTGTGCCGGCTCGTCCTGCGGCGTGCCTCCGACCGGTTCGGGCGCGTCCGCGTGCTGGTGCCGGCGCTCCTCACGATCACGCTCGGCCAACTCACTCTCGCGGCGTCGCCCACGGTGCCGGGGCTCGTGCTCGGGGCCGCCCTGCTCGGCTGTGGCAACTCCATGCTCTATCCGACGCTGGTCGCGCTCGTCGTCGACCGCACCCCGCTCGTCGAGCGTGGTCGCGCCATCGGCACCCTTTCGGGCGCGTGGGACGTCGGTCTCGCCATCGGGTCACCCCTGATCGCGCTCCTCGTGGAGGCGCGCGGCTTCTCCGCCGGCTTCCTCGCCTCCGGCCTCGCCGTGGCCCTGGGCCTCGTGACGTTCCTCGCCCTCGAGCGCCGTCGCGCCCGCGCCACGACCGCTCTGCCCGCCGCCTCCTGATGGGCCCCGGCGCCGGCGGCATACCGGATGCACCACTCCGCCACCGGGGAGGACCTGACGATGCCGGCGGAGAAGGAGATGCCGCGGACCCTCAGGCGGTCGACGGGCCGCGCACAGCGGACGTGGGCGAAGACACACGACAATGCCGTGAAGCAGTACGGCGAAGGGGAGCGGGCGCACCGGACGGCGTTCGCGTCGCTGAAGCACTCGTTCGAGAAGGTCGGCGACCGCTGGGAGCCGAAGAAGCGGCGGGGGCCGTCCGATCCGCGCGCGCGGCAGCCGGCCGCGAAGGCGCGGCGGGGCGTCGGTGAGACGTTCGGCGGCCTCGACTACTACGGGCACACCGCCGAGGAGCTGGCGCGCCGGGCCCGACGCCTGGGCGTGCGCGGCACGACGCGGATGACGAAGAGGGAGCTGGCGCGGGCGATCGCGCGGAAGCAGAAGTAGACTGGGCGCGTGCCGGACGCCGCCCCCTCGAGCCTGCCGGCCGCACTCCGCGCCTTCGCGCACCGCGACTTCCGGCTCTTCTTCGCGGGCCAGCTGGTCTCGCTGGTCGGGACCTGGATGCAGTCGGTCGCCCAGTCCTGGCTGGTCCTCGAGCTGACGGACTCCCCCTTCCGGCTCGGCCTCGTCGGGACGCTGCAGTTCGCCCCCGTGCTGTTCCTGTCGTTCCCCGCCGGGGCGCTCGCCGACCGGCTGCCCAAGCGGCGGCTGCTCATCGCCACGCAATCGGTCATGTGCGGCCAGGCCCTCGTGCTGGCCGCGCTCGTGTACCGGGGCCACGTCGAGTACTGGCACGTCGCGGTCATGGCCGCCGTCTACGGGGTGGCCAACACCGTCGACATGCCGACGCGGCAGGCATTCGTCGTTTCGATGGTCGGCCGGGACTCCCTGCGCAGCGCCATCGCGCTCAACTCGGCGATGTTCAACGCCGCCCGCGTGGTCGGTCCCGCGCTGGCCGGCCTCGTGATCGCGCGCTGGGGTACGGCGCTGGCGTTCTTCTTCAACGGCCTGTCGTTCCTGGCCGTGATCGGGGCCTTGATCGCGCTGCACGCCGCGGGACTGCCCCGCCCCAGCAGTGGCCGCCGCATGCGGGAGGAGATCGCCGAGGGCGTGCGGTACGCGCTGCGGACACCACGCATCGCGCTCGTCTTCAGCCTGGTGATGGCGGTGAGCGCGTTCTTCTTCAACTACAACACGCTCGTCCCGCTGCTCGCCCGCGACGTCCTCCACCAGGACGCGCACGGCTTCGGCCTGCTGATGACGGCGGTCGGCTGCGGCGCCGTGGCCGGGGCGATCGTCCTGGCCTCGCTCGGCGCCGAGCGACCACCGACGATCGTGCTGGTCGGCTCGGCGCTCGCGCTGGGCGTCGCCACGATGATGGTGGCGGGCGTCCATCGCTTCGGGGTGGCGTCCACGCTGCTGGTGGTCATGGGTTTCTGCGGCATGCTGTTCATGACGGGCGCCAACACCACCGTGCAGCTCACGGTGCCGGACGACCTTCGGGGACGGGTCATGAGCCTGCACACGCTGATGTTCGCCGGCATGACGCCGTTCGGCGCCTTCCTGGTCGGCACGGTCACCGAGGCGTTCGGGCCCCGCGCCGGGTTCCTGGTGACGGGCGCCGCCGGCACCGTGGCCGTGCTCGTGGTCACCCTCGGGTGGCGCCGGTATCGCCGCCCGGGGTAGAACTGAACCGATGCCCGACACGACTCGGATCACCGTCCGCGACACGCCCGTTGACCTCCTGCGCAACGGCGACGGGCCGCCGCTGCTCTACCTGCACGGCGCCGGCGCCGGCGGGCGCTGGCTCGCCTTCCAGGAGCGTCTGGCCGGGCGCTTCAGCGTGCTGTCGCCGAGCCACCCCGGCCACGGCGGCTCGCCACCGGCCGAGTGGATCGAGCACATCTCCGATCTCGCCTTCCACTACCTCGACCTGCTCGACACGCTCGGCTTGGATCGGGTGCACCTGGTGGGGGCCTCGTTCGGCGGCTGGATCGCCGCCGAGATCGCGACCATGGCGTCGCAGCGGCTGACCTCGCTGACGCTCATCGATCCCGTCGGCATCAAGGTCGAGGGGTGGATCTACCCGTTCCTATTCGGCATGGAGCTGCCCCAGCTCGTCGCGACCGTCTTTCACGATCCGACCGCCGCGATGGCGCTGGCGCCGCCGGACATGAGCATCGACACGCTGGCGCTGCTCTACCGCCAGCAGACGGCCCTGGCCCGTGTGGCGTGGAATCCGTACCTCTACAACCCGCTCCTGCGCCGGCGCCTGGCCCGCATCACCACGCCGACGCTCGTGTGCTGGGGGGCCCATGACCGGCTCGCGCCCCTCGTGTGCGCCGAGGCGTGGCGCAAGGAGATCCCCGGTGCCACGCTGCGGATCTTCGACGGCTCCGGCCACGTCCCCCACCTCGAGGAGCCGGACACGGTGGCGGCGGCGGTGATCGAGTTCTGCACCGCGCGAAGGGAGAGCCGGTGAAGTTCTACTACTTCCACCTCATGCCGTACCCGATGGAGCACGACGAGGCGTCGTCGTGGGTGACGCTGTCCAACCGTCACTACGACCCAACGGTCGGACGGACGCTCTACCACCAGTATCTCGACCAGCTCGAGTACGCCGAGGCCCTCGGCTGGGACGGGATCTGCGTCAACGAGCACCACCAGAACTGCTACGGCACCATGCCGAGCCCCAACGTGATGGCGGCCATGCTGGTGCGCCGGACGTCGCGTGCGAAGATCGCAATCCTCGGCAACGGGCTGCCGCTGCGCGAGAACCCGCTGCGCATCGCCGAGGAGATCGCGATGCTCGACGTGGTCTCGGGCGGTCGCATCGTCTCGGGCTTCGTGCGCGGCATCGGCGCCGAGTACTACTCGACGGCCGTGAACCCCACCCACTCGCGTGAGCGGTTCTACGAGGCGGCCGACCTCATCTTGAGAGCGTGGACCGAGCCGGGGCCGTTCGCCTTCGACGGGCGCTTCTACCGGTACCCGTTCGTGAACCCCTGGCCGCGCCCGCTGCAGCAGCCGCACCCGCCCGTGTGGTGCCCCTCGCAGGGGTCGAGCGAGACCGTGGAGTGGGCGGCGCAGCGGCGCTTTCCGTACCTGATGGTCTTCACGCCGCTCAAGCGCATCGCCCAGGTGTACGGCGAGTACCGGGAGGCGTGCGAGCGCCACGGCTACACCGCAAGCCCGTACCAGCTCACGGTGAACCTGCCGATCTGCGTGGCCGAGAACGATCGCAAGGCCGAGGCGATCGCGCGCCAGCACGCGATGTGGGTCTACCACGTCGGGCTCCGGATGCTCCCGCCGTTCTGGCAGCCGCCGGGCTATACGACCGAGAGCTCGCTGAAGCGCCTGCTCGCTACCCGAGGCAAGATGCCGACCGAGCTGACCTACGAGGATCTGGAAGAGGGCGGGTACATCATTTCCGGCAGCCCGGCCACCGTGCGCGACAAGCTGCGCGTCTTCTCTGACGAGCTGCGGGCGGGCATCGTGTGCTCGGGCATGAACGGCGGCAGCCACGAGGCGACGCTCGAGATGATGCAGCTCTTCGCCGAGGAGGTCATGCCCGACTTCCGCGAAGACGCCGACGTCGACGAGACGGCGGGAGTGGGACGGTGAGGCTCGAGGGGCAGGTGGCCCTGGTCACCGGCGCCGGCTCGGGCATCGGCCGCGCCATCGCCCGCCGCTTCGCCGAGGAGGGCGCGCGGGTGGTCGTCAACGACATCCGCCCCGAGACGGCCGCCAGCACCGCCGCCGAGATCGGCCGCGACGCGCGGCCCGTCGTCGCCGACGTGGCCGACAGCGCCCAGGTCCGGGCGATGTTCGCGGAGGTCGAGCGGACGCTCGGCGGCGTCGACGTCCTCGTCAACAACGCGGGCGTCGGCGAGGTGGAGGAAGAGGACGCCGAGCGGCGGGAGACGCTGCGCGCCAAGATGCAGGCGCGCGTCAGCGAGATGCTGGCCGGGACGATCGAGACGCACTGGGACGTCACGCAGTCCCTCAGCGACGAGGCGTGGGCCCGGATGCTGGCCGTGCACCTCAACGGCACCTTCTACTGCACCCGCGCGGCGCTCGCGCTCATGAGCCGGGTCAACCGCGGCGCCATCGTCAACCTCTCCAGCGTGGCCGGGCTGATGGGCCTCGAGGTCGCTCCCCACTACGGCGCCGCCAAGGCTGGCATCCTCGGCTTCACGCGGTCAGTCGCCCGGGAGGTCGCCTCCCGGGGCATCCGCGTGAACGCGATCTGTCCGGGCTGGATCGACACGCCGATCCTCGACCCGCTGCCGCCGATGGTCCGCATGCTGGCCCAGCGCCAGACACCTCTCGGCCGTCTCGGTACCCCCGACGAAGTCGCCTCTGCCGCGCTCTTCCTCGCCTCCGACGAGGCCTCCTTCATCACCGGCCAGTGGCTCTCCCCCAACGGGGGTCTACTGACGGTCTGATGAGCCTCGTGAAGCGCGGTGACGTCGGGGGTCGGTAGGCGCGCCGTGGACGTCCGGGTTGGTACGTCGGGGTGGAACTATCCGGAGTGGCGCGGGTCGTTCTATCCGTCCGACATGAAGCCGGCGGGGATGCTGACCTACTACGGCGAGCGCTTCTCGACGGTGGAGGTGAACAACACCTTCTACCGGATGCCGACGGCCAAGGCGGTGCAGGGCTGGGCGGCGGCGGTGCCGGAGCGCTTCAGCTTCGTGCTCAAGGCGCCGCAGCGGATCACGCACTTCGCGCGGCTGCGCGACGTGGACGACCCCGTGCGCTTCTTCTGCGACACGGCGCGTCTCCTCGGCAGCAAGCTGGGGCCCCTCCTCTTCCAGCTCCCGCCCAACTTCAAGGTGGACACGGGCCGGCTGGCCGACCTCCTCGCGCTGCTCCCGCCGGATCTCCGGGCGGCGTTCGAGTTCCGCAACCCGACCTGGTTCACTGACGAGGTCTACACGCGGCTGGCCGCCCGCAACGCCGCGCTCTGCATCGCCGACAACGACGACGGCGCCACGCCGGCGGTGGCGACGGCCGACTGGGGCTACCTGCGCCTGCGCGCGACCGGCTACACCGACGACGACCTGCGCGGCTGGCTCGCGACCATGCGCCGCATCGGCGAGCGCTGGCGTGACGCGTACGTGTTTTTCAAGCACGAGGACGCCGGCACCGGCCCCGCCCTCGGCGCGCGGCTGGTCAAGCTGCTGGAATCGGCGTAGGCTCTCGCCCGATGCACGACGAGAGCATGACGCCGGACGAGCTGGTCGGACGACTCGTCGAGCTCTTTCCGGACTTCGCGGCCCACCGTGACGAGGCCGAGCGCGAGGCCGGTCACGCCGACGCCCCCTCGCTGTGCGGCGCCTTCACCGAGTTCAGCGAGTATTTCCGCGAGCGCTACGAGGAGCTGCCGCCGACGAGGCTGCAGGCGCTGGGCTGGGTCCTGGCCGAGTGCATGGCCGACCCCGACTCGGAGCTGGACGAGGCCGCCGCCACCTGCTTCCTCGAGAACGTGGCGGCCGAGCGCTTCCACGCGGACTTCGAGCGCTTCCTGATCGGCCGGCCGCTCGAGTACTACGCGCAGTGGGGCGAGGGGGGCCTCTGAGGATGGACCGCGTCTTCTTCGCGATCGGCGCGGTCTCCGCGCTGGTGGCCGTGGCCGCGGGCGCCTTCGGCGCCCACGCGCTGCGCGGCCGTCTGGTGCCGGACATGCTGGGCGTCTTCGAGATCGGCGCGCGCTATCACATGTACCACGCCCTCGCGCTGCTGGCCGCGGCGTGGGCGGTCGGCCGGTGGCCCGGCGGCGCCGCCGTGACCGCCGGCTGGCTCTTCATCGCCGGCACGCTCATCTTCTCCGGCAGCCTCTATCTGCTCTCGCTCACCGGCCAGCGCTGGCTCGGCGCCGTCACGCCGTTCGGCGGCCTCGCCTTCATCCTCGGCTGGGCCGCCCTCGCCTGGGCCGCGCTCCGCGGCTGAGCCGCACTACTCCTTCATCGCGCCGGCGACGAGACCCCGCACCAGCCACCGCTGCAGGCCCACCACGATGACGATCGGCGGCAGGCTCGCCAGGATCGAGGCCGCCGCGATGTCGCCCCACGGGACCTCGAAGACGCCGGGGAAGAGCGCCAGCGCGACGGGTACGGTCCGGCTGGCCTCGGTGGCGGTGAACGTGTAGGCGAACAGGAACTCGTTCCACGACGCCAGGAACGTCAGCAGCGCGGCGGAGGCGACGCCCGGGGCCACCAGCGGCAGCACCACGCGGCGCAGCGCGACGAGCCGGCCGGCGCCGTCCAGGAACGCCGCCTCCTCCACCTCGATGGGGATCTCGCGGATGAAGCCGGCCAGCAGCCAGATCAGCAGCGGCAGCGCGAACGAGGTGTTGGCCAGCACGAGCGCCGTCCACGTGTCGCGCAGGCCGAGCGCGCGCATCAGTAAATAAAGCGGGCTCACCGTGGTGATCTGCGGGAACGCGGTGCTCGCCACCACCGCGAGCAGCAGCAGGCCCTTGCCGGGCACCGGCAGCCGGGCGATGCCGTAGGCGGCGGGCAGGCCGATCGCCAGTGCGACCAGCGTCGTGAGTGCGGCCACGCCGAGGCTGTTGCCGAGCGCCTGCGGCATGACGCTGCGCTCGACGACGGCCGTGTAGTGGACGATCGTGGGGCGGCTCGGGAGCGCGCTCGACGTGGCCAGCAGCTCGCCGTCGGGCGTGAACGACGTGCGCAGCTGCCAGAAGAACGGCGTGGCCCACACGACGAGCGCCAGCAGGACCACGACGTCGCCGGCCCACCGCCGCGTCCTCACGCGGCCGCCCCCTCGCGCCGCAGCGCGCGCAGGTAGACGGCGGCCACCGCCATGACGAGGACGAAGATCACGACGCCGATCGCCGAGCCGAAGCCGAGCTGCAGCGTCTGGAAGAGGCTGCGGTAGGCGTAGACGGTCAGCGTCTCGGTGGTGTTGGCGGGCCCGCCGCCGGTGAGGACGTACATGAGGTCGAACGCGCGGAGCGCGTCGAGCGTGCGGAAGAGGAGCGCGACGAGCAGGATCGAGCGCAGCAGCGGCAGCGTGACGAACGTCAGCGTGGCCAGGCGCCCGGCGCCGTCCACGCGCGCTGCCTCGTAGACCTCGGGCGCGATCGTCAGCAGGCGCGCGTAGCACAGCAGCGCCACGAACGGCATCGTCCGCCACACGTCGGCGAGGATCAGCCCGGCCAGCGCCAGGGTGGGATCGCCCAGCCAGTTCAGCGGACGGCCGAGCACGATGTTCACGAGCCCGGCCGAGGGATGGTAGAGCCACTCGAAGAGCCGGGCGGTCACGACCGACGGCAGCGCCCACGCCAGCAGGAGCAGCGAGAGCGCGAGCCGACGCCCGACGCGCTGGCGCTGCAGCGCGAGCGCCGCCGCCATGCCGAGGACGAGCTCGAGCACGACCGAGACCCCGGTGAACACCAGCGTGACCCGGGCGGCGTTCCAGAAGCGCGGATCGGTCGCCAGGAACGCGAAGTGGTCGAGCCCGACGAAGCGCGCGATGCCGAAGATCGGCACGCGCTGCTGGAGCGAGAGCCACAGCACCCACAGGGCCGGGTAGAGCGCCAGCGCAGCCAGCGTGAGCGCCGCCGGAGCCACGAACGCCAGGCCGGCGAGGCGGTCGGCGCGCTGGCGCGCCGTCACCGGAGGCCGCCCAGCATGTACTCCAGTCGGTGCCGGGCCTGATCGAGCGCCTGCCTCGGCGTCTTGACGCCGACCAGCACCGCCGAAAACTCCGGCTGCACCGTCGTCGACAGCATCAGGTACCACGGTGTCACGGGGCGCGGGCGCGCGGCCAGCGCCAGGTCGTGGAAGCGCGGCATCTGGGGACGCGCGCGGACGATGTCGGGGTCGTGGTAGAGCGCCATGCGCGTGGGATAGAGCGCGACGCCGGCGGCGGTCAGCGCGCGCTGGGCCGGCTCGCCGCCGAGGTAGCGCACGAGGGCGACGGCGGCCTCCGCGTGCCGCGTGCGCCGGTTCACGGCCAGGTGGAACCCGCCCGTCGCGCCCGCGCCGGGGCCGCCGCCGACGTGGCCCGGCATCGCGGCGATGCCGACGCGGCCGCGCACGGGCGAGTCCGGCTGCTCGAAGAGGTCGAGCGCGTAGGGCCACGAGCGTACGAACACGGCGCGCCCGTCGCCGAACGGGCGCCGCGTGAGCTCCTCGTCGCCCGCCGTCACCCAGGGCGGGCTGACGCCCCGCTCGACGAGCCCGCGCATGAACGTCAGGGCGGCCGCCGCGCGGTCGACCTGCGGCAGCACGCGCTCGTCCTCGCCGATCAATGCGGTGCCCGATCCCCAGAAGTGCTCGAGCACGTTCACGACGAGCCCCTCGTACTGCTTGCCCTGCCACAGCACGCCGTCGAGACGCGGATCCCCCTCGGCGGCCCGGACGCGCTCGGTCTGGGTGACGAGCTCCTCCCACGTGCGTGGCGGCGCCAGGCCTTGCTTGGCCAGCAGGTCGGCCCGGTAGTAGAGGACGCCGACGTTCATGTTCCACGGCACGCCCCACACGCGGCCGCCCCAGGTCGCGGCGGCGACGGCGGCCGGAAAGTGCGGCGCGAGCTCGTCGCGGGTCACCCACGGCGACAGGTCGAGCAGCCAGCCGGCCTGCGCGAACTCGGGCACCCAGATCACGTCGAGCATCAGGACGTCGAAGGTCGGGCTCGCCCCCTCCAGGTTGATCACGTAGAACTGGTGCTGCTCGTCGCTCGTCCACGTGAGGGGCTCGCTCCGCACGGTGACGCCGGGGTTGCGACGCTCGAACTCCCGGAGCAGGCCGGGGATCGGGTCGGACGGCCCCAGGATCTTGGCGTGCTTGAAGACGAGCGTGACGGGGCCGGGTCCATCGTGTCGCTCGGCGCAGCCGGGGAGGAGCACGACCACCGCGAGCACGAGTGCGACCCACCGCATCAGGATCCCCGCACCAGGCGCGGCAAGAGCTCGCCGAAGATCCGGGCGCCCAGGCCGAACGCCTCCGTCAGCGTGGCCGCGGCGCCGGACGCCCGCGTCGCCGCCCACCACTCCGCGACGTGCTCTTCCGACCGGAAGAAGTTGAGCGTGTGTCAGAGGCTGGTGCATGCCTTGCCGCGCAGGTCGCCGCGCTCGCCCACCCACGCCATCACGTGGTCCTCGCCGACCGGGCCGTCCGGCGTCACGGTGAGCTCGAGGCGCTCGGCGCAGTGGTGACAGGCCGCGCGGATGGTCACGGGCTCACCGAGCATGGCGGGGATGCCGAGCGCGTCGATGGCGCAGCAGGCCCAGCGCTCGCGCCCACCCGGCAGCACGGTGACGAACGGCGTGGGCGTGCCGGACCACGGATAGGCGAGCACGACGTGGGCGTCGCTCACGTAGACGAGGTCGCGCTCGTCGAGCTCCGGGACGCCGTCGGCGTGGCGGAGCGTGCCAATCGCGACGGGCGCCGCCCGGGCCACGAACCGCTCGAGGATCTCGCCCAGCGCGCGGCGCGCCGCCGGTCCGAGCCGCGCCCGGTCCTCCCACCTGGCGAGGAAGGCCGCGTCCATCAGCTCGGCGGCGGTGCGGCGCGGGAACGACGCGCTCATGGTCTTCCCATACCACGAAGCCGCGCGGTCAGCGCACGCGGTTCAGCCGGCCGAGCGCCGCCGCGATGTCGACACCCTCGCCGAGCACCGGCGCCATGGGGTCGCCGACCTCGTCCAACCGCTCCGGCGCGGTGCGGATGGTGAACCGGTCCGGCGCCAGCCGCGCCGTCACCTCCGGCCAGCGCAGGGGCATCGACACCGGCGCGCCGGGCAGCGGACGCACCGAGAGCGGCGCCACGATCGTCTGACCGGGGCCGTTCTGGCCGAAGTCGACGTAGACCTTGCCGCCGCGGGCGCTCACGACGCGCGCGATCGTCGAGATCGACGGCACCGCCTCGACCGCCAGGGTCGCCAGCAGGCGAGCGAACGTGCGCGTCTCCTCGTAGCTGTAGCGGGCGCCCAGCGGGAGCAGGATGTGCAGCCCCGTGGCGCCGGAGGTCTTCGGATAACTCGGCAGCTCCAGCGTTTCCAGAATCTCCCGGAGCGCGAGGGCGACCTTGATCACGTCGGTGAACGGCGCGCCCTTGGGGTCGAGGTCGAGCACGAGCCAGTCGGGCCGCTCGATCGCCCCCACCCGAGACGCCCACAGGTGCAGCGGGATCGTCCCGGTGTTGGCGACGTAACGGAGCGCCTCGACGTCGTCCACCACGAAGTAGTCGATGTCGCGGTCGACGCCGCTGGCGTGGATGCGCTCGCGGCGGAGCCACTCCGGCGTCCACTCGGGCACGTCCTTCTGGAAGAACGTCTTGCCCGTGATGCCGTCGGGGTAGCGCGCCAGCACGAGCGGCCGATCGCGCAGGTACGGCAGGAGCCACGGCGCGATCCGCTCGTAGTACGCGATCAGATCCGTCTTCGTGTACCCCTCGTCCGGCCAGAACACCTTCGTCGGGTTGGTGATCGTCACCGTCCGCGCCGCCGGATCCGCGGCGCCCGGCGCCGGCGCGGAGCGTCGCGTCCGTCGCGGGGCCGGCTCCGGCGGGGGCGCGTCGTCGAGGGGCGCGGCCGGCGGCCCGAGCCCGACCTCTCGATGACAGTCCTCCGGCCGCTTGTCGTCGCGGAGCCCGAGGAACGCGGGGTGGCGGATGCCGCCCTCCTCGGTCCACTCGGTGAAGCGCACCTCGGCGACGAGACGAGGCTCGACCCAGTGGTGGCCGCGCCCGGTCGGCGTGCCCACGTCGAACGGTGAGCGGGGGCGCGCGAGCGGCTGCAGGCGATCCCACAGCAGGCGCAGCATGGTCTCGTCGAACCCGGTGCCGACCTTGGCGACGTAGACCAGCCGATTGCCGTCGTAGACGCCCAGGTGGAGGGCGCCGAACCAGCCGCGCGCGCCCTGGGGGTCGGTCCAGCCGCCGATCACGAACTCCTGCCGCAGGTGGCACTTGATCTTGAGCCAGTCCCGCGTACGCCCGCCCGTGTAGCGGCTGTCGGCGCGCTTGGCGAGGATGCCCTCCACGCGCTGCTCGCTCGCCGCCTCGTAGAAGGCCTCGCCCTGCTCGCGCACGTGGTCGCCGTAGCGGATCACGCCGCGCGCCGGCACCGTCAGGGCCAGGCTCGCCTTGCGCTCGAGCAGCCGCAGGCGGCGCAGGTCGCGGCCGTCGAGGGCCAGGGCGTCGAAGAACACCGCGCTCACCGGCACGATCGCGCGGGCGCGCTCGACGTCGGCCGGCCGCGTGAGGTGCATGCGATTCTGCAGGCGCTGGAACGACGGCCGGCCCGCCTCGTCGAAGGCCACGACCTCGCCGTCGAGCACGAAGCGCTCGAGCGGCAGCGCCCGCAGCGCGGTGACGACCTCGGGATAGCGCGGCGTGAAGTCCTGCCCGGCCCGGCCGTACAGCGCCACACGGGCGCCGTCGCGGGCGGCCAGCACGCGCACGCCGTCGTACTTGATCTCGAAGAGCCACGCCGGATCGGAGAAGGGCCGGTCGGCGAGCGACGCGAGCATCACGGGCTGGCGGGCCGCGTCCACCTCGCCGGCGGGGGCGTCGGCCAGCCGGGCGCGGAGTGTGGTCAGGCGCGCGGAGCCGTCGCGCACCTCCTCGACGGTGAGGCCCGACAGCACCGACTCCGGGAAGCGCTCGGTCGCCTCCTCGTCGCCGGCGTAGTCGTCGGCCTTCTTGAGCATCAGCCAGTCCTTCGACTCCTTCGAGGCGCCACCCATGCGCGCCAGCGTCCAGCGGCCGCGCAGCTTGTCGCCGAAGAGCTCGACCTCGAGCCGGCCGGCGGCGAGCTGCCGGGCTGCCGGCTCGTCCTTCACGAGGCGGTACCAGCCGCGGTCCCAGACGATGACGGCGCCGGCGCCGTAGTTGCCCTCGGGGATGATGCCCTCGAAGTCGGCGTACTCCACGGGATGGTCCTCGACGTGCACGGCCAGCCGCTTCTCCTCCGCCTTGAGCGAAGGACCTTTGGGCACGGCCCAGCTCACCAGCACGCCGTCCATCTCGAGGCGCACGTCGTAGTGCAGGCGGCGGGCGGCGTGCTTCTGCACGACGAACCGCCGCCCCTCACCGCCGCGCGCCGGGCCGAACGGCTCGGGCGTGCGCGCCGGGTCGCGCTTCTTCCGGTAGTCGTCGAGGGGAGCAGGCACCGCAATCCCTTGGGATCGTTGAGGTTTGGGGCATCATAGATGCCCGCGTGCTATCGTGCAAAGTCTCGGGACGTATCGACAGGAGGAGAGCGCGATGCCGCCGCATTCACTCGGGTCCGGAACGATCTCGTTCGGGCTGGTCTCCATTCCGGTCCGGCTCTACACGGCCGCGTCCTCGGCCAACGTGGCGTTCAACCAGCTGCACGGCGTCTGCGGCTCGCGCATCCGCCAGCAGACCTTCTGCCCGAAGTGCAACCGCACGGTCGAGCGCGCCGAGCTGGTGCGGGGCTACGAGTTCGCCAAGGACCAGTACGTCCAGGTGAAGGACGAGGAGCTCAAGGCGCTCGAGGGCGAGGCCTCCAAGATCATCGACATCGCCGAGTTCGTGCCGCTGGCCGAGGTCGACCCGATCTACTTCGAGAAGACGTACTACCTCGGCCCCGACAAGGGCGGCGAGAAGCCGTACCGCCTCCTCGCCGACGCGATGGAGAAGGCCGAGCAGGTCGCCCTCGCCAAGTACGTCATGCGCGGCAAGGAGAGCCTGGTGCTCATCCGGCCCGCCCAGGGCGGCCTCATGCTGCACACGATGTACTTCGCCGACGAGGTGCGGAACTTCGACGAGATCGACAAGGGACAGTCGGCGAAGATCCGCGAGGGCGAGCTCGACCTGGCGCTGCAGCTCATCAACGGCCTCGCCAGCGAGACGTTCTCGCCCGAGCGCTATGCCGACGAGTACCGCCACCGCGTACTGGGCATGATCAACCAGAAGGTCGAGGGGCAGGAGATCACCATCGCCGAGGCGCCGGCGCCCCGCGCGCAGGTCATCGACTTGATGGAGGCGCTCAAGGAGAGCCTCGCCAAGCGCGGCGTGTCGCCCGAGGACGCCGCCGCCAAGAAGCCGCCGGCCAAGGCCGGCACGGCCCCGGCGAAGGCCAAGCCCGCCGAGGCATCCAAGAAGAAGGCGCAGGGCGGCCGCAAGTAGGTCGTCGTCGAGACGATGCCGTACATCTCCCGGACGCCGACGCCGCCCTACTACGTGGTGGTGTTCACCTCCATCAACGCCGACGTCGACCACACGGAGCACGTCGAGCTGTACAAGCACCTGGTGGAGCGCGCGCAGACGTACCCGGGCTATCTCGGGATCGAGCCGGCGCGCAATGCGGATGGCACCGGCGTGGCGGCCGTGTACTGGCAGGACCTCGAGTCGATCGACGCGTGGGCCCGGGATCCCGACCACCGCGTCGCCAAGCGCAAGGGCCGCGAGATCTGGTACTCGCACTATATGATCCGCATCGGCCGGATCGAGCGGGAGTACGGCCGACCGGATCGCTAGGTTCGGCTAGCCGCCCTTCAGGCGCGGATCGAGCAGGTCGCGCAGGCCGTCGCCGAGCATGTTGAAGCCGAAGACGGCGAGCGAGAGCGCGACGGCCGGCCAGATCGCCAGCCACGGGGCCTGGTACATGTGGTCGAGGCCCGCCAGCGACAGCATGCCACCCCAGGTCGGATAGGGCGGCGGCACGCCCAGCCCCAGGAACGACAGGCTCGCCTCGGTCAGGATCACCGTCGACAGTCCGGTCGTCGCCACGACGATGATCGTGGGGAGCGTGTTGGGGAGGATATGGCGGACTGCGATGGCGGTGTGGCTGGAGCCCATCGCCCGCGCGCTCTCGATGTAGGTGTTCTCTTTGATGCCGAGCGCCACCCCGCGCACGACGCGCGAGTTCTGGATGCCGAAGGCCACGCCGAGCACGACCGTGATGTTCCACACGCTCGGGCCCACCAGCGACATGATCGACATCAGCAGCAGCAACGGCGGGAACGCCATCCAGGCGTCGACGCCGCGCTGCACGAGCATGTCCACGCGCCCCCCGAAGTAGGCCGAGAGGATGCCGATCGCCGTGGCCAGCAGGCTGCCGAGCAGCACGGCGCCGAAGCCGACGTAGAGCGAGATGCGGGCGCCGTAGATCAGGCGGGTCAGCAGGTCGCGGCCGAGTTGGTCGGTGCCGAGCCAGTGCGAGCCGTTCATGGCGATGAAGCGCTCACGGAGGCTGGTCTGGGCGAAGCCGTAGGGCGAGATCCACTCGGCGCCGACGGCCGCGGCGAGCATCACGAGCACGATGACGCCGCCCGCGGTGCCGAGCGGCTTGCGCCGCACCATCTGCACCCACACGTCGAGGTACCACGGGCGCGACCGGGCCGGCGCGGTCCGACGGGGGAGCGTCGCGTCGATCGGCGGGGTCGCGACGCTCATCACCGATACCGGATGCGCGGGTCCAGGAACGCGTAGGAGAGGTCGATCGCCAGGTTCAGCCCCACGACCATCGCCGCGATGATGAGGTTCACCGACTGCACGACCGGGTAGTCGAGCTTGCCCAGCGCCTCGAAGAAGAACAGGCCGACGCCGGGCAGGCGAAAGATCGACTCGATGATGACCGAGCCGCCGATGTAGAGCGGCATCTGCAGACCGATGAGGCTGATGACCGGGATCATCGCGTTCTTGAGGGCGTGCCGCAGCACGATGGTCCGCTCGCTCAGCCCCTTGGACCACGCGGTGCGGATGTACTCCTGGCGGAGGACGTCCAGCAAGGCCGAGCGCATGATGCGCATGATCGGGCCGGCCCGCGTCACGCCGAACACGAGCGCCGGCACCAGCATGATCTTGAGGTTCTGCAGCGGGTCGGCGGTGAAGGCGACGTACGTCCACACCGGCGTCCACTTGAAGTAGATCGACGGCACCACGACGACCACGACGGCGAGGCCGAAGTACGGGATCGACAGGGCCAGGATGGCCAGGATCCGGCCCACGTAGTCCGAGACGCTGTCCTGGCGCACCGCCGACAGGATGCCGACCACGACGCCGATGACGACGGAGACGAGGATCGTCAGCAGCGCCAGCTCGAGGGTGACGGGGAAGCGCCGGACGAACTCCTCGAGGATGGGCTGGCGGGTCCAGTACGAGCGTCCGAAGTCCCCGTGCAGGACGATGTTGCCGATCCACTCGACGTACTGCACGTGCACTGGCCGGTCGAGGCCGAGGTCGCGTCGGAGGGCGTCGAGGGTCTTCGCATAGCCGTGGCCCTCGACCATGCGCGTGGCCACGTCGCCCGGCATGAGCCGCATGAGACCGAACACGATGACGCTGACGAGGAACAGCGTCGGCACCGCCAGCGCCAGGCGCCGGAGGATGTACTGCCGCATCTCAGCGATCGAACCAGGTGTAGACGAGCCGCATGCCGAGCCCGTAGCCGTCGTGGTGCAGGAAACCCTTCACGGCCGGCGGGTGCGCGACGTACTGCGGCCACTGCGGGACGTACACGTAGTACGCCTTGTCGGCCAGGTAGCGCTGGATGTCGTCCACGATCTGCTTGCGCTTCTTGGGGTCCATCTCGCGCCGCTGGGCCAGCAGCATCTTCGACAGCTCGGCGTCGGCCACGCGGCTCTGGTTGGTCGGCAGCTCGGGGTAGAAGCGCCCGTACAGGAAGTCGTCGACCTCGGTGAACGGCGTCGACGGCCCCATGGCCATCTTCTCGTACTTCCCGAGCGCCGTCGTCGAGATGTATTTGCCGTACTCCTCCGGCTTGAGCTCGGCCGTGATGCCGATTTTGCCGAGGTTCTCGGCGGCCAGCTCGTAATAGCTGCGCCACGGCACGACGTAGCCCGGCCAGTGGAAGATCGGTGTCGTGAAGCCCTTGGCCTGGCCGGCCTCGGCCAGCAGCTTCTTGGCCTCGGCGGGGTCGTAGCCGGTGAGGTACTTCGCCCGGGCCGGGTCGATCTTGGCGGCGTCGAGCTTCCACTCCTTGAGCGCGCACGGCACCGGGCCCGAGTCGACACAGCCCTCGCCGAAGAGCAGGGCCTCGTTCCAGGCCTTGCGGTCGATGGCCAGCGACACCGCCCGACGCACGCGGACGTCGTTGAACGGCGGCTGATCGGTCCGCATGTAGATGAAGCCCTGCCCGATGACCTGGTGCGGCGTGACCACCATCTCGGGATTCGTCTTCTGCAGGGCCTTGCCTTCCTCCGGGCTCACCCAGCCCCAGATGTGCGGCAGGTCGGCCTTGCCGGCGCGCAGCACGGCCACGCGGGCGGCGGCGTCGGGCGTGATCTCGATGACAACGCCGTCGAGGTACGGCAGCCCCTTCATGAAGTAGTCGGGGTTGCGCTCGAAGACCACCTTCACACCCTTCTCGTAGGACTTCATTACGAAGGGCCCGGTACCGATGACGGCGTCGGGGTGGTTGAAGTCCTTGAACTTCTCCTCGGCCTCGCGCGGCAGGATGACGCAGAAGGACGGGTTGGCCAGGTGGTTCAGGAACGGCGCGTAGGGCTCCTTGAGCGTGATGCGCACCGTGTGGCGGTCGACGGCCTCGATCGCGCCCACCGGCTCGAAGCGGGTGTTGAAGCCGGACTTGGCGGCGAAGCGCTCGAGCGAGTACTTCACGTCCTCCGCCGTTACCTCGCGACCGTTCACCGGCGGCTTGTTGTGGAACCGCACGCCCTTGCGCAGGGCGAAGGTGTAGACCTTGCCGTCCTTGGAGACCGTCCACTTCTCCGCCAGGTCGGGCAGGATCGAGAAGTCGGCCGGATGCTTCTGCTCGGGGCCGTTGGGGAAGCGCACGAGCTGGCTGTAGGTGAGGCTGACGTACGAGTGCGACAGGAAGCTGATGGTCAGGTGCGGGTCGAGCCCGGGCGCCTCGCGCTCGGCGATGCGCAGCACGCCGCCACGCTTGGGAGTCTGGGCCTCGGCGGCTTGTGTCGCCAGCGCGAGGACGAGGGGCAGGAACAGGGCGAGGGCCAAGCGTCGGTGCATTGACGTCCTCCTCACGATGAGACGACGGGGTCTCGATCGAGCAAGCGAGGCAAAGCGAGCCGAACGAGTGCGCCCATTATGCGCAGGGCGCGCCGCTTGTCAATTCACGCGCGTTGTATGGCAGGCAGGCGAAAGGGGGACCGTCAGGCCCCGTGGCGCCGTCGGAAGGGGGGCGAAGCCCCCTCCGAGTCTCTACCCGCCTTTCAGGCGGGGATCGAGGAGGTCGCGGAGTGCGTCGCCGAGCATGTTGAAGCCGAAGACGGCGAGCGACAGGGCGACGGCCGGCCAGATCGCGAGCCACGGGGCGCGGTACATGTGGTCGAGGCCCGAGAGCGAGAGCATCCCGCCCCAGGTCGGATGCGGGGGCGGCACGCCCAGCCCCAGGAACGACAGGCTGGCCTCGGTCAGGATCACGGTCGAGAGCCCCGTCGTCGCGACCACGATGATCGTGGGCAGGACGTTGGGGAGGATGTGCATGAACGTGACACGCAGGTGCCCCGAGCCCATGGCCCGGGCGCTCTCGATGTACGTGTTCTCCCGGATCGACAGCGCGACGCCGCGGACGATGCGCGACTCACGGATGCCGGCGGCGATGCCAAGGACGAGGGCGATGTTCAGCACGCTCGGTCCCAGCAGCGACATGATGGACATGAGAATCAGCAGTCCCGGGAAAGCCATCCAGGCGTCGACCACGCGCTGCAGGAGGAGGTCCACTCGACCACCCCAGTAGGCGCAGAAGATCCCGAGCGCCGTCGCGATGAGGCTCGCGATGCCGACGGCGCCGAAGCCGACGTAGAGCGAGACGCGGGCGCCGTAGAGGATCCGCGTGGCCACGTCCCGGCCGATCTGGTCGGTGCCCAGCCAGTGGTCGGCGCTGCTCGTCAGGAACCGCGCGCGCAGGTTCGTCTCCGCGAAGCCGTACGGCGTCAGCGCGTCGGCGAAGACGGCCCCTCCACGACGGCGGGCGGCGCGGCTGGGGAGGGCGGCTCCGGTGGTGGCGCGCCGGATTGCCTCGTGGTGCTCGAGGTCCGCGACACCGGGTGTGGCATGGACGAGCAGACGCGATCGCGCATCTTCGAACCGTTCTTCACGACGAAGGGGCCCGGCAAGGGGACTGGCCTCGGGCTCGCGACCGTCTACGGTATCGTCACACAGAGCGGGGGCAGCATCTCCGTCGAGAGCACCCCCGGGGCGGGGACCACGTTCAGGATTTGCTTCCCGCGTGCCGAGGGCGCGACCGCGGTCCCCGGCAAAGACACCGGGGTCGAGACCACCGGCCCCGCACCGGCTCGGGGCCACGAGACGGTCCTGATCGTCGAGGACGAAACGGAGGTTCGACGCCTCGCACACCGCGTGCTCGAGGACTATGGCTACACTGTGCTTAGCGCCGGTCGAGGCGCCGATGCGCTCCGGCTGGCGGCCCGTCATTCGGGCGCGATTCACCTGCTCCTGACCGACGTGATCATGCCGGAGATGAGCGGCCCCCTGCTTGCCCAGCGCATCGTCGGCCTGCGCCCCGACACGGCCGTTCTCTACATGTCCGGCTACACCGACAACGCCCCCACCGCCCCCGGAGACTCGGACGCCCCCGTGCACTTCCTGCAGAAGCCGTTCACACCGGAGAGTCTCGCGCGGAAGATACGGCTCGTGCTCGACTCCACGCCGCAGGGCGTTTCCGCCTGAGCCTCTTCCGCGGCCCTCACGCCACTTTCACGGGGTGCGGCACGGGCACGTTGTAGCCGTATCCCTGCGCGTTCCACGGCATCGCGGCGGGCTGCGTGTGGCCCTGGTCGTCGATCGCTCGCGTCAGGATCGCGTGCTCGCCGGGGCGGGCGTTCCACTCGAAGTCCCAGCGCGTCCACGCGCGCGGGATGTTGGGCTCACGGAGATCGACCGGCTGCCACGTGACCCCGCGGTCGAGGCTCACCTCCACGCGGCTGATCCGGCCGACCGGCGACCACGCGAAGCCGCGCACGCGCTGGCGGCCGGCGGGGAGCGTCGCGCCCCACGGCAGGGCCACGGCGCTCTTGATGGTCTGCTGGCGCAGCACCACCCGGCTCGTGTAGTCCGGCCCCTCCAGCACGTAGGTCTTCGTCGTCGTGGGCACGTCGATCACGGTGCTCCGCACCTCGACGCGGCCCACCCACTTGATGTTGTTGATGCCCACCCAGCCCGGGACGATCGCGCGCACCGGGAAGCCGTGGTCGGCGGGCACCGGCTCGCCGTTGAACGCGTAGGCCAGCAGCGTGTCTTCCTCGAACGCCTTGGCGAGCGACATCGGCCGGTTGACCTTCACCGAGTCGAGCCCCTCGACGAGCACGTTCAGGATGTCGCGCGGCGTGTCGCGCTTCACGCGGGCCAGCTCGAGCACCGCGCCCAGGGGCACGCCCGTCCACTCCGCCACGCCGATGCCGCCGTAGCGCCACTGGGTCCCCGAGGCCGTCTTCCCCATGAGCTCTTGGAAGAACCCGCGGCCGTTGCCGGCGCACTCGACCGCGCTGATGACGGAGCGTGACGGCAGCTTCAGCAGGTCGTCGAAGCCGAGGTCGAGGGGGCGCTCGACGGCGTCGCCCTCGACGCGGAGCCGCCACGTGCGCACGTCGAGGATCGGCGTGGCCGAGTGCGAGCGGACGAAGAAGTGGCTGGCCGGCGTGAGGTAGCCCCTCAGCGTCTCGAGCCGGGTCTCCTGGTTGATCCCGTGATCGATGAAGATCTCGGGCGGCACCGGCTTGACGTGGAACTTCTGCGCGGGCGCCTGGGCCGCCGCCTCATGGCGCGTGGCCAGGGCCGCCGCGCTCGCGGCGCCCGTGACGAGAAACTGTCGCCGGGTGACGATGTCGTGTCCTGCCATGGTCAGCCTCCCAGCGCGCCGGAGTGGACGGCGCGCACCTCGACCTCCGAGCCGTCGGCGAGGGCCAGCATGGCGAGCGCCGCCGGCGCGACCTCGGCGCGGCGCCCGTTGCCCGGCAGCAGCCCCGTGATCCACGCGCGCAGCGGCGCGCCGCGCGGGTTTACCAGCTCCACGACACCGCCCGTCCCCAGGCCGAGCGCCCGCGCGGTGGCCTCGTCGACGCGGATCGATCGCCCCTGCGCCGCCTCGACGTCGGCCGCCCCGCTCAGCCGGACGCGGTGGCGGGCCGCGCGAAGCGCGGCGCGGCGGGCGGCGGTGGCGCCGGCATCGATCGCGCCGTTCGCCACCACCACGCCGTAGATCGCCGCCGCCGCGGCCGGCGTCACGTAGCCCTCGGCGAGGTCGGCGAGGACCATCGCCGGGTCGCGGTCGAGCGGGTCGCCGAAGCCGCCGCCGCCCGAGCTCTCCATCAACAGAATGTCGTCACGCTCGACCGGGAAGGCGCTCACCTTGCCGGGCAGTGGCGAGGGCTGGACGGGGCCGCCTTCGCGGCGGATCCAGAAGCGGTTCGTCGCGCCGGCGTCGCCGCCGCAGACGCCGAACGGCGGCAGCACCGCCCGCTCGGCCAGCACCGAGAGCCGCGTGTGCGGCGCCAGGATTCGCACCGCGCGGGTGAGGCCGAGGCCGCCGCGCCAGCGTCCGGGCCCGCCCGAGTCCTCGCGGAGCGAGGTCGCCTCGACGCGCACCGGGTAGAGCTGCTCGATCGCCTCGATCGGCTGCAGCGTGGTCATGTCGCTCTCGGTCCACGCGCGTACGGTATTGCTGCCGTCGCCGCCCTCGAAGCCGCCGGTCCCGCCGGCCGGGTATTCGTAGAAGATGAAGGTCTCGCCGGTAAGCCGCGGATCGGGGCCGCCGACGTAGCAGTGGTTGCCGCCGCCCTTGAGGTCCCCAGCCACGCGGCCCTCGAGCGCC
>Ga0075430_100000899_pt1 | contig 23303 bp, 28 predicted proteins | sample RhiMetdeltSRZDD4_FD_75294 | JGI IMG/M metagenome (GOLD analysis project Ga0075430, IMG submission 75294) | Populus rhizosphere microbial communities from Tennessee, USA - Rhizosphere MetaG P. deltoides SRZDD4 | ecosystem: Host-associated > Plants > Roots > Rhizosphere > Soil | place: USA... | reverse complement strand
ACGGGCTCGCGAACGAGACGACCCCCGCCGCGAAGGCGAGGGCCGGCGCCCACCATGACGTCAGGCCGGTCTCGACGACATCCGCCAGCACCGGCTCAGTGTGCCATCGGCGCAGCGAGCCACGACCGGCGGCCATCGCCGGCACCGACTGAGTTGTCTGTGCTGCGGCCGCGACTTAGGGTGGGACCGCTCGTGAAAACGTTCACGAGTGGCAGCGGGCGACGGGCTCGGTCCGGCGTCCGAAGGCCCGGTTGTATGATTCGCCCGCCCACGGAGCCAGCGAGCATGAGCCAGGTCGACACCGCAGCAAGATCACCGCTCCAGACCCTCAAGCATCGCGTCGAAACGTTCCTCCGGGAGTTCGAGTGGACGTGGACGAACGCCGTGGTCTTCTCCCTCGCGCTCCTCTTCTTCCTCCTGATCACCTCGGCCGTGATGCCGTCGTGGTGGATGTACTACTCGGAGCAGAAGCTCGGCTGGCAGGGCCCGACCGACCTGGAGGCCTTCCTCATCCAGCCGTTCGACACCACCTACCCGTTCTTCTCGGCCGACGGGTTCCTCTGGCTCTCCTACGAGGGTCACCTGATGCTGCGCGACGCGATCGCGATGGGGCTCACGACCGGCCCGATCATCTCGGTGCTCGTCCTCGGCGCGATCTTCCAGAACTGGCGGCGTCGGCTGCGCGGCCAGTCGGGCGACGTGCGGCCGACCGGCGGGTACCGGTAAGGGGTCGGCATGCCGTTCACGAAGACCGAGGTCGACATCCACGAGGACTACACGCTGGAGGCGGTCGACCCCGCGTGGCTCGCCCAGGGCGTCAAGTCGCCGAAGCACCTGATGCTGGATCCGGACAACTGCATCCTCTGTCGCGCCTGCGAGGACGTCTGCCCGTGGAACTGCATCTTCATGATGTCCCCTGAGATCGTGGAGGACGCCGAGAGCGAGAGGGTTGGAGCCGAGGTCGGCGCCTCGTACTCCGTGTTCGTGGTCGACGACAACGCGTGCACGCGGTGCTCGGTGTGCGTGGATCGGTGCCCGACGGACACGCTCTACTATGCGCGCCTGCCTGAGGGCGCCGGCGGCAGGCGGACGATGGCGGCCGTCCCCGAGTCGCAACGAGCCGAGGCCGAGTAGGCCGGACGAGGAGAGCGACCGACGTGAAGGTGAAGCTGCCGACGCCGAGCGAGGCGCTCGACCGCGTCCGGGAGACCGAGGTCTGGAAGTCGATCTTCCGGCCCGGCTCCATCTTCCGCCGGGGCTACAAGGACACCTCGCGCGACCGCGCCCTCGCGACGATGAACAACGTCCTGTACCACCTGCACCCGGTCAAGATGAAGCGACACGGGCTGAAGCTGACCTACACGTTCTGCCTGGGCGGCCTCTCGTTCTTCCTGTTCATCGTCCTCACGATCACGGGCATCTTCCTGATGTTCTTCTACCGGCCGGCGGCCGAGCTCGGATCGGCGGCCGCGTACACCGACATGCAGAACATCCGGACGTCGGTGTTCTTCGGCGACCTCGTGCGGAACATGCACCGATGGGGAGCGCACCTCATGGTGCTCTCGGTGACGCTCCACATGGCCCGGGTGTTCTACACGGGCTCGTACAAGCCGCCGCGCGAGTTCAACTGGGTGATCGGCGTGCTGCTGCTGTTCCTCACGCTCGGCCTCTCGTTCACGGGCTACCTGCTTCCTTGGGACCAGCTCTCGATCTGGGCGGTCACGGTGGGGACATCGCTCGGCGGGTACGCGCCGTTCATCGCGAAGCAGACGAACTTCCTGCTGCTCGGAGGTGTCGTCGTCGGACCGGACACGTTGCTCCGTTGGTACGTATTGCACGTGCTCGCGTTGCCCTTCGTCCTCGTGATCTTCCTGTCCGTCCACTTCTGGAGGATCCGCAAGGACGGCGGGATCTCGGGACCGCTGTAAAGCGAATGTAGGGGCGATATGGCCAGAGAGGACACGCCGCTCGACCAGGAGACCTTCGACAAGGTCCTGGCCGACGAGCTCGCGAAGGGCACCGACCGTCGCGTCGCCGAGGGACGCGCGCGTTCGGCCGCGGTCCGCGCCTACCGTGCCGCGCACGGCGAGCCCGCCCCGAGCGCCGCGGCCGCGCCGACCGATGGTGCGGCGTCGGGCGACGGAGGGCAGGCCCCGGCCGTGCCGGCCGCGACGCCTGCCGCGGCGCCCGCAGCCGCGGCGGCGGCAGCGGCAGCTCCGGCCCCGGGTGGGACGACGGCCGTGGCCACGATGCCCGCCCCCCAGGCGCCCGCCCCCACCGGCAACGTGCCCGAGCCGAAGAAGGGCGCGCCCGAGAAGCACCGCCTGCTCGCGCTCGTGCCCCCCGAGGGCATCCAGCGCGTCGAACGCGAACAAGGCGACCGCATCAACGTGTGGCCGCACCTGCTGATCGAGGAGTTCATCGCGCTCCTCGTCGTCCTGGCGGGCCTGACGATCTTCTCCACGCTGGTGAACGCGCCCCTGCGCGAGCTCGCGAACCCGAACCTCACGCCGAACCCCTCGAAGGCGCCCTGGTACTTCCTCGGCCTCCAGGAGCTGCTCCGTTACTTCCACCCGATGGTGGCCGGCGTGGTGTTCGCGCCCACGCTCGTGCTGCTCGCGCTCGCGGTCGTGCCGTTCGTCGACCGCAACCCGAGCATCAAGCCCGGGGACCGCAAGCTCGCGATCACGCTGTTCACGATGCTGATGATGTTCGGGGCGACGCTCACGATCATCGGGTCGTTCTTCCGCGGCACCGGCTACAACTGGGTGTGGCCGTGGGCGCAGGGGGTGTTCTTCGACCTATGACGTCCGCGCTCGCGATCTCGAGCGGCACCATCGCGGCGATCGTCGTCATCGTCGTCATCGACATGTTCGCGATCTTCTTCGGCCTGTCGTTCGCGAGGTCGCGCCGCGCGCAGCGGCAGGCCCATGCGGCCGAGACGGCCGCGATCCTGGGCGAGCCCGCCCCGCCGGCGCCGAAGCCCGTCAGCCGCCGCGAGTTCTTCCGCCGGTCGCTCGTCGTCTCGCTGCTCGTGTTCGGCGCCGAGTTCGGCGGCGCGACGCTCGCCTTCCTGTGGCCGAGCCTGAAGGGCGGATTCGGTTCGGTGATCAACGCCGGCAAGCTCAACGACATCCTGTCGTACATCCAGGAGAACGATCTGCCGTTCTACTCGGGGACCGGGCGCTTCTACATCGTGCGGTACAACGGCCGCCCGGACGGCGACGTCGACTACGAGACGGAGGGCGTCGCGGCGGACGGCATCATGCCCCTGTACCAGCGGTGCGTGCACCTCGGCTGCCGAGTGCCGTTCTGCGAGCAGTCGCAGTGGTTCGAGTGCCCGTGCCACGGCTCGAAGTACAACACCGCCGGCGAGTACAAGCTCGGACCGGCGCCCCGCGGGATGGACCGGTTCAACGTCACGGTGACGGAGTCCGGTGACGTCATGGTCGACACCGCCGTCGTGATCCTCGGGCCGCCCCGCGGCACCGACACGCTGCGGCGGCCGCAGGCCGGGCCGTTCTGCGTGGCCGTCCAGTGATGCTGGCCCTCACGCAGGCCCAGGGCATCATCCTGGCCGTCGGGGGCCTGATCTTCATCGCGGTCGCGGGGGCGGTCCTCGTCTTGCGCGGCCGCCAGCGCGAGAGGACCGACGTCCCGAACGCGATGCGCCCGGGACCGTCCGACCCGGACCTCGAAACGCCGCTGCTGTACAAGCTGCAGGGCTGGGGCGTGCTCCTCGTCTTGTTCTTCGTGATCTGGGTCCCCGCCGTCTGGCTGCTCGAGCCCGGGAACAACCTCGACCAGGAGAAGCAGCTCACGACCGACGCGATCAACCGCGGCAGCCACGCGGTCGAGCTGTTCACCGAGGAGAACCAGGCCGGCGTCGGGTGCGTCCAGTGCCACGGGCCCGAGCTGAAGGGCTCCACGATACCGAACACGCAGACCGAGGACCCGAGCGACGCGATCGTGACGCCCGACCTCACCACCGTCTGCGGCGGCCCCTACACCAACCATCAGCTGATCTACGGGATGCGCGACATCCAGACCACGATCGAGCAGGGACGCGGGCAGATGCCGTCGTGGAGCATCCGGTTCGAGGGCGCGCTGGGCGATCAGCAGATCAACGACATCGTCAACTACATCATCAGCATCCAGGACGAGGAGCTCGTGCCGTTCGAGCAGAACCTGTGCACGAACCCCGAGGCGGTCACCGCCGCGATCGAGGAGTTCCTCGACGGCAACCCCGCGAACAAGCCGTCGCCGACCGACAACGTCCAGTTCTGATGCTCGCCCAGTCCTGCCTCGCGTTCGAGATCTCCTGCGAGACGATCCTCAAGGGCGGGCTCACGGTGGTCATCGCGTTCGTCCTGTTCGTCGGAAGCGTGCTCCTCGTGCTCGCCGCTGTGTTCGGTCGGCGGATGGGCTACCTGGTCCTCGCGGTCGGGTTCTTCGGCTGGATGATCATCCTGTCGGCCCTGTGGACGTTCGGCTTCTACTCGCAGGGGCCCGAGACGCCGGTGAACCTCGGACCGAGGGGCGAGGAGCCCGCGTGGGTCGTCGAGTCCGTCGGCACCAGCCCCGAACCCGTGTACGAGGCGTTCGCGTCGTACCCCGGCGGCGAGGGCTGGCGCCCGGCCGGGACGAACGACAACGACGAGGCTTCGGTGCAGTCCGTGACGTCCGCGACACAGGGGTTCCTCGCGGGCCAGGCCAACACCGAGGCCGGCGTTGGCACACACGACCCCGGGGCGATCTCGACGACGGACTTCACGGTCGAGGACATCGAGTTCTACGCGACCGACGACGGCGTCTCGCTCGCGGGCGCGCAGGCGTTCTTCACCGACGGCGGGCCGGTCCTCACCGTGTTGCTGCGTCACGACTCCGGGAGCGTCAACCGGTACTCGTGGATGTTCCTGATCGGCTCGAGCCTGCTGTTCGCGGTCCATCTCCCCTTCCTGGACCGCGCGGAGAAGAGGCGCAAGGAGATCCTGACGGGCGGGACGGCCCCGCCGTGGTACGGACCCGCCTAGGAGGCACGCGATGCTGGCACAGGAAGCGGTGAAGCTGCTCGATCAGGGGTCGGTGCAGTTCATCCTGTTCGGCATCATGACGATCGTGACGTTCGTGATCCTGTGGATCACGATCGCGAAGTGACGCGCTCCGCGACCGGAGGCGATGCTCCGCGGTTCGTCCGCCGCCCCTGCACCTCGGCGAGCGCCGCCTTGCGCTGCTCGTAGTACGTCAGGATCTGTAGCTCCACCGCGAGGTCGACCTTGCGGACCGAGACCCCCTCGGGGACGGCCAGCGCCACCGGCGCGAAGTTCAGGATCGAGCGGACGCCGGCCCCCACCATGGCGTCGGCGACCGACTGCGCCGACGCCGCGGGCGTGCAGATGACGCCGATCAGCGCGTCGTGCTCGCGGGCGATCTCGCCCAGGTCGTCGATCGACCGGATCCGCACGTCCCCCACCCGCTCGCCGACCTTCGTCGGGTCGTTGTCGACGAGGGCCGCGGGCCGGAAGCCGCGCTCGGCGAACCCACGGTAGTTGGCCAGCGCGTGCCCGAGGTTCCCGATGCCCGCGATCACGATCGGCCAGTGCTGCGTGAGCCCCAGCTCGCGGCGGATCTGGTGCAGGAGATAGGCGACGTCGTAGCCGACGCCCCGCGTCCCGTAGGACCCGAGGTGCGACAGGTCCTTGCGCACCTTCGCGGAGTTCACGCCGGTCGCGGCCGCCAGCGCCTCGGAGGAGACCGTCGGGCTCCCCTCCTCGGCGAACTCGACCAGCGCCCGGAGGTAGACCGGCAGACGGCCCACCGTGGCCTCCGGGATCGCTCGGCCGGTCACGGCGGCGATGATAGTGCATCTGTGAACGGGTGTTCACGAACGCACGAAGTTCCCGTCCTCCCCCGTGATCGCCCGCCGGAACTCCCCGGCATCGACGGCGATCTCGAAGCGCTCGATCCCGTCCACGAGCACGACCGGGATGCGGATCCCGAACTCGAGCTCGAGGGCGTCGTCCCCCGACAGATCGACCTCCCGGTAGGCGAACGGCGTCCGCTCGCGCTCGGCGAGGATCACGGCTCGCGCCTCGTCACACAGGCCGCAACCTGGCCGCGAGTACATCAGGACCTCGGGCACGCGGCGATGCTATCGGCCCCGGCGGGGGCCACGATGCCTCGTGTGGTAGGAAACTCGACGTGCGCGAGGACGACCAGCACGATCTCGAGCTCCACCGCCGGCTGTCGGGCCGGGACACCGAGGCGTTCGACGAGCTCTACCGGCGGTACGGGCGCTCCGCCTACGGGGTCGCGCTGCGGGTCACCTCCCAGGAGGTCATCGCGCAGGAGGTCGTCCAGGACGCGTTCCTAGCCCTCTGGCGAGCGCCCGAGGCCTTCGACGCGGCTCGGGGGGCGTTCCGCTCCTTCTTCCTCTCGCTGGTGCACCACCGGGCCGTGGACGCCGTCCGCCGTGAGGAGCGGCTCCGCAAGCGCACGGAACGCGCCTCGAACCTCGAGCCCGCCACCGGCGAAGACCCAGCGGAGGACGTCGTGGAGGACGCCTACCTCCGTGTTCGGCGCAAGGAGGTTCGGGCGGCGCTCACGACGCTGCCGGCGGAGCAGCGGAACGTGCTCGACATGGCGTATTTCGGCGGGATGACGCAGGCTCGGATCGCCGAGGAGCTGGGCATCCCGCTCGGAACGGTGAAGACCAGGACGCTGGCCGCGATGCGCAAGCTGCGCGCGGCACTCCGGGAGGAGTGAGGTTGACGGAGGACCACGAGCAGATCGAGGAGCTCCTCGCCGGCTACGCGCTGCTCGCGCTGTCGGGAGAGGACGCGGGCCGGGCCGACCGGATCCTGACCGAGCACGTCCCCGGGTGCGCCCGCTGCCGCCGGACGCTCGCCGAGTACCGGGCCCTCGCCGGCGAGCTCGCGCTCGCCGCCCCGCCGGTCGAGCCCCCGGACACCACGATCGCGATGATCCACCGCGCGATGGAGGACGTGCCGCTCGCCGGCCGGCGGCCGCGGCGCGGCATGCTCGTCGCCCTCGCCGCCTCGGTCGTTGCGCTCGTCGCGATGGGCGGTTTGTCACTCGTCCTCGGCGGGCGGCTGAACGAGGCGCAGACCCAGGCCGGGACCGCGCTCGAGATCGTCTCGGCCATGCGGTCGCCCGGAGCCCAGCCCGTCCACGTCGAGCCACAGGGCGACCTTCCGCCCGACAGCGGCGCCGTCGAGGTCTCGGCGCCCGACATCCGCCGCCTCTACCTCGCGGCCGACGCGTTCCCCGATCCCATGCCCGGTCGGGCGTACCAGCTGTGGCTCGGCAGCGACGGCGAGTGGACGGCCGTCGACGAGCAGTTCTGGCCGAACGACGGCGTGCTCCTGCGCGAGATCGTGGTGGACGTCGCTCGCTACGACGCGATCTGGATCACCGAGGAGACGATCGGCTCCGTCCCGAGCGAGCCGAGCACCGACGGCCGCACCTGGCAGGCGCTGCTTCCCGCGGCCGCGTAGTCCGTCCTACAAGAGCTGCGTCGCGCCCCCGCCGACCAGCACGAGTCCGACGATCGTGATCGCCGCCGCCGACACGACCGGGATCAGGCGCCCGAACTTCCCCGCGACCCGCCCGGCGATGACGTCCCGCGCGCGGATCGTCAGCACGCCGATCGCGATGAGCGCTCCGGCGAGGCCGAGGCTGAAGGCGGCGATCAGGGCAAGCCCGTAGCCGACGCGGTGGGCGGCGACGGAGGCAAGGAGCACCACGAGGGCGCTCGGCGAGGGCAGGATCCCTCCGGCCGCGGCGAGCGCCGCGAGGCCCTTCCGCGAGAGCGCCGGGTCCTCGGGTCGGGCGTGCTCGTGGGGATGCCGGTGGTCGTGCTGGTGTGGGTGCGGGTGCGCCCGCTCGCGCCAGGCCGCCAGCCGCGCGACGAGCATCCACGCGCCGAGCCCGAACGCGACCAGGCCGGACCCGATCCCGAGCCACGGGTAGACGCGCTCGGCGGGGAACACCTCCGTCGCGGCGAGAACGACGAACCCCAGGGCGAGCACGGAAGCCGTGTGCATCACCGCCACCGACCCGCCGACCGCCACCGCGTGGCGGGCCCGCCCGCCGCTGCCGACGAGGTAGGCGGCCATCAGCGTCTTGCCGTGACCGGGGCCGAGCGCGTGGAGCGCGCCGAACGCGAACGCGAGCGCCATCGCCAGGAGCATGAACGGTCCGGTGCGGCCAACCAGTGCGGCGAACGCGTCGCCGGAGCCGGCGCTCGATGGGGTCGCCACGAGATCGCCGGCCGTCCCGCCCGTCCCCTCCCCCGGCTCGAACGCGGCCGTGGCCTCCCGAACGTCGAGCGGGCTCGAGAGCAGGTCGTCCGGATACACGCGCAGGCCGTCCGTGATGCTCTCGGACGGGACGGAGGCATCGACGATCTCGACCCCCGGGGCCCCCGCGATCGTGATCTCCCGCCACCCCACGCGGTCGTCGAAGTTCTCGTCCGCGAACGTGATCCGGCCGCTGCCGGACGCCTCGCCCGCGAACCTGGCCGTGAGGCGGAGGACGTCGAGGCCACCCTGCCCCGGCGCCAGCCTCACCGACGCGGATCCCAGACCGAGGCGAACCGGCGTGCCGTCGATCGAGAGCGAGAGGCCGCCCAGCAGCTCGGTCGCCGTCCGGTCGGCCCACGCCGCGCCTTCCGCGGTCGAGACCGAGCCGTCTCCGTCGGCGTCCACCTGCGGTCGGACCTGGACCGTGGGGATCTCGGCCATGTCGACGACGTAGTCGATCCGGACCTCGCCTGGGGCGAGCACGATCCCCGCGTACCGGTTGACCGTGAAGTTGCCGAGCGGGTGGGCGGAGGCGGTCGCGGGAACGAGCATCACCACGCCGACGACCGCGAGGAGCGTCGCGAGGCGCCGCGCGAAGCTCATCACGCGTCCCCGAGCCGCGCGAGGACCCGTTCGGCCGTGTCGGCGTGCAGGATCGAGAAGTTCGGGTTGACGGCCACGGCGCGGCGAAGAAGCGCGCGGGCTTCCTCTTGGTCGCCGAGCGCGAGCCGGATCATCCCGGCGTGGAACAGGAACGTCGCGTTCTCGGTGCCGAGCCGCAGGGCTCGGTCGGCGAAGGTCGCGGCCGGCCCGTAGCGCCCGTTCGCGTACAGCGCCCACGCGAGCGCGTCGGCGACGTGGACGCTCCGCCGGCGCGACCACTCCGCGCGAGCCGCCACGAGGGCGCCGCGCTCCTCGCCGTGGTCGGCGTCGAACACGGCGAGCTCGAGGTCGGCGTTCACGCCGTTGCCGTCCGCGAGCTCGTGGAGCGCGCGCACGACCGCCTCCTGCTCGTCGGCGAGATCGTCGCGGCCGGTCACGCGGTAGAGGTCGGCGAGCGCGACGACGAACTCCGGTGAGGGGTATCTGGCGGTCACCTCGCGGTAGCGCTCGATCGCGAGGCGGTCGTCGCCCCGCGACCACGCCACCTTCGCCGTACCGGCGAGGTTCGGGACGAAGGCCGGATCCAGCTCGAGCCCACGGCGGTACCAGGAGGCCGCCCCGCTCACGTCGCCGGAGCCGAACGCGAGCTCGCCGAGCTGGTAGGCCGCCCACGCGGCGTCGCCCGGCGTGGCGGCGGCGTCGAACGCGAGCGTCATCGCGCGGACGGCCCCGCGGACGTCGCCCTGGAGCTCGCGCGCGTACGAGGCACGCGCGTAGGAGGCCAGGTCCGGCCGGGTGTCGACCATCGTCTGGAAGGCGTCGAACGCCTCCCCGTACCGGCCGAGCTCGAGCAGCGCGTCGCCGATCACCCCGTAGGCGTCGGCGCCGAACGGGTCGGCCTCGGACGCGCGCCGGCCGAACCTCAGGGCCCCGTCGAAGTCGTGACGGGCGAGCGCGAGCGCGCCGAGGCCGAGCAGCCCGTCCTCGTTGTCTTCGGCGTGCAGCCGGATCGAGGTGGCGAGGACGCCCTCGGCCTTCGGGTACAGCGATGGGTCGCCGGTGGTCCGGGCCTGCGCGACGTAGGCGATCCCGAGCGCCGCGAACCCCCTCCAGTCCCCGGGAACCTCCCGCAGCCGCTCCTGCAGCGCGGCGATCTGGGCTTCGAGGCCCCCCTGATGCGCGAGCAGTGCCGCGGCTTCGGGGAGCGGCGTAGACCCGCGCGCCGCGGGGCCTTCGCCGCCGGGACGCAGGACGATCGCGCCGCCCACGACCAACGTCGCGGCCAGCGCCACCGTGATCGCCGCGCTCACGACCTTCCGCATCATCCGGCTGCCCCCTTTCCGCTCGATCGACGAGAGCGGACGGGCCCGGCCGTCCGGCCGGGCCCGTCCCGCTTCCGTCAGTGCGGGTCGGCGTCCGACCCCGAGGTCGGGTACCCGACGTAGGGGAAGGCGCTGTTGAACGGCACGTCGTTGGCGTCCACGCCGTCACCGATCGTGTCGGCGAGCGCCTGATGGTCGGGGAGCAGGACCCCCAGCACCACGCGGAGCGACACGTCGATGATGTCGTCGGACAGACGGCGCCCGTTCGGGAAGCCTGAGATGTCACCGTCGATCACGCCGAGCCGTGAGCAGTCCATGCTGCACGGCGGGATCGACATGTTCAGGCGGACCATCTCGCTGGGCGTTCCGCCGTCGGGCATGTTCAGGCCGTCGACACCGGTGAGGAACACCGAGATCAGGTCGGCCCGCTGGATCCCGGGCGTGTCCGGGTCGGAGTCGGGGATCTCGGTCCCGTACACCGCGTTCAGCAGCCGCGGCAGCTCGGGGTCCTGGACGAGCGGCAGGGCCGCACCGTCGGCGGTCGGCTTCGAGGCGTTGAAGTAGTCCTTCAGGCCGACCGGGATCACGACCTCGTTCACGAGCGGCATGCCGAGCCGGGACACCTGGACGAACGAGCCCTGGTTCCGTTGCGACCCGTCGTTCATCTGGACCCTCGTGCTCCTGCGCGAGGTCGTGCTCCAGATGCCGATGATCGGGTTGGCCTCGGCGTCCTTGCCCCGGGCGAGGTCGGTCTTCGGCACCTGCAGGGCGAGCGTGTTGACGTTGAAGCCCGCCAGCGTGTCGTCGCCCACCTCGGACAGGTTCGCGCCGTAGAGCAGGTCGAACACGCGCAGGTCGAGGAAGAACGGGTCGTCGGACTGCCCCGCCCACGTGAAGCTCGGCGCGGGGCCGAACGAGACGATGGCGGCGTCGAACAGGCTCGCGTTGTACCCCGGCATCGAGGCGGCGCCCACGTTCGACGGCGCCGAGGGCGCGTCGTTCACGAGCACCGACTTCTTGCCGGTGTCACGGTTGATGCGGGTCAGGTCGTACGTCTGGACGAAGTTGAGGTCGGGATCGTTCAGGGACGTGACCTGGCCGGTGTTGTAGAGGAACGTGTTCGGGTTCCGGTACCGACCGTCGAAGACCCACCGGTAGATCAGGTCGGGCTTCGCGTCGTGGTCGTTGTCGATGTTGATGTCGTACCGGACGCCGTCGCCCCACGCGTAGAAGTTCGGACCGCCCGCGGGCTCCTCGAATGGGATCCACGAGGCGACGAGGGTGACGGTGTCGGGCCGGTCCTCGCTTACGAACGCGTACACGTCGGTCGTGTCGATCTGCGGGTCGGCCGAGACCAGCGGAGCTTCACGGTGGCTTGACGCGCCTCCGGTCAGCGGCGCCAGCGAGAACAGGCCGGCGACCACCGCGAGCGACGCCGCCACGGCGAGCCCCCGAATTCGGGCATGCTTGCGCAGCAACGGATCCTCCTTGGTCGGATTCGGAAAGGGACGTGGACCGCTGCTCCCGCGGGCCGGACCGTCCGGCCCCGGCGGCTCCGTTCACCCCCTCTCGTAGGTGCGGTCACCGCTTGCTTCGCGGTGCGCCGGAGCCCGGATCACCGAAGCTTGAGGGCTAGCGGCTGCGGCTGCGCGACGCGCGTGGCCCGGAGGAACCCGGCGAACATCACGGCGATCCCCACGAGGAGCGCGACGGAGAACGGCACGAGGTGGCCGAGCGCGGCGAACGCGGACCCGAAGCCGGCGATCACGGTCGCGCCGAGGGCGATGAGCAACGTCCCCCAGAAGCGATCGCGGTGCTCGCGACGGCCGCGCATCCGCCACGCCGACCAGACCGTGCCGGCCAGCAGCACCACGTAGGCGGGGATCGCGACGAGCTGGGGGAGGCGGTGCGCCGCGGACCCGTCGCCGAACACCTCCTTGCCCGAGGGGAGCTCGTCCGCGAGCGCGGCAGGGTCGATCGCGGCGGTGCGGACGACGGCGATCGTGTAGGCCGTCACGAACGCGAGCAGGACGTAGAGCGCCGAGCGCACGGCGCGTCGGTGGACCAGGAGGTCGAGCTCACCCTGCGCGAGGAAAGGGACGTTCAGCACGGCGCCGAGCGCCCAGTAGACGCGGAACTCGCCCGACGTCCACCCGTTCGCCGCGCCGAGGGCGACGGCCGCGGATGCCGCCGCGTACATGAGCATCGCCGCCGACCAGATCGCCTGGTACGAACGCCGGCGCGCGACGAAGTCGCGCGCGAGCGCCGCGGCGAAGAGCACGGCGACGATCGCGGCTGCGAGCGGGAAGGCCCACACGGGCCCGGAGCATATCGAGGCGGGGGCCGCTGCTAGCATCCGGCGCGTGAGCGAACCCCCGGCCATCGTCTGCTCGACGATCTCCGTCTTCTCCAAGCCGATCGACGAGGCGTTCGGCCTGATCGCCGGCGCCGGGTTCGACGGCATCGAGATCATGGTGACGAGGGACCCCGATACCCAGGACGGTCGACGGATCCGCGAGCTGTCCGAGGACCATCGCCTGCCGGTCGCCGCGATCCACGCCCCGTTCCTGCTGATGACGCGCCGGGTCTGGGGCGCGGATCCCGTCGGCAAGATCGGCCACGCGCTCGAGTTCGCGCGCGACGTGGGCGCCCCCCTCGTGATCGTCCATCCCCCGTACCGATGGCAACGCGGGTACCGCCGGTGGCTCGACGACCGCCCGCCGGAGCCGGCGGACGAGCTGCCCGCCGTCGCGGTCGAGAACATGTTCCCGCTCCGTGTGCGGGGCCGCGCCGTGGGGACCTTCCACGCGGGGCAGTCCCTCGAGGACCTGGACCTGGCCGCCAAGGTGGTGCTCGACACGAGCCACGCGGCCGTCGCGGGCCTCGACCTCGTGGACGCGGTCGACCGGCTCGGCGACCGACTGGTCCACGTCCACCTCTCGAACAACGCCGGGAAGGGGTGGGACTCGCACCTGCCGCTCGATCAGGGGATCCTCGATCTCGGCCGGTTCCTAGAGGCGCTGGCCGCGCGGGGGTTCGGAGGCGCGGTCTCGCTCGAGATCGATCTTCGCTCGTACCTGGACGACGACGAAGCGTTGCGCCGCATCCTCGTCCGCAACCGTGCGCTCTGTGCCGAGCGGCTCGGGCTCGCGGCCTGAGGGATCGGCCGGAACCTACCCTCCGTCGAGGGCGTCAAGAGACGTAGAAGTCCGATCTCTCTGGCCGAGGGGGGTACGTGTCATGAGTTCCGCCCGTCGTTGCGTCGTGCGATCCCGGCGCCTGCTCGCCGGGATCTGTTCGTCTGCGCTCGCCGTCTCGTTGTTCGCCGCGCCGGCGACCGCCCCTGCGGCGACGCCGTGCTCCACGCCGCCGCCCACCATCCCCGTCTCCCAGATCCACGCGGGCATGACCGGCGTCGGGTCCACGGTGATCAAGGGGACGACCGTCGAGCAGTTCGACGTGGAGGTCCTCGGCGTGCTGCCGGACTACATCTTCCTCGGCGTCGACATCATCGTGATGCGGATGACCGGCCCCGCCGGCCTCGTCGAGACCACCGGCGGCGCGGTCGCGGGCATGTCCGGATCGCCCGTCTACCTGAACGGAAAGCTCGCCGGGGCTCTCGCCTGGGCGGTCGCCGAAGACCGACGCATCTTCGGCGTCACCGCGGCCGAGGACATGGTCGGCATCTTCGGTTTCGAGGACGCCGCCGGCGCGGCCGCGCCCGCGAACGAGGTCCCCTCGCGCGTCGCCCTGTCACCGAAGGTGATCCAGGCCGCGCGCGCCTCCGGCTCGATGCTCACCGACTCCGCGGCGCTCGAGTCGCTACCGGTGCCGCTCGGCGTCTCGGGGCTGGCCGGGATCCCGCTCGCGGACATCGAGCAGGGCTTCGCGGACCACGGCATGCAGGTTTCGGCGTTCCGCTCCGGGTCGGTCCGAGCCCCGAGCGCCGTCACGATCGACCCGTCGCCCTTCGCGCCCGGAGAGGGTCTGGGCGTCGCCCTGTCCTACGGCGACGTCTCCTACTACGGGTTCGGCACCACGACCGCCGTCTGCGGCGACGTGGCGCTCGGGTTCGGCCACCCGATGTTCTACGACCCGGCCGGCAAGGTCTCGCTCGGGATGACCGACGTCAACGTGCTCGCGATCGACAACGGCACGTTCTGGGGCCGCAAGATCGGCACGATCGGCGACACGCACGGCGTCCTCACCCAAGACCGGTTCGCGGGCGTGGCCGGCGTGTTCGGCATGACGCCGACGCTCGTCCCGATCACGAGCGACGTGTCGAGCCCGGACACGGGCCTGTCCCGCCACGGCGAGAGCCAGGCGGCATGGGACGAGGCGTGGTTCGTCGCGGATCTTGCCTGGTACCACGCGTTCTCGAACTTCAGCTACGTGCTGCAGTCGGTCACACCGGGGACGATCGACTTCGCGTTCGAGATCACCGGGACTCGCGAAGACGGCTCGCCGTTCACCGTCTCGAACCGCTGGCTCGAGACCGCCGACTACGGCGCCGCCTACGGCACCTTCCGGCTGGCCGAGATCATGTACGCGCTCGTCTACAACGAGTTCGAGCTGATCTCGTTCACCGGCGTGAACGTCACCGGTTCGATCACGGGCGAGGACCTCACCACGAGGATCGCGCGGGTCCGCGTGGCGAGCCCGCTGCAGCCGGGACTCAAGACGCGCAGCGTCGTCCGCGCCGAGCCGGGAGACAAGATCCGGGTCGAGGTCACGCTCGAGCGGACCGACGGCGGACCCGACACGGTCGCGAACCTGACCCTGCGGGTGCCGGCTGGCGCCCGCGGGTTCGAGGGCGTCAGGCTCGCGGGCGGCAAGGGCCGCCTCGACGTCGGCCGGGCCGGTTCGTTCGGCGCGCTCGTCCGCGCGTTGAGCGGCGGCGATCACCGCAACGACTTGATCGCACGCGGCCTGGGCCGGAGCGTGTCGAAAGCCCTGGACGTCGAGGTCGGTGGCCGGGCCTCGTTCGCCGTGCAGGTGGTTCGCTGAGTCCTTCGGCGTCGCGCCGAGGGCCGGAGCCTGCGGGGCTCCGGCCCTCGCGCTGTTAGCCTCGCCCGGTGCGGCGCTTCACGTTCATCACGATCGTCGTGCTGATCGTGCTCATCGCCGGGGCCGCCGTCTACCAGATCGTGATCGCGAGCAAGGACCGCGCGCCCTTTCCCGGTCCCGTTCCCGGGACGCCGCTCCCGTCGATCGAGCCCTCGCCCTGACGCAGGATCACGCCGGCGCGAACTGCGCGAGGTACGTCTCGATCGTGCGGCGGACCACCTCGCCCTGCGGACCCGTCAGCAGGTCGGTGCCGTGGTCGTCGGCCGGCACGATCGCGACGCGCTTTGGGGGCGGCGAGGTCGCGTAGAGCTCCTCGGCGTCGGCCGCCGCCGCCGCGTCGCCGACCCCGGCGATGAACAGCTTGTTCGCGCCGACCTGTTGCAGGAGCGTCGGGTCCGCGACGAGCCCCTCGATCGAGATCGGCGCCGAGAGCGTCACGACGACCTCGGCGTCGGTCCCTTCCTGCGCGGCGGCGACGAGGGATGCGGTCCCGCCCATGCTCGCGCCCACCAGCGCGACGCTCGTGGCCCCCTCGGACCGGACGAGGTCGGTCGCCCCGACGACGTCGTTCCAGAGCTCCGAGATCTCGAGTTCGCCCGAGGAGCATCCCCCCTCACCGCCGGGACAGGTGCCGCGGGAGTCGAACGTGAGGACGAGGTAGCCCTGGTCCGCCAGTCGCCGGGCGAACGCGTACCACGAGGACTGGTCTGCGCCACGCATGTGGGCGAGAACGACCCCGGTGCTCCCCTCGCCGAACAGCCGACCGTCGAGCTCCACGCCGTCCGAGGACTCGAACGAGACGGTCCGCGAGCCGGAGGCATCCACGTTCTCGTCGCCCTCGCCGCACGCGGGCAGCACGGCCGCGAGCGCGATCACCACCCAGATCGGACGGACCCGCGTCAGGGCCGTCGCGATCACGCTCGCCTAGCGCCCCTGTTGACGGCGCTGCCAGCGGGTCTTCTTCAGCAGCTTCTTGTGCTTCTTCTTCCGCATCTTCTTGCGGCGTTTCTTGACCAGCGAAGGCACACGTTCTCCTATTCCGAACCGAACAGATTGCGGAGGTCCACGCGCTTGGCGCGGTAGCTCTCCTCCAGACGAACGGACCCCAGTCTAAGGGCCTTCGGCCCCGCTGCCACGGGCGAGATCAGCCGGAGGACGCCCTCGTCCGGGGCGTGCTCCAGGTAGCCGATGCCCGTGTAGGCGCCCGCCCCGTCGGACAGGCCCACCAGCAGGCGGTGCAGGCTCGCGGGGTCGAACAGCGGCGGCAGCGCCGGCATGAACACCGTGGGCTTGACCCGGAACCGATGCAGCTCGCCCGAGAAGTACCGCCGCATCGCGATCTCGCGGTTCTCCGAGCGCTGGTCGACCGTGGTCGGGACGACGCCGGGATGCACACCCAGGGGAACGACCTCGGTCGCGAAGAAGCGCTGGATCACGCCGAGGAGCGGCAGGAGCTCCTCGCCGCGCTGGAGCCCCACGACGAGATCCGGCCGGAGCATCTCGACCTTGTGGTACTTGAGCACCTGCCCGTTGATCCCCGAAACCATCCCGGACGAGTCCACGACGACGAAGTCCGCCCCCATCTGCTTGGCCTGTTCGTGCAGGGCGGACACCCCCGTGACGACCGGCAACAGGTGGCCCTGCGCCGACGTGGCGCCGACGAACGACAACGCGTCGGGGCGCGCGAGCGCCTCCGGTTCGAGGTCCTCGGGCCCGCGCAGGACCTTCAGCGTGACCGTGGCGGGCGGCCCGACCGACTTCTGGCCGACGTCCGCGTCCAGGAGCGCTGCGGGACGCCCCGCCGAGAGCGCCGCTCGGAGCAGGTCCCGTGCGAGGGTGGTCTTTCCGGTGTCGAGCCCGCCGATCAGCAGGACGGTGTGCTTGGTGCGAACCGCCTCGTCGACGAGCGCCTCGTGCTCGTTCACTTCCGCCTCCGGGAGCCCGAAGGACGGTCGAACGCATGCGACTACCCGGCGGGGGGACCTCCCCCTCCGGCCTGCCGTCTCTCGGTGGTCTCGGGTATCGGCATGGGGCGTTCCTGCCCCTTCTCACGCGGTCGAACCGTGCCTACGGACCTTCGTGGTCTGTGTGCTCGGCACCATCCTAGCGTTCGGGCCGGACCCGAGGCGACGGCGGGCCGCTCAGGGCAGCCGGGCGGCGATCGCCTGGAAGCACGGCCAGTAGTCGTCGGGCGAGACGTTGTCGTCCATGACGATCACGACCTCGGTCCCGCCCTGCGCCTTGGCCACGAGCAGCGCCGGGTCGTTCACGTCGGCGATCGAGAGCGTCTCGACCCCCCGTTCGATCGCCGCGCCCGCGAAGCCGTGGTCGGCGAAGACCAGGTCGGGCGTCTCCTCGTCGAGCATCAGCTCCATCGCCTCGGCGGCGTGGGTGTGCCGGGGACGCTGGTCGTCGGTGAGCATCGCCACGTCCTCGAGGTAGCGGATGCTCCATCGGTCGCTGTTCTCGTCCGTCCACGCGCGGCCGTCGGCCGGCCTCAGCACGCGGGACCCGCCCGACCGCAGCGCGCGTCCGACGGCGCCGTACAGGTGCGCGAGGCCGAACGGATGCCCGGTCGCGAGGACCACGCGCTCGGACCGGGCGATCGCGAGCGCGAGTCGGTCGCCAGCCTCGGCACAGGCGTCGAGGACGAGTTCGGGATCGACCGGAACGGGACCGGTCTCCTCGAGCCGCCCGGGGTCGAACCCCGCCGCACGGCCGACGAACGCGAGCACGTCGTCGGGGGCCATCGCCTGCAGCCCGGACATGCCGAACCGCTTGTCGGGATCGCCCTCGTGCAGCAGCCGGATGTTGCGGACCACGTTGTCGAACGGGTGACTCACCTCGATCCCCGCGACCGATCCCTCGAGCAGCCCGCGGACGAGCTCGGCGCGCGGGGTGGGCTTCGGGTCCCACCGATCGTCGATCGCGGGCAGGCGGGCGGCATGCGATCCGATAACGTCCACGCGACCATCGTACGGGGAGCGCGAACATGTGCGGACGCGGCTGAGATGGAGCTTCGCGGTGCGGTGGTCGTCGTGACGGGCGCCTCGTCCGGGTTCGGCGAGCTCGCGGCGTTCCGGTTCGCCACGGCGGGTGCCCACACGGTGCTCGCCGCCCGGCGGCTCGAGCGTCTTGAGTCACTCGCCGAACGCATCGGGTCGCGCGGCGGCTCGGCGCTCGCCGTCCGATGCGACGTGACGGAGTTCGAGCAGCTCGAGGCGCTCCGCGACCGCGTGGCCGACGCGTTCGGCAGGTGCGACGTGCTCGTGAACAACGCCGGCATCCCCGGCGGTGGCCCGTTCGCGACCACGGCGGTCGAGCGTCTCGAGCGGGTGCTCGACGTGAACCTTCGGGCGGTCGTGCTCGGCACGAAGCTGTTCCTGCCGATGATGCTCGAACGAGGCCGCGGCCACGTCGTGAACGTCGCCTCGCTCGCGGGACGGTTCGCGACGCCGGGCGCCGTGGTCTACGGGGCCACGAAGCACGGCGTAGTCGCGTTCAGCGAGGCCCTGTACCACGAGCTCGCGCCCCACGGGATCCTCGTGACGAGCGTCAACCCGGGGTTCTCCCCCACCGAGGGCTTCCCCGTGCGGCGACCCTCGGTCGTCAAGCTCAACCCCGACGATGTCGCCGCGTTGATCGTGGACGTCGTCCGCAAGGACATCGCGCCCGAGATCTCGATCCCCAGGGCCCTCGCCGCGCTCCAGGCGTTCCGCGTCCTCACGCCGCCGCTGTACCGTTGGGGCGTCAGGACGATCGCCCGGCGCCCCAGGTCGGACGGCGGCTAGTCAGCGGGGGTCGCGCTTCGCCCAGAACCTCCACCAGGGCCGCGTCGGCCGGTCCTTCGCGACGCGATCCGCCTCGCGCTCGTGCCGGACCGCGTCCCCGACCTGGTCGAAGTGCTCGCGGGTCGACTCCTCGTCGTGCGGGAGCTGCCCGCCGGCGGATCGTCCGAATTCACCCATGCATTCCACGGTACCGGTCAGCGGGCTCTCCCACGCGGTGCACCTTCAACAGGTTCGTGTGCGTCCGCCCGGCCGGCGACGAGGCCGCCATCACGACGGACGCTCCGTGCTGGGCGAACCCGCCGGCCCGCAGCCCCTCGTCCATCAGCGTGATCATCCCGTCGGTGTCGGTCGGCCGGTGCGCGGGAAGGGTCCGGAGGCCCCAGCGCAGCGCCAGCGACCGGCGGACGGCGGCGTCCGGGATGAACGCGTAGACCGGCACGGCGGGCCGCTCGTTCGAGAGCAGCGCCGCGGTGCGGCCGGTCGCGGTGAAGCACGCGATCGCGACCACGTCGAGGTTGCCATCGGCGATGTCGGCGGCGGCCCGGGCAACGGAGACCGCCTCGTCGGTCGCCACGCCCCGCTCCCTGCGAGCCGGTGAGGTCTCGATGGCCCATGCCTCCGCCGCCTCGGCGATCCGGACGGCCGCCGACGCGGCCTCGATCGGGAACTCGCCGATCGCCGTCTCGGCAGAGAGCATGATCGCGTCGGTGCCGTCGAGCACCGCGTTCGCGACGTCGGAGGCCTCCGCCCGGGTGGGTCGCGGCGCGTGCGTCATGGACTCGAGCATCTGCGTCGCGACGATCACCGGGGTGCCCGCGCGCCGGGCCTCACGGACGAGCTGCTTCTGAAGGACGGGGATCTCCTCGAGCGGGAGCTCCACCCCGAGGTCGCCGCGGGCGACCATCACCGCGTCGACCGCCTCCAGGATCGAGGCGAAGTCGTCCACGGCGGGCCGCGTCTCGATCTTCGCGACGATCGGCGCGGTCCGGTCGCCCATCGCCTCGCGGAGCGCGAGCACGTCGGGGGCTCTCCGGACGAACGACTGCGCCACGAGGTCGACACCGGCGGCGAGCGCGACCTCGAGCCCTGCGCGATCGCGATCGGTGAGCGCCGGCAGGCCGAGGCGCTCCGCCGGGACGTTCACCCCGGCAGCCGACCGGATCCGGCCGCCCCGCACCACGCGCGTAACGACCTCGTCCCCCCGGGTCTCGACGACGGCGAGCTCGACCGCGCCGTCGGACAGCAGCAGCCGATCCTCAGGCTCGAGGTCGCCCGCCAGGCCCGGATGGGTGGTGGCGGCCCCGGCCGCGTCGCCCGCCCCGCCGCCCGGTCGAAGTACGAACGACGCACCGGGCTCGAGCCGCAGGGGCTCCGTCGCGAGATCCCCGAGCCGGATCTTCGGCCCCGGGAGGTCGGCCATCACGGCGAGGTCGGCGCCGAGCGCCTCCGAGACCTCGTGCACCGAGGCGATCGCCGCGGACTGCGTCTCCGGCTCGCCATGGGACAGGTTGACGCGGAAGACGTCGCACCCCGCCTCGGCGAGCGCCCGGATCCGCCCCGGCGAGTCCGACGCGGGGCCGAGGGTGCACACGAGCTTCGTGTTCGTGGTCCGCGGGAGCCCGGCTTCCGTCACGGCTCGAGCCCGAAGAACGGGAAGCAGGTCCGTTTCACCGCGTCGATCGTCTCCTCGGTCGCTGGGTCGAGCGCGTCGTCCGCCGGAGCGGGCTCCGAGAAGGTCGTCGGCATCGCGTCGCCGAGCCGACCCTCCATCGTCTCGACCCACGCCGCGGGGATCTCGTCCGCGAGCTCGCTGCCCGACATCTCGGCGAACGCGATCGTCCACGCGCGCGGGACGACGCGCGCCCACTGGTACCCGCCGCCACCGGTCGCGACCCACCGGCCCTCGGTGACTTCGTGTGCGAGTCCGTGCAGCATCGAGGCGGTTTCGCGGTAGGCGCGAGTGGTGAGCCGCAACTGCGCGAGCGGGTCCGTCGCGTGCGTGTCGCACCCCAGCTGCGTGATGAGCACGTCCGGGCCGAACGCCTTCACGATCGGCGGCACCACCTGGCGGAAGGCGGTGAGCCATGCCTCGTCGGTCGCCCCGGGCCAGAGCGGGACGTTCACCTTCGTTCCCTCCGCGTCGCCGCGTCCGCGTTCGGAGACGAACCCGGTGCCGGGGAACAGCGTGTCGCCGGACTGGTGGATCGAGACGGTGAGGACGCGGGGGTCGTCGTCGAAGATCGCCTGCACCCCATCGCCGTGATGCACGTCGACGTCGACGTACGCGACCCTCGGGACTCCCTGCTCGAGCAGCCACGCGATCGCCACCGCGGGGTCGTCGTAGACGCAGAACCCCGAGGCGCGCGACGGCATCGCGTGGTGCAGCCCGCCGGCGGCGTTGAACGCGTGGAGGGCCGCGCCGGTGTGTACGGCTTCGGCCGCGACGATCGAGGCCCCGGCGACGAGGGCGCCGGCCTCGTGCATGTTCGGGAAGATCGGATTGTCCCCCGGCCCGTACCCGAATCGGGCCCACGACCCGGGTTCGTCGTGCCCCGCCCGCCGTGTCGCGTCGATGAAGTCCTCCGTGTGCACGAGGCCGAGCTCGGCGTCGTCGGCGGCTCGGCACGAGAGGGCGGCGGCGTCGGGACCTTCGAGCAGACCGCAGGCCTCGATCAGCTCCCAGGTCGCGAGGACGCGCTCGGGCCGGAGCGGGTGCTGGGGGCCGTGGTCGTAGATCCTGGCCTCGGGACACCGGACGAGCGCGGCCGGTCCCACCGCCTACTCGACCGACGCGATCGCCGACGCGGTCCGTTCGACGACGAGGTCGCACTCCTCGTCGGAGATCACGAACGGCGGGCCGAGCATCACGAGGTCGCCGTCGCCGCCCACATGCCCGGTGCTCGAGTACAGCAGCAGCCCGGCCTCGCGAGACGCCGCGACGACCCGTTCGGTGATCTGTTCGGAACGGGGGAACGGCGCCTTCGTCTCGCGGTCCGACACGAGCTCGACGCCGACCATCAGGCCGAGGCCTCGGACGTCGCCGACGACCCGGCGCTCCTCCAGCGCGCCGGCGAGCTCCTTCAGCAGCCGCTCGCCGCGGCGCGCGCTCGCCTCGACGAGGTCGTCCTCGCGGAGCCGCCGGAGCGCGGCGTGCGCGACCGCCGCCCCGACGCCGTTGTGCGACCACGTGAAGCCGTGTACGAACCCGCCGGACCGCACGATCTCGAACACCTCACCGGAGCACGCCGCGAACCCGAACGGGAAATACCCGCTCGTCGACCCCTTTCCCGCGGTCAGGACGTCGGGCCGGATCCCCCAGTGGTCGACGCCGAACCAGCGGCCGGTCCGCCCGAACCCCGTCATCACCTCGTCGGCGACCAGCAGCACACCGTGGCGCCGGCACACCTCGGCGACCGAGGGCCAGTAGTCGTCGGCCGGCACGGCCGCGGCGAGCGTCGCGCCCGCGACCGGTTCGGCGACGAAGGCCGCGACGTTCTCGGCGCCGGCCTCGACGATCGCGGACTCGAGCGCCGACGCGAGCGCGGCGCCGCACCCGGCCGGATGTTCCGGCAGCCGGCACCGGTACTCGTAGGCCTCCTCGACGTGCTCGAACCGTCCGAGCCACGGGGCGTACGGCCGCCGGAGCGTCTCCTTCCCGCCGAGGTCGAGCGCGCCGAGGGTGTTCCCGTGATACGAAGAGCGCCGACCGAACACGATCGTCCGCTCCTCGTCACCGCGCGCGAGGTGGTACGCCCGCGCGAGCTTGAGGGCGGTCTCGACCGCCTCGCTCCCGCCCGAGACCGGGTAGATCCGCGGTTCGTCCATGGGCAGGATGTGCGCGAGATCCTCCGCGTAGGCCTCGAGCACCTCGGTGGTGAACATCGTCCCGTGCACGTAGGGGATCGCCGCGGACTGCGCCGTCATCGCGTCGACCAGGGCCCGATCGCCGTGTCCGACGTTCACGACGACGGCACCGCCCGCGCCGTCGAGGTACCGGCGCCCGTCCTCGTCCTCGATCCACACGCCGTCGGCGCGGACCGCGCGGGGCAGCTCGCGCGTCAGCACGCGGTGGAAGACGTGGCTCATGTGTCGTCACCCACGACCGGTCGGGCGTCGTCGACCCTCGAGGGACCTGGGGACGATCCGCGCCTCGTCGATGGATCGGTCCCGCACATCGACACGGTACGCGGCCACGT
>Ga0075430_100000898_pt1 | contig 23307 bp, 11 predicted proteins | sample RhiMetdeltSRZDD4_FD_75294 | JGI IMG/M metagenome (GOLD analysis project Ga0075430, IMG submission 75294) | Populus rhizosphere microbial communities from Tennessee, USA - Rhizosphere MetaG P. deltoides SRZDD4 | ecosystem: Host-associated > Plants > Roots > Rhizosphere > Soil | place: USA... | reverse complement strand
CCTTTAAGCCTCAGTTCACTGATCGCCAGGCCTGTAATATTGTGAACGTCGGAACGGCCACGATTCCCCTTGTTCTGATCATGGCGAAAGATGACCATGGCAATGTGGTAGTCAGCACCAGCCTCGCTCTTCCATCCGGCCGAAACGCCACCATTAGCGAAACTACTAACACCGGTGTTGTCCGCTGCGAGTTTTCGTTTGTGGGGTTCGCGGACGATGTACGCGCCACGCTAGTTATCAGCGACGCTGACACCTGGCAGCCGTACATCGCCCTTGATGCACGGTAAGTCGCGGGAAACGAGAGACGTGGCCAAGGGATCGGTTCGCTGCTACGCGAAGAGGCGCCGCGATAGGCCGCCCTTCGCCCACCGCTGCTTCGAGGATGTCTCCACTTATTCGTGAATGCCGACGCATAAGTTTGAGCGGGTCTGAGGCGTTGCGTGTGCTGTTGCATCACGAACTGGCAGGCATATGGGTGGAGGCCGTTGCTATCCTTGCGGCATGGTGAGAACGGTGAAAGGTGAGAGCCCTTTCCACCTCTCTTCCCCAGAAAATGAATAATCAACAGGTCTGATTATTTAATTTCCACAGCGAGAGAGTAGAGGAGTGGTTCTCACCTTTCACCCTGTCACCGCACCATCCGTGTGGCACGCGATTTAGCGGACAACGCGCCGGCTCGCGCAGTGACGCGGCCGACGGGGCCGCCCCTGTTAGTCGGGGCTCGATCGCCACTACTTCGATGAGGCGGAATACCAACGCCAGTTGAAGTCAGGCGCGCCACAGGGCCCGTTGATACCTTGCACCGTCACTCCTCGCATGGTGCACGACCAAGCCTCATGCCGCGGTTAACAACCAGATGCGGAAATCGTCCCTAACACCCAGCCGCCTCGCTCGTAAGTCGCTCGCTTAGTGGTTGCTCGGCCCGCACTCCCGTCATTCCGCGACACGCTCCGCGTGTCGCGAGACTGACCGAATCCCTGCTCATCGTCGCGGCGTCGCTTCGCTCGCCGCGAATCCTGGTCGTCCCGAATCTGCAACACTGTGGCCGAAGAACTCCTCTAAGCTGGCCGCGCGATCCTGACATCGTGGTACGGTGTTCGAGAACCGCAGTCCGATCGTTAATCCCATTGAACCAAGTTCGAGCTGCCAAGTTCGCGCCTCAAAAGAAGGCTCGGCGATGCGATGTGCCCTCGAGACAGCACTCGCTTCTCGCCCACACGCTCGTCCACTCGATGCCAACGACGTCACCAGTCATGTGTAAACGTTGTCGGACGGGCAGAGCGGCAGGGGACACGTGTCATGGCTAATCGACATGCTCCGTACCACCCGATCATCTATGTCCGCGGTTTCGCCGGCACCCAGGGCGAGATCGACGAGACCGTGGCTGACCCGTACATGGGATTCAACATTGGAAGTACGAAGTCCCGTCAGGTATGGGATGGCAAGATGCGACGTTACTATTTCGAATCGCCGCTGGTCCGACTCAAAGACGAACGCATCTGGACAGCCACGCCCGGCGAACCAGTGCCGTCCGATGCTCGCTACGACGATGTCTACGTGAACGGCAATGACTTGACTGCGCCTCATCCAGACGATCCAACGAGGCCGCTGCGCTCCGATATCACCTTGCCCTACCAGTCGATCACGATCCTGCGGTACTACGACGACGCTTCCGCCGACTTCGGCGACGGCCAGCTACATCCAATCGAGCAATTCGCCAGGGGATTGAGTCAGCTGATCGCGCGGCTGCGTACGCTCGTGTGCAGAAAGGGCGGCGCACATCCACTTCGGGAGAACGAGACGCTGGACAACGGCGTCGACCCGGCGGATTTCAGGGTATATCTAGTCGCACATTCGATGGGCGGCCTCGTGTGCCGAGCGTTCCTGCAGAACCAAACCATCGATACTGCGGCATCACGGGCGGCCGTCGACAAAGTTTTCACGTACGCGACGCCACACGACGGCATCGATTTGCGCATCGTCCGCAACGTGCCAGGTTGGAGCGCGCTTGGCGAGGCGACCAACTTCAATCGTGAGCGCATGGCAGGCTATCTCGGGTTACCTGTGGGCACAAAGGAAGTGTCCCAACTCGTCGGATTCCCGCCTGAGCGCGTCTTCAATCTTGTAGGCACCAACCCTGCTGACTACCTTGTTCTCAAGGGGCTGTCGTCATGGGCAGTCGGTGAGGCCAGCGACGGCCTCGTCAGGATGGACAATGCCACCACGTTTGCCATGGTTGGGGGGGTCCGTCTGGAGTCGCCGCGGGCCTACGTGCATCGCAGCCACTCAGGTCATTATGGCATCGTCAATTCCGAAGAAGGCTTCCAGAATCTCACCCGCTTCTTGTTTGGCAGCGTCCGTGCCGATGGGTACCTCGACGTATTCGATGTGTCGCTACCCGATGAGGTCGAGGAGGCCTATCGAAAGAACAATGATTCGGTGAGGGCCTCGTATCGGTTTGAGATCGTGGCGTCTTTGCGCGGGACACAGTGGCAGCTGCACCGCCGAGTCGTTCGTGAGAATTCAGCTATCCAACGTACTTACAACGAGCTCTTCCCGCGTGGCCCCGACGGCAAGCGCGCGCCGAGCATTCAGCGCAGTCCCCATCTGTTCTCCGTTTTCTTGGACCCCACGAAGAGCTCAACGGAGAGGCACCGGTCCGTCGCATTTGCCTTCGACGTCGCGATTCTCGTTCCTGACTACGAGATCGACGGCGTTCTGTGGCTGAAGAAGCATTTCGAGGGTGGATACCTGGTACGTAAGCTCATTGTGGTTGAGGCGAGGCGGGATGGAGGCGCGCCGGCGGGCTGGCGTATCGAGTACGGCTTTCAGAGCGAGACCCCCAACACGACCAACACAGTCGCGAAAACGAGACTCGATGGAGGAGTGCTCAAATTCGAGATTCCGGTCGAGTCCCCGGCGAATAGCAAACCTGGCGTTCGCGGCCAACTCCGCTTAGAAATACGGCAATGGGTTTGAGAGACTCGAAGCCATCGTCACACCGCCAGCCGACACGCGGTCCGCTAGTGGACGGAGTGCACCCGTCACTGATTCAAAGGCAGGACGAGGCGGCAACATCATTCCGACAATTCCCACGGCAGTGTCGGCGATTGGCGTCGCGTACTTGACGTATGCCTCGACGACCGCAAAGACGGACACGGATGCGGTCTTGCGCGATCGTGAGATCAATCTCGAACAGACGAAGTTCGACGCATCCGAGCGCGAGCGATACGAGCAGAATCTGCTCAAGATCATCTCGGGTGTCCTAGGCAAGACAGAGCAGGAGCGGCTGATCGGTATCGCGACGTTGCGAACGTTATATCCGGATCGCGCCGAAGAGGTCCTCAACACGATTGCTTCCACTACGAACGAACCGAAGGTCAAGGCTGCCTTAGAGGTTGAAGCGAAGACGGCGAAGGCCTTGGCAGCGGATCCCTGGGTGATCATTGCGGGAGCCGACAACTCTTTTCCAGACGCACAAACGGAGCTCACGAAGGCCGGCCAAGCCGGTCTCACCGCTGCTGTATATCATCGCAATTCGACGTTCTGAACGGTCATTGGACCATTTCCGACGCACTCGGATGCGGACAGAGCGAATAACGCGGTCCGTAGCACTCTTCGGAACGACGCCTACCCTGTGAGGCTCGCGAGCTGGTGCCCTTCGGCTAAGCGAGTCGAGAGCGAGCATTTCGAATGTACTTAGAAAAAACTTGAGCGGGTCCCTTTGGTGGAGATTCGTAGATCGCGCTCACGACAAGGTCTGGACGATCAGCCACGCGCCGCCGATGGCGATGGCGTCTTCAATCAAAGCGGCTGGCGGATCCTTCTTGAACGCTGCGGCTAGGCGCATACGGAACGCATGCCCGCCGAGCGTGCCGATGACCGCGCCCACCATGCCGGCGAGGAGCCCGCCAAGCATTGCGTCGTGCGACCCGATCGCCGCACCGCAGATCGCGCCGCTCAGCAGCCTGGCGCCGAATTGCATCGGCACCGTGCGACTCGGCGTCGACGGTAGCTGATCGCCGACGAACTCGCTGAGGGCGAGGAGCATGAAGATCCACGGCGTCCAAGAGTAGCCGAGAAAGGCAAGCCAGCTGCCTGTCAAGGCCAGCCACCCCGACCAGGCGGCCAGGCTGATTGCCGTCGGCGCGGTGAAGGTGCGGAGGCCAGCAACGGTGCCGATCAGAAGCGCGAGCGCGTACACGTGAGAAGGATATCCTGCAAGGTTGGGCTGTGCCTCGCCAATATTCCGATCGTCCGCGATTCACCCACGCAGAGACTCCCCACCGGATATTTAAGCGCACACCGCACCGTCGGATGACGCTCGTACCGATCGCGATTGGCGACGCGCAACGGTCTTACCCTCGTCACGGTTGCCGTTTGCCCGGTCGGGCGGAACTGATCGACCTTCACGCGTTTAGTACCTCGCACCGCCGTGAGTCCACTGCAGAGAATCCGATCCGGCGGAGCCCGGTCGGCACTCCTTCGCATGACCGCGGGGTCGCGAAGGTGATCCCGAGTGCTAGGTAAGCCAAGTGTGCCTATCGAAAAGTCCGTTTGAGGATAAGGCACGCCATTTCGAAGTCCGTCATCAGCGTGTCAGTCCTCGCCGTACGCGTGACCATGCTCTGAAGACCGAGGACATCGACAGTAATTCAGGGCAACCAGAGGTGTTAAAGGAACGGGTAGTGCGGCCGGCCGTAGCTGGGATCGCCGCCGGGCGGAAGACTATGCCGCGATGCGGTCGTATCGGTGATGCAAACCGCCGACTTGACGAATGGCGACGATGCGACCGGCTGACGGCGGTGTGACCGGTCGCGAGCTTGGCGTGTCCTTGGCGAGCGCGAGATGGGTTCGGGAACTCATGTAGTAGGCGACGTACGCCGTAACAATCCGGTGAAGCCCCGCTGCATTGAGGCCCGGCGATCAGGGGAGGGCAGTCGGAGCAGATGCGGGCGGGGTTTACCCTCATACGGCCAGCCGCAGTTTTCGCAAACGGGAGGCGGCTTGGCGCGGCCCGGCATCATGAGAGCGTTTCCATCTGACACCGCAGGCGCTGGATGATCGGCGCGAGATCGTCCGCGCCCGGCTTCCCGGCCAGCACGGCTTCCGGCTTCCAGCTCCCTGATTCGGCGACCCAACAGACCGCGCTCCATCAATTGCGCTTCGGCTCGTCCGGCGTCGTATCCCACTTCACGACCACCGTCGCGCGCGGCTTCGCAGAGCGCTTGCGCGAGATCCCGAACTCGGCGCACAGCGGCGCCATCTTCTCGCCCTCGAGCAGGCGGGCGACAAACCGGAGTCGCTCGTCCATGACGTGACACTCCTTCCAAGGCATGCCCCCTCCTGAGGGGGCAAAGTGTCACCCATCCGCTCGGAATACGCTGTTACCTCTCGCTCAGAAAGACACAGGGTCTATTCCGGCGTCCTGAGAACTTACACACAGCAAGGACACGGCAGTTTCAAGCTGACTTTTCCGCACGTTCCAGGAACGATTATCCGATCGGCCTGATCCCACGCAGCCACAGCACTGGCCGATTCGCCTCGCGCGAGGCTTGCAGGTCCACCGCGCACTCCACCATCCAGTCATTGTGCTGTTCGGCGTCGACCAGCACCTGCTCCACGCGCCACGTTCGCCCGTCCTCGGTCGCAAGGACGTGGGTGTGCCGGATGTTTCGCGCCTCGGGATCGAGACGGACGCCTTCGTGGTCGACACGGTAGTTTTCGAGCGCTGATCGCAGCCGCTCCGCCGTCCATGCGCCCCCTTCGGGCTGGACAGATGGAAGCGTGTCGAGCGCCTCGAGGGCGGCGGCGTGACGGCCGGTGCTCCACGCGCGCAGGAAGGTGAACACGAGCGCCCGGATTGCGGCGGTGAAGGCCTTCGCGTCGCGCGTGACATCCGGAGCCACGGTCTCGTCGCCGGGCGGCCTTGGCGCTGTAAGCCCCGCGGCGAGGGGCTGGGAGTTGGGATCGCGCATTCGCTCCCACTCGTCCGCGAGGCTGGAGTCGACCCGGCTGAGGAGGGTCCGGAGGTACAGCTCCACGTCGGTGACCTCGCTGGTCTTGACCCCGTCAGGCACAGTCTGGCTGAGCACCTTGTAGACGCTGTTCAAGTGCCGCAGCAGCAGGCCCTCCGATCGCTGCAGCTCGTAGTCGAGCACGTACTCGTCGAAGGAGCGGAAGTTCTCGAACATCTCGCGCGCGATCGACTTGGGGCGGATGTTCTCTTCGCCGACCCACGGATGCGTGTCGGCGAACGCGTTGAACGTCTGGTAGACGAAGTCGCGGAGAGGCTTGGGGTATTCGAGCTTCTCGAGCTCCTCCATGCGCTGCTCGTACTCGACGCCATCGGCCTTCATCTGCGCGACTGCGCGGTCCTTGATGCGATCGAGCTGCCGGCGCAAGATCAACTCGGGGTTCTCGAGGATCGACTCGACCAGCGTCAGCACGTCAAGCGCGTACTCCGGCGAGGCGGCGTCGAGCTGCGGCAGCGTCTCGATCAGGTAGAGCGACAGCGTCTGGTCCATCGAGAAGTCGTCCTGAAGGTCCACGTTGACGCGCAGCTTGGTGCCCTCGTCTGTCCTCGGGATGAACTCAACGACGCCGCGCGCGACGAGCGATCGAAAGAGTTGCCACGCGCGCTTCCGCAGCGCCGCCTTTACGACGTCCGTTTCGTGACTGTCCCGGAGCAGCCGCTGCATCGCGCGACAGCCGTCGCCCCTCCGGCTCAACACGTTGAGCAGCATCCCGTGTGACACCTGGAACCTCGAGACGAGCTGCTCTGGAGGCGCACCGATCAGCCTCTTGAACGTGTTCAGGTCCCAGTTGACGAAGTTGTGCTCGGGGGGCTTGCGTTTGACGATCTTCTTGCCGTCGCGGGCGGCCTTCTCGCTCAGCCGGAGATTCTCGATGACGTGCTCCGGCGCCTGGACGACCACGTAGCCGCGGTCGTCGAAGCCCTTGCGCCCGGCGCGGCCGGCGATCTGGTGGAAGTCGCGGACGCTCAGGTGCGCCGTCTTCTGGCCATCGAACTTGCACAACCGCGTGAAGAGGACTGTGCGGATGGGCACGTTGATGCCGGCGCCGAGCGTGTCCGTTCCGCAGATCACTTTTAGCAGTCCCGCCTGTGCCAGTTGCTCGACCAGCACACGGTACTTCGGGAGCAGCCCGGCATGATGCAGGCCGATGCCGTGCCTGAGCCACTTGCGAATCTCGCCGCCGTACGGGCTGCTGAACTTGAAGTTGGCAATGCGCGCGGCGATCTCGGCTTTCTGTTCCTTCGTGCAGATCTTGAGGCTGGTGAAATCCTGTGCGCTCTCGGCGGCTTCGGCCTGCGTGAAGTGGACGACGTAGACCGGCGTCTTGGTTTCGTCCACGAGCTTTTCGATCGTGTGCGCGAGCGGGATCTCCGCGTAGGAGTACTCGAGGGGCACGGGGCGATCGCCGGACTTCACCGTCACCGTCGCGCGCCCGTTGAGGCGCGTGATGGCCTCCTCGAAGAATCTCGTGTCACCGAGGGTTGCCGACATCAGCAGGAATCGCGCCGGCGGCATCGTCAGCAGCGGCACCTGCCAGGCGACGCCGCGGTCGCGATCGGCGTAGTAGTGGAATTCGTCCATCACCACATCGCTGAAACCGGCGTCACTCCCGCTGCGCAGCGCGATGTTGGCGAGCACCTCCGCGGTGCAGCAGAGAATCGGCGCATCGCGGTTGACCGAGGCGTCGCCGGTCGAGAGACCCACGTGATCCGGCCCGAACTCGCGGCAGAGGGCCATCCACTTCTCGTTGACGAGTGCCTTGATCGGGCAGGTGTAGACCGCGCGCTGCCCGCGCGCAAGCGAGGCGAAGAGCATCGCGGAGGCGACGAGCGACTTGCCGGATCCGGTCGGCGTGTTGAGGATGACGTTCCTGCCGTCGAGCAGTTCGAGGATCGCCTCTTCCTGGGCCGGATAGAGGGCGAGGCGCTTGCCCGCCGTGTACCTGAGGAAGCGTTCCAGGAGCACGTCGCTCGACGGGTCCCATTGCGCGTCGGGCAGCAGGTCGGCAAGGGAGGCGGACACTGCGTTCTGTTGTACCGCGAAAGGGGTGTGAGACGCCCACGCTTGAATCAATGCGAGCGAGCGTGGCAGAAGCCGCATCCCGTTCTGAGAGTCGACGGGGTCACAGGCGCTCGGCGCACACGAACTGTTAGCATTACGGCCCGGACATGAGACAGACGGTTCACGAGCGACGGGTGGCGGTGACCGGTGCCGCCAGCGGCATCGGAGCGGCGACGGCGCGGAAGCTCATCGCGGACGGCTGGCGCGTGGCCTGCCTCGACCGGAATATCGACGGCGCTAGGGCCACTGCCGGAGACCGGGGCATCTGCGTTCCGATCGATGTCGCGGACGAGCCGTCCACCGTCGCGGCGTTCGCGCAGATCCGCGAGGCGTTCGGCGGGCTGGATGCTCTGGTGACGGCGGCTGGCGTCATCGAGACAACGCCGTTCCTCGACACCACCGTTGAACAGTTCCGCCGCCTGTTCGACATCAACGTGATCGGCTCGTTTCTCAGCGTGCGCGAGGGCGCGAAGCAGATGCAGCCCGGAAGCCGCATCTGCATGGTGGCGAGCATCTCCAGCTATACAGGTGGCGGCTACGTGGCGACCGGCTCTTACGCCACCAGCAAGGGCGCGGTGCTGACGATGATGAAGAGCTGCGCTCGGGCGCTCGGCGACAAGGGCATCGCGGTGAACGCGGTCGCCCCAGGCTTTATCGACACGCCGTTCGTGGCCTCAGCGATGAGCGACCCGGTGCGGCGAGCCCAGGTCGTGGCGGCCGTCGGCAAAGTCGGCACGGCGGAGCAGATCGCGGAGTGCGCGGCGTGGCTGATCTCGCCAGGCGCCGATTTCGTGCACGGGTCCACATTGATCGCCGATGGCGGCGTCTTGATGCACTGAGACGCGCACCGCGAAGGACGACAGCGCAACCATGGAGAGTACGCACAGCGGTTTGGCACCGCAGGAGTCCGTACGGCGGGTCGCCCTCGCCAGCATGGTGGGCACCACGATCGAGTGGTACGACTTCTTCATCTTTGGGACCGCCTCGGCGCTGGTGTTCGGCCGGTTGTTCTTTCCCACCTTCTCCGAGTTGGCCGGTATGCTCGCCGCGTTCGCTTCGTTCGCAGTCGGGTTCGTCGCGCGGCCGGTTGGCGGCTTGGTGTTCGGCCACATCGGCGACCGAGTCGGGCGCAAGACCACGCTGATCGTGACCCTGACGATGATGGGCGTCGCCACGTTCCTGATGGGGGTGATGCCTACGTATGCGACGATCGGGGTATGGGCGCCGATACTGATGGTCGTGCTCCGCTTCGTGCAGGGCCTGGCGGTCGGCGGCGAGTGGGGCGGCGCGGTCCTGATGGCGACGGAGCACTCCAGCCGCGAGCGGCGTGGTTTCTTCGGAAGCTTCGCCCAGGTGGGCAGCGCCGTCGGCGGCCTGATGTCCACCGGCATGTTCCTGCTGATGCAGCAGCTTCCCGAGGACGACTTCTTGTCCTGGGGCTGGCGCGTGCCCTTCCTGATCAGCATCGTCCTCGTGTTCGTCGGTATGTTCATCCGGCTCCGGATCATGGAGTCTCCGGTGTTTGCCCAGATCAAGGAGACTCGAGCGGTCGTGAAAGTACCCGTGGTCGAACTGCTGCGCTCCGACGCCCGCAACGTGATGCTGGCCGCCGGGATCTATTTGGCGCACGGCGTGCTGTTCTACGCCATAACCGTCTACACGCTGGCGTACACCACCCGTGAGTACGGCCTTTCGCAGAACACGTACCTGGTCGGAGTCACTGCCGCAGGTGCGATCCAGATCCTCACGATCCCAGCACTGGGTGCGCTTTCGGACAAGTTGGGACGGCGCCCGGTGATCATCTTCGGCACGCTGTTCATCGTCGCGTTCGCGGTGCCGCTCAATTTCATGATCACTTCCCAGATTCCGATGTTGGCATGGCTCGCGGTGGTGATCGCCATCTGCGTCGGCCACAACGCGGTCTACTCGCCGAGCGCGGCGCTGTACTCGGAGATGTTTCCCGCCCACGTCCGCTACAGCGGCGCCTCCCTCGGCTACCAGCTCGGCGGCGCCATCGCCGGGTTCGTCCCGCTCACGGCGGCTTCACTGGTGGGCGCCGCCGGGGGCGGCTACTGGCCGATCCCCGCTCTGATTGCGGTCATGGGGGCGGTCGGCTGCGTATGCGTCCTGCTCGTGCGCCCGGGCGACGAGACTCGAACGTAAGAGGTCTCTGGAGACGAAAGCGCTGCCAGCAAGACGAGGGACCAGTACATCGTCAAGGGCGCACGCAGACCACATGTCGATGTATGAACCAATGACGCGCTCCACGTACGCGTTCTGCCAAGGCGAGCGCGGTGCTGTGCGAACGGCGGTGGTATTCATCCCGGCGATGGTGGTTGCCACGTCGGCAAAGACCGAATCGCGATCGTGCAGGAGATATCGCGGCGCCTCATTCTCCGAACAGGCGTTGCGCAGCTGTTGGGCCGTCCACGCAGCAGTCGGATGCTCGGTCACGGCCACGTGGACGATCCGTCGACGGTCGTGCGCGAGAGTCACGAGCACAAAGAGCAGCCGGAACGTGAGCGTCGGCACGACGAACAGGTCGGCGGCCATGATCTGGCTGGCCTGATTGGTGAGGAAGGTGCGCCACGTTTGCGACGGCGGACGTCCCGAACGCCGCACGTATTTGGCCACGGTCGACTGACTCACCGAGATTCCCAACTTCTGGAGCTCGCCATGGATCCGTGGTGCGCCCCAGAGTGGGTTCGCCATGGACATCTCGCGAATCAACGCGCGGACGTCGGCCGGCACGCCCGGCCGCCCCGTGCGGTGTCGGCTTTTCCACGTCCAGAACAGGCGAAAGCCGCGGCGATGCCAGGCGAGCACGGTCGCTGGCTGCGCGACGTGGAGCGCGGATCGCCAGCCGTGCCATCGCTGCGACAGCCACGCCCACAGCATCCGATCGGCGGAGGTCAAACGAAGACGCTGACGGCGCGATCGATTGACCACGGCGAGCTGGTGTCGAAGGACGACGATCTCGACGTGCAGCGACGCGCGGGAGCGAATGAGAAAGCAGAACGAGTGGAGTAGCGAGACGATGATGGACACGACGAATCGAGGCTATCGGAGAAGGTCCGTAACCTCAATCGTCACAAGGTGTACGGTGTTTTCAATAGGCACAACTGAGAGAGCACAACGCGACCATGAACTGAAGATAGCCGCCCAGATTCAACGTGCGCTGCTACCGCAGTCCCGCCAGACCCGTGCGCGACAACGCCGGCCCCGTGTCGCCGCACGGGCGATGTATCGCGTTCACGTCAGAGAAGAGCGGCCGGTTCGAAGCCTACGTGCAGTCGTTTCCAGCGCCAGGCCGCCGCGTGCAGATCTCGAACAGCGGCGCCGGACGATCGTGGTGGACGCGTGACGGCCGGCCTCGTGCTCCTCGGCAGCGATCTCCGCACGCTGTCGCGTGTCGATCTTCAGCCTGGCGAACTGCTCGGCGTTGGCACACCGAGACAGTTCGCGAAGCTGCCGGCCGACCTCGTCTGGGTCGATGCCATGCCAGACCGGCAGCGCTTCCTGGCCATTTGCGCCCGAGCGAATCAGCACCGGTTCAGTCACTCTCGTCTAGAACTGGCGCGCGGCGCTCGAGCGCTAGCGTTTGCGGATATAGTCCGCATCACAGAGGAGACTGAGATGCGGATGCGACGAATGGATCGAGTCCTGGTCATCGCAATCAGTGCCGTGGCAATTCTGCTGGACAACGCCGGACGCGCACAGAGCAGCCGACAGCAGGTGCCAATCTTCGAGCCGGATCCGTTGTGGTCCGAAGCGCTGCCGAACAAATGGGTCACCGGACAGGTCGGCGGCGTCGCGGTCGATTCGCACGACAACGTCTGGGTCTTTCATCGCCCGGCGACGATTCCCGATGGCGAGAAGGCCGCATCGCTCAATCCGCCGCAAGCCGAGTGCTGCATACCTGCGCCGCCGGTGCTCCAGTTCAGCCCGAGCGGCAAGTTCCTTCGCGCCTGGGGCGGCCCCGGTCAAGGCTATGAGTGGTTCACCAGCGAGCACGGCATCTTCGTCGATCCACAGGACAACGTCTGGCTGAGCGGCAATGCGAAGGAAGACAACCAGATTCTGAAGTTCACGAACACGGGCAAGCTCGTGATGCAGATCGGTCACTCGGGCAAGAACAAGGGCAGCAACGACACCGAGAACCTTGGTGGACCTGCCGGTCTGTTCGTCTATTGGAAGACCAACGAGCTGTTCGTCGCCGACGGCTACTTCAATCACCGCGTCATCGTGTTCGATGCGAACACCGGTAAGTACAAGCGCCACTGGGGCGCGTACGGCAAACCGCCCGATGACAACTACAAATTTCCGGTTCGCGCCGAGCTGCTCAAGGCGCCGCCCGCACCGCAGTTCCACAATCCAGTCCACTCGGTCGTGGTCTCGAACGACGATCTCGTGTATGTCGCCGACCGCACGAACAATCGCCTCCAGGTGTTCAGGCTCGATGGCACATTCGTCAGAGAGGTCTTCATCGCGCGCAACACGTTGCAAGCCGAAGGCACGGTGCATCATTTCGTGCTGTCCCCAGACAAGGCGCAGCAGTTCCTGTATCTCGTCGATGGATCGAACAAGGTCGTGCGCATTCTCAATCGCCAGACGCTCGAGATCCTGGCAAATGTCGGCGGTCACGCGGGCCACAACGCGCGCGAGTTCTTCCACATCCACAGCGCCGCCATGGACTCGAAGGGCAATCTCTATCTCGGCGAGGTCAACAACGGGCAGCGCTACTACCGCTACGCCTTCAAAGGGATGGGACCGGCTGCGACACGGTGACGGATCTCACACGGAGGCGCGGAGGTCCGGAGCCAGCCGGCGCGCCGGCCTGCGGCCGCCTCACGAATCCCAAGCTTCATACAGAGTGCGTGAGTTGAAACAGCGTCCACCGAGCCATCCACAGTGACAGATTGCCAGAGGCGGGGCCTGTGCCTACCGAAAAGTCGAAAACGAGCTCAGGACACTACATTTCGAAGCCTCCAACGCCGGTGTGAGTCCTCGCCGACACCCGACCAGTGCTCAAAAGATGCTGACATCGGCAGTCATTCACTGCAACGCAGACGTGTTGAACGGACCAGGGGTACGGTCGGCTGTAGCTGCGATCGGCCGGGCCAGGTGTGCGAGAGCCACGCCCAGAGGATTCGATCGGCCGACGTGAAGCGAAGACGCGGGCGACGTGATCGATGGACGACGGCCAGCTGGTGGCGGAGCGCGATGATTTCCGGGTGCAACGAGGTACGCGACTGGACGACAAATCGCAGCGAGTGAAGCAGCGAAACGACGACGGACGACACGACGGCAGGCTATCGGAGAATGCTTGTAACCTCAATCGCCGCAACACGCACGAAGTTCTCGGTAGCCACAGCAGGCGCTCTCTCCTCGGAAGTCAGCCTCCGGGACGACTTGTTAGCTTTCCGCGCGAAGCCCGTTTTGAATCAAGTAGAACTCTAGTTTCTGTTTGATTCAGTCACTGCTGTCGCTTAAGCTTTGTGGCCCTCGACAGTTTTCCTCGGCCACTCTTTGTGGAGGCGCCACCATGGCCGCCATGCGTCACCGTCGCACTCGCGACTCGCGCTCACACAGCATCACGTATCGCCTTGGTCTCGCCCTGCTCTTCGCGGGCTGCGTCAGCGCGGCCGGGGTCACCGCTCAGGGTCAGGCGCCGCCGCAACTTCTCGTCAGTCGCAACTCCAACATGCTCGGTGGTGAGCAGATCCTCCGATTGAATCCGTTCGAAGTCCGCGGCGACGTGCTGGGCCGCGCCGATAACGAGCCTTCGTGCACGATCTCGACGCGCAACCCCGAACACGTTATTTGTGGTGCGAACACGTATCGCATGGTGGACGTTCCCGGCGTGAGCGCGACGTCCGAGACACGCGATGCGTGGCAGGGTGTTTACCAATCGGCGAATGGTGGCGATACCTGGGAGAGCACTCTGCACCCGGGTTTCTTCCTCGATCCGTCGCTGCACCCATTCAAGCTGTTGGGATTCCGCGCCGCTGCCGACCCGACGTTGCGATCGGGAGTGGCCGGCGTCGCGTTTTATAGCGGAATTTCATTCAAGTCAGACAAGTCGCTAGGCTCGTTGTTCGTATCCACATTCGCTGACTTGAACAACCGCGAGAACGATCCACTGCCCTTCAAGTTTGTGCGAACCGTCATCGTCGATGTCAAAGCCACGCCGAAGTTCATCGACAAGCCATGGATGTATGTGGAGGCGGCGCCTCCTGGCCAGATGTGCACGATGGTCGTTCGCGCCGATGAGGATGGCGGCACACCTCTGTGGGCATCGACGTGGTGGGGAAAGCTCGTGAGCAGCTGGTTGATGAAGCACTCGCCGGGGTGGCGACCGCGAGACGTCGTTGTGCAGCGGGTTCCAGCCAGCATCGTTCACGTCATGTACTCGGTCTTCCAGGATCTCGATGAGACCAAGGCCGATGTGATGTACACGCGTTCGACCAACTGTGGTTTGACCTTCAGCACACCGAGGAGACTCAACACGATTCAGGAGCCCTTCAACGGGGCGGCGATTGCCAAACCGCTCGTGGCGGGCTCGCAACGCGTCTTCGGCGCCTGGCGGAAATTTTCACTGACGCCAGCGACATCCCCGCACACGCTTGTGGGAGTGGTGTCGAACAACAACGGGACCAGCTGGTCTGCTCCCGTCGTGATCGCCAACATCTGTCCCTACGAGCAGAGGACGTCCCCCAATAGGTTTCGTACAACCGCGTTTCCGACGATGACTGCAGATGCCAACGGGCGCGCCTACGTCGGCTGGGCGGATCGTGGTCGTCAACCGGACGGCTCCTGTGACCCAACCGGTGCAGCTCGCATCATGGTCTCGACCTCCACTGACGGCCTGACCTGGTCGGCGCCACAGGTGGCGGTGCCGTCGCCAACCGACGAGCATCAGATCATGCCCTCGCTCGCCTTCACGGCGGGCAAGCTGTTCCTGGCCTGGGTAGACTTCACCGAGGACGTTTCCGGTGTGTTCGGGCAGTTCGTCGACGAGGCCAACCTTTTTCTCAACGGAGTTCCTGTCAATCCCCCGGCGCGTCGTCACACCACAGACATGCGAGTAGCCGTGGCGGACCCTGGCATGGGCAACAGCTTCGGCGACGAGTCCGCTCAGGTGTCGCGCTATCTCATGGGCCGGACGCCTTCGATCTCACCATCGGTACCGGGCACACCGATCCAACTTCAATGGAACGCGTGGAATCGGCGCTGGGCACGGAGAGGCACCGTGCCATTCGCCGGCGACTACATCGACATCGCGACCCTGCCATATTTGCCGCCGGACCCGACGGCCAATCCTCCGCGCGCGTTCTGGACACCCAACAACGGGCAGGTCCCGGTCACTCCCAGCGTGTTGATCGCCTGGACCGACAACCGGGACATGCGCGATCTTGCCCCGTCGCAGCTCAACGCCGACGGCTCGGTTCCGTTCACAGTTCCGGTCAACAAGCCAGGAATACTGGAACTCCCTCCAGGCAACAGCATCGTCGATCCCAGTCAGACGAGACAGGTCTGCGTGCCCGGGAGCGTTTTCAAGACCGGCACGACGAATCAGAACATCTACGCAGCACGGGCGGTGCTCGGATTCGCCGCCAGCTCACCGAGTGGAAACAAAACGTTGGGTTCGATAAGTCGCACGTTCGTCGTGTATGTCAGGAACGACAGCGATCTGACGAAGACCTTCCGTTTGCAGATTCCGGTTCAACCGCCCGGCGGCACCGCATCCTTCGATCAATTCAATCCCGGTCAAACAGTGGTCGAGCCCATCATCGTGCGGCCGCTGTCGAGCATCACCCGCACGGTGTTCGTCAATAAGGATGCGACGACGACACCGCTCGACCCGAGGGCAACGGTCCGGGTCGATGTGACCGAAATCGTCGGCGGAGCATCAGCAGGCACTGACACCATCTATCTCAACGCGGATCAATCGGCTCCCGAAATCGACAGCCCGGAAATCGATAGCCGCGAGATCTACACGCCAGAAATCGACAGCCCGGAAATCGACAGCCTCGGTGTCCTCGGTCCCGAAATCGACAGCCCGGAAATCGACAGTCCCGAAATCGACAGCGAGACTCTCAAGGCCCTCGGGCTCCAGGCACCGGAGATCGACAGCCCCGAGATCGACAGCCCGGAGATCGACAGCTCCGAGATCGCCACTCCCGAGATCGATAGCCCGGAGATCGACAGCGCGCCTATTACGGACGTCAAATTCAAAGTCACGAACGATGGCAACACCACTGCGCAATACAACTCCAAGACGCTCGTGAGAGGTGTCACCGCGGGAGCCTGGAATTACCAGATCATCGTGCGGCGAAAGTACGACGTGCGCAGCGTCAGTCCCGGCTGCGAGCCGGCGACCGTGCCGGTGAGCAAGGTGCTCGTAAACGGGCTCAACATCAATCCGCAGGCACCCGAGATCGACAGCCCCGAGATCGATAGCAGTGCGCCAGGCACGGCCAGCTTCTTCCTGGCCCCTGGCGAGACTGGCGAGGTTGTCGTCCGAGCTCGCAAGGTCGTCAGCACTGCTCCTGACCTGACCGTCAACACCATCGGCATTGCAACGCAACAAGAGGCTGTGAACACCGACGAAGCCGCGGCAGGCATCACGGAGCCTCTCGTATTCACATCGTTTCTGTCCGTCGCGTCAAACACGCTTCCGGCCGGCATTACCGGCACGCCCTACAACCGACAGCTCGTGGCCAGCGGCGGCGTGCCTCCCTATACGTGGAGTCTTGCGTCGGGGACGACGCTGCCGCCGGGCCTGACACTCAGCGCGAGCGGGTTGATCTCGGGCACACCCACAGCGGCAGGCACCTTTCCGTTTACGGTGCAGGTCCAGGATGTATCGGCGCCGCCTGCAGTGGCCACACGGGCGCTGAGCATCACGATCACGACAGCGGGAGTGGCGAGCCTTGCCGTTGTCTCACAGCCCACGAATACTGTGTTCGGCGAAGCCATCTCACCAGACGTGTCGGTGCGAGCGGTGACCGGTGCCGGTACGCCCGCGGCCGGCGTCACAGTGACGATCGCAATCGGAACCAATCCGGGCGGCGGCACACTGTCCGGCACGTTGAGCGCGGTGACTGGATCGACGGGAATCGCCACGTTCGACACCCTGAGCATCAATCAACTCGGCGTTGGCTACACGCTCGTTGCGTCGACCGCCGGCTTCTCGACGGCCACCTCCGTGCCATTCACCATCGCTTCGTCGGTAAGCAGCGGTGTCACCGTGTTTAATAACAAGATTGCTTTCCTCGCCGCGACCGGAGCGACCAATGCGACGGGCCCGTTGCCGAGCCTCGGAGCAGTTGGCAGTGGTGCGACAGTCGGGAGTGTCACGTTCACCCTTGCCCCTGGAGGACAAGGTCTGGATATCGGAGGGTCGATCGACTGGTATCCTCAGCTGGCCGGGAACGAGATTGCCTTGGGATTCGAGAATCTCGATGTGTCATTCGCGACGCCGGTCACGGCAATGGGGTTCACGTTCGTCGAGCCGGACGCCACGATACCCCCGTACGGTGGTACCCCAGTCGATTCGCCTTACATAGTTACTCTTTTCAACGGTACCGCCGAAGTGGGCAGCTTCTTGTTCAACGCTCCGAATGATCAGATCGCCTTTGTGGGCGTCTCCAGTGGAACGCCGTTCACACGCGCCCGGATCATCGACACGACGGGAAATGACGACGATGAGTACTTCGGCGAGTTCTACACGTCGTTCGGAGTGGGAGCGGCGTATGTCGTCACGAACACGGCCGATAGCGGCGCAGGCTCGCTGCGACAGGCGATCCTGAACGCCAACGCGACAACGAGCGCCGACAGCGTCATCTTCAATATCCCGGGCGCAGGCTCGCACACCATCAGCCTCGCGAGCGCTCTTCCGGCTCTCACGGCCGCCGGCGGGGCGATCTACATTGATGGCAGCACGCAGCCGGGATACAACGGTGTCCCGCTCGTCGAGGTCGACGGTGGTCCGGCTGCAGTGGCCACGGGACTGAACGTCCTGGCTCCGCAGAGCGCCATCCGCGGGCTGATGGTCAACGGCTTCGTCCAGGATGGGATCACCCTCAATAGCAGCGGCAACATCGTCATCGGGAACTGGCTTGGTGTCGCACCGAGTGGCACGACGGCGAAGCCGAACGGCGTCGGCGTCAGAGTGCTCTCGAGCCAGGGCAACGCGATCGGCGGTGCCCAATCCGTGCTCGCCCGCAACGTTATTTCGGGGAACAGCAGCAACGGTGTCGCCATCGGCGGCACGGGGGCGATGCTCAACGCCGTCGAGGGAAACTACATCGGGACGAATGCGCTTGGGAACGCTGCACTTCCCAATCTCGGTAACGGCGTGCATGTCGTCGACTCTCCCAACAATGGCATCGGGGGATTGACCAGTGCATCGGGAAACGTGATCTCGGGCAACGGGGGCGAAGGTGTCAGGATCGATGGCGCTCCTTCTTTTGGCAACATCGTTCGAAGCAACGTGATCGGGATGAACGCTACTCAGACCGGTTCGATCGGGAATTCGGCCAGTGGTGTTTACATCCGGCGCGCACCCGGCAACTCGGTGATCGGGAACACGATCAGCGGGACCCTCGGGTTCGCCGGCGTTGCGATCTGCGGAAACCTGGGCGGTTTCTGTGGAGGCTTCGACGTTGGCACGCAGACCAGTAACGGCGACGGCAACGCCGTGCACAGCAACATCATCAGCGGCAACGTCCAGCGCGGCGTCAGCCTCGATGGTGTCGCGAACACGGCGGTGGGGACGCTCGGCCTAAACAACATCACGGGCAACGGCCTCAACGGCGTCGTGATCTTTGGCGTAGGCGCGACGGGGAACCAAATCGCGTTCAACGCCATCAACAGCAACACCGGCAATGGTGTGCTCATCTCCGGCGCGGGGAACGTCGGGAATCGAGTGCAGAGCAACAGTTTCATCAACAACACCGCTCTCGCGATCGATTTGGGCGGCGATGGTGTCACCGCGAATGACACGCTGGATGCCGATACGGGCCCGAACAATCTCCAGAACTCCCCGGTCATCCCCGCGGCAAGCTCGATAGCGGTCGATGTCACGCTGCACAGCACGCCGACCACGACGTTCTTGATCCAGCTCTACGAATCGATCACGGCCTGCAGTGCATCGGGCCAGGGCAATACGCTCGTGGCCGCGTTCAACGTGGTCACGAACGCCAGCGGCAACGCACAGTTCACGCAGGGTGGATTGGCGCTCCCGATCGGAAACTACACAACGGCCACGGCGACCGATCCGTCAGGGAACACATCGGAGTTCTCGCCCTGCACGCTGGTGCTCCCGCCAGTTGATTAGGAGAGGAGGGGATTTCACCGCGCAGGCGAAAGCCTGCGCGCTACGGCGATTCGAAATTCGGTCTAGTACTGACGCCCCTCGTGCCGCTCGCAAGGTTCGCTTGCGCAGCATGTTTCCGCCCGGTATCGGGGGCGCACAGTGACACAGTAGTGCTAGAACCTCGATCGCTCGCGGTCGGGGCCCGACAGCCCTCTGCGGCAGCGGCTTGCCCGATGAGCCCTCGAAGTGAGCCAGTCGGGGGATAATGCCCTTCACTGCGCCAGTATGCCGCTTCCCACTGGTAGCTCAGCCCTGCCGATCTGTCCTTCGTGTGGTGCACAGATTCCGCACGGATCCGTGGTGTGTGCCGCCTGCAGCACGGAAATCAACGGTGTGACATCCGGGAGTGCTGCGGTGGACTCCCTGTCGGCGACCGCTGTGGTCACGGCGATCGGAAGTGCCTCGCAACGTCCCACAGCGGTGGATTCGTCGCTCGCGACGCTGTGGAAAAAGTTCGGTCCCCGATATCAGATCACGAAGCTGCTTGGCGTCGGCGGAATGGGCGCGGTGTACCAAGCCTGGGACAACGAGCTCGGCGAGCATGTTGCGCTGAAGGTCATACGGCCTGATCTCGCGGGCATGGGAAGCGAGCCGGAGCGGTTGTTCAAGCGCGAGCTCCAGCTGGCGCGGCAGGTGACCCACAAGAACGTCATCCGCATCCACGATCTGGGAGAGGTCAGCGGGACCAAGTACATCTCGATGCCATTCGTCGAGGGAGCGGACCTCGCGTCGATCCTGCGCGAGCGGGGAACGCTGCCGCCGGACGAGGCCATCCACTTCGCGAAACAGATCGCGGCGGGGCTCAGCGCCGCGCACGAGGTCGGCGTCGTCCATCGCGACCTCAAGCCGGCCAACATCCTGATCAGTGGCGATCTCGCGATCATCACCGACTTTGGCGTGGCGTACTCGCTAGCCGGCAGTCCTTCGGAAGCGGGGATCGTAGGCACGTGGCGCTACATGGCACCAGAACAGGCGCAAGGGCTGCCGGTTGACCATCGCGCGGACGTGTACGCGTTCGGCTTGATCTTTCACGAAATGCTGCGTGGCGCCCCGTTCAATGCGGACAACACCACGGAGATTCTGCCGGGGCGCCGCGAAGATGGCCTGCACGACTTCGAGCCGCGGCCGGAATGGCCGAATGGACTCAACCGCGTCCTCTCACGGTGCCTCGCAGTCAACCCGATGAAACGATACGGGTCGGCCGCGATGCTGGTCGACGACCTTGGCACGCTGGACGAACAGGGATCCATCGTCGCTCGTCCCACGTATCTGCACGTGCCTTCGTCGTGGCCGCTCATCGGCGGGCGCATGATCGCGAGAGGGACAGCGGCGGCGACGATCGCGCTGCTGGTTGCGGTCCCTGTCGTGGGCGGTGCCGCGTACCTGACCAGCGCACGGCTGACGCGCAATGCGCTGGTTCAGCCGGACCCGAAGTCAGTGCTCATCGCCGACTTCGACAATCAGACCGGCGATGCCGTGTTCAACCAGCTGGTCGAATCGGCGTTGACTGTCTCCCTGGAAGGGGCATCCTTCATCGATGCCTACCAGCGAAGCGAAGCGCAGAGGATCATCGAACAAATCTCGAACGGGTCACGGCTGGATGTTCCGAGCGCGCGCACGGTGGCGCAGCGAGAGGGCATCGACATCGTGGTGGGCGGCGCGATCAAGTCCGAAAGGTCGCAGTTCAGGATCGATGTCGAGGTCATCGACCCGGTTCCAGGCACGGTCCTGGCGACTCGCTCCGTGAGGGCAGGCGATCGCGATGGCGTGCTGGGAGCGATTGGACAAGTCGGCGCCGAAATCCGGGCGGCGCTCGGCGACACGAAGTCCCAGAGCGCGATTGCCAATAGCCGCGAGACGTTTACTGCCGCGTCCCTCGAGGCGGCGAGCGCCTACATGCAGGGACAGGAGCTGTTGAACGCGAGCCGCTACAAGGAGTCGATCCCGCTGTTCGAAAAGGCCGTTGCGCTCGATCCGCAATTCGGACGGGCGTATGCGAGCCTGGCTGTGTCCACCTTCTATATCGGGGATCGGGAGAAATCGAATGCGTTGTACAAGACGGCGTTCGGCCTGACCGAACGCATGTCCGAACGCGAACGCCTTCGGACGTTCGGGACCTACTATCTGACGGTCGGGCAGGCGTATACGGAAGCGATCGGGAACTACACCAAACTGGTCGAAGCGTATCCGGCCGATCGAGTCGGGTTCAACAATCTGGCCGTGGCCTACTCGTATACGCTCAATTATCCGAAGGCGCTCGAAGCGGGTCGTCGTGCGCTCGCCCTCTATCCGGCATCGCTCAAGTACCGGAGCAACGTCGCCTGGTACGCGCTGTACAGCAGCGATTTTGCCGCCGCCGCCGAGGAAGCGAAAAAAGTCATCGAGGCGGACGCCAACTACTTCCAGGCGTACACGCCGTTGGCGTTGTCGGCGATTGTCACCGGGTCAGAGCCCGCCCGTGCGATCTACGACCGCATGGCAACGACCGATTCGCGCGGGTCGTCGCGCGCGGCAATCGGCCTTGCGGATCTCGCGATGTACGACGGGCGCTACGCAGATGCGATTTCCACGCTTCCCATGGCGATCGCCGAGGACAGGGCGACCGGTAACGGCGCCGGGGCGGCGGCGAAGTACATCGCGCTGGCGGAAGCGTACCTCGCGCAGGGTGCGAGGGACCGTGCGATCGTTGCGACACAACAGGCGCTCATGGCCAGCACGGGCGAAACCGTGCGGCTGGCGGCGGCACGGATCCTCGTCGGCGCACGTCGCGACGGTCAGGCTCTGGGGATCGCAAAGGAGTTGAGGCAGCAGACACGAGGGTACAGTCGCGCGTACGCCGACATCATCGAGGCCGACGCTGCACTTGCACGCGGCAAACCGGCTGACGCCATCGAATTGCTGCGCGCCGCGCAGAAAGCGTCCGATCTCTGGTTGGTGCACTTTCTGCTCGGCCGGGCTTATGTGGAGACCGGTGGATTTCCGGAAGCGATTGCCGAGTTCGATGCGTGCGTACGCCGCCGCGGTGAGGCGGCGGCGATCTTCATCGACGACATTCCATCGGTTCGCTACCTCGCGACCGTCCCCTACTGGCACGGCCGCGCGCAGGAAGGCCTCGGGCTGTCAGAGCAGGCCACGGCCAACTACAAGCAGTTCCTGTCCATTCGAGACGCAGCGAAAAACGACTCACTTGTGAAGGATGCGCGCGGGCGCATCGCGAAGCTGGGTCCGTAGTAGCTGCGAGTCGTAGAAAAAGGCCCGACAAACCCCGCGGCATGGCGTGAGGCGGTGCACGGGTGCGAGGAGTCGACAACGCGAATCGGATCGCAGCGAGGTTGCGAACGACGTGCAGTATCCCGCGTAGCACGACCACTTACCATACCAAGATCAATAGTTTTGGCTGGACGCGATATTGGCGACGGACAGCTTGCTGCCCTATCTCGGAAGCGAATAGCTGTATGCTCGTCCCCTATAAAGGAGGAGGCCACATGCCACTCCGTAATAGGGCCCCTATGAGGCAGACGTGCCTCGTCGCCGTGGTCGTGCTGATCAGCACCTCCGCGCTCGCGCAACGCGGCGGTCGTCAGGAAGCTCCGCCGCCCGCCAGTTTCACAGCCACGTCCATCCCTGGCGTGGTCGCCGCCGGAACAAAAATCGAGCTCGTCGAGGCCGGACTCCAACGGACCGAAGGCCCTGTGGCGATGCAGGACGGAAGCATGCTGGTAAGCGGCCCCAACAGCATCCTCAAAGTCGACGCGTCCGATAACGTCTCGACGTTCGTCGAGAATTCGAACCAGACCAACGGCATGGGTTGGGATCTACAGGGGC
>Ga0075430_100000897_pt1 | contig 23350 bp, 18 predicted proteins | sample RhiMetdeltSRZDD4_FD_75294 | JGI IMG/M metagenome (GOLD analysis project Ga0075430, IMG submission 75294) | Populus rhizosphere microbial communities from Tennessee, USA - Rhizosphere MetaG P. deltoides SRZDD4 | ecosystem: Host-associated > Plants > Roots > Rhizosphere > Soil | place: USA... | reverse complement strand
GGCCCGCGCCAGCTCCCGCGTACTCATAGCCGTCCGCCCCACTCCGCGACCTCCCGGCCGCAGCTTAGGGGGGACATTTCTATTTCGCTAATGAGGGGACACTATCACTGCGTTTCAACACCTCTTAAAACGGCGTGCAAGGCTCGCGCGGTTTGAGCGGTCGAGAACGGAGCGTTATCGGCGGGGTGATTCGGAGGGCGGATTCGCGTAATAGCCGCGGCGGGCACGCGCGAAGTACGCCCCGTTGCGAACACGCACGCGAATCGCGCGCCACGCCCCGTCGGGCGGACGCGACGAGCTATAGCCGAGGGTGTACTGCTTGTTCAATTCGTCCGCGATGCGAGCCGTGGCGGGACCGAGGTCGGCCGCGGTCCGAACGACCTCGGTGTAGCCGCCAGTCAGGCTGGTGATCTCGCGCAGCGCTTCGGGGTTCACTCTCGTGCTCTCGCGCGCTTCAGCCGAGTCGATGGCGATCGCGTACACGAGCGCATCGCTCCTGCGAATGTCCTCGAGCGTCTGGAAGAGCGAGTGGTCGCTGGCCGTGTCGGCGCCATCGGAGATGACCACCATCGCCGCGCGCACATGATTGCGTTGCTCGAAGAGCTTCGATGTGCTCGCGAGCGCGTCGTAGATCGCCGTGCCTCCCGACGGCTTCAGCGATTCGAGCGCGTTTCGCGTCTTCGACGGCGGGATCGTCCACGGTATCGCCAGTCGTGGCAGGTGATTGAACGTCGCGACGAGCGCCTCGTCGTCAACGAGCAGCAACTCGCCGACAAAGCGATCGACGGCTCCGCGCGCGTCAACGATCGGCTGACCACGCATGCTGTCGCTGGCATCGAGCAGCACACCGAGGCTGACCGGAACCCGCGCGTCGGTAAATTGCGTGATGTCCTGCGGCGTGCCGTCTTCGAAAACCTGGAAGTCACCCTTGGTCAGCCCCGTGATCAGCCGGTTTTCCGAGTCAGTGACGGCAACCGTCACCTGGACGAGATCGGTCCGCGCCCTGAACGACTGCGCCTCCAGCGCCACGAAGGTCACGCAGCTCAAGGCCGCCACGAAGGACACGACGCACACGAAGATCAATTCGTACGAAAGCCGACGTTCGCTGATTCGACTGTTGCGAAGCGGCTTGGACATAGGCAAATCCCGAATGGCCTTCGTGGTGGTCACCGGCCGGTCTGCACGCCCGCCACCCCTGCATAGTAATCCTGCAGCGAGCGCACGCTGAGCGCCTGCTGGCGCAGCGCCTTGATCGCGCTGACGGCCGCGGACGCCCCGGTGAGCGTCGTTATGCAGGGCACTTGTGCCATCGTCGCCGCGCGCCGAACCGCACGGTCGTCGAAGAACGATTCACGGCCGAGCGGTGTGTTGATCACCATGTCGATGGCGCGGTTGACGAGGTGATCGGCCACGTTCGGTCGACCCTCGTTCACCTTGTACATGACTTCGACTTCGAGACCGTGGGCGCGCAGGAACGCGGCCGTACCGCGAGTTGCGGCAAGCGTGAACCCGAGGCTCGCCAGGTCGCGCGCAACCGGCAACACCGTCGGCTTGTCGCTGTTATTCACGCTGATGAACACACAGCCTTTCTCGGGGAGCTTCTGCGCGGCTCCCATCATCGCCTTACCGAAGGCGGCTCCGAAGTTATCAGACCCGCCCATCACCTCGCCCGTCGACTTCATCTCAGGACCGAGAATCGTATCGACGCCCGGGAATCGCACGAACGGGAACACCGGGCTTTTGACGAACACGCCGGCGGCGTTGAGATCCTCGACCAGTCCAAGGTCAGCCAGCGTTCGGCCGGCTGCCACACGTGCCGCAACCTTCGCCATCGGGACGCCTGTCGCCTTCGAGATAAACGGCACCGTGCGCGACGAACGTGGATTCACTTCGAGCACGTACACGATGTCGTCCTTGATGGCGTACTGAATGTTCATCAGGCCGACGACTTTCAACGCGCGTGCAATGCGTCGTGTGTACTCACGAATCGTCGCCAGGTGGCGTTCGGCAACCATGAACGGCGGCACCACGCAGGAGCTGTCACCCGAGTGAATACCTGCCTCCTCGATATGCTCCATGATGCCGCCGATGACGACAGCGCCCTCTGCGTCGGCGACCGCGTCTACGTCGAACTCGAACGCATCTTCGAGAAAGCGGTCGATCAGCACCGGCCGATCGTGCGAGACATCGACAGCGCCGGTCATGTAGCGATCGAGAGCGCCGGAGTCGAATACGATTGCCATCCCACGGCCACCGAGAACGTATGAGGGGCGCACGACCACTGGGTATCCGATCCGCTCGGCGACCTCCCGCGCTTGCTCGCGCGACACGGCAGTGCCACTCGACGGCTGGGGCACACCGAGGTCCCACAGTAGCTGCGAGAAGCGCTGGCGATCTTCGGCGAGATCGATCGAATCCGGCGAGGTCCCCAGGATGGTGACACCAGCATCGAGCAACGGCAGGGCCAGCTTCAGCGGAGTCTGCCCGCCAAACTGGACGACACACGAGACGTCGCCACCGGCTTCACGCTCCCGCTCGATGACGGCCATGACATCTTCGAACGTTAACGGCTCGAAGTACAAGCGATCGGCCGTGTCGTAGTCAGTCGATACCGTTTCCGGGTTGCAATTCACCATCACCGTTTCGAACCCTTCGTCACGGAAGCCGAAGACGGCGTGACAGCAGCAGTAGTCGAACTCGATCCCCTGGCCAATCCGGTTGGGACCGCTTCCGAGGATGACGACCTTTTTCTTCGGTGTTGGCTCCGACTCGTCGACTTGCTCGTAGGTGCCGTACATGTACGGCGTGAACGACTCGAACTCAGCGGCGCAGGTGTCGATCCGCTTGAAGGCTGGCACCAGGCCCTCTTCGATTCGACGTTGCCGCACGAGCTCCTCGTCGATACCAAACACTCCGGCGATGTCGGCATCCGCAAACCCGCTCCGCTTGAGCGTTCGCAGCAGGTCGGTCGAGATCTCGCGGAACTCTCCAAGGCCCGCCATCTTGCGCAGCTCGACGATGTCGTGGAATTGCTGCAGGAACCACGGATCGATCTTCGTGAGCTCGTGCAACATTTCGATCGTCCATCCGCGATCGAGCGCTCGGAAGAGGGCCCACATGCGGCGGTCGCTGGGAACGACCAACTTCTGTCGCAGCGCCGTCTCGTCTTCGTCGCTGGCGTCGACCACAAGGGGAAACAGGCTTCCGTTCCGTCCAAGTTCAAGCGACCGGACGGCTTTCAGGAACGCTTCCTTGAACGTGCGGCCGATGGCCATTGCCTCCCCCACCGACTTCATCTGCGTCGTCAGCGTGGGATCGGCTTGCGGAAATTTCTCGAAGTTCCACCGCGGGAACTTGACGACGATGTAGTCGATGGTGGGCTCGAAAGAAGCGGGCGTGAGCCGCGTGATGTCGTTCGGGATCTCGTCGAGGTGATAGCCGAGCGCCAGCTTCGCCGCGATCTTGGCAATCGGGAACCCCGTCGCCTTCGACGCCAGCGCGGACGACCGCGACACGCGCGGATTCATCTCAATCGCGACGATGCGACCATCCGCCGGGTTGATGGCGAACTGGATGTTGGATCCGCCAGTTTCAACCCCGACACGCCGGATGATGCGCCGGCCCATGTCGCGCATCCGCTGGTATTCCTTGTCGGTCAGCGTCAGCGCCGGCGCGACGGTGATCGAGTCGCCGGTATGCACGCCCATGGCATCGACGTTTTCGATCGAGCAGATGACGACAAAGTTGTCCGCGACGTCGCGCATCACCTCGAGCTCGAACTCCTTCCAGCCGATGACAGACTCCTCGACCAGGATCTCGTGCACCGGGCTCAGGTCGAGGCCGCGGCCGGCCAGCTCCCTGAATTCCTCGACGTTGTACGCGATGCCGCCGCCGACGCCACCGAGCGTAAACGACGGCCGGATGATCGCCGGGAAGCCGACGTCGTCGACGATGACGAGCGCTTCCTCGAGCGTGGTGGCCACACCACTCTTCGGCACCTCGATGCCGATCTCCTTCATCGCGTTGCGAAACAGCAGCCGATCCTCGGCCACCTTGATCGCGTCGATCTGCGCACCAATCAGCTTGACGTTGTGCTTCTCGAGCGTGCCACGTTCGTGCAATGCGACGGCGAGATTGAGCGCGGTCTGGCCACCGACCGTCGGCAGAACGGCATCGGGCCGCTCCTTCACGATGATGGCTTCGACCATCTCTGCCGTCAGCGGCTCGATGTAGGTCGCGTCCGCTAACTCGGGGTCGGTCATGATCGTGGCCGGGTTGCTGTTCACCAGCACCACTTCCAGCCCTTCGGCGCGCAACGCCTTGCACGCCTGTGTGCCGGAATAATCGAACTCGGCCGCCTGGCCGATGACGATCGGACCCGAGCCGATCACAAGGACGCGTTTGATGTCGGTACGCTTGGGCATTCAGTTACGTTTCGTGTGACTCAGCGTCGTTCCATCGACTCGAGGAACTGCCTGAAGAGATAGTCCGCGTCGTGTGGTCCGGGTGAAGCCTCGGGATGATACTGCACCGAAAACATCGGCTTGCTGACGTGACGGAATCCCTCGACAGTCTTGTCGTACAGGTTCAGGTGTGTGACCGTCGTGTCCGCCGGCAACGAATCCGGATCAATCGCGAACCCGTGATTCTGCGAAGTGATCTCGACCTTTCCCGACTGGAGTTCCTTGACCGGATGGTTTGCCCCACGATGGCCGAACTTCAGCTTGTAGGTCTGCCCGCCAACCGCCAGTCCCATGATTTGATGCCCCAGGCAGATGCCAAACATCGGCACATCCGCGTTCATCAACTGGCGCACGTTGTTGACGGCATAAGACAGCGCTGCCGGATCCCCGGGTCCGTTGCTGAGGAAGAGGCCGTCCGGTTCGATCGCGAGCAGATCCGACGCGGGCGATGATGCCGGGAAGACATGGACGTCGCAGCCATAAACGTCCAGCCGGCGCAGGATGTTGTATTTGATACCGAAGTCGTAAGCCGCGACCTTCAGGCGTCGCGAAGCCTGTCGCCCCGGCACGACGCCGAACTCGAGGTGATCCTGATCCCCTGCCTGCGGGGCACGGTCGCGCCACCAGAACGGCGCCTCGCAGGTGACGTCTTTCACCAGATCGGCGCCTTCCATCTTTGGAATCGCGCGCGCCTGCTCGACCAGCTCCGTCGGATCGACCTGGCCCGTCGCAATCACACCGCGCATCACGCCGGCCGAGCGCAAGACGCGCGTCAACGCTCGAGTATCGATGTCCGCGATCGCGACGATGCCGTGACGGGTAAGGTAGTCGCGGAGCGTGCCATCCGCGCGGTAGTTGCTGGCAAGGGGTGACGCCTCGCGCATGATGAAGCCGGCCACATGCGGAGCCTGTGATTCCGCGTCACCAGGCGCCACACCGTAATTGCCGATGTGCGGCGCCGTCATCGTCACGATTTGGCCGGCGTACGAGGGATCGGTGAGAACTTCCTGGTAGCCGGTCATGCTCGTGTTGAACACGACCTCACCGGACGTTTCTCCAGGCGCGCCTGCGGCAACGCCGCGGTACCAACTACCGTCTTCAAGTGCCAGAGTTGCGTTCATGCGGGTGTCAGGAATGTGATCGAGCCGCTGCCGGAACCTGCTGGAGCAGTGCGCTCATCCAATCGACCGATCGTAACATTCACAGCCGGTTTTCTTGACACTGCGCGCAGCGCTCTGCAAGAGTACCTGCCGGTGCAGTCCGATACGAGCCTGACCGCCAAATCGCCAGGTACCGACTCGGCCACGAGTGGTCGCCTTCCCGTTGATATTCGGCGGTTCCCGTGGATCAGGCGGCTTGCTGCCGACTACGCGTTCGACTACGGGCGCCTGGCGGATTTCTTTGCCGGGAATCCCGGAGAGGCGGCGGCCTGGCGAGATGCCATCACGCGCGCGGCAAATCATCGCAGAGACCGCGACGCCGTCGTTGAGGTGCTGCGCTCGCAGCAACGACGGCGCCAGGCGCCAGCCGAAGCGCTGGCGGCAGCGGCGAGGCTCGCGGATCCCAAATCAGTTGCAGTTGTCACGGGACAGCAGGCTGGCCTGTTTGGCGGCCCACTCTTCACGCTGCTCAAGGCGCTCACTGCCGTCCAGCTCGCCGAACGCGTTCGAACAGAGCATCACGTCCCGGCAGTCGCGGTGTTCTGGGTCGACGCCGAAGATCACGACTGGGACGAGGTGAAGGCGTGCCGTGTCCTCAATGCCGATCAGGCACCACGCTCTGTGTCGACGGGAGATCTCCCTGGCGCGCGCAGCGGTCCTGTCGCCCGCGTACGGTTGAACGAGACGATCACGACGGCACTTTCAGAACTGGAATCAGCGCTACCAGCTACGGAGTTCACGCCGGCGCTGCTCGACGATCTTCGTCGCTGTTATGAGCCCGGCGTCGGCATGGCGGAGGCCTTCAGTCGATGGCTGGAGCGCGTGCTCGGGCCACGCGGCCTCGTGGTCTTCGATTCGTCCGATCCAGCGGCCAAGCCGCTCGTGGCCGGCGTGTTCGCTCGCGAGATCGAAAACCCTGGAGAGACGTCGCGCCTCGCCGCAGAAGCCGGTTCGGCTCTGACCGCGCGCGGCTATCACGCGCAAGTGACACCGGGCGAAGGAAGTCTCGCCCTGTTTCACATGAACGCGGGACGCGAGCCAATCAAGGCATCCTCCAGCGGCTTCGAGGTCGGCGACAGGACGCAGTCGAAGTCGGCGCTCCTCGAGCGGGTCCGGACGCACCCGGCAGAATTCAGCCCGAATGTCCTGCTGCGGCCGGTCGTGCAGGACACGTTGTTTCCGACGGTCTGTTATGTCGCCGGGCCCAGCGAGCTTGCGTATCTCGGTCAGTTGCGTCGCGTGTACGCTGCGTTCGACATTCCGATGCCGCTGATTCAACAGCGCGCGTCCGCCACGATCGTTGATTCAAACGCGATGCGTTTTCTGTCGAAGCATGATGTCTCGATTGAAGTCCTGCGAGCGCAGGACGAAGCAGCGCTGAACGATCTGCTGATCGCGCAACTGCCGACGTCGGTCGAGGTCGCGATGCAGATGGCCGGCGACACGATCGAGCAGCGCATGGACGCGCTCGCCAGAGAAGTTCCCCGAATCGACGCCACACTCGAGGGTGCGACGCGCTCGACACTATCGCGGATGCAGGATGACCTGAAGAAGCTGCACGCGAAAATCGTCCAGGCGGCAAAGCGAAAGGACGAGACGCTCCGCCGTCAGTTCCATCACGCGCAAGCACAGGCGTTCCCGGGCGGCCATCCTCAGGAACGTGAAATCGGGTTCGTCGGCTTCCTGAATAAATACGGCCCCGGCCTCATCGATCGGCTGGTCGAGGCGCTCCCAGCCGAGATGGGAACGCACTGGGTGATTACGATCTGAAACACCCCGCGAACTTCTGAGGCTCAAGACTCGTCGTTACAGTCGTGTTCCGCCCCAGGTACCGGCGTCCCCCATTCACTGATCCGCTCAATTGGACCGATTACCGCTGGGATCCCGGCACCTGGCAAACCGGCCGGCGGCATCACGCGCGGACCCCGTGGGCCCCATGGGGGCGCACCCAGCGCAGGCACCCCCTCGTATTGCTCTTCTTTGCCGGCCTGGCCGCCATCCTTGGCGCGAAGCTGCTCTCCTCGATTCAGTCCCGAAACACCTCATGGGCTCAACGGGCCTTTTACGGGGTCATCCTTCTCGCGATAGTGGCCGCATTCTCGAGAAACCGCAGCAATCGTTGGTGACCCGAACCAGGGACTGGGAAACGGGAACTGTCGATCCCCTCTATAATTTCTTTTAATGAATCAGGAAGTCTTTGCTGCCCTGGCTGAGGCACTGGAGCGCGGTGAAGAGGTCGCGCTGGTGACGATCGTCGCCGCCCACGGTTCCACCCCTCAGCGTGTGGGCGCGAAGATGCTCGTCTACCCCGACGGCCGCACGGTCGGAACCATTGGCGGCGGCTGCTACGAAAACGATGCGTTCTGGAAGGCGCGCGAAGCCATTACTCAACGCCGGCCGATGAACGTGAAATACGAGTTGAATGACGACTTCGCCCAGGAGACGGGCCTCGTGTGCGGCGGTCAAATGGAAGTCTTCATCGAACCAGTAGAGGCGTCTCCGGACGTGTACGTCTTCGGCGCGGGGCACGTCGGTTACTTCGTCGCGAAGCTCGCTCACGAAGTCGGGTTTCGCGTCCACGTCATGGATGACCGCGAGAAGTTCGCCAGCTCAGAGCGCTTTGGCGCGGGCATCGACGTCATCGTGGACAACATCCCCGAATGGCTCGCGGCGCACACGCTTCCGCCAACTGCTTACGCCGTGATCGTGACACGCGGGCACACACACGATCTGGACACGCTGCGCGCGCTTTCGGCAGCTCCGCTCCGCTACCTGGGCCTTATTGGCAGCAAGGCCAAGGTGAGACGCATCTTCGACGCACTGCTCGAGGAAGGCACGCCGCCAAAATCGCTTGAAGGTGTTCACGCACCGATCGGGTTGGATATCGGCGCGATCACTCCACAGGAAATCGCCGTGAGTATCGTTGCCGAACTCATTGCCGCCAAGCACGGAAAGATCGCCGATCCGCGGGTAGCGGCGGTCAGCATGCGATGGGAAGGGGCACTCAGAAAATAGTGGGCTATAATCCTAATTGCAGGCCCTAAGCTCCTGACTCGTAATGGGTTCCTTCGAATTAGCCGATCGCTCGCGCCACCTGTTGGCGACGTTGGTACGCGAATACATCGATAGTGGCGAGCCGGTCTCGTCGCAGGTGATCGCACACCGAAGCGGTCTCGGCCTGTCCTCTGCCACCGTTCGCAACGTGTTGGTCCAGCTCGAAGAGCTCGGCTACGTCCACCAACCACACACCTCAGCTGGTCGGGTGCCGACTGACCTCGGATATCGGGCCTTCGTCGATATGCTGCTCGAGCGCCGGACGCCCGCGATCTCGCATGCCGACGTCGAGCAGCAGTTGCGGCGGCAAGCGGTGCAAACACCGCTGATGGACGACCTGCTCGCCGCGGTGTCGCATCTGGTGTCGCGCGCGGCAAAGCATGTCGGCTTTGCGCTATCGGCGAACGACGCCGCGGTACTGCAACGCATCGAGTTCATCCCGCTCGACGGATCCCAGGTGTTGGTGGTCGTGGTGGCGCGAAGTAACCAGGTCACTCAGAAAGTCGTAGATGCCGGGGAGCGCGTGCGTCCCGACGACCTGACCGAGGCGGCGCGATACCTGAACACGGAGTTCGCGGGTCTTCCGCTCTTCGAAGTCCGTGAAGCTATCCAGGCGCGACTGCGGCAGGAGCGCACCCTCTACGATCAATTGCTGGCGCGCGCGTTGCGGCTTGCACAGTCCACGCTGGAACACCTGCCCAACGTGCAGACGTTTCACGTCGACGGAGCGGCGTCATTGCTCGAGCAAGGCCCGCATGAAGGCGTTTCGACCGCCACGTTGCGGGCACTCTTCGAGATGATGGAAGAGAAAGAGCGGATGATTCATCTGCTCAACGCGTATATCGACGGTCCGGGCATTACGGTTGTCATTGGTACCGAACACACGTCGCCCGACTTGCGCCGATTCAGTCTGATTGCTTGTACGGCAATCGATGGCAGCACGACGCGGACCGTCGGCGTCATCGGACCAACACGGATGCACTACTCGCGGACGATCGCGCTCGTAGACGGCACCGCCCAAGCCGTCTCGCGTGTGCTGCGCGAGGCCCATTAGCTCCGCGGGGGCCGAAGCCCCCGCTCTACGAAACTGACTGCGTCACAATGAGCGAACAGGCACTCAACGAACAGGACCCGCAGCCGGAAACGCAGCCCGACCCAGTCGAGGAACTGCGTCGCGAAAAGGACTCGTTGCACGATCGACTGCTGCGCACCGCGGCCGAATTCGAGAACTACAAGAAACGAGTCGAACGCGAACGCCGTGAACTGGCCGACTACATGAAGGCTGACGTTCTGCGTGAAATTCTGCCGATTGTGGACAACTTCGAGCGAGCCTTGCAGGCGCCGTCACCGGAAGGGGAACCGCTGCGCAAGGGCGTCGAGTTGATCCACAAGCAGATGCTCGATTTCCTGCGCAAACGTGGCGTTACGCCTATAGAAGCGCTCGGCGCTGACTTCGATCCAAATTTCCACCAGGCCGTGATCCACGAGACCAGCCCCTCACACCGGGAGGGCGAAGTCATCGAGGAACTACAGCGCGGCTACATGTTGGGCGATAAACTCCTGCGACCCGCCATGGTGAAGGTGGCCAAAGCCGCGTGAACAAACGAGATTATTACGAAATCCTGGGCGTTTCGCGCACGGCGAGCGACGGGGAGATCAAGAGCGCGTACCGCAAGCTGGCGCTGAAGTACCACCCTGACCGCAATCCCGGCGACAAATCAGCCGAAGACAACTTCAAGGAAGCGGCCGAGGCGTACGCCGTGCTGGTGGACACCGACAAGCGGCACATGTACGACCGCTTCGGTCACGCCGGTCTGGGCGGCGCCGCGACCGGTGGTTTCGATCCGAACGCGTTCTCGGGGTTCGAAGACATTCTGGGCGGGCTCGGGGACATCTTTGGGTTTGGTGACGCCTTCGGCGGACGACGTCGCGGCGGCCCGCAACGCGGCGCGGATTTGCGTTACGACCTCGAGATCTCTTTCGAGGAGGCGGCGAAGGGGACCGAGGCTTCGCTGCAGATTCCGCGGCAGGAAATCTGCGAAACCTGTAAAGGAAACGGCGCCGCACCCGGCACGTCACCGGTGACCTGCCCCCAGTGCCATGGGCGCGGACAGGTTCGTTATCAGCAAGGCTTCTTCACCGTCGCGCGGAGCTGCGGCCAGTGCCGCGGCACCGGGTCCATCGTGGCCAAGCCATGTCAGATTTGCCGAGGCGCCGGCCGCATTCAGAAGGAAAAGAAACTGAGCGTGCGGATTCCGGCGGGTATCGCGACCGGTCAACGCCTGCGTCTCAGCGGCGAAGGCGAGGCCGGACCCGGTGGTGGCCCTCCAGGCGATCTGTATGTCGTCGTGCACGTGCAGGAGCACCCGTTCTTCCAGCGGGATGGTAACGATCTCTACTGCGAAATCCCGCTCAACTTCCCTACCCTGGCGCTCGGCGGCGAAATCAAGATCCCCACGCTCGACGGTACCGAGCAGCTGACCGTACCGAGCGGCACGCAGAGTGGTACGACGTTCCGTGTGCGCGGCCGCGGCATGCCTGATGTCAGCGGACGCGGGCATGGCGACCTCCTGGTGACCGTCCGGGTCACCACGCCGAAGAAGCTGTCGAAGGAACAAAAGAAGCTCCTCGAACAACTGGCAACGTCGCTGCCCAATGAAGCCTTCGAGCCCACCCCCACGTCCGAACACACGGACAAGGGAATCCTGGACAGGGTAAAAGACATATTCGGATAGACAGAGACGCGTGAACGACGGCTCTCGACGCTGGCCTGCACTCGACCTTCATCCCGTCTCAGACCTGCTTCAGGCGGCGCTCGTTGATTACGAGGTCACGGCTGTCGACGAACGCTCGTCCGATGATTGGCGCGTCTTCTTCACGACCGCCGGCGAGCGGGATCTTGCTGCCGCGGGGTTGCAGGCGGCGTTTCCCAATCTCACGCTCACATCAGTCGACGTGCCCGACGAGAACTGGGCCGAGCGTTCGCAGGCCATTCTCCGGGCCGTCCGCGTCGGGAATATCGTCATTGCGCCGCCGTGGGATGTGCCGGCGGGTCCAAAAAACAGGACCCGCCCTGCCAATGATCTCGTCATCGTCATTCAGCCCTCGATGGGCTTCGGCACAGGACATCACGCGACCACACGACTGTGTGTCGCGTCGCTGCAGCGGCTCGACGTCAAGGGACGCTCAGTACTCGACGTCGGAACGGGATCCGGTGTCCTCGCCATTGCGGCAAGTCTCCTGGGTGCAACCCGATCGGTCGGCATCGATGACGATGCCGATGCAATTGCGGCGGCTCGGGAGAATGTGGAATTGAATCCGCAGGCCGAGGTCTCGCTGCTCGTCGAGGACCTCCGCTCCACCGACGCCTGGTCAGCAGACATCGTGATCGCAAACCTGACCGGAGGACTGCTGATATCGGCTGCACTCACGCTTCAGGATTTCGTCACGCCCGGGGGATCGCTCGTTCTGAGCGGACTCATGACCGTGGAAGAGAAGGACGTACTTTCCGCGTTCACTGCATGGCAGGTCGACTACCGGTCAGAAGAGGATGAGTGGGTGTGCCTCACGCTCTCGCGATAGTCGGTCGGTGCGAGAAGCGATTCTTGTCGGTGCGACGTTGATATTTGTCGGTGCGACGTTGATACCTGTCGGTGCGATTCAGATATTTGTCGGTGCGATCTCGGCTTCGCTCGTCGGTGCGATCTCACGGACGAGTGTCGGTGCAATCTCACTGGCGATCGGTCTGTCTCCCTAGCTTCCCGCAGTGCATTTCTCCAAACATGGGAGGTCCAATGCTGACTCACTTTCCACAAGCCGTTCCGGAGATTCCGGTGAGCAACGTTGACAAAGCCGCGGAGTACTACGTGAATGTGCTCGGATTCAGTTTTGACTGGGGAAACGATGACGGCGGGATCGGAGGCATCTCGCAGGGGGATTGCCGAATGTTCCTCACGAACGAGCCGTTCCGCGCCGTCCACGGACCGAAAAGCCCGGTGATCGTTTGGCTGAATTTGAACAGCAAGCAGGAAGTCGACGAACTGTTCGGCCGCTGGAAAGATACCGGGGCGAAGATAGTCGAGGCAGTGGAGGACAAACCGTGGAACCTGCGTGAGTTCAGGGCCGCGGATCCGGACGGCAATCAACTGCGCGTGTTCTACGATTTTAACTGGGAAATGAGCGAGGAGCGACGATTAGAGCGGCATCGTCGAGCAAGCGGTGGAGCCATCGAGTGATTCTCCCGCGAAGCCGAGCCAGTGCACGTGGAAGCGGAGCGAGGCCTCGACGCTCGAGCAAGCTTGCACCGACAAGAAGGAGCGATCGCACCGACAAACGTCAGAACTATCGCACGGCGGCCGTGGCCCAACGCTCGGAGAGCTTTCGGATCCGCGCGAGCGCTTCCTGGATGTTCTCCAGCGAATTCGCGTAGCTGAAACGCAGGTAACCGTCACCGTAGCTGCCGAACGCGGTGCCACTGAGACAGGCGACGCCGGCATCGTTGAGCAGCATGTCGGCCAGTTCGCGACTGGATACTCCCGTTCCGCTGATATTGGGGAACACGTAAAAGGCTCCGGCGGGCACCGAGCAGCGGAACCCGGGGATTTCGTTCAAGCCTTTGACGATCGCATCACGACGACGACGGAACTCCGCCACCATCTTGTCCACATCGTCTTGCGGTCCCTTCAGCGCGGCCAGTCCGGCGCGTTGCGTGAAGCTGGCCGTGCACGAGTTCGAGTTGACCATCAGCTTGTCGACCGCCTCGACGACCCACAGCGGCATTACACCGTAGCCGAGGCGCCAGCCCGTCATCGAGTACGTCTTCGAGAATCCGTCAAGGATGACCGTCTTCTCGAGCATTCCGTCGAACTGCGTAATCGAGGACGGCACTTCTTCGTAGCAGATGCGTGAATAGATCTCGTCGCTCAGGATCAACAGATCGCGATCGCGCACCAGATCCGCGATCCGAGCCAGATCGGCGCGCGGGATCACACCCCCGGTCGGGTTGGCCGGCGAATTCAATACGATCATCTTCGTGCGATTCGACAGCTTCGATTCGAGCACGTCGAGGTCGAAGGAAAAACCGCGCGATTCGACCAGCGGAATCGGAACCGGAGTCGCACCCAGGAAATTGATTACCGACTCGTAGATCGGGAACCCGGGATTGGGATAGATGACCTCGTCGCCGGGCTCGACGACGGCCAACATCGAAAAGAACATGATCGGCTTGCCGCCGGGAACGACCACGACGTTTTGCCCAGAGACCGAGATGCCACGCGACTCTGAGATGTAGTCGGCAATGGCTTGACGGAAGTCAGGAAACCCAGGCGTCGGCCCGTAACCCGTCCACCCTTCGTCAAGCGCTCGTTTGGCCGCTTCCTTGACGTGGGCCGGTGTGGGGAAATCAGGCTGCCCGATTTCCAGGTGGACGATGTTCTTGCCCTGGGCTTCGAGTGCGCGCGCCCTCTGCAAGACCTCGAAGGCGGACTCGATCCCGATACGCGTCATTCGGTCAGCTAAGTTCATAGCGTTGTCTCACGATCACATAACCACGGCGGATCTAAACGGCGCGTCTGCCTTCGACATGGCTTAGGCCAGAAAAGATCCGCCGCTACATCTAATACGCCGGCTCGATGCGAATGAGCGCGGCGTCGTTTTCCTCGGTCAAGACATACAAGAAGCCGTCGGGTCCCTGCCGTATGTCGCGGATTCGCTGTCCGAGCTCACGCAACATCGGCTCGCGACGAATCTCCTCCCACTTGTCGTTGAACTCGATGCGATTGATCTGCCCGGTGCGTGGGCTCTCACCCTGACGCAGTCCGCCAACGAATACGTTGCGCTTCCAACCCGGGAACCTGTCGCCGGTGTAGAACGTCATGCCCGAGAGCGCGATGGATGGAATCCACACGACGACGGGCTGCTCCATTCCCTCCTGCCACGGCTTCTCCGAGACTCGTGGCCCGGGATAACTTCGTCCATAACTCACAACCGGCCAGCCATAGTTCTTGCCGGCCTGGATGATGTTGATCTCGTCGCCGCCGTTGGGTCCTTGTTCGCTTGCCCAGATCTCGCCGGTCTCGGGGTTCACCGCGAGACCGAGCTGGTTGCGATGACCCATCGTGAAGATTTCCGGCTTGTAGCCGGCGCGACCAACGAACGGGTTGTCCGGCGGCACGGTCCCATCGTCACGAAGGCGAATCAGCTTGCCACCGTAGTTGTTGGGATCCTGCGACGGGGCGTTGGCGCCTTCCTGCGATCGGCCGAGGCTCATGTAGATCATGCCGTCACGGCCGAACACGATGCGAGACGCCTCGGTCGTCACATCCGCGGAGAAGAGGTCCTGCACGTTCGCCAGCCCATTGCCATCCCACGTGCCGCGCGCGAGCGTCGCCAGACGTGCCGGTGGCCCACCCGGTCCCGGCGGCACGCCAGCACTGCCACCACCGAGTGCGGGACTGGGTTTGTGGTACGTGAAGTAGACGAACTTGTTTTCAGCGAAACGCGGATGGAGCGCGATGTCCAGCAGCCCAGAGAGACCCTGAGCGGAGATCGCAGGCAGGCCAGGCAGCGGCTTCGAATCGAGCACTCCGTTGCGAACGATGCGCAGGCATCCGGGACGCTCGGTGATGAGGATGTTGCCGTCGGGCAGGAAGGCCATGCCCCAGGGATGCGTCAACCCCTTCGTCACGACCAGTTTGAGATTGCGATGCGCGACAACCGCGGACTCGACCATGATCGGTCCGTCTGGCAATGTCGGCGCCGTCCACTGAGGTGCGGGAGGAATCCCGCCGCCCCCACCGCGTCTGGCGGCTCCGGTGTTGGCGGCCTGGCCTGCCGGGCCGGCTCCGCGGGCAGCCTGAGGGCCGGCGCCTCGTGCGCCACCTTGCACGTTTGCAGCCTGACATGTTGACACTACCGGGACTGCTGACGATGGCTGGGCCGCCTGCCTGGCGTGAGGCACAGCGACGAGCAGCGCACTCAGCGCACCGGCTACGATCACGCCCCGCAGCCACCTGGTCATCCCCTTCTCCTCGCGAAGACGTCAGTATATTCGGGCTCCGGGCCGTGAGCTATACGGCCAGCTGTGTTCGCCCTTTCGGATAAGTTATGAGGAATGCCAGCGCCAACAACGACGCGCGTGCTGCGTCGATCCGCCGACTCGCCCCCTGCGATCGTTTCTGCTGACATCTGCGTCCTCGGCGCCGGAATCGCCGGCGTCTCAGCCGCCCTCGAAGCGGCGCGCCTGGGACGAGGCGTCGTGATCGTCGATGCTGCGCCGTCGCTTGGCGGCCAGGCCGTTGGCTCGATCATTGGCACGATCATCGGACTCTATACGCACGGCCCGCAGCCGTACCAAATTACTCACGGCATCGCCGATGACCTGATCGCGGACCTGACCGAAGAAGGCTCGCTCAGCCGTCGGGTCTCGATGACGGGCACTATCACGTTCCAGTATGACGAGGTCAGGCTGGCACGATGGATCGAGCGCAAAGTCGAAGAGGCTGGCATCCGTGCGCTCGTAGGCGCGGTGCTCACCGATGTCGGCTTTGACAACCGGCGGCTGCGTCACCTCGAGCTGGCGACCAGATTTGGATCGGTCCGCGTCGAAGCGTCTTCGTACGTCGATGCGTCTGGTGACGCCACGCTCTGCTATCACGCGGGGCTCGAAGTGCGAGAACCGGTCGCGCCCGTTTACGGATCGCTGAACTTCATCATCGAGGGCTACGACACAGAGGCGGTCAAAGATCTCGTGATCAAGGACGTTCACGATCGACTCGCTGAACGCGGCGGTCACTATGGGCTCGTCCGTCACGACGGCTTCCTGATGCACTTCCCCGGGAAGACGGTGATGCTCGCGAACGTGACGCACTTCGAGACGCCGCTCGACGCCACCGCGGGCGCGCAGATGGTCTTCGAGGGCCGACGACAGGCTGACAATATCATTCGCTTTCTGCGTGCCGAGTTTCCGAAGATCTTCGCCAACGCGAGAGTTCGCACCTACGGCAATCCGGGGCTTCGGCAGACCCGCTGGATCGTTGGCGCTCGCCAGCTCACGGTCGATCAAATTCGATCCGGGAAGCGGCCGGCGGACGCGGCCGCGCGCTGCGCCTGGTGGGTGGAGCTGCACAACGCCAGGGACCTGGTTCACTGGGAGCGCTTCGAACCCGATCACGTCTACTACATTCCGCTATCGTGCATGGTCCCGCGAGAGGCCGACAACATCGTCGCCGCAGGGCGCTGCGTCGATGCCGATGTGAGCGCCTTATCGGCAATCAGGGTGATGGGGCCGTGCATTGCGATGGGCACCGCTGCCGCGCACGCGCTCGATCTCGCGGGAACCGGATCGATCCACCAGATCGACACAGCCGCGCTGCAGAAGCGATTGACCGAGAACCTCGATCGACGATCGTAGGGCGGGTCCTGTACTTCGGACCCGCCTTGTCGACGCGATCGGATCACCGGGTCCAAAAAGCAGGACCCGGCCTACGGCACCTTCGTGACACTATCGCGCTGAAGTTTGTTTTTCTGGCAAATACTGCTAGCGAGAGTGTCACTAGAAGGCACAGGATCTTGATCACAGCGCGGCTTTGGTTGCGGCTTCGCCGCGCTGTGATCTTCGTGACCTTGATAATCTTCGTGGCTACAAATTTGGCGCGACGGTGATCTCCGTCTTGACCGAGTTGGCGATGTAACACGCCTCGTGCGCCTGGTGATGAAGTTCCTCTTCTACTTCCTGCGTCGGGTGCGTGCCCGTGTAGGCGACGCGCGGATGGAGGACAACGGAGCTGACCCAGGGGACGCCTTTCTCATTCTTCGTCATCCGTCCGACCGCCTCGTCCACATAGCTGGTCACCTCGAGCCCCTTGCGTGACGCAACCCAGAGAAACGTCAGCATGTGGCAGCTCGAAATGGCGGCGACGTAGGCTTCCTCCGGATCGACGTTGGCCGCATTCGAATAGGGAGGCTTCACCGAAGTCGGCGCAGGGGACGCGGGCACCGTCACGCCTCCATCGAAGGTCCACGTGTGCTCGCGTGAGTAGCTTCCTTTGAGGAACTCCCCCTGCGAGTTGATCCACTTGATGGTTGCTCTGTGTTCGGACATGGCGCCCTCGTTCGGAATGAGGGAAGGGCGGAGCGCTGCTGAATTATAAACGGGTGCGCCGTTATGCGGCCTGGCTAGTTCGTCGCCTTCCCGCGCAGCAACGCAGGAATCAGATTCGCGTGGCCGAACTTCTTGGCGAGCTCGAGGGGCGTCAGGCCATCCTTGTTGCGCACGCCGGCGTTCGCCCCTGACTGCAGCAGCAGCTCGATCATCGCCGCGTCACCGAAGTCGATGTTTGCCGCCCACAAGAGCGGCGTCATCCCCAGTTTGTCGACGACGTTCACCGCGGCACCGCGGGAAATGAGCAAACGCGCCATCTCGATGTCGTTATTGAGAGCGGCGCGGCCAAGCATGGTTATGCCATTGCCGTCGGCAAAATCAACCGGCGCACCGAGATCGAGGAGGGTCCGGGCGACCTCGATGTCGCCAAACTTGAACGCGCCGAGCATCGGGGTGGTACGCGAGGTCCCGATCGCAACCATCGCGTCATCCAGCTTTCCACCGGCAGCGAGCAGTCGCTTGAGGCTCTTCGCGTTGCCTGCATACGAGGCCAGGAAGAAGGGATTCGCATTGAAGACTGGAGCACCGGCGCCCGGCGGTGCCACCTGGGCGCCGCGGTCGAGCAACAGATTGATGGCCGGATCGGCCTCCTGATATTGAGCCGCCACCATCAGGGTCGAGTAGCGGCTGTTGGCGCGCGCGTTCACGTCGGCGCCGCGATCGAGCAGCAGCGTCATCTTGTCGACGTCGGGCGCCGCCATCATGAGCGCCGTCGTGCCGCCGGACTTCGTGGCCACGTTGGGATTGAGCCCGCCGTCGAGCAATTTCCGAACGTCGTCGCGTGTGCCGAAGATCATCGTCTCGACCCAGGCCTCGACGTTGGCGGGCTCCGTGCCAGGCAATGATGGCGGCTCCACGGGTCGCGCTGGTTCGAGCGCGTAGGAAAGCGCCATCACCGCCCAGCTCGCACCTTGCATCGACAAGAATTGATCGTGACCGTTCGGGTAGCCGGCTTCGAAATACGGCGGACTGACTGGGGCGGGCGGGTGCAGGCGAGAGGTGACGTGCCAGCTGCCGTCAAGCGCCTGCGTTTTCAGCAGGAACTCGATCCCTCGCTGATACGAGGTGTCGATGATGGCGACGCCGCCGCCATCGTGAAGCGCGACCAGCGCCTGCGCTGTCGAATACGCGTCGCTCTCGCGTCCGTTGACCGAATTCCATCCTCCGTCCGGACGCTGCAGGGCCTTGAGCTCGCGCGCAAGGCTCTGTAACCGCGCCCGCGGTGCGCCCGCCCAGCGAAGACCAAGCAACTGGTACGTTCGCTCCTCAGTGTCGCGTGGAGCTCGGTTCTCGAGAAAACCTCGCGCGCGCGCCACGGCTGCCTCCGCCTGTGCCTTCTGGCTCGCGTGGTGATACAGCTGCACCGCTCGCAGTCCAAGAGCCGCCATCGTCATCCGACTGTACGAGGACGGTGGCCGCTGATGAAATCCGTCCCAATCTCCCTGAGCGTTTTGACGGGAGATCAGCAAACGCGCGTACACTGCCGCGCCGAGGTTTGGCTTTACGCCGGCCGCGTTCGCGGCGATCATGCGATACGCGTCATCGACAGAAGGCTCGATCACATAGGTGTACTGAACTGCCCGGTCGATATCGGAAAAGTCGAACGCCTTGGTGGCGTCAGCGCGGGCAATCGACTCGTCAAACGGCACGCCGTGATCGCGCGCAACGCGATACGCCAGCGCCGGCTGGTACTGATGATGACAGGAGGCACAGACCTGCTTGTTCGTCGTGTACCACGGGGACTGCGCTTTCTGGATGGCGGCGAGAGCCTTCGCCGCGGCATCGCGCGCACGATCGGGATCGACCTCTTGCCCGAATATCGCAGCTGGAAAACAAGCCAGCGCGACGAACAGGAATGCGAAATGTCTCAACGTTAGATCCCTCGCCGGGTCCGAATCCGCCTTCGCGCGTTGCGCTTCGGCGAGCCCGCCGTAGCGTACGCGAAGGCGGAACAGGGCCCGGCCTGCGTGCGTTACGTGCGCTTTTGAATTTCAACGATGCCGAGGTCGCCATCGACGATGACCCAGTCACCAGTCTCGATCAGATCCAACGGATCGCGATCGAGATCGGTGACGCTGGGCACGCGCATGACGACGGCCCCAAGCGCCACCTTCGTGGTCATCTCGTTGAAGACCAGCGCCCGTGGAGCGGCGCCAGCCAGCCGTGCCGTGTGATACATCGCCGACCAGCCCGACGATCCTTTGGCACCGCGAAACACCAGGACCTTGTCCTTGAAGCTCTTGCCGCGAAGCTCGTGATGCGTCTCTGTAATGACCCCTTCTTGCGGATTCACACCGCCCCACCCGGGAATCGTCTCGCGTGTGACGAGCGCCTCGCCTTCTGCCCGCCCACCCACGACGCCCCGACCGCGCAGCACAATCGTCGCGGATACGGTCATGGCCGTTCTCCGTTCCAACGGCCGGTGACGGCCGCTTGAATGCAGTCCCGTGTCGACCCGAACCACGCCTGGACGCCGAGGATCGCTGGCAGATAGTGCGCCTGCTTCGCCGAGTCGAGTGCCGCCACCTTGGTGCCGGGGGGAATGGCCTGCGCAAACGCGGAGCACGTATCGGTGAGCACCACACCGCCAGCGTCGTTGATGGCCCTCACGTATCCGAGCCGCCGCGCCTCGCTGTCGACGGCGCGTGACGTAAAGATCCAGAGGTTGCAGTTCGTGCTGACACGCTTGCCCTCGAGCAGAATCGCTGCTTCCCTGAGTTGGTCGAGCGCCGCATGTGGACATCCCAGCATCACGTAGTCGACGTTCGGGTCGCTCGCGTTGGCGTTGAGCCGATCGTATACCTGTCGCTGTTCGGATTTGCCGTACGTGAATCGCTCGAGCGGCTGTTTCGGACCAAACGCCATGTCGACTGATTCGGCTTCCGGTGTCGTACCGACAACGTGATACATCTCCACGCCGCCCGATGAAGAGGCGGCTGCACCGAAGTGTTTCAAGCGCACGATCTCGGGCGTGGTAAACGATCCAATGACGACGGGAATGCGTTCCTGCACGACATCGCCGACAAAGTATCCCAGCATGCCCCAGTCCATCACCGATTCGACGGGCAACTCGACGTCGACGCGATGAGTGCCATAGCGACACTCCGCGCGATGAAGTCCCCAGTCGGGAATTTTCCCGGTCAACATGGCAGCGCTGGTGCTTTCACGCCCTTCGGTATTCGTGCGCGCACCGAGCACGGAGTTGGCAAAGATAACGGCGGACGATTCCATCCAGGCGCAGTGCTCGCCCTTCGCCGGAAGATTGCCAGCGAGGTACGGCGTACAGGTCTTCAGTATCGTGACGTCGTGCCGAGCAGCGAAGGCTTCGCGCTCCTCGTAGTTCCGGAAGACCTCGACCTTCACGCCGAGTGTCTGCCAATTGCGCGGGTCGGCTCCACCCTGTAAGTGAAACGTCGGCACGACCGCGTCGGGCACGTCGACGAGCTCGTCGGAGTCGAGGTCGAAATAGGAAAAGATCGCGTCGAGGCCGTCGGCATCCTTGCCGGCGTAGTACCGCTGCAGGAACGGGTTGGCCGAGCCCGGCACGCCCGCGACATTCCGCGTGTCTACAAAACGCTCGGCGCCCAGCGCTTCGGCGTAGCGAACGAGCAACTCCATCGCCTTCTGCCGCGCCTTGCCGTCGCGGCCGTCCAGCATGGCTTTTTCACTATCGGTGAGTCTCAGCATCTTGGTAGAGGCGGGTCTTCAGACCCGCCTGATACACGGCGGGCCTAAAGGCCCGCCGCTACTCACAAGGTCCGCGTTGCGCTAGGCGCTTGCGAGTTTCTCGCTCAGCTCCAGGTCGCTCCGAAGACTTCGCGCACCCACCATGTAATGTATCGCGGCCCAGAGATTGACAACTCCAATCACAACGAGCGCATAACGCAGCGAGTCGGTCTGGAAAGCGGGCGCGAGTCGATCGCTGATGAATCCGGTCATCGACGGTCCCAACCCGTTGCCGATGAGCGTCTGGATGAATAGCAACACCGAGGTCGCCACCGATCGCATCCGCAGCGTCGCCAGCGCCTGCGTCATCGCGAACGAGGGCCCGAAGAAGACGGCGGCCATTAACATGAGACCGACGAACGACGGCAGGGTTACGGTGAGGCTGGGCGACATATACGCGAGGAACTGAAAGGGCACGCAAACGAGCGTCGCGATCCCTGGCACCCACATGTACCAGCGCCGGTCGTTGGTGACCGCGCTGAGACGATCGGACAGATACCCACCCGCGAACGTCCCGACTCCGGCGATCGCCGCCAGGATCGATATCCAATACCCCGCCTCGGCCACGTTCATCCCGTGGGAGCGCTGAAGAAATGCGTTGTTGAACGCCCCGCTCGCGTACCACACGACTGAATGAAGCGCGCACGCCAGGCTCAAGTGGCGGAACGACGCACGCAGCCACAGGAACCGCAACACTTCCCACATGCCGGGCGTCTTCTGGCTGGCTCCACGGCTCAGCGCACCATCGGACATCCCTCGCGGAGGTTCCTTGACGGTAAGGAACACGATGATGGCGAGGACGATGCCGGGAATGCCAATCGCGATGAAGGTGTTCCGCCATCCCAGATTTTGATTACCCCATCCCCCAATCGCCGCTCCGATAGACGTGCCCACGGGTACCGCCAACGCGTAGATGGCAAAGGCCGTCCCGCGCCGGGCCTTTGGAAAGTAGTCTGAGATGAGCGAATGCGACGGCGGACTGCCGCCCGCTTCGCCGATTGCAGTCCCGATGCGCGTCAGGAACAGCATCGTGAAGTTCACGGCGGTCCCGAAAAGCGCCGTCATTCCGCTCCACGTGGCCACCGCCATGACCAGGACGTTCCGGCGATTGGACCGATCCGCCCACGCCGCGATCGGGATACCCATCAGCGAGTAGAAAATCGCAAATGGCAGCCCGGTCAGCATTCCCATCTGAAAGTCGGAGGCGCCAAACTCCTTCTTGATTGCCTGAACCGATGCAGCCAGGACCTGCGATCGATCGACGACGTTCACCACGTAGCAGAGGGTGAGCATCACCAGCACGTAGTACGCGTATGACATCGTCGCGGTCTGGGTGTTCCGCTCGTCGATCGCCTGAGTGTGTGTGCGGGTCGCGGCCAACGGTCCTCCTCTCGGGATTCGGGATTCGCAATACGAGTTACGGGCTACGGCGCGGCCTGATAGATTACGTCGGATTAAGGCACTCACATGCCAAGAGCCTTGAGAAGCAATTTCGAGCCCGGATCGCCGCGTGAAGCCGTGCGTCGCGCCCAGTGGAAGGCGCTGGGACTGAGCAACGAGGACATGCTCAAGCCCAAGATTGCCGTCGTGAACAGCTCGTCGGAGCTGGCGATCTGCTTCAGTCATCTGGACGGCATCGCGCGTGTGGTGAAGGACGCCGTCCGAGAAGCGGGCGGCCTTCCCTTCGAGATCCGTACGGCTGCGCCAAGCGACTTCATCATCAGCGCGGCAAAGGGTGGCGGCTACATGCTGGCGAGCCGCGACCTCATCGTCAACGACATGGAGAT
>Ga0075430_100000896_pt1 | contig 23379 bp, 24 predicted proteins | sample RhiMetdeltSRZDD4_FD_75294 | JGI IMG/M metagenome (GOLD analysis project Ga0075430, IMG submission 75294) | Populus rhizosphere microbial communities from Tennessee, USA - Rhizosphere MetaG P. deltoides SRZDD4 | ecosystem: Host-associated > Plants > Roots > Rhizosphere > Soil | place: USA... | reverse complement strand
TGCTCGGTCTTCGGCACCGTCGCGAGCTGAACGCGCGCCGGGCGTCGGCCTGACCGACACGACGAACTACGCGTTCTCGATCGCGTCCTGCCCCCGTCGGCGACAACGCGCGGGTCTCAGCGGGCCGCCGGACGTCGGCTCGGCGCCATAAGCGCCATAGGCCTGAAGCTTAATAGCGCCGCCCAGATCCGTTCCGGAAGCTCTGCGGCCGTGCCACCGTTCTTTACCCGTATGAAGCGCGAGCCATGACCTGGCGCACGTGCTGGAGGCTCGACGTCATCCTCTGCCTCGGACAAGCCGAGGCAATCAAGGGGTACTTCACCCGAGGAACGGATTCTGATCGCTGCGTGACTGGGATGACCGCTTATGCGCGTTGACTTCGCCGACACCGTGATTAACGAGCTCGCAAACGACGAGGTGCTGACGCCCCACGACTCGATCGTCGCCGTCTGCGCCGGAGTCCGAGACAGCGACCTGTTCGAGCGCTGTGGCTTCAGAAACGTTCTCATCACCAACCTCAACGAGGGCGACGCCGACGAGCGATTCGAATGGAGCTACCAAGACGCCCAGCAGCTCAGTCTCAAGGATGACTCGTTCGACTTCGCGTTCGTCGCGGACGGGCTCCACCACTGCGCCTCCCCGCACCGGGCGCTGCTCGAGATGTACCGCGTCGCACGCAAGGGCGTCATCGTCATCGAGTCGCGCGACAGCCTGCTGATGCGGGCTGCGAACCGATTTGGGCTCTCGCCGAGGTACGAGGTCGAGGCAGTCGTCGGCAGCGACTTCAGCAGCGGCGGCGTCGACAACTCCGAGGTGCCGAACTACATCTACAGGTGGACGGAGGCAGACTTCAAGAAGGCGCTGTCCTCCTTCGACCCTCGCGGCCGGCACACGTTCCGCTTCTTCTACGGGCTCAACCTTCCGTACGAGCTCGCCGGCTGGAAGAAGAGCAGCGTGAAACTGAAGGTCATCAAGGCGGCGGATCCGCTGTTGCGCGGACTGACACGCGTCGTCAAGAAGCAGTGCAACACGATGGCGATGGTCGCGCTCAAACCTCGCATCCCGCACGACCTCTGGCCGTGGTTGAGGGTGGAAGACGGCAGGGTCGCGTTCGCCCGGGAGTACGCAGGTCAGCATTTCAAGGAGATCGAGGGCAGTCGATTCTCCGCGCGACCCCGCGAAGACGGCGAACAGAAGGTCGCACGATGAGCGAGCACGACCGCACGCGCTCCGGGTTGACTTCGGCGTGGTCAACTCGATGATCGCCTGGCTGTTGCGCCGCCTTCCGGTGACCGCACGAGGCCGGGGGCGCGGCTGGCGCCGGGGGCTCGTCGGACGCCGCAGTGGCGCGGCCTCCGTCTCGACTATCCAGTGACGCTGCCCGCGCCACACGGACGCTTCGACGCCTCGTGGTGGGGCTGGGTGGCTGTCGTCGCGACCGCGGCGTCTGCGCTCGGTCTGGTGGTGCAGACCATTCTCGATTACGTGCCCGCGCCACCGGACCTCGAGCTCGCGGAGTTCTGGGGCGTGTTCGCCGGAGATGCGGTGGTCGCGTTCCTCACGGGAGCCGTCGCGATCGCGGTGGGATGGCGAACTCGCCGTCACGACGCCACGCTTGCGTTCGGTCTGATCGGCGTCGGTTGGCTGCCACTGGTCCAAGCGCTCCTGATTGTCTGGGACTGACCTGCATGGCGCGTGTAGTCGTCCCACAGCCCGAAGCCGCGTAGCGTCGTATTCCGGTTTCCGCTGGTTCGGACGGAGGGTTGTCCCGCCCCGCACGGGGCCGCCGGCGTCGATCGCGGTTTGCTGTCGCTCTAGGCGGAGATTCGGACGATCAGAGCGGGGACGTGCTCCGTCGGGCCGTTATCTGTGTGGATGAAGTGTCGCCACAAGGGTCTGCACGCGATCAGAACCGCGTATGACCAGCGGGCGGGCATACTCGTCTTCTTCTGGGTCTGCGAGGTTTGCGGCAAGCGCCTCGGAGAGGTGCACCGCCAGAGCTATCGGCCGCGCTTCGATCGGTGCGACCGCCACCCGCTTCGAGTCCGCCAGGCAACGGTATCTGGCTGGGCGGCGAGGCCGCCGAGCGCGGCGCGCGTCGAGGACGCCACCGCCCCACGGCCGAGCTAGCCGGTCAGCGCTGGCCGAGCCGCACGAGCTGCGAGGGGCCGCAGGCCTCGAAGTCGGCCAGAACGCGCTCGGCGTGCCCCGGGTCCCAGCGCTCGGCGCCCACCAGCTCGCCGGCCAGGTCGCCCACGCGGGTGAGCGCCGCGGCCGCCTCGTCGTCGAGCGAGAGGTCCTCGCAGAAGAAGAGCGCGTCGGCCGCCTCGCGCAGCAGCGCCTGCTCGTCGGGCTCGAGGGCCTCCTGGCCCTCCGCCGCGACCACCTGCATGAGCCTTCCGTATGCCTGGGCGCGCTCCGCTGTCACTCGTGTCGAGACTAGCGCCACTCGGCCCGGCGTGGGTGAGATCTGTCGTCTTCGGGGATTGGCAGGCTCGCCCAAGGTGCCTTCAACCGCTCAGAGAGCCAGATCGGGCTAGGTGGCTCTCGGCGTCTGGCTTAGCCATGCGGAAGGGCCTAGGTGGGTCTGGATTCGGCTCTGTGCGCTGTTTTGCCCAACCTCCTATGTTGCGGGAGCCCGGCGCCGCGGCGCATGTATAGTCGTCAAGCGACGATTGGAGGCTGGGATGCCAAGGACCCGCTGGCTGCTCGCGGCGGCCGCCGTGCTCCTCCTGCTCGTGCCGCCGAGTGCGGTGGCCTGGGAGTTGCTGCCTTTGGAGGACAGGCTGGCTTTGGAGGCCACGGAGATCAGCTCCGCGAAGGTCTGTGGGGCGGGCGAGTGCAGGGAGGTCTCCGATCCGGAGGCGGCGACGGCGCTCGCGGTCGGCCCCCGCCCCCGCGGTACGGACGACCCTGCGCACGGGCTGCCCTGGTACAAGAGCACGCTCACGATCCCCGCCGAGGGCGGCGGCGAGGTGGACCGCGTCTCCGTCTCGGTCACCGTGGTGCCCTCCGCCGGGCTGATGCGCGTGAACGACGGGGTCTGGGTGACCCTGCCCAGCGAGAGCAAAGAGGCCTACGCGAAGCTCACAGCCGGGCTTACGCCCCGCCCGGCGAGGACGCTTCCGAGCGTGGGCGAGGACGCGCTGCCGGCCGCCCGCGTCGATGAGGTCGTCGAGCCCCCGAACACCGCTACAGCGGAGGCCGACAGCGACGGCTCGAACGTTTGGATCGTCGCGCTGGGCGGTGGCGTGCTAGCGGCGCTCTTGGCGGGGTTGCTGCTCTGGATGCGCCACCGCCGCGCGTCGATGCCGCCAGCGGCGCCCGAGGCACCGGGGTAGGGGCGCTCGGGTCTGCCCAAGGCGTCCGGCAGGGGGCAGGACACTCCGGGGATTCGTCGGGTCGGGGATGGTCCGGCTCGGCTGGAAGCGGGCACGAAAGCAGCGCTGATTGCGGGCTGTTTGCCCACCTGTTTGCCTAAGGGTCCGAAAACGGCTCTAGCATGCGGGAAGTTGTGGTTCCTTTAACCCGGTCCTGAGAGGCCAGGAAGGGGCAGTTCAGTTGGAAGAGAAGACGGTCCTCGACCGCGAGGACATGCGGCGAACGCTGGTGCGGATAGCGCACGAGATCGTCGAGAAGACAGGGGGAGAGGGGGTCGCGGTCGTGGGCATCCACCGTCGCGGCGCCGTGCTGGGCGCGCGCTTGCGCGACCTCGTGGCCGAGCTCGTGGGCGAGCCCGTGCCGCTCGGCGACATCGACATCAGCTTCTACCGCGACGACGTCGGCATCCGCGGGCCCGACTATCAGCCCGTCGTGCACGCCTCTCACATCGACTTCCCGGTCGGCGACACCACCGTCGTGCTCGTCGACGACGTGCTCTACACCGGCCGCACGGTGCGCGCCGCGATCGACGCGCTGTTCGACTACGGCCGCCCGCGCCGGGTGCAGCTGGCGGTGCTGGCCGACCGCGGCCACCGGGAGCTGCCGATCCGCCCCGACTACGTGGGCAAGAACCTGCCCACATCGCGGATCGAGCGGGTGAACGTGCGCGTCGAGGAGCTCGACGGCAGGGACGAGGTCGGGATTACTGAGCTTGCCGAGGAGGAGATCCAGCATGCGTAGGCACCTGCTCTCCGTCGACGACCTCTCGCGAGAGGACATCGAGCATATCCTCGGCCGAGCCGAGAGCTTCGCGGAGGTCTCGGGCCGCGAGATCAAGAAGGTGCCCACGCTGCGGGGCCGCACGGTGATCAACCTCTTCTACGAGGCCTCCACGCGCACGCAGTCGAGCTTCGAGCTGGCCGCCAAGCGGCTGTCCGCCGACCTGGTGACGATCAAGGCGGCGGGCTCGGCGGTCGACAAGGGCGAGTCGCTCAAGGACACGGTCCAGACGCTGTCGGCCTACGACCCGGCGGCGATCGTGATCCGCACCCCGCACGCCGGGGCGGCCGGGCTGGTGGCAGGCTGGACCCGCGCCTCGGTGCTGAACGCGGGCGACGGCAAGCACGAGCACCCCACCCAGGCGCTCCTCGACCTGTTCGCGCTCAAGCGGCGCGCCGGGTCGCTCGAGGGGCTCAGGGTGTGGATCGTCGGGGACGTGCTGCACAGCCGGGTGGCACGCTCGAACGTGCTGGCCTTCACGCGGATGGGCTGCCACGTCACGGTCTGCGGGCCGCCCACGCTGATCCCGCGCGGGATGGAGTCGCTCGGCTGCGAGGTTCGCTACACGCTCGACGAGCTGGGCAGCGCCGACGTGGTCTACGCGCTGCGGATGCAGCGCGAGCGCATGACCGGCTCCTTCGTGCCCTCGCTGCGCGAGTACGCCGCGCGCTACCAGATCGACGGGCGGCGGCTCGGCCCGAGTCAGCTCCTGATGCACCCTGGGCCGGTCAACCGCGGGGTGGAGCTGGCCGCCGAGGTGATCGACTCGCCCCAGGCGCTCATCACCGAGCAGGTGGAGTCCGGCGTGGTGGTCCGCATGGCGGTGCTCTACGAGCTGCTCGCCGGACGCGGAGTGCCTGGCGGCGTGCGCGCGGCCGAGACGGAGCCGCAGCCGGCATGAGCGGCCTACCCGCCCTCGAGCGGACCCAGACACCGCCCGCCACGGTGCTCGTGCGCTCGGTACGGCTGCTCGACCCGCGCGCCGGGATCGACACGCGCGCCGACCTGCTCGTGCGCCAGGGCGAGATCGCCGAGCTGGGCGACTCGCTCGAGGCCCCGGAGGGGGTTGAGCTCGTGGACGGCACCGGCCTGCACGCCTTCCCCGCCTTCGTGGACCCGCACGTGCACCTGCGCACGCCGGGGCGCGAGGACGAGGAGGACATCGACTCCGGCAGCCGCGCCGCGGCCGCCGGCGGCTTCTGCACGATCCTCGCCCAGCCGAACACCGAGCCGGTGGTCGACTCGGCTCCGGTGCTGCGCTCGCTGCGCGAGCACGCTCGGGTCGAGGCTCGCATCCCGGTGGGATTCATGGCCGCCGTGACGGTCGGGCAGCGCGGCGAGGGGCTCACTGAGATGGCGGAGCTGGCCGACGCCGGCGCGGCCGGCTTCACCGACGACGGGCTGCCGGTGCGCTCCGCCGGCGTGCTGCGACAGGCGCTCCAGTACCAGCGGCTGGCCGGCCGGATGATCGCCCTGCACGAGGAGGACCCCTCCCTGTCCGGGCAGGGCGTGATGCACGAGGGGGACGTCTCGGCCCAGCTCGGCGTGGCGGGCATCCCGTCGGTGTCGGAGTCCACGATGGTGGCGCGCGACTGCGCGCTGGCGCGCTACGAGGGAGGCCGCATCCACGTCCAGCACGTGTCCGCGCGCGAGACCGTGGAGGCGATCGAGACGGCCAAGGCGAACGGCACGAAGGTCAGCTGCGAGGTCACGCCGCATCACCTCCTGCTCACCGACGAGGCGGTGCGCGACCTCGACACCCACATGAAGATGAACCCGCCGCTGCGCTCCGAGCAGGACCGCGAGGCCCTGGTGGCCGCGCTGCGCTCGGGGTTGATCGACTGTGTGGCCACCGACCACGCGCCGCACTCGCGCGAGGAGAAGGAGCAGCCGTTCGAGCTGGCGCCGATGGGGGTCACGGGCCTCGAGACGGCGTTCGCCGCGATCCACACCGGCCTGGTGCTGCCGGGGGTCGTCGACCTCGGCCTCGTGATCGAGCGGATGACCTGCGGCGGCGTGCCGTTCGGCCTGCCGGTGCCGTCGCTCGCGCCCGGGTCGCCGGCGAACGTCTGCCTCGTGGACCTCGACGCCGACTGGGAGGTTGGCGAGGCCGGCTACGAGAGCCGCTCGGACAACTGCGCCTTCGGCGGCCGGCGGCTCACCGGTCGCGTGCGGATGACGATCGCCGACGGCTCGGTGGCCTACCGCGAGCGCACCTTCGCCCTGGGGGCGGTCGTGTGAGGCTGCGCAGCGTTGCTTTCCTGCTGCTCGAGGACGGAACCCGCTTCGACGGGGAGGCCGTGGGCGCGATCGGCGCCGACGGCGTCGGCGAGGTCGTGTTCAACACCTCCATGTCGGGCTACCAGGAGGCCGTGAGCGACCCGAGCTATGCCGGGCAGATCATCGTGTTCACCACGGCCCACGTGGGCAACTACGGCGTGGCCTCGGCGCACATGGAGTCGGATCGCGTGCACGCCCGCGCGGTGATCATGCGCGAGGGCATGGACCGCGAGGACGCAGCTCACGCCGAGGGCGGCTGGCTCACCTGGCTCGCCGACTGCGGCGTGCCGGCTCTGACCGGCGTCGACACGCGCGCGCTCGTGCGCCACATCCGGGACAAGGGGGCGATGCGCGGCGGTGTCTTCGATGCCGAGCTCCCCGAGGCGCAGGCGCGCGAGCGGATCGAGGCCGAGCCGGCGATGGACGGCCGGGATCTCGCTCGCGAGGTCACCCCGCGCGAGCCGCTGCTGCTGGCCGACGCCGGCGGGGGCCCGCGGGTACTCGGGATCGACACCGGCATCAAGAGCTCGATCGTGCGCAACCTGCGCGAGCGCGGCGTCCAGCTCGAGCTCCATCCCTGCACCGTCTCCGCGGACGAGCTCCTGGCCCGCGACCCCGACGCGGTGTTCCTGGCCAACGGCCCCGGCGATCCCGCCGCGCTCGACTACGTGGTCGACACCGTGCGCGGGGTGGTGGGAAAGGTGCCGGTCTGGGGCATCTGCCTCGGCCACCAGCTGCTCTGCCGCGCGGTGGGGCTCGAGACCTTCAAGCTGCCGTTCGGCCACCGCGGCGCCAACCACCCGGTCAAGGACCTCGAGACCGGGCGGATCGAGATCACCTCGCAGAACCACGGCTTCGCGGTGCTCGGCCCCGGCGGCGAGCGCCGGATCGAGTCCGACGATCCCGTGCGCTGGGACACGGACTTCGGCACCGCGGAGCTCTCGCAGCTGAACCTCTACGACCGCACCGTGGAGGGCCTCGTCCTGCGGGACGTGCCGGGCTCGACGGTCCAGTACCACCCCGAGGCCGGCCCGGGACCGCACGACGCCGTGCATCTCTTCGACCGCTTCATCGAGCGCCTTGCCGCGTAGGCACGACATCAGGAAGATCCTTGTGATCGGCTCGGGGCCAATCGTGATCGGCCAGGCCGCCGAGTTCGACTACTCGGGAGCGCAGGCGTGCAAGGTGCTGCTCGAGGAGGGCTACGAGGTGGTGCTCGTGAACTCGAACCCGGCCACGATCATGACCGACCCCGAGTTCGCCACCGCCACCTACATCGAGCCGCTCCTGCCCGACTCCGTGGCCAAGGTGATCGAGCGCGAAAAGCCGGACGCCATGCTGCCCACGCTCGGCGGCGGCACCGCGCTCGACCTCGCGCGCCGGCTCTCGGAGGACGGCACGCTCCGCAAGCACCGGGTCGAGCTGATCGGCGCCGACTACGAGGCGATCCGGCGGGCCGAGGACCGCGACCTGTTCCGCACGACAATGGAGCGCGCCGGCCTGCGGGTGCCGCGCAGCGCGGCCGTCAAGTCGATGCGAGAGGCCGAGCAGGCGCTGCCGAAGCTCGGCCTGCCCGCGATCGTGCGCCCGGGCTTCACAATGGGCGGCGCAGGCGGCGGGATCGCGCGCTCAGAGCCGGAGTACCGCCAGGTGGTGGCCGAGGGGCTGGCGGCCTCGCCGATCGGGCAGGTGCTCGTGGAGGAGTCGGTGATCGGCTGGGGCGAGTTCGAGCTCGAGGTGATGCGCGACCACCGCGACAACGTGGTGATCGTCTGCTCGATCGAGAACGTCGACCCGATGGGGGTGCACACGGGCGACTCGGTGACCGTCGCACCCCAGCAGACGCTCTCCGACGTCCAGTACCAGCAGCTGCGCGACCAGGCGCTCACGGTCATCCGCGCGGTGGGGGTCGAGACCGGCGGCTCGAACATCCAGTTCGCCGTAAACCCGGCCACGGACGAGATCGTGGTGATCGAGATGAACCCGCGCGTGTCGCGCTCGTCGGCGCTCGCCTCGAAGGCCACCGGCTTCCCGATCGCCAAGATCGCGGCGCGCCTGGCGGTGGGCTACGCGCTCGAGGAGATCGACAACGACATCACCAAGAAGACGCCCGCGAGCTTCGAGCCCACGATCGACTACGTGGTGGTCAAGTGGCCGCGCTTCGCCTTCGAGAAGTTCCCCGGCGCCGACGGTCAGCTGCACACCTCGATGCAGTCGGTGGGCGAGGCGATGGCGATCGGGCGCACGTTCAAGCAGGCGTTCGCGAAGGCGATGCGCTCGCGCGAGCTCGACGTGACCGACCCGTCCGCGGCGGAGCTGCTCGAGCGTCTCGAGAGCCCCTCGCACGACCGCTACGAGCTGATCTTCCAGGCCATCGCGAACGGCGCGAGCGAGGCGGAGCTCTGCCGGCGCACCGGGATCGATCCCTGGTTCATGGCGGAGATCGCGGCGCTCGCGCGGGGAGAGGACCCCCAGGCCGGGCTCGAGCGCTCCTTCAAATCGGTGGACACCTGCGCCGCCGAGTTCGAGGCCGAGACGCCCTACTTCTACTCGGGCTGGGAGCGGAGTGCCGCTCACGAGGTCGAGCGCGGCGAGCGCCCGTCGGTCGTAATCCTCGGCTCCGGGCCGAACCGCATCGGCCAGGGGATCGAGTTCGACTACTGCTGCGTGCACGCCGCGATGACGGTGCGCGACTCGGGCCGGGACGCGGTGATGATCAACTGCAACCCCGAGACCGTCTCGACCGACTACGACACCTCCGACCGGCTCTACTTCGAGCCGCTCACGTTCGAGGACGTGATGGGCGTGATCGAGATCGAGCGGCCGGAGGGCGTGATCGTCCAGTTCGGAGGGCAGACCCCCCTGCGGCTGGCGCATCAGCTGGGCGACGCCGGCGTGCGTCTGCTCGGAACGCCGGTGGAGTCGATCCACCTGGCCGAGGACCGGCCGAGCTTCGGCCGGCTGCTCGCCGAGCTCGGCCTGAAGGGACCGCCGTACGCCACCGCCGAGTCGCCCGAGGCGGCGCTGGCAGCCGCCGAGGGGGTGGGCTACCCGCTGCTCGTGCGCCCCTCGTACGTGCTCGGCGGGCGTGCGATGGAGATCTGCTACTCGCGCGCCGCGCTCGCGGACTACCTCGACCGGGTGGGCACCGAGTCGACCATCTTCCTCGATCGCTTCCTCGAGAACGCGATCGAGGTCGACGTGGACGCGCTCTCTGACGGCGAGCAGGTGGAGATCGGCGCGATCATGCAGCACGTCGAGGAGGCGGGCGTGCACTCGGGCGACTCGGCCTGCGTGATCCCGGCGATGTCGCTCGGCGAGGAGATGCTCCGCCAGGTCGAGGAGGCCACCGCGGCCATCGCGCTCAGGCTCGGCGTGGTCGGGCTGATCAACATCCAGTTCGCGGTCTACGGGGACGAGGAGCTGTATGTGATCGAGGCCAACCCGCGCGCCTCCCGCACCGTGCCGTTCGTGTCGAAGGCGATCGGGGTGCCGCTGGCCAAGGTCGCCTGCCGGCTGATGCTCGGCGAGCGGCTCGCCGATCTCGAGCTCGACATCCCGCGCAGCCCGCGCCACGTGTCCGTGAAGGAGGCGGTGCTCCCCTTCGGGCGGTTCCCGGGCGCGGACTCTCTGCTCGGGCCCGAGATGAAGTCCACGGGGGAAGTGATGGGCGTGGCCTCCGACTACCCCGCGGCGTTCGGCAAGGCGCAGGCGGCCGCCGGCGCCAAGCTGCCCGCGGGCGGCACCGTGTTCATCTCCGTGACAGACGGCGACAAGCCCGCCGCCACGCAGATCGCCGCCGCCTTCTGCGACATGGGCTTCCGGGTGATGGCCACCGGCGGCACGGCCGGCGCGATCCGGCGCATGGGCGTGCCGGTAGAGCGGATCCAGAAGCTGTCGGAGGGCTCGCCGAACGTCGTCGAGCGGATCGATGCCGGCGAGGTCGACCTCGTGATCAACACGCCCACCGGCTCCGGCGCGCGCGCGGACGGCTACGAGATCCGCCGCTCGGCGGTGGGCCGCGGGATCCCCTGTATCACCACGATGTCCGGGGCGAGCGCAGCCCAGCGGGCGATCCGGGCGCGGCGCTCGGGCGAGAGCTCGGTGATCTCGCTGCAGGAGCTGCACGGGTTCGCGCCGGCCGAGGACCGTGAGAGCTCCCGCGCGCGTTGAGCCGCGCACCCTGGCGCCGCCGGAGCGGCGGCTGGCGCGGGTATCAGGGGTGGAGCGGCTGGGCGCCTACCACTTCATCAGCGCCGAGGACGAGCAGGGGCCGCCGGATCCGCGCCCGGGCCAGTTCTACATGCTCGCGGCGCACGAGCGCTGGGGCGGGGGAGCGGACGAGCGCCCGTACCTGCCGCGCGCCTTCTCGCACGCGCGGGCACGGCTCGAGAGCGATGGGCTGGCGCTCTCCTTCCTGCTGGAGGCGATCGGGCCGGGCACCCAGCGGCTCTCGCGGCTCGAGGCGGGGGAGGAGCTCGCCCTCGTGGGACCGCTCGGGATCGGCTTCCGGCCGCCGGAGGACGGCACGCGGGCGCTGCTCGTGGGCGGTGGGATCGGGGTCGCGCCGCTCCTGTGCCTGAACGAGGAGCTGCCCGACGCCGGGGTGCTGCTCGGCTTTCGCTCCGCCGCCCACGCCCAGGCCGCCGCACTCTTCCCGGGGAGCCCCGACGTGGTGACCGACGACGGCTCTGTGGGTCGCCGCGCGCTCGTGAGCGAGCCGCTCGTGGCGGCGCTCGACGCGGACCCCGCCGCGACGGTGTTTGCGTGCGGGCCGCCGCCTATGCTCGAGGCCGTGCGCGCCCTCTGCGTGGAGCGCGGCGTGCCGGCGCAGCTGGCGCTCGAGTCGGGCATGGCCTGCGGCTACGGCGCCTGCTTCGGCTGCGTCGTCCCCACGGCCGAGGGCTACGTGCGCCTCTGCGTCGACGGGCCGGTGCTCAACGCGCACATGCTCGAAACGGCGATCTTCCCCGGAGCCGGACATTGAGCGCCGGCGCGCCCTCGCGCACGACCACACTATGTGGCGTAACGCTCGACGGGCCGGTCCTGAACGGGTCCGGCACCTTCGACGCGATCGCCGCGCGGCGCGCGTTCGGCGACGTTTTGCTGGAGCGCTTCCCGTTCCACGCGTTCGTGTCCAAGACCATCACCGCCGAGCCGCGCCAGGGCAACCCGCCGCCGCGCCTGTGGGAGACGGCCGCCGGGCTGATCAACTCGATCGGGCTGCCGAACAAGGGGCTCGAGGGCTTCCTCGCGTCCGACCTGCCGGAGCTGGCCGAGCTGCCGGTGCCGCTGGTGATCTCCGTGATGGGCTTCAGCCGCGACGAGCTGGCGCGGCTCGCGGCCGCCGTGGGGGAGCGCGAGGAGGTGGCGATGATCGAGCTGAACGTGTCGTGCCCGAACGTCGAGACCGGCCTCGTGATGGGCGCCGACCCCGCCGAGACCGCTCGCGCGCTCGAGCGCGTGCGACCGCTCTGCGAGCGGCCGCTGATCGTGAAACTCACCCCCAATGCGTCCGACCCCCCCGCGGTGGCCCGCGCCGCCGAGGAGGCCGGCGCCGACGCCGTCTCGCTCGTGAACACGCTCAAGGGGATGGCGCTCGGGCCGGACGGCCGCACGCCCTGGCTCGGCGGCGGCACCGGCGGCCTGTCGGGACCCGCCATCCGGGCGATCGCGCTGCAGCAGGTTCAGTCTGTCGCTCAGGCCGTCGGGATACCGGTGATCGGGATGGGCGGGATCGCGACCGGCCGCCACGCGGCCGAGCTCCTCGCCGCCGGGGCCACCGCGATCGCGGTCGGGACGGAGAGCTTTCGCGATCCTGGCGCGGGAAGGAGGGTCGCGGCCGAGCTGGCGGCCTCGCTCCCCGAGCGAGCGGTCGCCGGACGACCGTGACTAACCTCCCGCCTGGTCATCCACCACCCATTCGGGGGAGGGTTGGGCCCGTTTTTGCCGCAGGGTGCGGGATCTTCGCGACGTGTGCGTCACCATGTACGCAGGTCCCTTTGAAAAGCCCTGCAAACTCGCGGAAAACGCTCAAGGAGCCGCAACTTCCCTAAAGCTCAGGTCGAGGTCGAGCCGAATTCGCGCTTTTTTTGCCGGTTGAGGCTCGACGGGAGCGGGGGAGCGTGTACTATCGCCGCCCATGCCGGCCGCGCCCCCCACGTCCGCCAAGAGCCAGACGGCGGGTCTCGCACCCGAGCGCTCGCTCACCCAGCGCATGGACGCGTTGAAGCGCGCGAACGAGATCCGCACCCAGCGCGCAAGCCTCAAACGCGACCTCAAGGCGGGGCGCAGGCAGATCCACGGATTGCTCCTGGATCCGCCGGAATACCTGCTGACAGCCAAGGTTTTCGACCTGCTCCTGGCGGTGCCCAAGTACGGCCGCGTGAAGGTCAACCGCATTCTCACCCACTGCCGCATCTCTCCGAGCAAGACGATCGGCGGACTGTCTCAGCGGCAGCGCCACGAGCTCGTCTCGTACCTGCGGCGATAGGCGCCCGAGCTACCCCGATCCTGGTCATCACAGGCCCCTCGGGGGTCGGCAAGGGGACCCTGATCAGGGGGCTCTTGGAGCGGGTTGGGGGACTCCAGCTGGCCGTGTCCGCGACCACGCGCGCGCCGCGCGGGAGCGAGGTGAACGGGGTCGATTATCACTTCCTCTCCCAGGAGGACTTCGATCGCCGCGTGGCCGCGGGCGAGTTCGTAGAGCACGCCGTGTACGCCGGGAACAGCTACGGGACGCTGCGCAGCGAGCTGGAGCGGCCCGCGCGCGGAATCGTGCTGGAGATCGACCTCCAGGGCGCCCGCCAGGTACGCGACGCGCTGCCCGAGGCCACGCTCGTGTTCATCGAGCCGCCCTCGTTCGCGGCGCTCGAGGAGCGCCTTACCGGGCGCGCCTCCGACTCGAGCGAGCAGATCGAGCGGCGCCTTCGGGCTGCGAGCGAGGAACTCGCGGCCGCCGGGGAGTTCGACCACCGGGTGGTGAACGACGACGTCGAGCGGGCCCTTAAGGAGCTCGCGGAGCTCGCCGCTACCATGTGTGAGCCGTGATCAAGCCGCGTCTAGACAAGTTGCTCGAGCAGGTCGACTCGCACTACGCCTGCGTCCTGGTGTCCGCCAAGCGCGCCCGCCAGATCAACTCCTACTACCACAACCTCGGCGAGGGCACCTTCGACGAGTACCCGCCGCCGATGGTCGAGACGGGCTCGAAGAACTACCTCAAGATCTCCCTCGAGGAGATCGCCGCCGGGAAGATCAAGTACCGCTACCGGTAGGTACCGGATCATGGCGCGCATCCTGCTCGGAGTAACCGGCGGGATCGCCGCCTACAAGGCAGTGGAGCTGGTCCGCCTGGCCACCGGGGCCGGCCACGCCGTGCGCGTGGTGCAGACCCCTGCCAGCCTCCGGTTCGTTGGCCGGGCCACCTTCGAGGGCGTGACGGGCGCGCCGGTGCTGGTCGACGAGTTCGAGCCCGACCCCGCCCGCGGCGCCTTCCCGGGCGACCCGGCGCCCGACCACGACCCGATCTCGCACCTCGAGCTCGTGGCCCGCTGCGACGCGCTCTGCTTGGTGCCGGCGTCGGCGAACACGCTCGCGAAGCTCGCCGGCGGGCTTGCCGACAACCTGCTCACGAGCGCCGCGCTCGCGAACGTGGCGCCGCTCGTGCTCGCGCCCGCGATGAACAACCGCATGTGGGAGCACCCGGCCACGCGCGCGAACCTCGAAACGCTGCGCTCGCGCGGCGCGCACGTGGTGGAGCCGGCCAGCGGCGCGCTCGCGTCGCGCGGCGAGTGGGGGGTTGGCCGCCTCGCGGAGCCCGCAGTGATCCTCGAGGCGATCGAGGGCGTGCTCGCCACCGGCGGGCCGATGGACGGCCTGCGCGTGCTCGTCACGGCGGGCGGAACACGCGAGCCGATCGACTCGGTGCGCTACGTGGGCAACCGCTCGTCGGGGCGGATGGGCCTCGCGCTCGCGGAGGAGGCGGCCCGACGCGGCGCCGAGGTCACCCTCGTCTGCGCGCACGTCTCGTTGCCGCGGCCCGCGGGCGTCCGCACGATCGAGGTTGGCACGAGCGCGGAGCTCGAGACCGCGGTCCGCGCGGAGTTCGATGGCGCCGACGTGCTCGCGATGGCCGCCGCGCCGGCGGACTTCCGCCCCGCCGAGCCGGCCGCCCACAAGATCTCGAAGGCGGGTCGCGACGGCCTCGTGGTCGAGCTCGAACCCACCACCGACATCCTCGCCGCCGTGGCGGCGGGCCGCCGCCCGGGCCAGACCGTGGTGGGCTTCGCCGCCGAGCACGGAGCGGGTGGCGTCGAGCGTGCCCGCGAGAAGCTCGAGCGCAAGGGCCTCGACGCCGTGGTCGTGAACGACATCTCGCGCCCCGACATCGGCTTCGACAGCACCGACAACGAGGTCATGATCGTCACGAGAGCGGGAGAGGCGGCCGTGCCGCGCGGCCCGAAGGCACAGGTGGCAGCGGCCGTGCTCGACGCCGTGGAGCGCCTGAGGGCCGGCGCCGCCGCGCCGACTACCGTGGAAGGGGAATCGTGAGCGGCGAGGGTGCATACGAGTTCTTCAAGAAGGGCAGCGAGCTGCTCGAGCGCGGCGACTTCATGGCCGCCTCGGTGCCGCTCGAGCGCGCCCGCTCACTCGAGCCGGACAAGGGCTCGATCCGTGAGGCGCTCGGGCGGGCCTACTTCCGCTCGGCGCGCTTCGAGCAGGCCGCCGAGGAGTTCGCGGCGCTGGTGGAGCGCTACCCCGTGAACGACTACGCCCACTTCTGCCTGGGCCGCTCGCTCGAGAAGACGGGCCGCACCGCCGAGGCACGCAAGCACGCGGCGCTGGCGGCCTGCATGCGGCCCGACCGCAAGGACTACCAGGCGTTTCGCGAGCGGCTGCGGGCCGCCTGAGACCTCGGCTCAGCCTCCACCGTTCAAGCCTCCCAGCGTCAGGCCGGCGGCCATCGCGTCGGGGTCGTTCACCGGCAGGCGCTGCGGCGGCCCGCTCCGAAGCAGTGGACGGCCGCCGTCGATCGTTCCCGGCCGCCAGCGCGCGCCCGTCACGCCCTGGGCGCTGAGATCGGTGATGAGCACGCCGGTCGCCGCGGTGTCGCTCGAGTGGGCGCCGAAGACGAAGTTCCCGAGCGAGTAGGCCACCAGCGCCCCGCCGGAGCGGCGGAGCGGCTGCAGGACGTGGGGGTGGGCGCCGATCACGAGCTGGGCTCCCGCGTCTGCGGCGACCTTCGCCAGCTCCGCCTGATCGGCGGTCTCGGCGGGCATCTTCTCGATCCCCCAGTGGAAAGTGGCCACGACCACGTCGGCGCGCTTGCGCGCGGCGCGGACGGCCTTGTCCACGGTCTCCGGGGTGGCCCACGCGACCCCGGGCCGCCCGGGCTCGGCCGCGAACTCCAGCGGGAGGATGTTCGAGAAGCCGACGAACCCCACCCGGAGCCCCAGCCGCTCCACCACCTGGGGCTGGAGCGCGCGTTCCGGGCCGGAGCCCGCGCCCACCGCCCGCATCCCCAGCCGTTCCACGCCCCGCACGGTGTCCAGCATCGCGATGGGGCCGTAGTCGCCGACGTGGTTGTTGGCCAAGTTCAGGACGTCGACCCCGGAGTGGCGCCTGAGGCCCGCCAGCGCGGCCGGCGTGCCGCGGAAGTTGAACTGCTTGGGGAACGGCGTACCGCGCCGGGACACGGCGCTCTCGAGGTTCCCGAAAGCGATGTCGGCGCGCTGAAGGGCCTCGCCGGCACTCTCCCAGGGGTAGCGGGGGCCCTCGGCCTCGATTGCGGCGCCGGGCACGTCGCCGAGATTGATGTCCCCAACGGAGGCCAGCCGCAGCGGCCGGATCGTGACCGCCGCGGGACGGGAGGTTCCCTCCCCCGCTCGCACGCGGACGCTCGCCTCGCCCGGCGCGCTCGCCACCCGGCCCGCGACGAGGAAGCGGCCGTCCTCGCCGGCGCTGCCGTTGCCGGCAGCGTGCCAGTCGCCGCCCGGCCGCCGCATCTCGACCACGAGCTCGGCCCCGGAGGACGCGCCGTCGCCCGCGAGCTCGATCCGGCCCCCGGGGGCCACGACCGCCCGCGAGGGCTCCGCCGAGAGGTCGCCCTCGCCGGCCCCAGAACGCGAGCCCAGCACGGAGGCCAGCTGCACGAGCACGGCGATGCCCACCAGCGATATCGAAACCGCCGCCGCGGCCCAGCGCGGCACCGGGAGCTCCCAGGGCCTCGGGGGCGCGGGGGCGTGCACGTCCACGTGCTCCGCGCCGGCCTCGAGGCCCTCGAGCTCGTCGCCCAGGTTCCACTGCGGATCGAGCTCCGCGGGAGGCTGCGACGGCGCAGGTGGGTTCCGCCGCGCCGCCGGGCTCAGCGGCCCGGGGCGTGCCCCGCTTTCCTTCGCATCGGGCTCGGTCGCCATGTGTCTCTCTGCGCCTCGCCGGCCGGGCGGCGCGCGCCTCCAGTGCTTCGCCGCGGGGCCGCAGCGTCCTGCGCGCCCGCCCGGTCAGGCGTTGCGCGCGCGGCTGCGGGCCGCCAGAGCGGCCTCCACCACAAGCCCGAGCAGGCGGTCGAGCGTCCGCTCGTCGACCGCGGCCACGGGCAGGTCCGCGTGCACCCAGATCTCGCGCGAGCGCGTGCAGGCGAAGCGCACGAGGCGCGTCTGCCGGTTCCACCAGAGCAGCATCCACGGATCGAGCTCGGCGCCCGCAGCGAGGGCGGGCGCCTTGGCGCGCACGAGCTCGTCGGCGATCGACAGCCCGATGTCGAGCGGCTCGTCGAGTGACTCGGCCGAGAGCGTAAGCCCCCATTCGGCCTTGGCCAGGCGCCGGCAACCGCCCGGGAGGGCGCTCAGGTAGGCGTCCACGACGTCGGCGGCGGCCATTCGGTCAGAGTACGGGCGCTATGCGGGCGGTCGTTCAACGGGTCACGGAGGCCGCGGTGCGCGTGGAGGACAGGGAGGTCGCCCGGATCGGGCCCGGCCTACTGGTGCTGCTCGGTGTTCGCCGCGGCGACCGGCCGGAGGCGGCCGACCGGATCGCCGGCAAGCTCGAGCGCCTGCGCGTGTTCGCCGACGACGAGGGACGCATGAACCGCTCGGTGCGCGAGGCCGGCGGCGAGCTGCTCGTGGTCTCGCAGTTCACGCTCTACGGCGACGCGCGCAAGGGCAACCGGCCGAGCTTCGTGGACGCCGCTCCCCAGGACGAGGCGGAGCCGCTCTACGAGCGCGTGCGCGCGGCGCTCGGCGCGCAGGGCGGCGTGTTCGGCGCGAGCATGGAGGTCTCGTCGGTGAACGACGGACCGGTGACGCTCGTGCTGGAGGCGTAGCCGCCCGGCTCGGTCGGCTACGGGGAGATTTGCGTACACTCGGGGGTCGCTAGGACTTTCAGTCGTACGCGCGGGCCCGGTGTCCGCGCGCCTGGAGGTGGGCTTCGCAGCCCACCTTTTTTCTTGGGACATGCAGATCGACTCGCTTACAACCGACATCGAGGAGCGGCTCGCGACCGTGGAGCCGCAGGTCGAGGTGCTCGCCTGCGAGCAGGTCGGTCGTGAGCGGCTGCGGCTGTTCATCGACCATCCCCAGGGCGTGGACCTGGGGCTGTGCGAGCGGGTCACGCACCACCTGCGGGACCTGCTCGCGGACTACGGGCTCGAGGTGTCCTCGCCCGGGCCGGAGCGGCCGCTCACCAAGCCGGGTCATTTCCGCCGCTTTCTCGGGCGGCGCGCGCGCGTGCGCCTGCGCGAGCCGAGGGACGGCCACAAGAGCTTCACCGGGGAGCTCGTCGGCGCGAACGACGACGAGGTGACCGTCGCCGCCGACTCCGGGGTCGTGACGATCCCGTACTCGGAGATCAACAGGAGCAACCTGCTGCCAGGGTCGGTCAGCTCGACCGGCGCAGGGGATGAAGAGGGGGAGCGATGACAAAGGAGATCGTCGAGGCCGTCGGGGTCCTCGAGCGGGAAAAGGGAATCTCCGCCGACCGGCTCATGGCCGCGCTGGAGGATGCGCTGCTGTCGGCCTACAAGAAGACGCCCGAGGCCGCGAAGTACGCGCGCGTGGAGGTCGACCGCTCATCGGGGGACTTCCGCGTCTACGAGCTGATGCTGCCGCCCGACCTCGAGGAGCAGCTGCTCGACGAGGTCGAGGAGGAGGCGGGAGAGCCGACCGTCGATCCTGAGACCGGGGAGATGGTCTACCCCGAGCCGCCCGAGATCGACCAGGAGCGGCTGTTGCAGTACCGCGACCAGATCGACGAGCGCGACGCCACGCCCGACGACTTCGGCCGTATCGCTGCCCAGACCGCCAAGCAGGTGATCCTCCAGCGGATCCGCGAGGCCGAGCGGGACATGATGTTCACCGAGTACCAGGACCGCGTGGGCGAGCTGATCACCGGCATCGTGCAGCAGTCCGACTCGCGCTACACGCTCGTGCAGCTGCGCGAGCGGGTCGAGGCGCTGCTGCCGCGCGGCGAGCAGGTGCACGGCGAGCGCTACGACCACGGCGCCCGCATCAAGGCGATCATCACCGACGTCTCGAACCAGGCGAAGGGGCCGTCGATCATCGTGTCGCGGCGCTCGCCAGACCTGATCCGGTCGCTGTTCGAGCTCGAGGTGCCGGAGATCGCCGACGGCCTCGTGGAGATCCAGAACGTGGCCCGCGAGCCCGGCTACCGCTCGAAGATCGCTGTGGTGTCGCACGCCAGCGGCGTCGACCCGGTGGGCGCCTGCGTGGGACCGCGCGGCTCGCGGGTGCGCATGGTGGTGTCCGAGCTGCGCGGCGAGAAGATCGACATCATCCCGTTCAACGAGGAGCCGGCCCGCTTCGTGGCCAAGGCGCTCTCGCCCGCCCGCGTCCGCGAGGTGCTCGTGGACGACGAGGCCAAGCAGGCCACCGTGATCGTGCCCGACGACCAGCTCTCGCTCGCGATCGGCAAGGACGGACTGAACGCGCGCCTCGCCGCGCGACTCACGGGCTGGCGCGTGGACATCCGCTCCGAGACCGAGTTCGCCGAGGAAGAGGCGGAGATGGGCTACCAGGAGGAGGAGGTCTCCGGCCGCTGCGCCGCGATCCTCCGGGGCGGCAAGCGCTGCCCGAACGCCTCGCTGCCCGGCTCCCGCTATTGCGGCCTGCCGGCCCACCAGGCCCTCGCCGACACCGACTCCGACTACCTGGTGCCGCCCGAGGAGGACGAGGGTGGCGAGGAGCCCGAGGCCGAGGAGCCGATAGCCGAGGAGGAGCCGATGGCCGAGGAGAAGGCCGTGGTCGAGGAGGAGCCGGCCGCCGAGGAGGAACCGGCCGCTGAGGGCGAGGCCGAGCCCGTCGCGGCCGACGAGGGCGAGGAGTCGTAGAGCCGCATCGGCGCTGCGTCGGCTGCGGGCGCTCGCTTCCCAAGGACGGGCTGCTCAGGCTGGTGCGCGGCGGCGATGGGCGCGTCAGGCCGGATCCGGCGGCCCGGGAGGACGGGCGCGGGGCCTACGTCTGTGAGAACGCGGAGTGCGCCGCTAGTCTCGGCTCGGGGCGGCCGCTGGCACGCACGTTCAGGGCGCCCGTGACCGTCGAATCGGAGACCATAGACTTAGTTCGCGAATGGCAAAGAAGCGCGTCCACGAGATAGCGAAGGAGCGCGGGATCACCTCCAAGGAGGCCCTCGCCGTCCTTCAGAAGGCCGGACTCAAGGTCACGGCCCCCGCCTCGAGCGTCGAGGAGGGTGAGGCGGCGCGCGCCTTCGGAAACGGCGCGGCGGCCGCGTCCGAGGCTCCGGCGGCGACCGCCGAGGCCCCCGCGCCCGCGCCGAAGAAGCAGGACGCGCCCGCCGGGGACGGCAAGGCGGCGCCCCAGCAGCCGCGCCCGGCCCAGGAGCCGCCCGCCGGCGGTTCGGCCCCCTCGCGCGGTGCCCGGCCTGGCCAGGGTGGCCAGCGGCCCGGCCAGGGCGGCTCGCAGCGCCCCGGCGCCCCCCAACGGCAGAACATCCAGCGTCCCGTGGCCCCCGAGGGCGAGGTCCGGCGCGCCGGACCCGCCGGCCGCGGCCCGCGCATCCTCCAGGACGCGCCGCCTCCGGGCGAGCGCACCGACCCGCCCGCGCGCGGCGGCCCGCGCCAGGGCGACCGGCAGCCCGGCCGCGGCCAGGGAGCGCCCGCCGGAGGCCGCCAGTCCGGCGGACCGCCGCCGCGCGGCCCAGGCGGCGGTGGCGGCGGCCGCGGCGGCCCCAGGCCCACCCGCGGCGGGCGCTCCGGCGAGGCCGGTGGCGGCGACACCGGCGGCGGCGGTGGCCGTCGCAGGCGCGTGGTGATCGACTCCCAAGCCGCCCGCCGCGATCGCAGCCCGGGCCCGCCGCCCCAGCAGCCCGCCAGGCGCGGACGCGGCCGGCGCAGGCGCCCTCAGTGGGTCGAGCCGGACCTCGAGGCGGAGGCGCGGGCAAAGGCGGAGGCCGAGGCGCAGGAGGACCCGGCGGTCCCCGTGCGCTCGGGCTCGACCGTCAAGGAGGTGGCGGAGTCGCTCCAGCTTTCCGCGTCCGAGGTCATCAAGAAGCTGATGGAGCTGGGCGAGATGGCCACGCTCACGCAGACGCTGTCGGACGAGGCGATCGAGGTCCTCGCAGGCGGCTTCGACAAGAAGGTCGACATCGTGTCAGCGGCCGAGGAGGCCGAGGCGCAGCCCGCCTTCGAGGACTCCGACGACGAGCTGATCGAGCGCCCGCCGGTGATCACGATCATGGGCCATGTCGACCACGGCAAGACTTCGCTGCTCGACGCGATCCGCGAGACCGAGGTCGCCGCGGGCGAGGCCGGCGGGATCACCCAGCACATCGGCGCCTACCAGGTCCATCACGACGATCACACGATCACGTTCCTCGACACGCCGGGCCATGAGGCCTTCACGGCCATGCGCGCCCGCGGCGCGAAGGTCACCGACATCGCGGTGATCGTGGTGGCGGCGGACGACGGCGTGATGCCGCAGACCGTCGAGGCGATCGACCACGCCAAGGCGGCGGGCGTGCCGGTGATGGTGGCCGTGAACAAGATCGACAAGGAGGGCGCGGACCCGAACCGGGTGCGCGGCGAGCTGGCCCAGCAGGGCCTGACGCCGGCCGACTGGGGCGGCGACACGGAGTTCGTGGACGTATCCGCCAAGACCCGGCAGAACCTGGAGGACCTGCTCGAGACGCTCGTCACGCTGGCGGAGATCCAAGAGCTGAAGGCCAACCCCGACGCCGAGGCGTCCGGCTTCGTGATCGAGTCGAGGCTCGACCCCGGCCGGGGCCCCGTGGTGTCGCTGCTCATAGGCCGCGGCCGCATGAAGGTCGGCGACTCGCTCTTTGCCGGCGAGAGCTGGGGCCGGGTGCGCGCGATGCACGACTATCGCGGCCAGCGCCTCGAGGAGGCCCTGCCCGGCATGCCTGTCGAGATCCTCGGCTTCGACGGAGTGCCCGACGCCGGCGAGCAGTTCCGCGTGGTGGACAACGACCGCGAGGCCAAGCGGGTCTCGAACGAGCGGGCGATCCGCGTGAAGCAGGAGGCGCTCGCCCGCCAGGCCGGCCGCCGCGTGTCGCTCGAGGACGTACTGGCGCGCGCCGAGCGCGGCGACAAGGAGCTCAACCTCGTGCTCAAGGCCGACGTGGCCGGCTCGCTGGAGGCGCTGGCGGACGAGATCGTGCGCCTCCCGCAGGACAAGGTCCAGGTAAACATCATCCGCGAGGGCGTGGGCGGGATCGCCGAGTCCGACGTGATGCTGGCCTCGGCCTCCGACGGGGTGATCATCGGCTTCAACGTCCGTCCGGTGGCGGGCGCCGCCCAGGTGGCCGACCAGGAGGGCGTCGAGATCCGCACCTACTCGGTGATCTACAAGATCGTCGAGGACTTGCGCGACGCGATGGAGGGCCTGCTCGAGGCCGTGGAGGTGGAGGAGAGCCTCGCCACGGTTGAGGTGCGCGCCACCTTCAAGGCCTCGCGCGTCGGCACGATCGCCGGCTCCTATGTCACGGATGGCACGGTTCGCCGCGGCGCCCGCTGCCGCCTCGTGCGCGACGGCACCGTGATCTACGACGGGCGGATCGGATCGCTGCGGCGCTTCAAGGACGACGTCCGAGAGGTCACCCAGGGCATGGAGTGCGGCATCGTCCTCGAGAACTACCCCGACGTGAAGGAGGGCGACGTGATCGAGGTCTACGAGACGAAGAAGGTGGAGCAGACCCTGGCCTGATCACGCGCGCCGTGAGCTTTGTCTGCCTCCTCGAGATCCACCTTCACCTTCCCGACAACGGCAGCCTGAAGGGCAAGCGCAAGGAGCTCAGCTCGCTCAAGGCCCAGCTCCAGCGCCGCTTCGGGGCCGCGGTGGCGGAGACCGACCATCACGAGCTGTGGCAGCGCGCGACCATCACCGCCGCGCTGGTGGGCCGGGAGGCCGGTCCGCTGCGCGACAGGGCGGCCGCCGTGGACCGCTACGTGACGGGGATGTTTCCCGATGGCGCGCGGGTGGAATGTCAAATGGTGTCAAGGAAAGACCTTCTCTAGGATGAGCGACCGCATGCGCCGGGTGAACGAGGCGGTCCGCGAGGTCGTCTCAGCACGAATCGCCGGAGGCCTGGGAGACCCGCGCATAGGATTTGTGACCGTGACTGCCGTCGAAACAAGCCCCGACCTGCGCCATGCTCGCGTGTTCGTGAGCGTGCTGGGAGGCGACGAGGAACGAGCCGAGACGCTCGCCGGGCTCGGCTCCGCCCACGGCGTGATGCAGCAGGATCTGGCGCGCGAGCTACGCATGAAGCGCACACCCACTCTTCAGTTTGTCCTGGACGAGTCGATTGACAGGGGTATGCGCATCACGGAGCTCCTCGAGGACGACCAGGCGTGACCCTCCTGACTCAGCAGGACCAGGCGCTGGCCGAGCTCCGCCAGGCCGACAAGCTGCTCCTCACAACCCACGAGAACCCCGACGGCGACGCGCT
>Ga0075430_100000895_pt1 | contig 23379 bp, 20 predicted proteins | sample RhiMetdeltSRZDD4_FD_75294 | JGI IMG/M metagenome (GOLD analysis project Ga0075430, IMG submission 75294) | Populus rhizosphere microbial communities from Tennessee, USA - Rhizosphere MetaG P. deltoides SRZDD4 | ecosystem: Host-associated > Plants > Roots > Rhizosphere > Soil | place: USA... | reverse complement strand
AGAGACCGGGCTATACTGCCCGAAAGATTCGAAGAGGACTCCGATGAGCTTCGTCAGTCACGTCGAATGCACGATCTGCGGCGCCCGTCACGACGCCAAACGACCGCTGACGGTCTGCGAGAAATGCGGCCAGATGCTCGCCGTGCGCTACGACCTCGAGCGCGTGAAGGCCAGCGTCACCAAGGATGCGCTCCGTCGCCGCGAGCCTGGCATGTACCGGTTCCGCGAGCTCACGCCGGTCGACGACGGCGAAGCTCTCGTGACATTGGGTGAAGGCGGGACGCCGCTGCTCGAGCTGCCCCGCTTAGCCGCGCATCTGGGCGTGCGGAAGCTCTGGGCCAAGGACGAGGGCCAGAATCCGACGGGCTCGTTCAAGGCGCGCGGCCTCGGCATGGCGATCACGCGGGCGCGCACGCTCGGCGCGCGCGGCTTCGTGATCCCCTCAGCCGGAAACGCGGGCGGTGCGGCGGCGGTCTATGCGGCGCGCTGCGGGTTGCCCTGTGTCGTGATCGTTCCGCGCGGGACGCCGCCGGCCGCGGTCGCCGAGGCGCAGATCGCCGGCGCCCACGTGTTCACGATCGAGGGCTCGATCGCCACGGCCGGCCGCGTGGTCGCGAAGGTCTCGCCGCAGCTCGGCTGGTTCGATCTCTCGACGCTCAAGGAGCCGTATCGGCTGGAGGGCAAGAAGACGATGGGGCTCGAGCTGGCCGAGCAGCTCGAGTGGCGCATGCCCGATATCCTCCTCTATCCGACGGGCGGGGGAACGGGGCTCGTCGGTATCCCGAAGGGCTACGAGGAGCTTCGCGCGATGGGCTGGCTTCCGGGGCAGCTTCCGCGCCTGTTCGCCGTGCAGGCCGACGGCTGTGCGCCGGTCGTGAAGGCGTTCGCCGAGGGAGCCGACACGACGACCGCCTGGGAGAATCCGACCACGCATGCGGCCGGTCTCAGGGTGCCGTCACCCTTCGCGGGCCGTCAGATGCTGCGCCTCTTGCGCGACACGCGTGGCGGCGCGGTCGCGGTAAGCGAGAAGGCGATCCAGGAGGCCCAGCGTCTGGTGGCCCGCACCGAGGGCATCTGGACCGCGCCCGAGTCTGCGGCGCTCATTGCCGCGCTCGGGCAGCTCAAGGACCGCGGCGAACCGGTCCGGGACGCCGAGATCATGCTTATTTTCACCGGCGCCGGCCTCAAGTACGATCCGCCCCCGCTCGGGCCGCCTACGGATCTGGCGGGTGCCGAAGAGGAAATCCTGGCCCAGGTCAGGCGTACAGTCGGGGCTTAACAGCCTCCTGCCTTCGGTGGTAGCATCTGCCCCACCGCATCGCTCGTCCCTGGGGAGGCCAGCTGATGGCGATCGAAATCGGCAAGATCCGCAACGTCGGCGTCGTTGGTCACGGTGGCGTCGGCAAGACATCCCTCGTCGAGGGCATGCTGTTCGCCGCCGGTGCCGTCACGCGCCTGGGCAAGGTGGACGACGGCTCGACCACTACCGACTTCGACCCAGACGAGATCAAACGCAAGATCTCGATCAATACCTCGGTGGCGTACTGCGACTGGAAGGGCCACCACATCAATCTGGTCGATACTCCCGGATACGGCGACTTCATCTCCGACGCGCGCGCCGGGCTGCGGGTGGTCGAGGCCGCGGTCGTCCTGGTGGACGCGGTCGCCGGCGTCCAGGTCCAGACCGAGAAGGTGTGGAAGTTCGCGACGGAGTACGACCTGCCGCGCGTGGTCGTCGTGAACCGCCTCGATCGTGAGCGTGCGGACTTCTTCCGCACGTTCGAATCACTCGGGAAGCGGCTCAAGGGACGGCTGGTCGCCTTGCATCTTCCAATCGGGGAAGAGTCTGGATTCCGCGGCTTCGTCGATCTCGTCAAGATGAAGGCGGTCACGCTCGCGGGTAACAAGCCCGCCGAGGGCGATATCCCCGGGGATCTCGCCGAGCGGGTCAAGGAGTATCGCGAGAAGCTCGTCGAAGCGGCCGCCGAGACCGACGACGACCTCTTGGCCAAATACCTCGAGGAAGGCTCGCTCGGCGAAGCGGAGACGCTGAAGGCGCTCCGCGCCGGTATCGCCCAGGGCAAGCTCATGCCCGTGATGTGCGCCGCCGCGTCGAAGTCGATCGGCGTCCACGCGCTGCTCGACCTGATCGTCGACGAGCTGCCGTCGCCGGCGGAGCGCCCTGAGGTCCCCGGCACCGACGTCAAGACCAAGCAGGCGGCCACGCGGAATGCGGACGCGAAGGCCCCCGTGACGGCGCTCGTGTTCAAGACGCTCAGCGATCCTCATATTGGCAAGCTCTCGCTCTTCCGCGTCATGACCGGCACGCTCCGGGCCGACTCGACGTTGCTCAATCCGGCGCACAGCGCCCGCGAGCGCATGGGGCACGTTTCGTGGCTCCAGGGCAAGACGCAGAAGAACGTCGAGTCGCTCGGGCCCGGCGAGATCGGCGTCGCCCAGAAGCTGAAGGAGACGCAGACCGGCGATACGCTCACCGAGGAGGCTCAGCCGTTCGAACTGGCGAAGATCAAGTTCCCGGAGGCGGCGATCTCGTTCGCGATCCAGCCGAAGACGCGCGGTGACGAGGACAAGATCTCGACCGCGCTGGCGCGCATCTCCGAGGAAGACCCGACCGTGCACTACCACTTCGATCCGGAGACCAAGCAGCTCCTGGTCTCGGGGGTCGGCAGCTTGCACGTCGAGATGGTCGTCGAGCGCATGAAGCGCAAGTACAACGTGGACGTGAACCTCCTGCCGCCGCGCATCCCCTACAAGGAGACGGTGAAGGGGCGCGCCGAGGGACAGGGTAAGTACAAGAAGCAGACCGGCGGGCGCGGGCAGTACGGCGACACGTGGCTCCGGGTCGAGCCGATGGCGCGTGGCGGCGGGTTCGAGTTCGTCGATGACGTTTTCGGCGGCGCAGTCCCGCGCAACTTCATCCCCTCCGTCGAGAAGGGCGTCCGTGACTGCATGAAGAAGGGGATTCTCGCCGGCTACCCGGTCGTGGATATGAAGGTCACGCTCTACGACGGCTCCTCCCACGACGTGGACTCCTCGGATATGGCGTTCCAGATCGCGGCGTCGATGGGCCTGCAGAAGGTGTTCATGGACGCCCGGCCGATCCTGCTCGAGCCGATCATGAACGTCGAGGTCACGACGCCGGCGGACCACGCCGGCGACGTCATCGGCGACATGAACTCACGGCGCGGCCGGATCGTCGGCATGGAGCCGGCGGGCGAGACCGCGGCGGTGCGCGCCGTGGTGCCGATGTCCGAGATGCTGACGTACGAGTCGACCCTGCGCTCGATGACCGGCGGCCGCGGCGGCTACTCGATGGAGTTCTCGCACTACGAGGAGGTCCCGTCCTCGCTCGCCGACAAGGTCATCAAGGAAGCCAAGGGCGAGCGGGAGAAAGCCGAGAAGCACTAGGGCGGTTGGGGGCCTCGGGTAAAATAGGGCCCAATGATCTTCCAGCAGATCCTCAACGAAGAGTCTGGCTGCCTCTCGTACCTGATCGGCTGTAGCGAGGCCGGGAAGGCCCTCGTGGTCGATCCCGGCCGTGACCGCGTCCCCGAATATCTCCGCCTCGCCGCCAAGAAGGGCCTCACGATCAGCCACATCCTCGAGACGCACACCCACGCCGACCACATCTCGGGCAACCGCGATCTGGCCGACGCGGTGCGGGCGCCGATCCTCGTCCATCGCGCCGCCGGTGTCGCCTTCGAGCATCAGGACGTGAGCGACGGCGACGAGCTCGTGATCGGCAGCGTGCGCTTCAAGATCGCGCATACCCCCGGCCACACGCCCGACTCGATCTGCGTGATGGTGTCGGACCTGTCACGCGGCGAAGCCCCGTGGTTCGTCCTCACCGGCGACATGCTCTTCGTTGGGGCGGTCGGGCGCCCGGACCTCGGCGGCGCGCTCGCGGCCGAGGACGCCTGGGAGAGCCTGCAGCGCGTCCTGCTGCCGCTCGACGACAGCGTCGAGGTCTATCCGGCCCACGGCGCGGGCTCGGCGTGCGGCAAGGCGATGTCGGCGAAGTCGGGCTCGACGATCGGCTTCGAGCGGCGCTTCAATCCCGCGCTGCAGTTCCGCGACCGACGTACGTTCGTCGACTTCCTCATGAAGGATCTGCCGCCCAAGCCGCCGTCGTTCGAGAAGATCGTCGGCAAGAACAAGGGCCTGATCTCGCTGGTCGCGGCCAAGCCGCGGCCGTTCACCGCGCGCGAGGCGTGGGAGGCCGTGCAGCGGGGCGACGTCGTCCTCGACCTGCGCGATCCCGGCACGTACGGCGAGATGCACATCGCCGGCGCGATCAACGTCTGGATCGAGAGCCCGCAGTTCGCCGAACGGGTCGCGGGCATGGTCCCGGCGGGCACATCGCTGCTGCTGCTGGCGCAGCGGCCGGCCGATCTGGACCAGGCCGTGCAAGCCCTCGCGCGGGTCGGCGTCGATGAGATCAGCGGCTTCTTGCAGTGGGGCATGATCGAGTGGCGCAGCGAGGGCTTCCCGGTCGAGAGCGTACCGCAGATCGCGGCGTCGGAGCTCGCCGAGTGGCTCGAGCAAGGCCGCGACGTGGTCGTGATCGACGTGCGCGAGCATTCCGAGTGGATCGACGGCCACATCGACGGCGCGATGCATCTGCCGATGCTCGAAGCCGCGGCGCGGCGGGCCGAGGTGCCCGCCGACCGCCCGAAAGCCGTCCTCTGCGCCGGCGGCCTGCGCTCGAGCACCGCGATCAGCGCGCTCAAGCGGCACGGGCTCCAGGGCTGGTTCAACGTGACGGGCGGCATGGCGGCGTGGAAGCGCCTCGGCTATCCCGTCGTGCGCTCCTCGTCGGATCCGGGCGGCGCTCCGCGCGCGTGATCGCCGATGGCGGTGCGACCCGAAGCGGTGCCTCCGCTGAGGCGAGCCTTCGGTGATGAAGTCGAGCTCGTTCGCTCCGATGTATGGAGCACTGTTCGGCCGCCCGTGGCTCGTCTGGGGCTCGGCGGTCCTGATCGCGACCCTCAACGTCTTTCTCTTCGCGTTCGACCGCCCGTGGACCGCCTCTGACGGGCTCCGGAACTGGGGCGACTGGGTCCTGACCGGCGCCGGCGTGATCCGTCGCCCGGACCTCCTGCCGCCCTGGCTCTACTCGGGCTCGCTCCTGAACGTTGGCGTGATCGTCGGCGGCACGATCGCGGCGCTCCTGTCGCGCGAGTTCGCGATCCGCGTGCCGGCGCGCGCGGAGCTCGCCAAAGGCGGCGCGGGCGGCCTCTTGATGGGTGTGGGCGCCGTGCTCGCATTCGGATGCAACATCGGCGGGTTCTTCTCGGCGACGAGCGCGCTCTCGCTCTCGGGCCTCGGGATGATGCTCGGCCTCGGCGCCGGCGCGTTTCTGGGCATCCGGTACCTGATCTGGGAAGTCGCGCATCGGCCGCAGTGGTCGCGCGGCGGCGGACGGATCTACCTGCAAGCCGGCGGCGCAGCGGCCACGGGTCAGCCCTGGGCCGGCGCGGTCGTCCTGGCGCTGGTCGCGCTGGCGCTGGTGCTCTACACGCGCGCGGGCTACGGGCCGCAGGGCGTGTTCCTGCTCTTCGGCGCCGCGTTCGGCGTTGTCTTCCAGCGCTCGCGGTTTTGCCTGGTGCGCGCCTTCCGCGAGCCGTTCATGAGCGGTGACGCCGAGCACACGCGGGCGGCGGCGCTGGCCCTCGCCGTCTCCACGCTCGGGTTCGCGATCTTGAAGTTCACCGACCTCAAGGACAAGAGCGAATGGGTGTTCCCGGCGGCCGGGGTCGGCTCGCTCGCGGGCGGCCTGGCGTTTGGCGTCGGGATGACGCTCGCCGGCGGGTGCGGCGCCGGCTCGCTCTGGCGCGCCGGCGAGGGGCAGGTGAAGCTCTGGGTAGCCGTTGCGTGCTTCGCGCTGGGCGCTTCGCTCGCGCGGCTGGTGGCCGTTCAGACCGGCCTCTTGCAAAAGCTCGGCGCGGCCGTCTTCCTGCCGACTACGCTCGGTTGGGGCGGCGCGATCCTGTTGATCGTCGCAATAGCGGTCGCCTGGGCTATGCTGTCGACCTGGAACGAGGAAACGCACACGTTCAGCGTCGTCTAGATCGATTCGAACGCGGTCAGCGGAGGGTTCGCATGACGCAGTCGCGCAGAGAATTTCTTCGGACGTCATCCTGGGCCGGGCTCGGGCTCCTGGCCGCGGGTTGCGCGCCGAAGGTTTCGGACTTCGCGCAGAAGTCAGGCCGCCGCGTGGTCGTGATCGGCGGCGGGTGGGGCGGCACCTCGGCGGCCAAGTACGTGCGGCTGGCCGATCCGTCGATCGAGGTCATCCTGCTCGAGCCGAACAAGGAGTTCGTCTCGTGTCCGTTCTCGAACCTCGTGCTGAGCGGCGTGCGCACGATCGACGGCCTGACCTTCAACTACGATCGCCTGCGCGCCCACGGTGTCAGGGTGCTGCACGAGACCGCGACGATGATCGAGCCGGACGCTCGACGCGTACGCGTCGGCGCCGACGCGCTGCCGTACGATCGTCTGATCGTCTCGCCGGGCGTCGAGTTCCAGTGGGACCAGGTCGACGGGCTCGCGGCCGCGCAGGACCGGGTGCTCCACGCGTGGAAGGCGGGGCCGCAGACCGTCGAGCTGGCCAGGCAGCTGCAGGCGATGCCGGACGGCGGCGTGTTCGTGCTGACGATCCCGCCGGCGGCCTATCGCTGCCCGCCCGGACCGTACGAGCGCATTTGCCAGGTCGCCTGGTACCTGAAGGGCAACAAGCCGAAGTCGAAGCTGATCGTGCTCGACGCCAACCCGAACGTGGTCTCGAAGGCGGCGCTGTTCCGCGCCGCGTGGCAGAACTATCCCAACATCGAGTACCGAGGCTCGAACAAGGTCGTGAAGGTCGATCCCGGCGTGCGCGAGGTGACGACCGAGCTCGGTGACAAGGTCAAATACGACGTGCTGAACCTGATCCCGCCGCAGCGGGCGGGCACGATCGCGGTCACCGCGGACCTGGTCGGCGCCGACAAGCGCTGGTGCGAGGTCGACCATCAGACCTACGAATCGGTGAAGCACAAGAACATCCACGTGATCGGCGATTCGACGATCGGGCTGCCGGTGCCGAAGTCGGGCAACATCGCCAACGCGATGGGTAAGATCTGCGCGGTCGCGGTGACGAGCCTGCTCAACGGCAGGACGGTGCCGACGATGGCGCCCGGGAACACCTGCTACAGCTGGGTCAGCGACAAGGAAGCGATCGCGGTCGTCAACAGCTACAAGATCGAAGGCGGCAAGGTCGTCCAGATCGAGCAGAAGCTCACGCCGGGGCAGTCGGAGGCGTGGGCGCAGAATGCGGTGGGCTGGGCCAATAGCATCTGGGCCGACATGCTCGGATAGGCACGAAAGGATGACGATGCGAGTCATTACGAGTTTGCTGCTGCTGGTAGCGGTCGCGGTGGCTGCTCCGGCCGCGGCGGGGCCGTTGGATACACAGGGGGCGGCGCAGGCGTTGGTGTGTAGCGCGTGTCACGGGTTTGCCGGGCAGAGTCGGTCGAACACGATGCCGATACTGGCCGGGATCGCGCCCTGGTACTTCAAGAAGGCGATCAGCGACTACGCGGCGGGCAAGCGCCCGTCGCCCGAGATGGAACCGTACGCGAAGCAGGTGATGCAGATCGGCGTCGACGACGTCGCGGCCTACTTCGCGGCGCAGGCTCGGACGCCGTCGCCCGTGGTGCCCGACGCGGCGGCGATCGAGCGCGGTCGCGCTGCGGCGGGCCCGTGCACGACCTGCCACGGTGTCTCGGGCAAGGGCGATCCGACCAAGGGCGTGCCCGACCTCACGGGCCAGCCGCCCGGCTATCTCCGAAACCAGATGCTGCTGTTCAAGTCCGATCGGCGAAGCCCGGGCGACGAGCAGCTCAAGGCGATCAAGACCTTGATGCGCGCGATCCCCGACGAACAGCTCTCCGACCTCGCGGCCTACTGGTCGAGCGTCAGGTAAGCAGCGCTGAACGGTCCGGGCGTGCGCATCGATCGGGACGCGTGACGGTCGCACTCACCGTGACCCTCGTCGGCATCGGATTCTTTGGCGCCTTCTTCGCCGGGTTCCTTGGCATCGGGGGTGCCCTCGTGATGTTTCCGCTGCTGCTCTACGTGCCCCCGCTGCTCGGCGTCGGCGCGCTCGCGGTGCGCGAGGTCGTCGGCGTCACGATGGCCCTCGTCTTCGTGACGGCCGTCTCCGGGTTTCTCGCCCATCGCCGGCATGGCGGGGTGAATCGCCAGCTCACCGCGCTGGGCGGCGTCGCGGCAACGCTCGGCTCCTTCGCGGGCGCGCTGGCGTCCAGGTGGACCGACGAGCACTGGCTTCTCGTCGTCTACGCGCTGATGGCGACGGCCGGGGCGGTCTTGATCCTGTTGCCCGGCGGCGAGCAAGATCCTGTGGGTGGCGGCGGCGGGCTCCGCTTCAGCCCGACGCGCGTCGTGCTCGTGGCCGGTGGTGTCGGGACCGCGGCGGGCTTCGTGGGCGCGGGAGGCGCCTTCTTGCTCGTGCCGCTGCTGGTCGTCGTGGTGGGGGTGCCCGTGCGGGTGACGATCGCGAATTCACTCGGGATCACCGCGTTGACCGGCGTGGCCGGGTTCGTCGGCAAGATGATCACGCATCAGATTCCGCTCGTGCCGGCGTTCACCGTGGCGGTGGGCGCGATTCCCGGCGCCCAGCTCGGCGCGGCGGCGAGTCACCGCGTGAGCAGCCGACACCTCAAGTGGGCGCTCGCCGTCACGATCGTGCTGGCGGCGGCGCGGGTCTGGTGGGACGTGATCCACATGATCGTGAGGGACTGAGGCCGTGCGCTACGGGTTCGTGATCGATCAGCGCCGCTGCATCGGCTGCCACGCGTGCACGGTGGCGTGCAAGGAAGAGAACCGCGTGCCGCTCGGCGCGTTCCGCACGTGGGTCAAGTACATCGAGCGCGGCGTGTTCCCGAACACGCGCCGCTATTTCTCGGTGCTGCGCTGCAACCACTGCGACGCCGCGCCGTGCGTCACGATCTGCCCGACCGTCGCGCTCTACCGGCGCGCCGACGGGATCGTCGACTTCGACGGCGAGCGCTGCATCGGCTGCAAGTCGTGCATGCAGGCGTGCCCGTACGACGCGCTCTACATCGATCCGGACACGCAGACGGCGGCCAAGTGCAACTACTGCGCGCATCGCGTCGAGGTGGGCCTGGAGCCGGCCTGCGTGATCGTGTGCCCGGAGCGCGCGATCATCGCTGGCGACCTCGACGATCCCGCCTCGCCCATCGCCACGATCGTCGCGCGCGAGCCGGTGCAGGTGAGGAAGGCCGAGCAGGGCACCCGGCCGAAGGTGTTCTATCTCGGCGCCGACGCGGCGTCGCTCACCCCGGAGCTGCAGGCGCCGACGGAGCGCTATCTGTGGGCCGAGCGTCCGCGCGAGGAAGTGGATCTGATGAGAATGGTCGCCGCCGCGCAGGACTCGGGACACGGCCCGGCGCAGCCGGGGCTCAGCCGGCCGGTCTACGATGCGCCACACGCCGTGCGTCCGTGGGGCTGGAAAGTCTCGGCCTATTTGTGGACCAAATCGATCGCGGCGGGCGCCTTGCTGGTCGCGGCGTTCGCGGGATCGGACGCGTGGGGCGCGCTGTTCACCCGCGTGGCTCCCGCGGTGAGCCTCGTGTTCCTGGCGCTGACGACCGCGCTGCTGATCGTGGATCTCAAGCGCCCCGAACGCTTCGCCTACATCCTGCTCAAGCCGAACTGGCGCTCGTGGCTCGTGTGGGGCGCCTGGATTTTGATGGCGTTCGGCGCCGCCGGTGCCGCCTGGCTGGCCGCGGGAATGACCGGCCGATCCGATCTGCTCCAGCTGGCTCTGATCCCGACGGTACTGCTGGCGCTGGGGACCGCGGGCTACAGCGCGCTTCTCTTCGGCCAGGCCGAGGGCCGCGACTTCTGGCAGAGCCCGCTCGTGCTGCCCCACCTGATCATCGCCGCCGTCGTGGCGGGCGCGGCCGCGCTCTCGATCGCCGCCGCGGTGTCGACGCCCGAGAGTCCGCGGGCCGATCCGATCACGACCCTGTGGCCGCTCATGTTTCTGGCCCTGGCCGCGCACGGCTTCCTGGTGGCGCTCGAGGTGTTCAATCGCCACGCCGTCCACGATGCCTCGCTCGCGGCGCGACTGATCCGGCGCGGTCCGTATCGAGCGACCTTCTATGGCGGCGTGGTGGTCGGCGGCGTCGTGCTGCCGATGGCGCTCTTGATCGCGGGCGCGGCCGCCGACTCCGCCACGCTCAGCACGCTGGCCGCGCTGCTCGCGCTGGCGGGGCTGTGGCTCTGGGAGGATATGTGGGTGAAGGCCGGACAATCGGTGCCGCTGAGCTGAGAGCGTTCGACTCTTGACGATGGGACGACCATGACCGATCGCACCAACGAGCCGCTTCATCCAGTCGCCCGTGAGCTCGCCGCCTCTGGCGGCGGATCGCTCGCGAGCTATCCGCCCGTCGAGCGCTGGGACGACTGGGAAGAGTACGATCCGGTCGCGTGGCCGCGGAAGGTCAAGCGGCGCTACTCGCTGATCCCGACGATCTGCTTCAACTGCGAAGCCGGGTGCGGGCTGCTTGCCTACGTCGATCGCGAGACGCTCGCGATCCAGAAGTTCGAGGGCAATCCCGTGCACCCCGGCAGCCGCGGCCGGAACTGCGCCAAGGGCCCGGCGACCCTGAATCAGGTGACGGATCCCGAGCGGATCAAGTATCCGCTGCGCCGGGTCGGGCCGCGGGGCGGCGGACGGTGGGAGCGCGTCACGTGGGACGAGGTGCTCGACGACATCGGCGGACGCATCAGGAAGGCGCTCGTCGAGGGCCGGCAGAAAGAGATCATGTATCACCTCGGCCGGCCCGGCCACGAGCTCGTCTATTTGCAGCGGGTCTTTCACGCCTGGGGCATCGACGGCCACAACAGCCACACGAACGTCTGCTCGGCGAGCGCGCGCGCCGGCTATGCCTTCTGGCACGGGATGGACCGGCCGTCGCCCGACCACGCGAACGCGCGGTTCATCCTGCTCCTGTCCTCGCATCTCGAGACCGGCCACTACTTCAACCCGCACGCCCAGCGCATCATCGAAGCCAAGGCGCGCGGCGCCAAGATCGCGGTGTTCGACACGCGGCTCAGCAACACCGCCTCGATGGCCGATTGGTGGGTGGCGCCCTGGCCGGGCTCAGAATCGGCCGTGCTGCTGGCGATGGCGCGCATCCTCGTGCGCGAGAAGCTCTACGATCGCGACTTCGTCCGGCGCTGGGTGAACTGGGAGGAGTACCTTCGAGAGGAGCGCCCCGAGCTGCCGGTCACATTCGATTCGTTCGAGCAGGCGTTCGACGAGCTCTACGCGCGGTTCACGCCGGAGTTCGCCGAAGCCGAGAGTGGCGTGGCGGCGACGACCATCGTCGACATCGCGCGTGAGATCGGCCGCGCCGGCTCGGCGCTGGCGACCCACATCTGGCGCAACACCGCGGCCGGCAACCTCGGGGGCTGGCAGGTCGCGCGAGCGCTCGAGCTCATCGTGGTGCTCATGGGTGCGGTCGGCACGCCCGGCGGCACCGCGCCCAGCGCGTGGAACAAGGCGGTCCCGGCGCCGCCGATGATGCCGCCGGCCGGCAAGGTGTGGAGCGAGCTCCTGATGCCGCGCGAGTACCCGCTCGCGTTCTTCGAGATGAGCTTCCTGCTGCCGCACTTCCTGCGCGAGGGCCGCGGCAAGCTCGCGATGTACTTCACGCGCGTCTACAACCCGGTGTGGACCAATCCCGATGGCATGTCGTGGATCGAGGCGCTCACCGACGAGACGAAAGTGGAGCGCCACGCGTGCCTGACGCCGATCTGGAGCGAGACGGCGTGGTTCGCCGACTACGTGCTGCCGATGGGCCACGCCTCCGAGCGCCACGATCTCATGTCCCAGGAAACGCACGCCGCGCGCTGGATCGGCTTTCGCCAGCCCGTGCTGCGGGTCGCGCTCGAAAGGACCGGCCGGCGCTTCGATCTCACGTGGCAGGCGCACGAGGCGGCGGGCCTCGGGCAGGTGTGGGAAGAGGACGAGTTCTGGATCGAGCTCTCCTGGCGGATCGATCCCGACGGCGCGCTCGGCATCCGCAAATACTTCGAGTCGCCCTATCGCCCGGGCGAGAAGCTCCGCATCGAAGAGCAGTACCGCTGGATTTTCGAGAACAGCGTACCCGGTCTCCCGCAGGCGGCCGCCAAGGACGGGCTGACGCCGCTCGAGTACATGCGCAAGTACGGCTCGTTCCTGATCGAGGATGGCGTCTACCGGACCCACGAGCAGGCACTCGCGGCGAAGGACCTCGACGGTGCGACGGTCGACCCGGTCACCCGCGTGGTCGTGAAGGGCGGTCAGGCGGTCGGCGTCGAGATCGACGGCGGGCGTCATCTCGGATTCCCCACGCCCTCGCGCAAGCTCGAGTTCTTCTCGAACACCCTGAAGGCGTGGAAGTGGCCGGAGCAGGCAGTGCCCAACTACATCCGAAGCCACGTCCACTGGTCGAACCTCGACCGCGCGAAGGGCGAGATGGTGCTGCTGCCGACGTTTCGCCTGCCGACCTTGATCCACACGCGCTCGGGCAACGCGAAGTGGCTCTACGAGATCTCGCACACGAATCCGCTGTGGATCCATACCGAGGATGCCGCGCGGCTCGGCGTCGCGACGGGCGACCTCTTGAAGGTGGCGACCCGCATCGGACACTTCGTCGACAAGGTGTGGGTGACCGAGTCGGTGCGTCCGGGTGTGGTCGCGTGCTCGCACCACCTCGGCCGCTGGCGGCTTCACGAGGACGCGGGCGGCGAGCGCTGGTCGACCTCGCTGGTCGATCTGGCGCAGCTCGAGCCCGGCAAGTGGCGGATGCGCCAGCTCCACGGGCCGCGCCCGTTCGCAAGCAACGATCCTGACTCGTCGCGCATCTGGTGGAACGACGCAGGCGTGCATCAGAACCTGACGTTCCCGGTCCAGCCCGATCCGGTCAGCGGCCAGCACTGCTGGCATCAGAAGGTGACCGTGTCGCGGCCGGGTCCTGACGATCGCTACGGCGACGTCTTCGTCGACACCGCGAAATCGTTCGAGGCCTACCGCGAATGGCTGACTCTGGCCCGTCCCGCTCCTGGCCCCGACGGGCTCCGGCGTCCGTTGTGGCTGCCGCGCGCCTTCAAACCCGACGCGTCCGCGTACAGGATGTGATCCGGCGAATCGCCTGCGGGGGATTCACGCATCCTGGATAATGTGGCGCTGGGAGGGCGCAGCATGATTGAAGGCTATTCGATACCCCGCCGTGAGGCGCTGAAGGCGCTGGGCGTGTTGGGCGTCGGCCTGGCCGCGGGCGGTCTGGGGCAGGGGACCGCGGAGGCCCAGGCCCAGGCGCCGGCGCTCGGCCAGAACGAGAGCGTGCAGGACGCGATGAAGCGGCTCTTCGGCGGCAAACCCATCAAGGACGGCGCCGCGGTCATCAAGTTCGAGATCCCGCTGATCGCCGAGAACGGCAGCGTGGTCCCGGTGGCGGTCAGCGTCGATTCGCCGATGACCCCGGCGAGCTACGTGAAGCACATCTACGTCGTCGCCGATAAAAACCGCATCCCCGTCGTCACGCGGGTCACCCTCGCGCCGGAAGCCGGCAAGGCGGCGGTCGGCGCGAACATTCGCCTCGGCGAGACCGGCGAGGTGCGGGCGATCGTCGAGCAGAGCGACGGGACGTTGCTGCAGGTGGCGCGTGAAGTCAAAGTCACCGTCGGCGGCTGTGGAGGCTGAGCCATGACTGACATCGGCAAGGTCCGGCTCCGCGTCCCGTCGAGCATCAAGGCGGGCGACGTCGTCCAGGTGCGTTCGCTCATCATCCATCCGATGGAGCGGATCGAGCGCGACCAGCAGGGCAAGATCGTCCAGAAGAACTACAACTACATCAACAAGGTCACTGTGACCTATCTCGGCAAGACCATCGCGGTCTTCGACACGACCCAGAGCGTCGCGGAGAACCCGTTCTTCTCGTTCACGTTCAAGGCGACCGACCCGGGACAGCTCAAGGTCCAGTTCCTCGATACGACGGGCGGCAAATACGAAGGCACCGCCGACATAAAGTTCTCGTGAGCGGGCGCGCGACCGCGCGCCGCACGCTCGCCTGGGCGGCGCTCGCGCTGCTCGGCGCCGGCTGCGCCGGCGCGACGCCCGACGCGCCCGACTATCGCGGCATTCCCCAGTGGTCGTCCCGCGCGATCCCTGAAGCTCGCGGCGCGTTCCGCACGGCCCCCGACGGCAAACGCACGGCCGTTCGCTATGCCGGCTGGACGACGCGCGACTTCGATCGGTTCGCGACCTACGCCTACGGCGACCAGCGGCCCGATCCAGCGGTGCAGCGCGTGACGATGCCGCCTGGTGTGGTCGGCGATCCGCAAAAGGGCCGAGCGCTATTCATGAATCGGAGCAAGGGCCCATGCTACGCCTGCCACCTGGTGCCGGGCGACGACGTCTGGCCCGCGGGCAGCGCCGGTCCTGATCAGTCGACGCTCGGCGACCGGAAGCTGCCCGACCAGTACCTCTACCAGGTCGTCTGGGATGCGCGCGCGCTCTTCCCGAACACTGTGATGCCGCCCTGGGGCACGGCCGGCATCTTCAGCCCGGAGGAGATCGTCGACCTCGTCGCCTACCTACAGACGCTCAAAGGGCCGGTGCCGCCCGAGAAGGACCCCAACCGCAATCCCTTCACGCGCGCCAGGCCCGCCGGCTTCGGCGACAACCTCGATCCGACGAACAACCCCGCACTCCTGCTGGCCGATGACGCCGAGGCTGTGTGGGCGGAACGCGGGCCATCGGGCAAGGCGTGTGGCGATTGCCACGAGGGCGGCGCGGCCCGCGCGATGCGCGGCGTGGCGACGCGATATCCCAAATTCGTGAAGACCTACGGGCGCGTGATGAGCGTCGAGGATTTCCTCACGATGCACGTGCCCGAGACGACGGGCCGCGAGATGCGATCCGAGTCGAACGACAATCTCAACATGAGCGTGCTGATCAAGCGCGCGTCCAACGGCCTGCCCGTCAGCGTGGACCTCGAGAGCCCGGAAGCACGAGCGGCGCTGGCGCGCGGCAAGGCAACATTCCATCGCAAGGTCGGTGAGCGCAACCATGCGTGCGCCGATTGCCACACGCCGGACGCGGCGGCCGGCAAGTTCTTGAGCGGCCGGCTTCTGGCGGACGTGCGGACCGGCCTGACGAGGCACTTTCCGACCTGGCGGACGGACCGGGCCGAGATCTGGGACATGCGCAAGCGCTTCCAGTGGTGCATGACCCCGCTCGGCATGAACATGCTCGCGGCCGACTCGATCGAGTACGCGGAGCTCGAGCTCTATCTGACCTCGTTCGACAACGGCAAGCCGCTCAGCGTGCCCGGTATCCGCCACTAACTAGACATGGACGTCTCGCGGCGCGACCTTCTCAAGCTGCTCGCGGTGGCCGCGGGCGCGGGGATGGCGCCGCGGAGCCTCGAGGGCGCCGACGGCCCGGCGCGGCTTCTCGCCTTCGAGCCCTACGGCAACGTCACCCTGCTTCACATCACCGATGCGCATGCGACGCTCCGCCCGGTGTTCTACCGAGAGCCCGACTCGGTCATCGGCGTCGGCGCCGAGCGCGGGCGGCCGCCGTTCCTCACGGGCCCCGAGCTCCTGCGCGCCTATCACCTGGCGCCCGGGACCGTGGAGGCCTACGCGTACACGTACCTCGACTTTGCCGCGCTGGCCGCACGCTACGGCCGGCTGGGCGGCTACGCGCACCTGGCCACCCTGGTGCGGCGCGTCCGCGCCGAGCGCGCGGGGCGCACCCTGCTGCTGGACGGCGGCGACACGCTGCAGGGCTCGGCGACCGCCTTGTGGACCCGCGGCGAAGACATGGTGCGCGTCTCGAACCAGCTCGGCGTCGACGTGCTCACGCCTCACTGGGAGTTCATGCACGGCCTCGACCGCGTCAAGGAGCTCTTCGGCGACCGCGAGAGCAAAGGGCTCTTCGCCGGCGACTTCGTCGCCCACAACGTGAGCGAGGTCGGGTGGGGCGAGCGCCCGTTCCGCCCCTACACGATCCGCGAGGTCGGCGGCGTGCGCGTGGGCGTGATCGGCCAGGCGTTCCCGTACGTACCGGTGTCGCATCCGCGTAGGCTGGTACCGGACCTGACGTTCGGCATCCGCGACGACTCGGTGCAGGCGCTCGCGAACGAGCTTCGGAACGACAAGAAGGTGGACCTGGTCGTTCTGCTCTCACACAACGGCATCGCGGTCGATCTGAAGCTGGCCGGTCGGGTCCGCGGCCTCGACGTGATCCTCGGCGGCCACACGCACGACGCGCTGCCGCAGCCCATCGTCGTCGGAAAGACGCTGGTCGTGAACTCCGGCTCCCACGGCAAGTTCCTGAGCCGGCTCGACCTGGACGTCCAGCGCGGCCGTGTCGGCGGCTATCGCTACCGGTTGATGCCGGTGCTCGCTCGGGACATCCCGGCCGATCCCGAGATGTCCCAGCTGATCGACGAGATCCGCGGCCCGCACGAGGCGAAGCTGACCGAGCGCCTGGCGGTCTCGGAGACGCTGCTCTATCGCCGTGGCAACTTCAACGGGACGTTCGACGAGCTGATCCTGGACGCGCTGTTGCGCAGCGCCGACGCGCAGATCGCGTTCTCGCCGGGCTTCCGATGGGGCATCACGATCGTGCCGGGCCAGGAGATCACGCTCGAAGACGTCTACGCGCACACCGCCGTGACGTACCCGAACACGTGGGCGCGGGAGATGACGGGCAGCGAGATCCAGCAGGTGATGGAAGACGTCGCGGACAATCTCTTCCATCCCGATCCCTACTACCGGCAGGGTGGCGACATGGTACGACTGGGCGGCCTGACCTATACAATCGATCCGTCGAAGCGGATCGGGTCGCGCATTCGCGAGGTTCGCGTGGCCGGCCGCCCGCTCGAGCCGTCGCGGCGCTACAAGGCGACGGGGTGGGCGAGCCTCAGCGAAGCCGACGGGCCTCCGGCCTGGGACGTGGTCGCGAGCCACTTGAAGAGCCTCGGGCGGGTCAAGCTTTCGCCGCGCGCGCGCGTGCGGGTCGTCGGCGGAAAGCTGTCGCTAGAGAGGAGAGGGCGATGACGAGGAGGATTGTCCTCGACGATCCCGGCGTCGACCGTGCGAGAGCCGTGCTGGTGAACATCGAGAACCACGTCAACGTGGTCGGCTGGAAGAACATCGAGGCGATCGAGCTCGTGGTCCACGGCCCCGCGTTGCGGACGTTCATCGCGAAGGACATCGATCCCGAAGTGCGCGGCAAGCTCGACACGTTGCTGGCCGGCGGACTTCGGTTCGACGCCTGCCAGAACACGATGGCGCGCCAGAAGATCGAGCTGAAGGATCTGATCGAGGGCGCGACTCCTGTGCCGAGCGGAGTCGTGCGGGTCATGCAGCTCCAGGAGGCGGGCTACGCGTACATCAAGCCGTAGGCTCGCCGCCGCACTCGTCCTCGTCGCAGTCGCGCTGCTGCCGGCGGCCGCGAACGATGGTCTCGACGACCTGCTCTCGGCGTTCCAGGTCACGCCGCTCGGCGACCAGCGTCCGGCGCCGTTCAAGCTCGCCGCGCTCGGCGGCAAGCCGGTCTCGCTCGACGAGGTGCGGGGCCGAGCCGTGATGCTGTACTTCTGGGAGAGCACCTGACCCTACTGCGCGAGGGAGTTGCCCTCGACCATCGAGCGCGTCCATCGTGAGCTCAAGGATCAGGGGCTCGTCGTGCTGGCGATCAATCTCGGCGAACAGCCCGATCTGGTTGCGGGATGGGTGAAGAGCCGCGGCGTGACCTCAATCGTGCTTCTCGACTCCGCCAACGAAGCGCAGAAGAGCTATCAGATCGCCTACACACCCACCGTGTTTCTCGTGGACCGTCAGGGCAGGCTCGTCGGCAAGGCGATCGGCGAGCGCCAGTGGACGGGCGACCAGGGCCGCGCGCTCCTGCGCGCGCTGCTGGCGCGCAAAAGCTAGCGCCGCCGGCGCGGCGGGCCGCCGGCCTCAGTCAGGGCCGAGCGCAAGGCCTGCAGCAGCGCCCGCGCGGCCGTCGAGAGCGGCCTCGAGCGTGGATGAATCACGTCAAGACTCCGGCTGATCGGCTCGGCGTCGACGATCTCGATCGCCACCAGGCTCCGACGGCGTAGCTCGCGACCCACCGCCAGGTGGGGGAGGAACGCGAGCCCCATTCCGCGCTCGACCATCCGCTTGGCCGTCTCGATCGTCTCGACCTCGAGCGCCACGTTCGGGACCAGGCCGGCGCGGCGGAAGAGGCCCTGAGTCAGGGTCCAGTCGCTCGAGCCTCGGTCGAAGAAGATCAGCGGCCGATCGGCCACCTGTTCCAGGCGGGCCCGGCGCTCGTTCGTGGGCCATGACGTCGCGCGGCCCACGAGCACGAGCGGATCATCGCGCAGGCTCACCGTCTCGACTTCAGGATGGTGCAGCGAGCGCGCCAGCCCGATCTCGGCCTCGCCCCGCAGCACCATCTCGAGCACTTCCTTCGAGTGGCCGGAGCGGACCGTGATCATCACGCTCGGGTGCGCGGTCTGGAAGCGCTTGAGCACGTCGGGCAGGAGATACGTGCAGATCGACAGCACCGCGGCGATCTGGATCGCGCCGCCGCTGGCCGGGCGGATATCGTGCACGGCCTGCCGCGCGAGCGCGACTGACTGCAGCAGCTGCTCGGCGTGCGGTCGCAGCGCGCGGCCGGCCGCCGACAGCGCCAGGCCGTGGCCCTGCCGGCCGCGCTCGAAGAGCCGTACGTTCAGCGAGTCCTCGAGCGCACGGATGCGCGCGCTGATGGCGGGCTGGGTGAGGCGCAGCGCGGCGGCGGCGCGGCGAAACCCGCCGAAGGTACCGACGGCCAGGAACGCTTCGACCTGCGGGATCTCCATGCACGCCCCTTCCGGATTTACCCGTAGTGATAAACAAAATCTATCTCGGAGATAAAAACAATAACGTTGATTTGTTATCGAAGCAACCGCAACCTGAATGCAACGGGACGTCGCGCGCGGCCCGGCAACACCGAAGGAGAGAACGATGGCAACGACGTGTGAGTGCGGAGTGACCTTGGAGCAGGCGGGCCCCACGGCCCGCTGCCAGGAGTGCGACGTGGCGGCCTGCTCGGGCTGCGTCGTCAACGTGGAGACCGACACTTATTGCCGGTGGTGCGCGACGGTGCTCGCCCGCCACCGTGTGGCCTGAGGAGGGCTCGATGCCGGAGAGCAAGGGACGACAGTTCCGACGTCTGCTGAAGGAAGAGCCATACCTGTTCACGGGCGGCGTCTACGAGCCGCTCGGCGCCCAGATCGCCGAGCGCGTGGGCATGAAGTCGATCTACCTGAGCGGGTACTCGATGGCCCTGCACAACGCGTGGCCGGACATGGGCTTTCTGACCCAGACCGAGGTGGCGCGGATCGCCTCGATGGTGGCTTCGGCCACGACCTTGCCGATCATCGCCGACGCCGACGACGGATACGGCAACGCGCTCTCGACGATCCGGACGGTGCAGGAGTTCGTGAAGACCGGCGTCGCAGGCATCCATCTGGAGGACCAGCGGTTCCCGAAGCGCTGCGGCCACATCGCGGGCAAGACGGTCGTGAGCCTCGAGGAAGCCCTCGGCAAGTACCGGGCGGCGCTCGACACGCGCGATCGCCTCGACCCCGACTTCGTGATCATCGCCCGGACCGACGCGTACGGAGCCGTGGGCGGGAGCCTCGAGGAGGCGATCCGCCGCGGCCGCGCCTATGCCGACGCCGGCGTGGACAGCGTGTGGTGCGAGCTTTCGAACGCCTCCCGCGAGCCGGCGGTGGCCTTTGCCAAGGCGATGCGCGAGACGCACCCGAACCTGCCGCTGTCGTTCAACTACTCGTCATCGTTCCGCTGGCACCAGGACCCGAATCCGTTCACGTTCAAGGAGCTCGGCGAGCTGGGCTACAAGTTCATCTTCATCACGCTCTTCGCCTCGCACGCCGCCACCTACGCCACCTGGAACGCGATGGACGAGCTCGTGCGCGACCAGGAGCAGGCGCAGTGGATGCTCGAGAAGATGAAGGTCGGCCACCCGACCGAGAGCCATCACGTGATGGCGCGCGTGGCCTACTACCAGGAGCTCGAGAAGAAGTACATCCCGGGCACCGAGGATCGTATCAAGTCGTCGGCCGGCTTCGACGACCACCGGATGCATTAGCTCCAACATCGGGGGGAGCGACGCCGCTCCCCCCGTAATCGTTTGTGAACTGACCGTACCCTTCTCGGGCCGGTTCGAGCGACGAGCCTGAGCCGGAAGCACTGGGCCCCATCTGCGGGGCCCCTTCCTTTTTATCGCCTGGGGGTCGGCTTTGGCGGCAGCGTCGTGTTCCTCTCCCAGTGTTGTTTTGGGGCATGCCCCCGGTGCTCGTGAAGTTCGGGCGGTCGTTCAACCGACGGGGGCGCTTCCGATACAGCGTGGGGACCTAACGTTCCCACGGCCCTCTCACTGACTACTTTCTGCCCTTCCCCGGAAGCGAGACGCGCTCGACGACAGCGGTGTTCGGGCGCTGCGTGCAGGCGTGGCAGCTGATCGTCAACACGGTGCTCTGCAGCGGGTGGCCGGTCGCGTGCGCGGCCACGAGCGTCGACACCTACTTGACGACGTGGAGGGTGGCTGGTTGCGTAGGGGCGTCGCTGCGCAGTGACCTCATTCACCACCACTCTGGGAGGTGTCAACACCGTTCCGAGCCTGGACAGCCTAGCGTGCTTATCGCGTGGCCTCCTCCAGACCGATTGCGCCTTCAAACCCCACCACACCGGAGGGCCGGGCTCCAAACGGATCCTCCTCGGCCCCTCGACGCGCATTTCGGCAGCATCCGAAAGACGCCGGGCTGAAGGTGAAACCTCACTCTCGACGTGCCTCCGACCGGAGGAGAGGTGAGGTGGCGTTCCTGAAAACTACTCCTTGTGCATGTCGAACGTGACCGTCCGCTTCGCACAGCGTGGCGCAGTGGGGCCCGTCGCCTCGTTACGGTCCTCAGGGTAGGCACGGCCGCGGCCCAGCCTCAGGAGAAGGTGCCGACGCCAGCCGCCCGGCGACGAAGGCCCGGGTCTTTTAGTTGCGCCCAGAATCCCCGGCGGCCCGGAATCTCTCGATCCGCTTCGGGCAGTACGCCGTAAGCAGTAGCGTCCTACATCATAGGGCTAGTACGCCTCGCGGATGTCCTTCCTGGTAATCACCTGGTAATCACGATCCGTCTTCAACGGCAAGCGCCCACAACCTCACGTCACTCGCGAGCGCAGGGGTGAGACCTTTGCCTAGGCGCGGAAGGAACCAGAATTGGGTAGGCTGCGTGCGCGGTCGGATGGGAGTGAACGTGATGGAAACGGTGGGTCTTCGCCGGCTGGCTCTCGGCGTCGGTATCGTCGCGCTCGCGGACGCGTTGTCGGAGACGTGGCAATCGATTGCTCGCATATCCGTGATCCGCTCTGAAACCACAGGGAGCTTCAGTCGTGTGATGCCGCGTCATCGCGAGCCTGCGTGACCAGGTCCTTGAGGTGATCGCGGACCACAACCAAATCGAAAGGAGTGCGTCGCAATGAAATCCGCCTCTGTCAGCCTCACGATTCTCTCGGTCGTGCTCATGGTCTCCACATTCGCCCTGGCCGCCGACCAAGCGAAGGTGGACAAGGAACGCCAGGAGATCCGCAACAGAACCAAAGAGATTCTTGCCCAGCTGTACAAGGCGCAGCCGAGCGCCAAGGCCGCCGTGTCCAAGGCTGCGGGCTACGCCGTCTTCAGTAACTTCGGCATGAAGATCTTCGTCTTGGGCAGCGGTACCGGAAAGGGCATCGCCAGAGACGGCAAGACAAAGAAAGAAACGTTCATGAAGATGGTCGAGCTCCAGACCGGCCTCGGCTTCGGCGTCAAGAAGTTCAGTTTGGTCTGGGTCTTCGAGAAGCCGGACGCGCTCGCGACGTTCGTCAATTCTGGCTGGGAGCTGGGCACCCAGGCGAGCGCGGCCGCCAAGGCCGGCGAAAAGGGCGCCGCCTTCCAGGGCGCCATATCCGTGTCACCCGGCGTTTGGGTCTATCAACTCACCGAGACCGGTGTGGCTCTGGAGCTCACGGCGAAGGGGACGAAGTACTACAAGGACGACGACTTGAACGGTTGAGGCCGCCCCTGTCGATGATGTCAGGTCCTTTTCCACAGAAGGGGACGCATGCGAACAAGGACTCCGGTAGTTGTTCTCCTTGCCGCCGCGATCGGCACGGTGGCCTGTCGTCGGGGGCTCGCACGAATGGCGTCGTCAGCATTCGCCGGAGGCCTCGCGCTGGCCGGCTATGGTCCCTTCCCAAAACGCGACCCCATTGCCCAGCCAAGCTGGGGCGACCAACTCACCCGTGACTTCCAGGCTTGACGGCGATTGACGGGGCTGCTTTCGAGTCAGCGCTCGGCGTCGGCGGCGCCCGCGGCCTTCTTTTGCAGCCGCTCGCGCAGCGAGCTGTAGGACTCGGCACGGATCACGCGATCGAACTGTGTCCGGTAGCTCGCTGTGAAGCTGATGCCCTGCACGAGCACGTCGTAGATGCGCCAGGTTCCATCGCGTACGTGCATACGGTAGTCGAGGGGAATCTCGGAGCCTTGCCGCGTCGTCACCTTCGAACGCACGATCGCAGAGCCGCCCGCCTCCGTCGCCTCGCTGAGGAATGTGATCTTCTCTCCGCCCGCGGCTTCCATCTGCGAGGTACGCGCGCTCGAGGAGGTCGCGGAAGAGGGTCACGAACCCCGCCTGCTCCTTTCGCTGGAGCGTTTGCCAGTGCCGCGAAAGCGTACGCCGGGAAATCTCGTCGAAGTCGAACATCTCTCGAACGATCTGCCGGATCTCCCCCAATCGGTCGGCACCGATGGCGGCATCGGGTCGGCCGTTCTGCCTGATGGTCATGAAGCGCCCGACTGCCGCTTCGACCGCGTCGCGCGGTCCAACTTGCGGCGCGGCCAGTGCGGCCCCGGCCGCGAATAGACACGCTATCGAGAGACCGATCCCGATCCACGTCGTCACCGTACGTCCTCCTACGAAAACGACCGCAAGCACGAAGAACAGGCGGCAGCATCCGCCACCGCAAGTTTTCTCCTGACCGTTAAAGACATCTGTAGCCGGACAGGTGCCGCGCCGTAATGGCGTAACGGCAGCGCTCATGCCGCGTGACGATCAAACTCGCGGCATGAGCGCCGGATGACTCGGTCGGGGCCACTCCAGGCGCGCCGGAATCTCAGCGCTTCGTTGTCTTCTCCACGACCATCGCCAGATGTTCGGTGTAGGCAACGTTGTACGTTTC